>Ga0335078_10007755_pt1 | contig 15932 bp, 10 predicted proteins | sample Lox_Sample_32_FD_206711 | JGI IMG/M metagenome (GOLD analysis project Ga0335078, IMG submission 206711) | Soil microbial communities from Loxahatchee National Wildlife Refuge, Florida, United States - Lox_Sample_3.2 | ecosystem: Environmental > Terrestrial > Soil > Wetlands | place: USA...
CGGCGCTGGCGATGGCGCCCACGCCGATGAAGCGCACATAATTGCGGTAGATGTCGGAGGCCGTCATGTGCGAAATGGGGATGGTAGCAGGATACACCGCGACGTTGCCCATGTGGCTGCCGATGAACCAGATCATGGGGACGAGCACGAAGTTCACCAGAATGCCGCCGGCGCAAAAGATCAGGGAAATGCGCAGGCCCATCACGTAGCCCAGGCCGAGGACGAAGCTGATGGCGTCGAAATTGAAGACCATGCGCCCACGCTCGGCCAGTGACCGGACCACGGGGACGAACTGGAAGTTCAGGTACTCCTTCCAGACGTGGAAGGTGGTGACCAGGAAGTCGTAAACCGCGGCGATGACGGTGGCCTGAATCAGCAGTCGGGCCTGGGAGCCGCCCTTCTCGCCGGTCACCAGGACTTCGGTGATCGCCGTGGCCTCCGGAAAGGGCAGCTTGCCGTGCATTTCGCGCACAAAGTAGCGCCGCAGAGGGATGAGGAAGAGGATGCCCAGGCACCCGCCGGCAAGGCAGATGAAGATGGTCTGCATGGGATGCGGGTCGAGGTGGAGAATGTAGAGTGCCGGCACGGTGAAGACGGCTCCGGCCACCACGCTGCCCGAGGCGCCGCCCATGCCGGTGATGATCATATTCTCCAGCACGGTGGAGCGCCGCTGGTAGACGCGCGCCAAGCCAATGGCAAGGATGGAGATGGGAATTGCCGCCTCCATTCCCTGGCCGACCTTGAGGGCCGAATAGGCCGACGCGACGCTGAAAACGATGCACAGCAGCGTGCCCCACAGCACCGCGCGCCAAGTCACCTCTGGGGGTGCGGTGCCGGGGGGTACCAGCGGCACATAGATCGCGCCGTCCTTCAACGGCTGGTACGCGTTTTCCGAAAGCGACGTGGTTTCGACATCGGCCATGTGAAAACGAGCCTCCTCGCGGGCCAAACGCTGGGCCGTCATCATTGCCCCGCTGCAGGGAGTCAAGCATCGCTTGCGACGACACAGCAGTGACGGAGGTCACACCCTGAAGTGACTTGGAGGAGATCCATCATCGCGGACTGAGCCACCACGCGATACAATCACCGGGGTAAACCACTGGTTCTACCCGTGAGACTCGAAAAGATTTGACCGTTGACCAGAGCCCGCTTTGGCGGGAGCATGGTTACGTTCGGTCTCCTGTCGACTCGGATGGAAGAGCATTAGCTCTTCCTGAGTAGCCTGACCGTTTCTCTCAGGGACCGTGTCGGTCGACCTTACAAGGTTCTGTTGGCTGACGAAGGCCTAAGGAAGGGGCTACAGCAATGGCTCTCACCACGCAAGAGTACGTGACGCGCCTTCGCGAGGTCGCGGCGTCTGGTCGGTCCATCGTCGGCGCCGGTGCCGGTACCGGGATTTCTGCCAAGTGCGCGGAAGCGGGCGGGGTTGATCTGATCATCATTTACAATTCCGGCCGTTATCGCATGGCCGGGCGCGGGTCTCTCGCCGGCCTGCTGGCTTACGGCGACGCCAACGCCATTGTAGTGGAAATGGCCCGTGAAGTCCTCCCGGTGGTGAAGCACACGCCGGTGCTGGCGGGTGTGAACGGCACGGACCCTTTCCGCCGGATGAACCGCTTCCTCGCCGAACTCCACGACCTGGGCTTTGCCGGCGTGCAGAACTTCCCCACCGTAGGCCTTATCGACGGCGTCTTCCGGGCCAACCTGGAAGAGACGGGAATGGGATACGAACTGGAAGTGCAGATGATTCGTGAGGCAAACGCGATGGGCCTGCTGACGTGCCCCTACGTTTTCGATGAGCAGCAGGCGCGCCAGATGGCGCTGGCGGGAGCGGACATCATCGTCGCCCACGCGGGATTGACCACCAAGGGAACCATTGGCGCCCAGACCGCGCTAACCCTTGATCAAGCGGTGACGCTGGTGCAATCGATTGGTGACGCCGCCGCTTCCGTTAACCCGCAAATCCTGGTACTCTGCCACGGCGGGCCGATGGCCGAACCCGAGGACGCGGCCTACGTTTTGAGCCGGACGCACCGAATCGCCGGCTTCTTTGGAGCTTCGAGTGTGGAGCGGCTTCCGGCCGAGCGGGCCATCACTGAACAGGTCCGAAGATTCAAATCGATCCCGCTCGAGAGGAGCGGCCGATCGTGATTGGAGGATTTATGGCAGACCTTCCCGGACTCCGCTTTGTAAAACCGTCCGACGTCGAGACCATGGTGTTTGACTGGGGCACCATCAAGTGGCTGAGTGAGCCCAGAGTCACCAACACCAGTCGTTTTACCACCGGAGTCGTGCTGCTGGAACCCGGTAAGGGACACGCGAGACACAATCATCCCGGCAGCGAGGAGATTCTTTACGTCGTGTCCGGACAGGGCAACCAGATGGTCGATGTCGACGGTGAACAGTGGCAGCCCATCACCGTGGGCGACCTGGTCCACATTCCAGCCGACGTTTTTCACGCCACCATTAACACGGGATGGGAACCGCTGAAAATGATCGCCGTCTATTGCCCGCCTGGTCCGGAAGCGATCCTGCGGAGCTTGCCGGGGTGCCGGCTGGTTTCCCCCGGCGGCTTGCCCGGCCAGCCCTGAACCGCGAGAGGCTGGGAATTGCGGAGCCCTTGAAAAAAGCGATGCCGAAGACCGTTGCCATTCTCGGGACGCTCGATACCAAAGGAGAGGAATTCGCCTTTCTCCGAAGCTGTATCGAGCGGGTAGGACTCGCCACGTTAGTGATCGATTGCGGCATTCTCGACGCGCCCGCATTTGCACCAGACCTCTCTCACGAGGAGGTCGCAACTGCTGGTGGACACGAGTTCGCGGACCTCCTCGCCGCGCGTGATCGAGGCCGCAGCGTCGCCGCGATGGCCGCAGGCGCCGCCGCAGTGGTGCGGCAACTGTTCAAGGAGGGAAGGGTTCACGGCTTGATCTCTTTGGGCGGTTCGGCAGGAACCACCATCGGCACTGCGGCGATGCGGTCGCTGCCCGCAGGCTTCCCCAAAGTTATGGTCTCCACGCTGGCATCGGGGGACACCCGGCCTTACGTGGGGACCAAAGATATCGCGATGCTGTATCCGATTGTCGACATCTCCGGGCTCAATCGGCTGTCACGGCGGATTCTGGGGAACGCGGCGGCCGCGATCGCGGGCATGGTGGACCAGGAGGAGGCGGAAGGCGGACAAGACAAGCCTTTGATCGCGGCCACCATGTTCGGAGTTACCACTCCGTGTGTCACCATGGCGCGGCGCATTTTGGAGCAGCGCGGTTTTGAAGTGCTGGTGTTTCATGCCACGGGAGCCGGCGGAGAGGCTATGGAGAGTCTGATCGCCGATGGTTACCTTGCGGGAGTGCTGGACATCACGACCACCGAGCTCGCGGATGAGCTGGCTGGCGGAGTGATGAGTGCCGGACCGCATCGGATGGAAGCGGCTGGGGCGAAGGGAGTGCCCCAGGTGGTGTGCCCGGGGGCGATTGATATGGTCAACTTTGGCCCCCTCGATTCGGTTCCCGAGAAGTACCGGAAGCGGCGCCTCTACGTTCACAACCCGAACGTGACCTTGATGCGCACGACTCCGGCCGAGTGTGCGGAATTGGGACGGATCACGGCCGAAAAGCTGAATCGGGCGCAAGGGCCAGTCGTGTTTCTGATGCCGTTGCGCGGTGTCTCCGCCATCGACGCGGCGGGCTTGCCATTCTGGTGGCCGGAAGCCGACGCCAGCTATCTCGATGCGCTCAAGGCGGGCCTCAACCCACAAGTGCGGCTTCTCGAGCTCGACGCCCATATCAACGACGAGGGCTTTGCCCGACGCGCGGCCGATTCCTTGCTGCAATTGATGGATGCCCGAGCCGTGAGCATGGCATGATACGCAAGCAGAAGGCGTTCATGAGTCATCGCGATTTAGGGCGATTACCAGCGCCGGGAACCACCTCGGGGCGGGCGTTGGCTACGTGTTGGTTGCTGATCCCCGTGGTCCTGTTCGGAATGTCTTCGGCGGCGATCAGGGTGTTTGGCGCGCAAGCGTCACCCAGGATCCCGTTATCCGCGGTGAAGAATCGGGAACCGCTTCAACCCGGCGCGTTCAATCCTCTACCTCTCACGTCCATAAAGCCCACAGGGTGGCTGCGCCGGCAACTTCAGATTCAAGCCGACGGATTGACCGGCCATCTCGACGAGTTTTGGCCTGACGTTGGTGCCAACAGCGGCTGGTTGGGCGGCACCGGCGAGAATTGGGAACGGGGTCCGTATTACATGGATGGACTTGTTCCTCTGGCTTATCTTTTGGACGACCCCCGACTCATCGCCAAGGCTAATAAATGGATCGAGTGGACTCTGACTCACCCGAGCCCCGACGGATCCATCGGTCCGGCAAACAACCAGGACTGGTGGCCGAAAATGGTGATGCTGAAGGCGCTGACCCAGTACCAGGAGGTGACCGGCGATCCGCGCGTGATTCCGCTGATGGAGAAGTACTTCCATTACCAGGCTGCGCACCTTGGCGAGCAACCACTGCGGGATTGGGGGAAATTCCGGTGGGCCGACGAAGTGGTAAGCGTGATCTGGCTGTACAACCGAACCGGGGACGAGTCCTTGCTCGACCTGGCTCGCGCGCTTAGACGCCAAGGCCATGACTGGCGGGCCGAATTCGCAGATTTTCCCTTCAAAGCCAAAACGAGCAAAGCGCAACTCATGGCCGAGCCTGGCGAAGGTCTGGCTGATCTGGCGTTGAGCGCGCACGGCGTCAACAATGCAATGGCGCTCAAGACCTCCGCCGTCTGGTCGCTGGTTTCCGGCGATGCATCCGACCGGACGGCCGCCGCCGAGCAACTGTACACGCTGGATGAATATCACCTTTTGCCCAACGGGATGTTCAGTTGCGACGAGCATCTGGCGGGCGAAGACCCCTCGCAAGGCTCCGAGCTTTGTTCGGTGGTGGAGACGCAGTTCTCCCTGGAGGAGATGATCGGCATCCTTGGCACTCCAGAACTGGGGGACCGTCTGGAACGGATCGCATACAACGCGCTGCCGGCGACATTTACCAACGACATGTGGGCCCATCAGTACGATCAGCAACCTAATCAGGTTGAGTGCAGTCTTTACCAACGCGACTGGGCGACGAACGGACGCGAGTCCAACGTCTTCGGCTTGGAACCGAATTTTGATTGCTGCACTGCCAACCTGCACCAAGGCTGGCCGAAGTTCGCCGCCAGTCTGTGGATGGCGACTCCCGATGACGGGCTGGCAGCCGTGGCTTATGGGCCCAGCGTGATGGAGACGGTGCTTAAGGGGGTGCCCGTTCAGGTTGACGAGTCCGCGGAGTATCCCTTTCGGGAAGAGATTCGCTTGACCATCAATCCCGCTCAGCCGGCGGCGTTCCCACTCGAACTGAGGATTCCCGGCTGGGCCCAGCAAGCGAGCGTCACGGTAAACTCGAAAAATGTGGAGGGCGTTCGTCCCTCAGCGTTTTACCGGATCGAGCGGCAATGGACGAAGGGAGACCAGGTAGTTCTGCGATTCCCGATGCCGGTGTGGACTTCGAGGTGGTATCACAACTCCGTCGTGGTGGAAAGGGGACCTCTGGTCTTCGCCTTGAGGATCGGCGCCAAATGGACCAAGCTCACGCAGGGGATGAACAAACCCGCCCCCGTGCCTGCAGCAGACTGGGAAGTGGAACCCACCACTCCGTGGAATTACGGTTTGATCCTGCCGGGTGGTGGCCTGCCGTCATCCTTGAAGGTGATTGAAAAGCCGATCGGGGATTTCCCGTTCAGCGCTGACGGTGCGCCGGTTGAGATCATGACCGAGGGACGGCGCCTGCCGGATTGGAAACTGGTCGATGGATCGGCCGGTCCAATGCCGGTGAGCCCGGTGTCCAGCCAGGAGCCCGTCGAGACGCTCACCTTGATCCCTTACGGCTCGGCGAAGCTGCGGATCACGGCTTTCCCAGCCCTCGATAACTAGCGCCGTGTGGTGCCGAGTTTTGACAACGGCTAACTTGATAGCCTTCGAAGATGGTTAGCCCGAGGAGTTGCTTAGTTGCGGTGGGGCATCGCCATCCTGGTCAGCGCGGCCATCGCCATAAGCTATTTCGACCGGCAGACCCTGCCCGTCGCCATTGCTGCCATCCAGCGCGACATCCCGATCTCCAACACCCAGTTCTCCGAGCTTCAGGCGGCCTTTCTGATTGCGTATGCCCTCATGTATGTGGCCGGTGGCAAGCTGATCGACGTCCTCGGCACCCGAATCGGATTTCTTGTGGTCATGATCTGGTGGTCGCTCGCCTGCGCCAGTCACGGCCTCGCCATGGGCCTGTCGATGCTGTTCGCCAGCCGGTTCATGCTGGGGTTGGGCGAGGGTGGTGGTTTTCCCGCCGCGACCAAAGCCGTGGCCGAGTGGTTCCCGGTTCGGGAACGATCGACGGCGATGGGCATCATGAACGCCGGAACCGCCGTGGGTGCGGTGATCGCGCCGCCAGCCATCGCCTTGGTTCTCAGCGCGCTGAACTGGCGATGGGTGTTCTTTCTCTCGGGCGCTATCGGCTTGTTGTGGGTGATGTGGTGGGCCAAGGACTATTTTCCTCCCCAGCGGCACCCCCGGCTTACAGCGGAGGAGCGTGGCAGCCTGGAAGAGGTCCTCGCGGCGCATGAGGAGGAAACGCGCACCATCCCGTGGCTCCGGCTCTTCACCTTTCCCGAGGTTTGGGGACTCGTGGTGGGGAAGTTCCTGAGCGACGCAGCCTGGTACTTCTATCTGTTCTGGTTGCCCAAATACCTCTACGACGCTCGCGGATTCGACATCAAACGGGTAGGTTACTTTGCCTGGATCCCCTATGCCGCATCGGGTGTGGGCAGCCTTACGGGCGGCTGGTTTTCAAGCTGGCTGATCCGGCGTGGACGCTCCGTTGACTTCGCGCGTAAGGTTGCCCTGGGGGCCAGCGCCGCCCTGATGCCGCTGATCTTCTTGGTGATGAAGTCACCCATTCAGATTACGATCTTGCTGTTCTCAGTGGCGTTCTTCGGACAGCAATCTTGGTCGACGCTGGTGATGATTCTTCCCGCCGACCTTTTCCCTCACCGGGTTGTCGGCTCGGTGGCCGGTCTCGTGGGTTTTGGGGGAGCCATCGGCGGAGTGGTGTTCGGGCTGGTCGTGGGCTACCTCCTCGATCACGGTTTCGGCTACCGTCCTGTTTTCGCCTTGGTGAGCACGTTTCACGTCACCGCTTTCGGCGTTATCCTGCTGGCCGTTCGAGTGGTCAAGCCGGTCACCGTTCGAGGAGAGATATGAAATGAAGATTACTGAAGTCCGCATGCGCGTCGCGGGAAGCCGTGAATAAACTAGGCCCAGCGGTGGGGAGACGCAAGAAGAGAAGGGCAGGAATATGAAGATGTTGTTTGTTTCACGAACGCTTCCCCCTTTCTCTCTGCGTAGAAGTCAAAAACGAGCTGTTCTGCTAGACTACTCGACGCCGCCTTTTTTCTTGACTTTTCTATTACCCTAACATATACTTCATCGACTAGACAGTAGAACGGCAGGGCATCCGGGGGCGACACGACGATGATAGACGGCTTTGCACAACCGGCTTCTCTCCACCCTGGTGGCTCCGGACCGGCTGAAGACACCGGCCCGTTCCAAGCCTCTGCGAATCGGGCCGCTGCGGATGGTCGCGAAGGTGCGGCTGAACTTAAGGCGCGGCGCCGGCGCGCTTTGGGATACGGGCGCGGTTCGGGATACCAAGGGCAGACCGGCCCGCGCAGCACGCGGGGCAAGCGGAGGTCGTCTCTCAATCGTGTAACCCGCAGCCTCGTGCCCGACCGCGTGGCGAAGGATCTTCGGGCACGAGGCGAGAACCCCGAGGAGTTTCGCCGCCTGCATCGCGACCTTATCGGCTGGCTGGCTCCTGACGGCGCCCGCAGCCACGTGCTGGTGGAAACGGTGGCTGAGGCGTGGTGGGAAAAAATCCGGCAGCGGCGCAACTGGGTGGGCCCGGTGGGCTCGGAGAGCCGCGACTGCAAGGAGATCGACGCCCGCATCGACGACCTCTTGCAACGGTTTGTCTGGGCCCAACGCCTGGAGCATCGCCAGTGGCGCAACCGGTTGGAGTCAGTGCTGGGCAAGGGTCTCACCGGACCCGCGGCGCTGCGAAAGAGGATTGAAGCGCGCGTCCCCTTGCTGGGAGGGAATCCGCCGAAGCGCCAGAGGTCGACGCCTCGCCTTCGGCCGTCGGACCCCGTGCGAGAGTCGGATGAGGCACTTGCCAAGCTCAAGGCGCTGTTTTCCGTCATGTTCAACCGGCCGGCAAACCCTGGAGTCGAAGGGGGAAGCAAGGAGTGTCACAACGTCTGAACCCTGGGATCGTTGAGGAGAGGAGGATAGGGATCGTATCAATTTTGGGCAACCAGTGGCAAAGCTATTGAAAGAACATAACTTAAACGAAATGGAAACGAGATCTCGCTTGTTTTCTATAAGATAAGTCAATTTTGGCCGAACGAAATATTCAGCGTTGGGCCCTTTATTATGTTACAGATAGATGGTCTTTGGTGGGAAAAACTCACTCATATCAACCACACTAGCGCTAATTTGGTTGCCGGTGGAATTCTGAAACAGGGAAACTCTCGAATGTCGATTCTCAAATCTCGAATCGGAGTTTCCAATTTCAAGCTTTCGATTCCCAATTTCGACCTCCAAGTTCGGTACGTCTTCGAAGGGGAGCCGGAGCCAGTGGCGCACACCATCGACGAGTGAGAGAATGTCTCCGGCTGGTCACGATCAGCGAGCGTGGCCTGAGAGGATTTAACTGTGAACGAGTGAAGGTCCGGAAAAGTGCCGCTCGCCTCGGAGAATTCTAATGGACGAAAGAATCTCGCGCCGCAAGCTTCTCCAGGGCGCTGCCGTGGCGGGAGTGGGACAGTTGGTTCCGCCCGCCGTGGCTTTACTCCCGTCGGCGCCCGGGGAAGCTACCACCGAGTCTTCTCCTGCTCAGGCTCCTGCTCAGGCTCCGGCTCAGGATCGCATCCTTTCACTTACGTCCTCGAGTGAGGTCTTTATTCCTCCGCGGGGCGAGAGCTTTTTGAAGTTCAGCTTCGACTTCCCCGAGCCCTCGGTTGAATTCGAGGGCTTGCGGTTTTCCTTCCGGCTTTACACCTTCGAGAATACCTACGCGCTCGATCGCGAGCGGACCACGGTGGAGGACAAGGGCGATGGCATCGAGATTCGTTGCTCGCAACTGGTTTGGGCCGGCGGGCAAGAGAGGGCCTCCGGCGAGTTACGAGCGCGCGTACGCAAGAACGGGCCTTCCATCGAGTGGGACACCACGGCTGAGATGCGGCAGCCTATCAAGTCGGTGGCCGCGATCATTCGTGGTGTGCCGCGCGGCAAGATCTCGGCCGGTGGTGGAACGTTTTTAGATCCCAAGGACAACGAGGTGTTGCTGGGTTATCCGTTTGGAGGCGGCGCGCTCTTCACCGCCCGGGGAATGAACACGCCGCTCGTCGTAATTCAGCAAGACGAGCATGAGTACTTCTTCCTCTCGGCCCTGGCGGATCGTGTGCGTGCCAACCGGTTCTACTTTCAACCAGGTGAGAAGGGCTATCGCGTGGAGCTGGTTTTCGAGCGCGAGGGCTGGCAGAAGAGCAACCGGTTTGAGAGCCCCTTGTGGCGGGCGGGCAAGACCAGCAATGCGGAAGCTGCCTTCCGGTTGCACTTCGAGCACGTGGAACGCGCCTTTGCCTTACCCCACTGGGAGCAGCGCGACGACGTACCTGGCTGGCTCCGCCAAACCGCGCTTGTGGTGGCGCCGCACGGCATGCATTGGACCGGTTATATCTTCAATGACTACGCCAAGACGCTGCGAATCCTGGAATGGGTTGCAGCCCAGATTCCGGCTGACCGCGTGCTCGTCTTCCTTCCCGCCTGGGACGGTCGTTACTACTGGAATTATCCGCTTTATCAGCCGGACCGGCGCTTGGGCGGCGAACAGGGCTTTCGCGCCCTGATCCACGGCGGACAGAAGCTCGGCTTCCGCTTCATGCCCATGTTCGGCACCAATTCGGCGAACGACCGTCTAGACGTCTACCCTAAGGTCGCTGATGCTCCGATGTCGCAGATTGACGGCGACGCGTTCAATCTCAACTGGGTAGATTGGGACAACGATCGACACAACGAAGGTTGGATGCCATACATGAACCTGGGCGTCGATTCCTGGCGGCAATGGCTCGGTGGCCGCATCGCTGATGTCATCGAGCGCTTTAAGGTGGACGCTTACTTTCTGGACATCGCCGGCGGCTGGGAGAATAACACCAAAGCGGATACGCACGAGGGGACACGCCGGCTGGTGGCGGAATTACGGCAGAAGTACCCTTCCGTACCGTGCTGCGGTGAGATGCACTACGATGCGCTGATGGCCTTTATCCCGCTCTACCAGGTGTTTTCTGAGCCTGCCTACCCGGAGGCATTCCAGAAGTACGCGCGCGCTTTCCAGCACTTGAGCCACCCGGCGCCCGGTCGTGGCTCGAGCGGCGTCCATGAGTCGGGGTTCGGCCGTTTCGATTCCGCCACCCTCGGTCTCAGTGAGCATCAGATCCCGACCATTACTATTGTCGACGACACATTCGATCGGTACCGGGACGTGATGGCCGCTATCATCGCTCGCGCTAAAGAACGGGCGGGCATTTCATAAGCCGATCGGAGCCTCGCGCTATGCGCAGCCGCATCTCACGCCGACAGATGCTCGCTGGCCTCGCCACCACAGGGGCTGGTGCCCTTCTTGGAGCGCAGCGTGCAATAGGAACTGAGGCTGCGCCTGAATCGGGCGGAAGCGGGCCAATCATCGTTGCCGGTCGGCCAGTGGAGCTTTCCTTAACTCAGGCTTCTCCTCGCACCCTGCGTGTTACGCTGGTCCCGGTCCTGACTGACGCAACAACGAAACCCATCGAGGACGATATCGTTCTCGTCAGGCAGGTGTGGCCGGCTCCCGCCGTCAAGCTGAGGTCAAAGCCACAGAACCGAACCATTCCTTGGGGGAACCGCACTGCGAGCTTGGCATTCGACCCACTGCGGGTTGAGATCCAGGACCAACGAGGGAAGCTCATCCAGAGACTGCAGGTAGACAGCGTCACAGGCGCGGTCACGTTCTTCTTGGGTGGTAGTCCCGTTTTCGGACTCGGCGAAGGAAACCATCAGTTCGACCGGCGGGGCGCCGTCTACGCCATGGACCACGGGCAGGGTGGGCCGCAGTTCCCCGTTCTGGGGGGACGAATGCCGGTGCCTTGGGTGGTGAGCCCTGAGGGCTGGGCGATCTTTTGGCATCGGCCGTTGGGGAGTTTCGATTTCACGGGCAAAGACGGCCGTTTTGAGTCGCGAGAGCCGGCGACGCCATTGCCCCTCGACATTCTCGTGGTCGCCGGCGATCCCGTTGAGATGTGCGCCGAGTTGGCGACACTCACTGGCTTTCCCCATATGCCGCCCATTTGGGCCTTAGGATACCAGCAGTCGCACCGAACTCTCGCCAGCCGGGAAGAGATCTTGTCGGAGGCGAAGACGTTTCGGGACAAGAAGCTCCCTTGCGACGTGTTGATTTACCTCGGGACCGGATTCTGTCCGTCGGGCTGGAATACCGGCCACGGGTCCTTCACGTTCAATGAGCACGTCTTTCCCGATCCGGCTCGAATGATCGAAGAGATGCACGATGAAGGCTTCAAAATCGTGTTGCACGTCGTCCCCAAGATCAAGGACCTCCATGGCAGTGTGATGGATACCGGGGCGGCGGCCGAGGACCCGCAGGATGCGGCGCACTACTGGCAGGAGCACGTGGCGGATTTTCATCTCGGGGTCGACGGGTGGTGGCCCGACGAAGGGGATTGGTTCACGGAGGGCGAGTGCCTGCTCCGGAACCGCATGTACTGGGAGGGATGCCAAAAGGAACGTCCTAACGTACGCCCTTATGCCCTGCACCGCAACGGATATGCCGGCATGCAGCGCTACGGATGGCTGTGGTCGGGAGACATCGATTCCACCTGGGAGGCTCTCGCAACTCAGGTTTCCGTCGGCATCAACACCGGTCTCAGCGGTATGCCGTTCTGGGGAACCGACACCGGCGGCTTCGTGACCACACCGGAGCTCACCGGCGAGTTGTACGCGCGGTGGTTTCAGTTCAGCGCCTTCTGCCCTCTATTCCGTTCTCACGGCCGAACCTGGAAGCTGCGGCTGCCCTGGGGCTGGAACACCGGAGACTACGGCCCTACCGAGATCACGGGATATCACGGAAAGGCCGGCCTTCCCGATCCCAGAGAGTTGCACAATGCCGAGGTCGAGCCGGTCTGCCGTAAGTATCTCGATCTGCGCTACCGGCTGATGCCGTACACTTACACCGTGGTGCGGGAAGCGCACGACTCAGGCCTGCCCATCATGCGGGCTCTCTGGCTACACTATCCCGATGACCCTCGCGCGGCGGAGCGCGGCGACGAATACCTTTGGGGCCGTGACATTCTCGTTGCTCCGGTGACGGAGAAGGGCGCGGTCTCACGCAAGCTCTACCTGCCTCGTGGTAACTGGTACGATTTCTGGAGCGAGGAAAAACTGGGGGGAGGCAGGGAGGTGAGCCGGCCGGTAGATCTGGGAACGATGCCCCTCTACATCCGCGCCGGAGCCGTGCTGCCCATGGGCCCGGCGAGGCAGTACGCTACCGAAAAGGTCCAAGGGCCCCTCACATTCACCGTTTACCCGGGCAGCGACGGAGAGTTTGTGATGTATGAAGACGATGGTGTCAGCTTCAATTATGATCGCGGCGAGTTCATGCGCCTGAGAGCAAACTGGGACGGCCATCAAAGCCAACTTACCCTGGGCTTGGCTGAAGGATCGAGGATGCGCGGACCGTCGCCGCGATCGGTGGAAGTGCGATTTGCCGGAAGCGGCGTGAAACGGCAAGTCGCGTTCGATGGCCAAACCGGAATCGTGCGGCTGTAGGTTCCATAACGCTCTTGCGAACCCCCTCGCGGGGCTGAGCTCACAGTTTACCGAGGGAGCTCGACGGCGACTACTGATTCAGCCCGAGCCGCGACCTACCCGTAGACGTGCCCTACGCCCGCGCATGACCGCAGAAGAAGAATCTGTCATCGCCGACTGCACCCGAAGAACCCGCTGGTTTCACCGGGACTTGTGCCCCAAGGACGGGCACCGCTTAAGTCCCACCTCTGAACACTGTAGCCGAGTCTGGCTACCGACTTATCGGTTGGGCAGGATTGCGAATGAGAGGCACCGCCTTGGCATGACCCGCGGCGGAAGGCGTTAACCGGTGAGAACGGACCGCAGTCGGCGGACCCCGCGACGTATCTGATCCGTTGGTGTACTCCCAAACCCCATGATGAGTCCCTGACGACTCCCGTCACCGAGGTAGGAGGGAGAGAGCGGCCTTAGCCAGAGCCTCTCGCGCGCAGCCCTTGCCACAATCTCCACATCGCGCAATCCCTCAGTCAGGGTGACGACCAAGTGCATGCCGGCGTCGGCTCCGTGTACCTCCAGCGCGCCCCCGAATTCGTCCCGGAGGCTTTCGACAAGCACCGTTCGCCGTTTGCTGTAGAGCTGCCGCATCCTTCGGATGTGCCGCGCAAAGTGCCCCATGGCCATGAAGTCCCCGAGCACTTCCTGGTACAGGTACGGCGGGAAGATGTCCATGGCAAAGCGGACCGCCATAAACCGGTCCACGAGGTCGGGCGGAATGACGATATAGCCGAGCCGCAACGAGGGGAACATGACCTTGCTGAACGTTCCGATGTAGATGACGCGGGAGTTTGCATCCAGCCCCTGAAGCGACGCGATGGGCAGGCTCTCGTAGCGATATTCGCTGTCATAGTCGTCCTCGATGATCCAGGCTCCCACGCTCTGCGCCCAGTTGAGGATCTGGAGGCGGCGCGACGCGCTCATCGTCGATCCGAGAGGGTATTGGTGTGAGGGCGTGACAAAGGCCGCTCGCGCCTTGCGATGCCGCTTGATTCCGACCGCCACATCCATGCCCTCGCTGTCCACCGGAACAGGGATAAGGTGGCAGCCCGCCCCGGTGAGCACCGTCCGCTCGAGAGGATAGCCGGGTTCTTCGACCCAGACTGGACTTCCGGGGTCGAAGAGAACGCGGGCGGTGATATCCAGCGCCTGCTGAGAACCGGAAACGACCATGATCTGACTAGAGTCGCACTTCACCGCGCGGGCGGTGCGGAGATAGGCGAGGATTTCGTCACGGAACCGTTCGGAGCCAAGCGGGTCGATATGGTGAAGGACGCTCGCGTGAGGGTTTCGGCTGTGGCGGGCGACCAAGCTCGACCAAATCTGGAACGGAAACTGGTCAAACGCCGGCTGGTGTACCCCAAAGGCCCCCCAACCGCGCAGTTGCAGACTGCCTTCGAAGGCGGGAAAGAGAAACGAGCGGCGCGCCACCGGACGAGGTCCGGAAAGAACTTGAGTCGACGTGCCGGCGGGCCGTTCCACGGACGTCAGTTGCTCCGGCAGAGAACTGCGCACGAATGTCCCCGCGCCCACGCAACTCTCGAAGTACCCCTCGGCCAGAAGCTGCGCGTATGCATTCAAGACGGGGAAGCGGGATACCTGAAGTTCGGATGCAAGCTCCCGGCTTGACGGTATCTGCTGGCCAGGACGCAGGTCTCCTCGAAGGATCGCAGCGCGATACCCGTCATAGATCTGCTTGTGCAAAGGGCTCGCCGCTGTGCGGTCGACGACAATGATAGGGAAGATTCCCGCGGAAGCGTTGCTCATCGCTTCATTATAGTGGCTAGGGTGAAATCGGCGCAAGTGGCTATGGCCACTGACCACTTTCCGCCCTAAGACTCAACTTGTCGGGTGCTGACTCTGGGAATTGACTCTTTTTAGAATCCGGGAGGACACTAACATGCGAAGTCTGCGAGTTGCTCTCGTAGTATTGCTGTTTGCCGCCGTGATCCCCATTTGCGCGCGGGGACAAGGCGCGGCGACCACCGGTACCATCACCGGCACGATTACGGACCAAAGCGGCGCCGTCATCGTCGGTGCGGAAGTGACGATCACTGACAACGCAACGAAAATCACGAGTGCCCAGCCGACCAACCAAGTCGGCACCTTTATTTTTACCGAGGTCAAGCCGGGCACCTATGACGTCAAGGTGACGAAGACGGGCTTCCAAAGTCTCGATGTTCCCGCACAGGAACTCGTGGTGGGCCAACAGATCAACCTGAACCTTTCCATGACCGTTGGCGCGGCTACCCAGACGGTGGAGGTGACGGCTGCCCCCGGCGCCGAACTTCAGACCATGAACTCCACCGTGGGAACCACCTTGGGCGGACCGACGCTGCTCTCGCTTCCCAACCTGAACAGGGACGCCACCACCCTCCTTGTTTTCCAACCCATGACCGCTCCCACTTTCCACGGCGCGGTGGGCAACACCATGAGTGGAGAAGTGGCCGGTTCCATGAGCGACCAGAACACCTTTACGCTCGACGGCGGGAACGCCACCGACGACTTGGCGGGTGACAACAACTACGTTGCCGGCAACCGCGGCTACGCGGGCCCCCAGGCCGCCATCCCCACGCCCGTCGAAAGCATCGAGGAATTCAAAGTCGCCACCAACAACCAGACTGCCGACTTCAGCGCCTCTGCCGGCGGCGACGTGATGCTGGTTACCAAGCGCGGAGGCAACAGCTTCCACGGCTCACTGTACGATTATTTCCAAGGCGACTGGCTGAACGCGGCCGGTTGGAATCTCAACGTCGTCAACGCTCCGAAAGTGAAGTACCACCAGAACCGTTTTGGGGGCGCCGTCGGCGGTCCCATCACCAACAAGGAGATCGCGGGCGGCAAGACCTACTTCTACTTCAACTACGAAGGCAAACGCTACCCCTACCAGAACGGACGGTTTGAGAGAGTAGTGCCTTCCGCCTTGTTACGGCAGGGGATCG
>Ga0335078_10007756_pt1 | contig 15931 bp, 12 predicted proteins | sample Lox_Sample_32_FD_206711 | JGI IMG/M metagenome (GOLD analysis project Ga0335078, IMG submission 206711) | Soil microbial communities from Loxahatchee National Wildlife Refuge, Florida, United States - Lox_Sample_3.2 | ecosystem: Environmental > Terrestrial > Soil > Wetlands | place: USA...
GATGGTTCCCGCCAAGCCATTGCCGTCCAGGGTGATCCAGTCGGCACCGCTCCCAAATATATTTCCGGTGCTGGCGTTACCCATCTGCAGAATCGGATTCGCCACGCTGCTGCTGCCCGCATTCTGGGCCTGGATGACCGTACCTTTCGCTCCAGTCGTGCCGCTCGCGCGAGCGGTGCCATGCAGCCACAATCCCTGCCCGAACAACCAGGTGTTCTGCGTCGCGATCAATCCGGGAGGAAGTTGGATGACTCCCAGATCCGTTGAGGTAAATGGAGGGTTGGCGCAGGCAATGGATGTGTTGATGAATCCGAGGCCGCTCACCATGGGAGAGCTCACCCCATTGACCGTGGTTTCGACCGCCGTTCTCACCTTGGCACACGGATCGGCGCCAGCAAACTGGGTTGCATCGAGAGCCTGGGGACTGAAGCTGGAACTCGAACCGGTACCGGTCAGAACGTAGCCGGCGGTTCCAGCGGGAGCACCTCCTCCGCTGCTGGATTGCACATCTCCCCCGGAGAGCAACAGGTTGAACGTGCCGGCGGTTCCATTGGTTGACAACACTCGGCCCAGGACCTGCCCTGTCCCGGGAAAACTTGCTCCGGCGTCGTGACAATCGCCGGCGGCAGTCGCGCTGATCTGCACATAGTCCCCAGCTGTTGTGGGGCCGTCAAACACGCAGGAGGCCTGCCCGCCGCGGGCAATCTGCGCGTTCCCGCTTGTCCCTGCTCCGTCTGCAACTATGCCAATTACACCACTCGTATCGGAGGTCGAGGTGACAACTGCCGTTGCCGGCGATCCCGTGACCTTCGCCAGCTTGCCGAGCGTCGTTCCCGTGGAGGCCTGGTTAGGGATCCCGGTCACCAGCGCTCCGCCGGTAAGATCGGCATAGGTGCCGGCATATACGTGTTTCGGCCGTAGTGTCGGACTGCCGATATCTTTCACATTATCCGACCAGGGTTTCAGGTTGAACGATTCATCCAGCACCCATCGCAACCCCCCCTGCATCCAGAAACCCAGGCCACGCTGCGTGCCGCTTCCAGCTGCATCCGAGCTGAGGAAAAAATATCCGTCCGTGGTGTCGTAGCCGAGGCGCATGCGCTCGTAGTCCGCCGCGTCGGCCCGCGTGCCATAAACATTGAAAGTCTGGGGATTCGTTCCGTCATACTCCTCCAGCGTATTGGCGTCGGAGTTGAAAACGTTCATGAGCCCGAGCTGCACCACCTGCCCGTTGTTGTCGATTACTCGCGGGGTGTGCGTTGCCGAGTCGAACCAGAAGAGCCCGTAGTTCGAAATACCGCTGGGTTGCGCAGTTTCTGCCAGTTGGACCACGTCTGCCGTGCCGCAGTTGGCGTTGCCGTTTGCCTGAATGCCGGTGGCAAAGGATCCACTGCATTGCGCCGGCGTTGCCGCCAGGGCCAGTGCTGTACCAGCCTGCCCTGAAATGTTGGACGTAGTGAGCGCAAGCTGTTGGGTAGCCCCGCTGATGTCAATCACCGGCATGTTCGCTGTGGTGTCGAATCCGATGGCGCCGCTTACCGCCGGGGCATAGCCCGCACCTGCAGGTAACTTCAGGCTCGCACTGCTGAAATCCTGAAGACCGGTTCCATAGCTATTGGCCTGGTTGTTCAGCACCGACTGGCTGCCCAGCGCGAACGAACCTGCCGAGTTTCCATAGGGGCATTCCAGGCTGACATTGCTGCCGGAGTTGCGGAATGTGCAGTTGAGAAAATTGCTTTGCGCGGCGGGAACCGTGGCGTTCAAATTTGGACTCGCCACCACTGTGCTACTAACAGAAACCGAACCCGTTCCGCTCCCACACGTTCCCCAGGTCTGATTACCGAGCAGGCAAGTACCTGCTCCTGCAGTGCCGGCAGCGAGTTCGGAAGGCGGTACTAGCCCGCTGATCAAGTCGGCCTTCACCGCTGCCCAGCTGTCGACGTAGTGCTTGTCGGCAGCCTGGTTTGGCGAAGCCGGATCGGCGCTCAAGGTAAGCGGTCCGGTCATTGTGCCTCCTGCCGTACTCACATAAGGACCGCCGCCACCCACGTTCTGCACGGCATTGTCCACATAGGCCTTGTTGGCCCCGTCCGTGCCCTGTACCGGCGCGGGCAAACTGGGCGGCGTTGAGAATTGCTTGGTACCCGTGATGGTTTCGCTGCCGGCCAGATGAACCACTGACGAATCATTGGCTTTGCTCGCAACTGCCGCCTCCACATACTGCTGAGTCACCATTTGTGACGCCGCCCCGGTGGCGCCCAGCGTAACCCGAACCGTCGCTAGATTGGTTGGAGAGCTGGCTGGGACCGACCAGTATTCCGTTTTCACGATATCGGTCAGCTGATAGACCACCGTGTAGACGGTAGTGGCAGGCGTTGCTCCTTGATTGGGCACCAGCGCTACAGAAAGAGAGCCACCAACTCCCAAGGTCACGCTGGTCGTTCCGGCGGCCACCGGCTGTCCGCCCGCGGTTGTGAACTCAGGCCAGGAGATCAGCAGTGTGCCGGCGGCTGGGGCACCGTCAGCCCTGTAGACCGTGTCATTGATCGTGGTCAACGTCGGTGCCTGCGCCCGGGCCTGCAGCAACAAAAATGGCACCAATAAAAAAAGCCGCCATTGGCGGCTTACGTAAAGCATGACTTTCCTCCATCGTTGGCGCTGGCGCCCTCGCCCGCGCAGAAGGTCTCTTACTCCCTAACTCCCAGCTCTCACTTGTTCCCGCAAAAACCGTTTCACGCTTTTCACGTACACGTCGGCAAAGTCCACCACCGGACGGCGTGTCTCCATCAGATCCATCGCCCTCTCCAGTTCCCAACCCATGGAACAGAGCAGGGCCAGCGTCATCATCGGCGCCCGGTGCACTCCTGCCGCGCAGTGAATCAACAGCTTGCTTCCCTCCTGATCCAAAGCCTCCAGCGCGAACTCGACGCCGCGCTGGAATACCTCCGGCGGCTTTGGTTGAAAATCATCGTCGATGGGATTCCACAAAACCCGGATGCCGTAGGGCTCCGCCAGCGGCGTGTCATCGAACTCGACCTGCATGTCAACAACGTGGGTAACGCCGGCTCGCGCCACTTCCGCCATCTTCTGCACCGTCCAGATTCCACCCCCGACCGCGATCCGGTCGGTCATCCATGTCATGTCCATCCGCTGGCAACGCCCTCTGGTGAGCCCCGAAGTTGGAGCCCACACAATGCGGAATCTTGACTTCCGCATCTGTCGTTTCATTCTACGGCATCGCCACTTGGTTCGAATTCCGCCGTCGAAACGCCAAGTTGCCTCAGCAAGGCCTCTGCCAGGGAGTCCTGCTGCGGGCCTTCCTCCGCACCGGCCGCAGGATACAGCCCCACCATCTCAAACAGATATTTCAGCGCCAGGTAATGGCCGTTCTGCACCTGTTCGATCGTCATCTCTACCATCGAGATCGCTTCGGCGCACACCCGATTGGTAATCTCCTGCCGCAACGCTGCCACGGCACAAACATCGCTCGCCTGGCTCTCTAGTTTGCGCTGCGCTCTTACCAGCTTCGTTCGTTGCGACTTCCCTGAGCTTTTCATCGACCTTCATTCGCCAAAAGCAAAAGGCGCGCCGTCGGTCAGCGCGCCTCGGAAATTTCTGCTATCTAAGTTCAGAATAGCAAATTCGACAGGCAAGTGAGACACGATTTCAGAAAATATATTTGCCCTACCCTGAGGAGCTTACCGGGAATTCGCCGTTTTTACCCTCTTGACAAGCTGGAGAAGAAATCGAGTTCTGACCAGGCAAATGAGCCAAAATTTTCCGTTTCAGGAAAATCTCGCTCATTCGATCCAAAGCCTCCCCGTAGCGCCGAACTACGGTCCGTCGCGTGCAGTGCAGCAGAATCGCAGTTTCTTCGTGCGAGTGCTCTTGCACTACGATCATGCCAATCAAAGTACGATCAATCAGGTCGAGTAACGAGAGACTCGCTTCTACGTCGTGCACCAGGATCACCGTATCTTCGAACGTTTGCGTGTGGTACGAGGTAACCCGGGTGCGAAAGAACTCTCTCCCCAACAAAGATGGCAGTCGGCCCACCTCCACCGCCAAGCGCAAGTAACGCCTGAGCATGCCCACGGTTCGATCGCGATACGGCCACAAATCGGGATCGGTTGCCGCAGCCGGTCTGATGCATTGCTCTCCTCGCCCGGGAGACTCGCCAGACTCGATGAGGCTCTCCCGCTCAGCGACAAAGACCCCACCGATAACATCAAACTCCGCAGCCGCGCTCATCCATTCGATGATCTTAGCCGTCATGCCTGTCCCTCCGGCGGGCAAACCATCAGAAAATTAATCATGCGCCGGTCACTGCCAAAGCCGCGCCTTACGTGTATGGACGCATCGGATTCGCGGCGGGCTCTGGCGGCGCCGGGCCATGTCCCTGAGCAGGATTCACAACACACTCGCGTCTGTGTTTTTCGCCGAAACCACAATGCTCCGCACTGTTCGCAGTACTTCAACTCCAGATAAATCACTTCCAACCGGTCCGCTTCCATGATCGCCTCCAGATTCTGCAAGCTCGCGCTCGCCCGCAACCAATCGCCACAAACAAAAAAGGCCCTGCGCCGACTTTCGGCGACAGGGCCCGTTTCTTTTACGGAGAACCTGCCTGACTTCTTCTACCGCTTATCTCCGGCCGGTAAACCGCAGTCATTTCGGTTGTCGGAAATAGCCTTCCTCATAACCGGACTTCAGTACCCGACCGTTCTCGACGACTACGTTGAGCTTTCCCGTAAAGTGCAGCAGCCTGAGCAGTTGTTCCATGGCTAAAGACAGCACCTCCGCGGAACGTACTTTCCGGCGAAACTCCAGGAAGATTTTGCCGTCAGACTCGTTCTCCGTCCCGCTTTGCATTGCTCCCCACCACGTGGAAGTGAGTTATAGTTCGCATTAAACCTATAGCTTTGTGGTGGGGATCGTCGGTGATTGAGGTCACAGAACGCTTCCGTCCCCATGGAGGGCGACGCCTCACGGCTGTGGAAATTCCTTTCTGCGTTGAATTCTCTAAGCTGTTGTCACTCATTTGACAATAGCAATTCGCTATATCAATAATGACAGGCATGAAATTCAAAGTTTTGCAGGAAAACTTGCGCAAGGCTTTATGGCAGCGCATCGAAGATGGCGAGCTTACCGGCCTGGGGCTGGCCGCCCAAACTGGCTTTAAGCAAGCGCATATTTCCAACTTCTTGAATCGCAAGCGCGGCTTGAGTCTCGAAGGTATGGACAAAGTTCTCAAGGTACAGCACCTGTCCGTTCTTGACCTGCTTGATCCCGCGGAGGTTAACAAGCGGGCCAGCATTCTGCCTCCTCCCACTGACGAGTTTCAGAACGTCCTTCTGGTCGAGGGAACCACAGCCGCCCTCGAACCCATCATTCGAAACATGGATGTCAAGGACATTCTGAAATTCAAACAGAGTTTCTTGCGAAGCTTGCGCCCGGAGACTGACAGCAACCGCAGCGACTGGCAACGTTTTGTTCTGATCAAGGTCGATGCGCGCGAGGGAATGGCGATGTATCCCAGGCTCTTGCCGGGCGCCACCGCCCTCATCGATCGGCACTACAATTCGCTGAGGCCTTATCGGAGGGGCGAATCGAACATGTACGCGGTCAACAAGGATGGCGTATGCACCGTAAGGTATGTAGAGCTGGCCGGCGACCAAGTGGTTCTTCGCCCGCACAATCAGGCGTATCCGGTCGAAGTCATGCCGCTCGGCGACAATCGTCCTTCTGATTTCATCGTCGGCCGGATCTGCTACGTGGGAATCGAGACTTAGACCGACGGAGGCCCAGTTTTACTCCTGCTCCCGCAGCCAGCTCTCTCGGCGCCTTTCGCCGTTCGACCGGCATCCAGATCTGTCTGACTCACCGGCAACCTGGCGATGCGGTAAGAGCCCCTGGGTGGAGAAGCCTCGAGGCGGGCGCTTCTGTTATCATCGATCTCTGCTGATTTTTCTTCAGATGGACGACGAAATTCCCAGCATTCGCATTCCCACGGAGGCATTCATGGAGGAAACAACTCCTAGCACTTCTCACGCGCGCCGTAGTGAGGACATCGCACTCGACCTCATGAAGTTTGTGGCCATGACCACCGGCTATGGCCGGACTGCTTCCACGGGAGTGGGCTTTCAGGGCGGCAGTGGCGCTCCTAAACCCGAGGAATACGCCGAACATCTGCTGGAACTTTATTCGAAGTGCGTGCAGGCGGTGCAGGGCAGGAAGTGACGCAAGATATGCTGCTAACCACAAAGAGCCGCGCTTTCCCGCGGCTCTTTGTGAACGATAGTCTGTCGGCCAACCCGAAATCTCGCTAGCGGCGGCGGGCTGGTTTCTTGCTCGCCTTTTTCTTGGCCTTTTTGGCCTTTTTGGCGGGCTTCTTCTTTGCCGCTTTTTTCTTGGCCGGTTTCTTCTTGGCCGCAGCTTTTTTCTTGGCCGGTTTCTTCTTGGGAGCAGCTTTCTTTTTCGCTGCCTTCTTGGGCGCCTTGGGCGTGCCTCCGCCGGCGCCTACAGGTGCTGGTTCCGGTGGGCTCATTGGCGGCTCCGGTTCCATGGCGGATTCCCCGCCAGCTGGCATTTCGGCTTCTTCCTCCTCCTCTTCTTCTTCGTAGTCCTCCTCAAGCGATTCGCCGTAGGCGCCGCTGTCGCCAAACTCATCCATCTCATCGTCGCGCAAATAGATGGTCTCGTGAAAATTCATTTCTCCTCCTGAAATTGTCCGGCGCGCACTCGCCAACCGGAATACTGCGCCCTGAACGTGTTGAGAAAAAATAAAACTAAAGCTGATCCTAAGACTGAATGGGCCGCGATTATAGCACAGCAGTTTTTTGCTATGCAGCCGCCCGTTGCAATTGCGTCAATGGCATATTACACCGGAGCCCGGTGGCTGGGCGCAACAGAAAATGCGCCGAATGCGAGCGTGGCTTGGAATTCGAACATTGGGAAATCAGGAGAGATTCGAAGGCCGACAGGACGATTATTGAGTTCCCGCAATCACAAGAATCATTCCCGGCCGCAGGGTGGCCAGGTTGCCGTTGTTTTGCCTGAGTGCGGCTACGGTAGTGTTGTGTGACTTGGCGATGGAATACAGTGTCTCGCCGTTTTTCACTTTGTGGCGTACCACGTTATCGGAAGTCATCGCGTGTATCTTATTGCTCGATTGCAACTTAGCCGAAACCGGATGGGTTGTCTCCGTCAGCCTGGGGGTCACTGGCAGGTGAATATATAAGATCCGCCGACCTTGCAGGGTACCGTTTCTCAGACGATTCCACCGCTGCACCATCGTGGGAGGCACCCCGAAGTTGTCAGCCACGCTTTGCACCGTGTCGCCTTTACGAACCCGGTAAGCCGTCGCGCGCCGGGAATAGCCCTGTATATCTTCGCCCATTGGGTGCTTGCCGGCGGCCACCGGAATAATTAGCTTGCTGTCGGCCTGCAGTTCCTCGTCTTCGGCGATCCCGTTGGCTTGCGCGATTGCCTGACGGCTGGTGCGGTAAACCCGGGCGAGCGATAGCAGCGTGTCCCCGGGCGCCACGTTATGGTATCTCCACCACACTCTCATGTCCGGCGGAATGGCGGCGATTGTGCTGAGATATCGATCTCTGGTGCCGGCGGGCAGGTGCAGGTCAAACTGCTCGTTCTTGGGAGTGGTCAAACGAAGCAGGCTGGGATTCAGATCCTGCAGGGTGCTGGCTGAAACATCCACGCATTCCGCCACCAGCCGCAGATCCACGGGGTAGTCAATCTTGACCGTGTCATACGGTACGGACTTCTCGGCGACCACATCCTGCAGCTCATACTGCTCAGGGTTCTTCGCCATGATGGTTACAGCGAGGATGATAGGCACATAATTGCGGGTTTCCCTGGGCAGAACGTTGCGCCGGTAGAGTTCCCAGAAATCCGCATAGCCGGTCCGCTTAACGGCGTTCTGCACCGTTCCCGGACCCGAATTGTAGGCCGCCATGGCTAGGTACCAGTCGCCGAACTCGTTATACAGGTCCTTGAGATGGTGAGCGGCAGCCCGGGTCGATTTCTCCGGATCCTGCCGATCGTCGACCCACCAGTCGCGCTCCAGGCCGTAGCCTTTGGCGCGGCTTGCCATGAATTGCCACATTCCTCGCGCACCGGCACGGGAAAGTGCCAAGGGATGGAAACCGGACTCCGCCTGCGCCAGATAAATCAGATCCTGCGGGACGCCTTCTTCCTTCAGGATCCCTTGAATCATCTCGCGATAGCGACCACCACGCGCCAAAGCATTCTCCAGGGTCCCCCGTCCGCGGGTAGAAAAGTAGTTGATATAGCCCGCCACCTGGTCGGTCATCATCAGCGGCAAATCGGAATGAGTTGCTTTGACCTCTGCCTCAGCTTTGGCTCGTACATTCGGATCAACCGTATAGGAAACGTCATTGGCTTCGTCAATCGGGGCGGGTTCAGATTTTTGCTCCGCAAATCCATCCCCCTGTTGTAACGCCTCCAACTCCAGGCCATTTACCCCATCGAGTACGCGGTCGAACTCCTGCTGCAAGCGGTCATCCGAGTGCAGATCTATCGAACTTTCCAGCAGCAGATTGAATGCTTGATCGAAATTCTGCTTGGCCGCTTCCAGGTGTCCGGCTTTGTAATTGTCTTCCCCGGTTTGATATTCCTTCTCCGCTCGGGCGACCAGTTCGGCTACGGCATCGGGGTTGGCGGTGGGTCGGGTATTCTGTGTCGAGTCCTGTGGGTCACCAGCCGGCTCAGGATGAGTTTGCGGAGACGTGGCGAGGGCTGGCGCCGTTGCCTGTCGCGCTGGCAACAAGGCGGCCGGACGCTGCGCGGTCTGGCAGGCAGTACCAACCATCCCAGCAATGCCCACCGCGACCACCTGACGGATTAAACCAATCCTCATGTTTTCTGATACTTACAGCACTCTAGTTGGCGCGTCTTTGCCCGCATTATGCTACTACCCTATTTTGGATGGGTCAATCAGCAATCGGAGTGGCCTAAGTTACTTTAGGTATCGGGTTCGAACGTTACCTTCTCTCGCTCGAGCGGGCAACCTATTGCACCGTTTTAGGTGTCGGTCCAAGTCTAGTTTGCACAACAGCCAACCGATGAATCTCCCTTGCGCGTGCGCAATCTAAAGCCTCATGAAGGCCATCCAACTCGACCGCACCGGCGGACCGGAAGTGCTGCAGGTTGTCGACATCTCCGTGCAGCGGCCCAAAGCCAGCCAAGCAATCGTGAAGGTAGCAGCGTCCGGGGTGAACTTCATCGACATTTATCAGCGCGAGGGCCGTTATAAGGTGCCCCTTCCGTTTGTCCTGGGACAGGAAGGCGCAGGCGTAGTCTCGGAGGTCGGCGCTGAAGTTCAATCGGTGAGGGCTGGGGACCGGGTCGCCTGGGCCAGCGTTCTGGGGAGCTACGCCGAGTACGCGGCGGTTCCCGCCGAGCGCTTGGTCGCGATTCCCCACGGCGTCACCGAGCAACAGGCCGCGGCCGCCATGCTGCAGGGAATGACGGCACATTATCTGATCTTCTCTGCCTTCCCTCTGAAGCTTGGCCAAACGGCGCTCATCCATGCGGCTGCGGGTGGAGTCGGACAACTGCTCGTGCAGATGGCCCACCATCTCGGCGCCCGCGTGATCGCCACTGTCTCAACAGAACAGAAAGCCAGGCTCGCGCGCGCGGCAGGCGCTGACGAGGTGATCCTTTATACCCAGCGGGATTTTGAAACTGAAACCAAACGCCTCACTGATGGCCACGGAGTAGATGTCGTCTACGACGGTGTGGGCAAAACTACATTTGAAAAAGGACTGAACGTCCTGCGCACACGCGGCTATATGGTCCTGTTCGGAGGCTCAAGCGGAGCCGTACCACCCTTCGACTTGATCCAACTTTCCACCAAAGGATCTCTGTTCGTAACCCGTCCCACGCTGGGGCACTACACCGCCACCACCGAAGAACTGCAGGCTCGAGCCAGCGCTGTCTTCGGAATGATCCGCGAAGGCCAGCTCAAGCTCCGCATCGAGCACACTTATCAGCTGGCGGATGCCGCCCAGGCTCACCGCGACTTGGAAGCCCGCAAGACCACCGGCAAGCTGTTGCTTCTGCCCTAGTCGGTGTGGCGCGGGCGCCGTCGCCCGCGAGCAGCTCTCGCCGGTTCACTTTTTCCGCGAATACCGCTTCGCGTATTCCGGCACTTCCCGCCCCGACTCCAGCAGCGGATCATCAATCGGCACACCCGGAACCATCTGCAGCGGAATCACTCCCGCCCAGGTTGGAAAGGTCATGTCTTCTTCATCGTCGATCGGCGCTCCCTCCCGCACTTTGGCCGAAAACTCCTGAATCGGCAATCGCATTACCAAAGTCGCTTTCAGCTCTTTTTGGTTTGGCTGGCGCGATTCCTGCCAACGTCCGGGCAGGATATGCTCGGAAAGCCGGTGCAATGCCTCCAACTTTTCCGCCGGGTCGTCCACTACGACCGCGGTTCCCAGCACCACCACCGATCGATAATTCATGGAGTGATTGAAAATCGATCGTGCCAGAACCAGCCCATCCAGCAACGTCACCGTGAAGCAAATCGCGACGCCCTGACCCAGGTTGCGGAGCATGCGGCTGGCCGCCGAGCCATGGATGTAAAGGTTGTCGCCGCTCCGGCCGTAGCCGGTCGGAATCACAAATGGCTGGCCGTCGACTACAAATCCAACGTGGCAGATGAAGCCTTCATCAAGAATTTGGTATGCGGTGGCACGATCGTACACACCGCGGTGAGCTTCGCGCACCACGCGGGTGCGCGTGGATGGGTTCAAGCTGTCGGACATTCAGAGCGGAACTCCGGCAATCGCCAAGGATGGTAAGAGTGTAGCAGGGGGCGAAGGTGGAAGAGCACGCTTTAGGAACGCGGCCAGACCCCAAACTATTGCTCGATGCGGGCATACTCCGCTCTTGCCCGCTGCAGGATCGGGATCTCCGGATTGGCGTCCTTCCACAAGGCAAAAAAGTCCTGATATGCGGTACGCGCTCCCGAAGAATCTCCTGCCAGGACCCGTGCTTCTGCTATGCCAAGATGCGCCAGGGCCATCAGCGGAAAATTCACAATCACTCCGGGATGATCAAGAATTTTCTCAAACTGCATGGCGGCCTGCCCGGCGTTCCCTGCCCGCAAAAAGGCCTGGCCTCGCAGATAGACCGGATACATGGTTCCAGCCGCAAACGGGGGCGGATCAGCCAGTTCATAGGGAACGGCAGCCTGCAACAAATCAATCGCTCGGGCAGAATTCCCTCGTTGCAGCGCCATCGCCGCCTGAATCGTCGGCAGCCAGTAGTTCTGTATCAAAGAGTCCAGGGGAAACTCCTGGTTGAGCCGGTCCACGAGCTTGGCGGGACCGCTCGCATCTCCACTGCGGGCCAGCGCCAATCCGGCTTCGACCCACACGTCGCGCCCCGACGCCAGGTCCAATGCGGCTTCTGCCTGTTTCTTGGCTTCCGTCGCGTTCCCGAATTCAGCCTCTCGTAGTGCCTCGTTCCCTTGCCAGAAGGCTGCTGTCTCCTTGGAATCATTCCGCTTCGCAGACCGCTCCGCCTCCAGCGAAAGCTGACGTGCCTTTTGTAAGCGCCCGTGATAAGCATCGGTGTCCGATTGGGCCGACAGCAAAATATCTTCTGCGCCCGGCTTCCCCATTGCCCAGGCGAATTGCTGCTGCATACCGGCCCCGTCTCCCCGCAGAAAATCCAAATAGTAGAGCGATTGCCTCAGATAAGGGCCGTCCAGCTTATGTGCCAAAGCTTCTTCGAAAGTCGATTTGGCCTCATCCAGCCGGTTCATTGAGAAATAAGCGACCCCGAGATTGTTGTAACCCAGCACTGAGTCGGGCTCGAGGGTAAGCGCCTCTCGTGTAACCGCCGCGGCCCTCTCAAACTGTCCCAAAGTGAAATAATTCACGCCCAGATTGGTTTGCGCCACGTAGTCGCGGGGATAGTCCTGGATCCACAGCTCATATTGCTGAATGGCTTTTTCCAGCTCGCCAGTCACCAGGGTGAAATAGGTACATGCGATGTAATATTTTTCGCGTTCGCTCACCCGATCGCGTAATTCATATGCTTTTCTTACGTTCTCGATGGCCAGACTGGCTTGGCCCAGATTGTTGTAACGTACCCCCAACGAGGCATAGGCCCTCGCGAAGTTGGGATCAAGCTCCACCGCCCGCTTCAAAAAAGGAAGTGCGTCCGTGTCGCCTTTTTCTCGCGCCAGTCTCTGCCCCTCGGAGTAGGCCTGCAGGGCCTCGAGAGAAGATGTCGTCGCCTCCTCCAGCGGCTTGTCGAACTTCTGAATGGAGGCCAGCGACTCGCCCAGCTTGCCGCGCAAATCCGCCAACTGTTTGCCTAGAGTCTGCAGCACCTTCTCCCGGCTGCTGGCTTCAGCCGCGCTTGCGCCCAGCACGTCCCCATTGCCGCATGCCAGGGCCCTCAGCCCCAGGGCGTAGTGACTTCCCATCGCCGCGATTGATCCCACCAGGAGCGCCACGCTCCCGGTGCGCACGCAGATTTCGCGCCCGACGTCGCGCGTAATGCGCTCGCCCGACGGCCGCCCCATCAATTTGAGCATCTCGTTTACCTTGCGGTCGGAAAGTACGTTGAAAAACGGCGACTGATCCAGATCGGCCGCTACTGCCTCCTTCAAGGTGCTGTCAAAGACCGGGTCGCCCGTGGTGTTGGCAAAGTCGGCCAGCACAATCACATCCTTCTCGGTCAGCCGCTGCGGCTTGTGGGACCGGAAGTAGACGGCCGCCGCAATCGCCAGCACCAGCAAAACGGCGACCGGCGCGAGCCTCCATACTGGCGTCGTGGTCCAAGGTGGGGGAGCCGCAACCTTCCCCGACCGACCCATGCTTTGCGGCTTACCCATCGGCTCTTCGGGAAGGATGGCGATATGGCTCGTTCCGCTATCGCGCTTCAGACGCTGCAGATCCGTACGGATCTCCGCCGCGCTCTGATAGCGCAGGTTCCGGTCTTTCTCGAGCGCCTTGTTGATGATCCTCTCCAGTTCCTGCGGAACCTCGTTGCTCAAGCGCACGGGCGCCACTGGCGCACGGTGAAGAATGGCGTCGAACAACGCCGCGGTTGTTTCCCCCTTGAACGGAACCGCGCCGGTAGTCATTTCATACAGCACCGTGCCGAAAGAGAACGAATCGGTGCGGGCGTCCAAATCCTTTCCCAGAGCCTGCTCGGGTGACATATAACCGGCGGTCCCCATCGTGGAGCCGGCAAACTCCTGGGTTGCGCTCAGCGCGGCGGTTACAGCGGTATCGGACACGCCGCTGACTCGGGGAGCAATTTTTGCCAGACCAAAATCCAGAATCTTGGCTTGTCCCCGGGTGGTCAGAAAGATATTTCCTGGGTTGATGTCGCGGTGAACAATGCTCTTGCTGTGCGCCGCGTCCAGCGCGTCGGCGACTTGGATTCCCAGGTTGAGAACCATTTCGAGATCGAGAGGCCGGCCGGCGATGCGGTGCTTGAGGGTCAGGCCTTCCAGGTATTGCATGGCGATAAACGGCCGTCCCTCGTGCTCGCCAATCTCGTAAGTCATGCAAATGTTGGGATGATCGAGTGCTGACGCTGTTCGCGCCTCGCGCTGAAAGCGCTCCAGGCTTACCGCGTCGTGGGCCAGATGATCGGGCAGAAACTTGAGAGCTACAAAGCGGCCCAGCTTCAAATCTTCCGCTTTATACACCACTCCCATGCCCCCACCGCCCAGCTTTTCGACAATCCGGTAGTGGGAGACGGTCTGGCCAGGAAGAAGTGTATTTTCGGCCACGATGCATGGTAGGCAGCAGGCTTGGCCAAGTCAATCATGGAAGCGCGGGCGGAGCCCAAACCCCTGGCTCTTGCCCGTTTACCCGTCAGCGGTTGGCCGTTGGGCCTCTCGTGGGGCTATGTTCCTACCAGTTCACTTTCATGGCGAACTGGAACTGCCGCGGATCGTAAGCCGCCGTGGGCTCTCCCGCATTGCTGAACAGCACATTGACCGCCGCCGTATTGTTTCTGTTGGCCAGGTTGAACATGTCGGCGATCAGGTCCAGATTGATGCGCTCCCCAAAATAAATCCTGCGGGCAATGCGCAGGTCGTTAAACACGGTATAGGGCGTGACACCCGCATTGCGCCCCAGGTTGCCATCGAGCGAAAGCAGCGTCCCGTTGAAGTCCGCCGGGCAAGGTTCCTGCAGCATTCCGCTGGGCGAATATTTCGAGGCATACGCCGGATAGGCCGGTCCGCAATTTTGGTTTACAAAAGTATTCGGACGGCCGGTAAGAGAAGACAGTTGGAGATTATCGTCGTTCCCGGTGATGATGTTGAACGGCCGCCCGGAGCCTATCTCAAGAATCGGCGCCACCGTCCAATCGCTGAGCAGCTTGCTTCCAAAACCGTCTCTACCAACCTTCCCGCTCTGGTACACCCCACTGAACACGAAACGATGTCGCTGATCAAACAGCGACGTGGAGCGGTCTAGGCTTGGATAGAAGCTATCCTGGGGCGTCAGCGTTGATTGCAGATCTGTCGAGTCGTCGATCGCATGCGACCAGGTATAGGACCCAACCAACTCATAGTGGTCGCTGAAGCGCTTGCGCAGGTTCGCGGTCAATCCGTGATAAATCGAGCTTCCGTTGGAAAAGTTAGCGTCCATATCGCCAAAGGGGACGCAGTTGGCGAGCGAACTCACTGGATTGCACGCCGTGTTCAGCCCGTATTTGGCTTGCACCAGAGGCAATATCGTGGTCACGCACGGCGCCGTCGCTGGACTCGACAATAACGCCAGTGCGATTGACGGATTCACTCCCGAGGGGCGGAAGAAGTTGGTCAAGGCTGCCGGTACGAAAGGTCCGCCCGGGCCCACTCCGCAGCCGCTCACCGTAAATGGGCTGTCCGTGCTGGCTGCTGCGCCACCCGCCACGGCCGCCAGGAGATTCTCCCCCATTAAATCGCCGCGAACGGTATTGGCGTTGATCGGCCGGTTCAGATGACGGCCCCCGTTGAAGTTGTATGCCAGGCTGAACGCATAACCGTGGCCCAGATCGGTCTCCACCGTGAAGTTGGCCTGCTGCGAGTAGGCGTACACAAAATTCTTTCCCTGGGGATAACCGAATGGTTGGAAGCCTAGCGGCAGAAACGTTGCCGGATTCAGGTAGTTTTGGTTGAGAAACACTGACTGCGGAAAGTTCAAAGCTTGAAACTGCTGCTGGTTCGGCAAATATCCCAACGCAGCCAACGTACCGGGATTGATCGAAGCCGCGCACGGAGTTGCCGTATTGTTGATGGGCAATCCCTGGAAGATAGGGATCGCATTCAAGTTTCCTGGTTGACCGGCCCCGCTGCAACCGCCGGTGCCGCCGAATGCCAGCTGACCGCTGGTGGAACCGTCCGACGCGTCTCCGAGAAAATAAAGTCCCAGCAGCGGATGGTCGTAAAAAATCCCGTAAGATCCACGCAGCACGGTCTTTCCATCGCCTCGCGGATCCCATGACAGTCCGACTCGGGGCTGCACGTTGTTGGTATCGGTCTGGATGCCCTTTTGCAACCCTAGTTCGTTATAGCCAGTCAGGGCCAAACCAGTCGGCGGCTTGAATTTTGGGGGGAATTCCACGTCGTAGCGGACACCATAATTGAGGGTCAGGTTGTTCCGCACGCGCCAGGAATCCTGCCAGAATACCCCCAGCGGTTTGTTGGAGAACGAATCGCTCGGACTGCCGAAGCCCTGAATGAAATCCTCCGGCAGCCCCGCGCCATATGCTTGGACGGGTGAGAACGCGGGGAAACTGGCCGGGAACCCCAGATTCGCCACGTTGAAGAAGCCGAAATCATAGACGCCACCGTAGTTCACGGTAAAAGTGGCCTTCAGCGGAAGGTAATTGAAATCCACCCCGAACTTGGTCGAATGCCGCC
>Ga0335078_10007757_pt1 | contig 15931 bp, 12 predicted proteins | sample Lox_Sample_32_FD_206711 | JGI IMG/M metagenome (GOLD analysis project Ga0335078, IMG submission 206711) | Soil microbial communities from Loxahatchee National Wildlife Refuge, Florida, United States - Lox_Sample_3.2 | ecosystem: Environmental > Terrestrial > Soil > Wetlands | place: USA...
CATGAGTCACGGCTTCCACAATACCCAGTATGTCACCGCTCTCGACGAGGATCAGGAGCGGCAATATCTGCGCGACAACATCGAGGCTTTCCAAACCTACACCGGGCGGCGTCTCCGGGGATTCTTTGGACCATCCGCCTCGAGCACCGGTCGAACGCCCGACCTGCTAGCGGAACTCGGCTTTGTTTATCACTGCGACTTTCTGCATGACGATCAGCCCATGCCGATCGGTGTCAGGAGCGGGAGGCTGATCTCGGTCCCCTACAGCATGGAGACCAACGACGGCCCGGTCCTTCGGACGGCTTGCGACGGGGGGTACTTCGCCAAGATCTGCAAGGCGCAATTCGATCGGCTCTACTCGGAAGGTGCCGAAAGCGGTCGGGTGATGTGCATTGCCGTTCATCCGTGCTGGGCAGGCCAACCTCACCGGATCCGTCATCTCGAGGAGACGCTGGACTACATTCTGTCCCATGATCGCGTGTGGCTTACGACGGCGGATCAGATCGCCGACCACTTCCTGGCTCACCATTACGACGCCATGGCGGCTCATGCCGCCTCTCTGGCGGTATAGGCGGTTCGGGATGTCGGTCGAGCGTCAGGTGGGCATGGACAACCCGCACTACGCCTGGTCGCCCATTCCGTCGCGCGACCGCCTGATTTGGCCTGACGGTGCGCGCGTTGCGGTGGCGGTGTTGGTCAATCTCGAGCACCTCGAATGGGATCCCCCCGCCGGCACTTACCAATCGCCGCATCTCTATAGCCATCTCGCTCTACAGCGGCCTTTGCCGGAGCTGTGGTCGCTCTCCTCCCGGGAATACGGTCACCGGGTTGGCATTTTCCGGCTGCTCGACGCCTTGGCGGCGGCGGGGTTGCGACCGACGATCGCGATGGATGCGTTCACCGCACGAAACTATCCGTTTCTCGTTCGCCACTGCACCGCAAGGGGGCTGGAGATCATCGCGCACGGCATTTCGGTGAGCAGGATGATCACCAACCGGATGAGCATCGAGGAGGAGCGGGCCTACATCCGAGAGTCGATCGAGGCCGTAACGGCCGCCGTCGGCAGAGCACCGGCGGGCTGGCATGGGCCCGAATATGGCGAGTCCGAACGCACGCCGAAACTCCTGGCGGAGCAGGGACTGAGCTACGTCTGCGATTGGGTCAATGACGAGCAGCCCTATCGCATGACGGTGCCCTCGGGCGAACTCTTCGCGCTGCCGCTCATGATCGAGCTCGACGATGTTTTCGCTCTGCGCGACCGTTGTTTTCGAATTGACGAGTACGCCGATCAGATCGCCGAGGCGTTCGAGACGATCCATCGCGAGGCAGCCGAGACGGGCAAGGTCTTCGTTCTCAATCTGCATCCCTTCATATCCGGGCAGCCATTTCGAATCTGCTTTCTCGAGCGTGTTTTTGCGTCGATCGGGCGTCGCCAAGGTGTCTGGTCGGCGTCCGGACATGAAATCATCGATTGGGTCCGCACCAATGGAAGATGAGCGTCCCGGAATTTCCTCGACCGAGGCATTCAGTCGAACCTATCAACGCTATTCGCTTCCGGCGCAACGCGCCGAGCAGCTCGCACAAGAAGTGGCGATCCTGAACGACGCGATGTTGGACTTACTTCCTCAGCTCCAGCTCGAAGACGATCCGGCAACATTCTTGAGCGTACTCGAGGCAGGGAAGCAGACGCCGCCCAAGAGTTCGCGATGACGCCCGAGCTGCCGTGCCACGACCTTGTCTCGATTGCAGGGCTGATTCGACGCCGAAAAGTTACATCAGCTGAGGTTGTGCGCGCGTGTCTTGAGCGCATAGAGGCGTGGCAGCCGCGCATCAATGCCTTCATAGCGGTTGAGTCGGATGCCGCGCTCGCCGAAGCACGGGCATGCGATCAGGAGACAGAGCGCGGCATCCGTCGCGGGCCATTGCACGGCGTTCCTCTCGCGTTCAAAGACCTCTTCTCGCGACGTGGGAAGGTTTGCTCGGCTGGATCGGCGATCCTTCGAGACTCTGTCGCCGGCGTCACGGCAACTGTCGTCAGTCGTCTGGAAGGCGCCGGTGCGATCTGCTTGGGCCGGCTTGGCATGTCGGAGTTCGCAGCTGATCCGACCGGTCACAACGCTCATTACGGTGCGTGCCGCAACCCATGGAATCCTGCCTACATTCCGGGCGGTTCATCGGGCGGCTCCGGGGCCGCGCTTGGCGCCCGTCTGACATACGGTTCGCTCGGCTCCGATACCGGTGGTTCGATCCGCATTCCAGCAGCGGCCTGTGGCGTGACTGGCTTGATGCCGACACATGGGCGTGTGAGCCGCTATGGCGTGATCCCGCGCGCGTGGAGCTTGGATCGGCCGGGTCCGATGGCCCGGACGGCGCGTGACTGCGCCGTGCTCCTGGGGCTTATCGCCGGACGGGACGCGCGCGACAGCATGACGAGCGACGAAGTCGTCCCCGCCTACCAGCGCGGGTTGAATGCAGGGATCCTGGGGTTGCGTATCGGCATCCCAGAAGCGCTGGGCCCAGACGTGACGCTCGAGGTACGCAATGCCCTCGAAGAAAGCCAAGCCGTGTTGCGTTCGCTTGGAGCAGAACTGCGCCCAGTGCCGGTTCCGGATGCCGTGGCTTTATTTCGACTGAATGATCTCATTTTGAAGGCCGAAGCCGCGGCGATCCACGGCAACTGGCTACGCCAGCGTCCGCAGGACTACGCCGATTATTTCCGCGTCCGGATCGAGGCAGGACTGCTCATCCCGGCAACCCAGTACATAGAAGCGCTCGCCATACGTGGGCGGATGCTTGAGCGCTTCCTGCAGGAAACGCTCGGCGAGGTTGATCTCCTGCACTACCCAGCGATTCCGCGTGCGCTTCCAACCTTGGACGCGGCGACGCTGGTGGCCGACGATCCGGAGACGCTGGCACGCATGGCCTCGCTAGCGGCCTATACGCGCCTGTTCAACTATCTCGGGGTGCCAGCAATCAGCGTTCCGTGTGGTTTCGACGCGAACGGCCTCCCAATCGGCTTCCAACTGGTCGCGCGTCCCTTCGGCGAAGCGCTTCTCCTGCGAGCGGCCCACGGCTATCAGGAGGCGACCGACTGGCATCGGCGAATGCCGCCTGCGCCTGCGCTGACCTCCGCTGTTCATCAGGGAGCCTGACATGAACGTCACCGCGCGCCTGGCGGAATTCGCCGCCGGGCTGTCATACGAAACGTTGCCGCAAGATGTTCGAGAGCAGCCCCGAATGTTCCTCTTGGACTGCATTGCGGTGGCGCTGGGCGCGTTCGACTTCTTCCGCCGCAACGACGATCGCTTGATGGAGCGCTATCTCGCGATCGCGGCGCCACCCGGCCCGTCGACGGTCATGGGACACGGAATTCGGACAACCCCCAGCGTGGCGGCGTTTGCCAACGCCACGTTGGCCGAATCGCTGGATTTCCAGGATTCGAACATGGATATCCTCACCCACAATGGTGCGCCGATCATCCCGGCGGTCCTTGCGGTCGCGGAGAAGCTGTCTTCGCCGTGGCGGGATGTCGCCACCGCGATGATCGCCGGTTATGAGGTCCACACCAGATTGCTCTGGGCGTTGCAGCCTGGACATTGGTACCGCGGCTTCCAGGGGCTTGGGACGTTCGGTACCTGTGGCGCAGCTGCCGCCGTCAGCAAGCTCTTCAAGTTCGACACAGAGAGCCTACGTCGCGCGCTCACGACCGCTGGTGTCGTCATGCCGGTATCCAGCAGCGACAACGTCTTTCGTGCCTACACCATGAAGGCCTGCATTCCGGGACAGGCCTCGAGCTGCGGCATCACCGCCGTCGAGCTGGCGCTGGCCGGCTACGAAGGCGTTGCGCTCGAGGGCGATCCACCGCGTCATCACGCGCCACTCCACACGTTGAGTGCCGGGGAACCGCGACTCGATTTGGTCCTCGAAGGGCTTGGGACACGCTGGCACTGCCGACGCGTGTGCTACAAGCCCTATCCGGCTGGCCATCTCATCATCGGTCCGGTCGAGCTGATCCTGGACATCGCGAAGGAGCGGCGGTTGGACTGGCAGGAGATCGCCGGTGTCGATATTGTGACGTACAACCACGCGATCTTCCGGTGCGGGAAGTACGCGTCTCCGACAAGCAGCTATATCGATGCCCACTTCTCGATCCCGTTTTGCGTCGCCGTCGCATTGATGGATGGCGAACTCACGCCACGGCAGCTCTGGAAGGAGCGAATCCGCGATCCTCGAGTGCATGAACTCGCCTCGCGGGTAACGCTGGTCGAGGATCCGGAGATGAGCAAGGCCTATCCTGCGAAGTGGCCAGTCGAGCTCACGGTTCGCTTGAGGAGCGGAGAGCAGATCACCAGACGCGTTGACGAGGTGAAGTGGTCGCCCGAGCGGCTGCCGACCTGGAGTGAGCTCGTGGAAAAGTTCCGGATGCTTGCGGATCCGGTGCTCGGCGAGCGACGCTCGGCTGAAGTGGTCGATCGGATCGCGGGGATCGCACCGGACGACAAGCTCGCTCCGCTTCTACCAATGCTGATCCCTTAACGAACCGATCAGGACTGTCGATTCATGCGGTCGATAGAGCGAACCGAGCACTTATACGATCAGATTTACGAGATCCTCTGGGAGAAGATCCTTGCCGGTGAGATCTCTCCCGGGGAACGCCTGAGTGATGTCGATTGGGCGCGACGACTCGAGGTTAGCCGCACGCCTGCGCGCGAGGCCATGCGGAAACTGGAGCAGGAGGGGATGCTGCTTCCGCTTCCTCGGGGCGGTTACGAGTTGCGAGCCGTCAACCCCAACGATCTGAAGGGTCTTTATCGATGCCGGGCGGTACTTGAGGGCCTTGCGGCGCGTGAGGCAGCTGGCAGTCTTTCGGCCTCGGAGTGCACACGGCTCGAGCGACTCATAGCCACGACCGAACGACACATCGCCAGGGGCGATTTCGATGACGCTTTGACATGCAATACGGAGTTCCATGCCCGCATCGTCGGGGCAGCGAAGAACGCGCATCTTAGTCGATTATTGGAGTCGCTGCGTCGTCTGATCCTGTTCAACCGCATCAGTCTCATAAACGCCACACGCTTCGATCCAACGGCCGACCAGAGCTATCGCGGTCACATCGAGCGTACCCAACGGGATCATCGACTTATCTTGGAAGCGCTCCGTATTGGGGATGGCGAGATTGCATCCTCACGGATGCAAAGTCACCTGTTCGAGACCGCAGACGACATGGACAACATTCTCCGACAGCTTGGTCCGCCCAGCGGCTCGATGGGGTCTGAGGCGTCCTCGAATAGCGGTTCCAAGCTTTCGACCTCGAGGACTTGATTGCGTGTCGCCATTCGTATGCGCGCGTTTGGCCGACGACAGTGGCGAATTTTGGTTGTACTCGGAAATTTACACCCTGCCGGCCAAAGTGCTAATCTTTTGCCTTGGTTCAAGGTTCAAAGCGCGGTCAGACTAAGTAGATGAATGAGAATTCGAGCCTGAAATGAGCAAATCATCGACGAAAGTCGCGGTTGTAGGGACGGGTGGATCGATATCGGTTGTTGCCCGCCACAGTCTTGAGCTCTTCGAATATATAGAATCTGGCCGTATCGTTGAAGTAGACGAACTACTAAAGATGTTCCCGGAATCATCATCTGAATTCGACGTGATTCCGGTCCGCTTCCGAACCATCAACAGCAGGGATATGACATCCGGAGACTGGCTTGAGTTGAATCGCAAGATCAGCGATGTCGTCAAGGCAGACCCTTTGATTTCTGGGATCGTTATCACTCACGGCACGATGGTGCTCGAGGAGACTGCCTATTTCCTTCATCTTGCAGCAAAGATTGATGTCCCAATTGTGTTGGTCGGCGCTCAACGGCCGCCAAGCGGACTGAGCAATGATGCTGGCCTAAATCTTGTTAGCGCAATTCGAGTAGCTGCGTCGCCAGCCGCGCGCGGCCTTGGCGTTCTAGTTGTCATGAACGACGAAATTCAATCTGCACGGGAGGTGTCTAAGACCTCCAATTATCTACTTCAGACATTTCGCACGGCCGACTTCGGCATATTAGGCTATGCGGATCCTGACGGAGCGGTGACGATCTACCGGAAACCGTCGCGTCGGCATGCTCCCGACACGGAGTTTGACACCTCTAGCCTCACCAGCCTCCCGCGCGTGGAAATCGTCTACTCGCATGCGAATGCCGACGGTTTCATCATCGACTCGTTGGTTCGGTCAGGTACCAAGGGAATCGTTGTCGCCGGCTTGCCGCCTGGACGCCCCACTGCTTCGCAGCGTTCGGCGCTGGTGGCAGCAAGCCAGGAGGGTGTGCTGGTGGTGCAGAGCAGCCGCGCGGGTAGCGGCCGAGTGATTGCAAGCGCACAAGATGCAAGGGATGGACTTATCGCTGCCGACACACTCAATCCCCAGAAGGCGCGCGTGCTGAGCATGCTTGCGCTCACCGTCACCACGGACCGACATGCGATCCAGCGGATGTTTGACGAATATTAGACCGCCGGGCACTAGAAGGTTGACCGAACGGCTTTCGACGCTCGCCTGCGGCGCTCGGCGCACGACAGAAAGTTCATGAAACCTGAGATCGGCTCAGGCGTAGCCCAGGCGTCGACGCCGAGCTTGAAGCCGCCGAGCACGCTATGCAGGCTGGGCCAGAAGTGAACGGGCGCGAGATCCCGTGCGTGCAATCAGAATTTCACCTGGTCGACAAATTTGCGCACCACCAACTTGTCGAGCTCGGGAACGCGGGTGATGACGGACAAGTCCTTCAGCCGATTCATGAAGACAACGAATTGTGCCATCCACTTGGGATCCAGCCGCCATGCTAGCTCGATATTGTCGATAGACTTGCGAGTGGCCGTACGCTGGTAACCCCAGTCGTTGCTGACCAGGTCGGCCCAATGGTCGGGATTCTTGGTCAGCTCTTCAGTCGCCTTGGCGTGGGCAACAGCCCAAACACGCAGCATCTCCGGGTTCTCCTTGATCACGCGCTCGCTGGTCAGCACCGCCAGGTTGATGCTACCGACGGGAGTGTCGTAAGGGTACACGACCACCCGTCCATAACCGTCCAGGAGGGTTTGAGTCGCGTTGGGCTCATTGCCGGAGAAGGCGTCGATGTCACCCCGCTGCAGCGCGGCGGGCATATCGGCGGGCGCGAGCCGAATCACCGTGACCTCGTCAAGACCCACGTTGGCTTTTTTAAGTTCCTCGCGCAGCAGGATGTCGTGGATCGAGGTCGGGAGATCGCCGATCCGCTTGCCCTTGAGGTCGGCGATTGTGCGTATAGACGAGTCGGCGCGAGCGATGATTGCGCAGCCCTTGTTCGCAAGATTGGCGACGATCGCGATTGGTTGATCTTTCGAGCGTGCTACTACGGCGACGGTGATGCCGATGTAGGCGAGATCGACGCTGTCGGTGAGCAGCGCGTTGGTCATGTCGCCCGGCGACGTGAAAGGGGTGAGTTCAGTCTTCCACCCCGCGGGAAGATACTTGGGGAGCTCCAAGGCGGAAGCCTGAATGGTCGACTTAATGACCGCTATCCGGATGGTGTGCGAACCGCTTTGCGCGGCGGCGTCGGATGAGGCAAAGACGATCAACCAGATTGCAGCCAACGCGGCGGCAGGCTTACGAAACAGCCATGAACCGGCATTCTGCGTTTGTCTGGGCTGCACGCTGATGTACTTCATCATCACAGCGCTCCCGTCATTCACGAACCGCCGGCGGCAAGCACGAGCCGCGGTTTTGCCTTTAGCCCGCGACGGTCGATCGATCCGGATGACACTACGCGAAGCCAACCTTGTGATACAAGCGGCGGAGACGCCGGTTTGCCGGCAGGAGCCGCATGATAGTTGATGGGCTCGGCCACACTCGCGATGAGTGCGGCGCGGCCGAAAGACGTGGAGCCGTCGCCTGTTGCACTGCTTGGGAAACTCCCCCAAGCTGAAGGCGAGGGAACACGCGCGCACGGCCACGCTCCCGCCATGTCCACGCCGATACCGCCGACCGAACTCGAGGAAGTCGTCGCGTCGCGCTCCGCCGCGTTGCTCGGTCGCATCTGGCGTGCCCTGATCCTGCCGCTCGGCATTCTGGTCGTCTGGAGCGGCGTCACTGACGGTGGGCTGGTGCCGCACTACATCCTGCCGTCACCGGGGGCGGTAGTCGCGGTCGGGCTCGATTTCATCGTGGGAGGCGAGACGGCGCAAGCCTATTCCGGCAGCTTCCTCGTGCATTTCTGGGCCAGCCTGCAGCGCGTGCTCGCCGGTTTCGCAATCGGTGCCTCGTTCGGTGTCGCCCTCGGCGTGCTGCTCGGCTACAAGCGTCGACTCGCCGCCTACATCGAGCCGCTGATCCAGCTGACGCGCTCGGTCCCGGGCATCTGTTGGCTGCCCCTTGCATTGATTTGGTTCGGCATTGGCACACCGGCATCGATCTTCCTGATCTCGCTCGGCTCGTTCTACGCCGTGTTCGTCAGCACCTTGCAGGGCGTCAAATACGTCGACCCGCTGCTGATCCGAGCCGCCTTGAGTTTGGGTGCGAGCGAGGGCGCGCTGCTCCATACCCTGGTGCTGCCGGCGGCGTTTCCGGCCATCCTGAGCGGCCTGCGCATCGGCCTGTCGTATTCCTGGATCTACATGGTGCTCGGCGAGTTCACCGGGGTGAACCTTGGTCTCGGCGCTACCCTGCTGCAGTCGCGCGAGACGCTCAATACCGAGCTGATCATCGCCCTCATGATCATCATCGGTTTGCTCGGCATCCTGACCGACTGGCCGATGCTGCTGATCATGCGCAAGGTCTTCCGCATGGACGTCAAGTGATATGGCGCGCTATCGGCTCGGCATCGACATTGGCGGCACCTTCACGGACTTCGTGCTCGAGGACGTGGAGACCGGCATCTTACGTCTCGGCAAGACACTGACTACGCCGGCAGACGCCTCCGACGGCGTGATCGCCGGGCTCGAGCAGTTGCTCGCCGGCACCGGCGTCGCCGCATCCGAGATCGGCGTGGTTATCCACGGAACGACCTTGGCGACCAACGCGGTGATCCAGCGCACCGGTGCCCCCACCGGGCTGCTCACCACCGCCGGCTTCGTCGACGTGCTGGCGATCGGCCGCGAGGCCCGTTACGACCACTACGACCTGCAGATCGAGCTGCCGCCGCCCTTGGTGCCGCGTCCGCTACGACGTGGCGTGACCGAACGCATCGACAGCGACGGCTCCATCGCGACGCCGCTCGATCTCGACCAGCTCGGCCGCGAGGTGGCGCTGCTGCGCGATGCCGGCGTCGCCAGCGTCGCGGTATGCTACCTGCACGCCTACAAGAACCCGGTGCACGAGCGCGCCACTGCGACGTTCCTCGCCCAGGCCGCGCCCGCGCTGTCGGTCAGCTGTTCGTCCGACATCGCGCCCGAAATCCGCGAGTACGAGCGCACCTCGACGACGGTGATCAACGCGTACCTGCAGCCGATCGTCGAGCACTACCTGCGCCGGCTGGGCGAGCGCTTCGCGGCGCTGGGCATCACGGGCGCTTTCCACCTGATGCTGTCGAGCGGCCTGTTGACCACCGCAGATCAGGCACGCCGGTTCCCGACGCGTCTGATCGAGTCGGGGCCGGCCGGTGGCGTGATGCTTGGCGCCCGCTACGCCCGCCTGACCGGCCGGCCCAATCTGATCGCCTTCGACATGGGTGGCACGACCGCGAAGGCGGCGTTGATCCATGACGGCCACGTGCCGGTCGCCCGCGAGTTCGAGGTCGCGCGGATCGAACGCTTCAAGCGCGGCAGCGGCTTTCCTGTCCGGACGCCCTGCATCGAGATCGAGGAGATCGGCACCGGCGGCGGCTCAATCGCCTGGATCGATCGCCTCGGTCAGCTTCAGGTCGGGCCGCGCAGCGCCGGCGCGGTGCCCGGTCCGGCGTGCTACGGCCGCGGGGGCAGCGAGCCGACGGTGACCGACGCAGACCTCGTACTCGGCTATCTCGATCCCGACTATTTTCTGGGCGGCGAGATGACGCTGGATCGCGCCGCCGCGGCGCGCGCAATCGAGACCGAAGTGGCGCAGCCGCTCGGCCTTAGCCTCGAGCAGGCAGCCTGGGGCATCCACCAGGTCGCCAACGAGGAGATGGCCAACGCCTTCCGCATCCACGCCATGGAGCACGGCCGCGATCCTGCGCGCTACGCGCTGCTGTGCTTCGGCGGTGCCGGCCCGGTCCACGCGCATGGCGTCGCGCGCCTGCTGCGCTCGCAGGCCGTCATCTCGCCGGCGCTCGCCGGGGTCGCCTCCTCGCTCGGCTTCCTGGTCGCGCCGATCGCCTCCGAGGCGGCGCGGTCGTACGTTGCCCGGCTCGATCGGTTGGACTGGGCAAGCCTCAACGACCTGCTGGAAGAGCTCGAGGCCGCCGGCCGGCGCTTCGTCGCCGAGGCCGGCGTCGATTCTTCGGCGATCACGGTGACGCGCGCGGCCGACATGCAGTATGTCGGCCAGATGCACGACATCGCCGTCCCAGTTCCCCCCGGTGTGCTCGGCTCGGCCGATGGGCCGCGCCTGCACGCGGCCTTCCGGGCCCGCTACGGCGAGCTGTTCCAGCGCACTGTTGCACTACCGGTCGAGGCCCTGACCTGGCGCGTGACCGTGAGCGCGCAGGCGCCCGAGATCGATCTGGAGCGTCGTGTGCGCGGCGCCGGCGGCGACGCGCGCAAGGGTGAGCGCCGCGCCTATTTCGCCGAGACGCGCGGCTCCCTCCCGACGGTGGTCTACGATCGCTACAAGCTGCGTCCGGGCGATGCGCTGATCGGTCCGGCGATCATCGAGGAGCGCGAGTCGACCCTGGTGGTGGGGCCGGGCGCGCACGTGACCATGGACGGCTACGGCAGCCTGATTGTCGATCCGCCGGCGGTGGGCTCGAAGGAGGCGGCATGAACGACATCCTGCCCCAGTCGGACGGTGACCAGCAGGACGCGCTGCGCACGCAGGTGGTCTGGGCGCGGCTGCGCGCCCTGATGAACGAGGCGGGTGCCACCCTGCGGCGCACCGCGTTTTCCTTTCCGACGCGCGAGTCCAATGATTTCGCCGCGGTTCTGATGGATGTCCATGGTGATTCGATCGCGCAGTCGGTCCAGAGCATCCCGTCGTTCCTCGCCACCTTGCCGCTCACAACGAAGGCCATCCTGACCTGGCGGCGGGCCGACGCATGGCGCGCCGGCGACGTCGTGTTGACCAACGATCCGTGGATCGGTGCCGGTCATCTGCCCGACGTCAGCATCGTGCAGCCGATCTTCTGGCGCGATGCGTTGGTCGGCTTCGCGGGCAGCATCACGCATGTGTCCGATGTCGGCGGCACGCTGTTCGGCGGCCAGACCCGGGAGGTCTTCGAGGAGGGCCTGCGTTTCCCGCCGACCCTGGTGCGCACCGCCGACGGCCCCAACGAGACGTTCTTCGACCTGATTCGCGCCAACACGCGGGTGCCCGACGAGGTGATCGGCGACTTGCACGCCATGATGTCGGCCAACGACACGACCGTGCGCGGCGTCCAGCGCCTGCTCGAGGACGGTGAGCTCGACGATCTGGGCGCGTTCGGCCGCATGATCCAGGAACGCTGCGAGCGCGCGATGCGCGAGGCCATCCGCAAGATTCCAAATGGCGTCTATCGCAGCCGCGTCCAGGCCGACGGCTATGACGCGCCGATCGCGATCGAGGTCGCGGTGCACGTGCGCGACGAGGAGATCCTGATCGACTACACGGGCAGCTCGCCGCAGGTGCCATGGCCGCTCAATGGCGTGCACAATTTCACCTTCGCCTACACGGTCTATCCGATCAAATGTGCGATCGGCCCGGACATTCCCAACAACTCCGGCACGCTTCGGCCCTTCACGGTCAACGCGCCCGAGGGCAGCGTGCTGAACTGCCGCTATCCGGCCCCGGTCGGCCTGCGCCACATCAACGGCCAGCTGCTGCAGGCGGCCTTGTTCCACGCGTTGTCGGCGGTCATCCCCGACCAGGTGATCGCGGCCAGTGGCTCGCCGTCGTCGATCGCGGTGATCTCGGGCAAGACGCGCGCCGGCGAAAACTTCATCGTCTACCTCTATCTCTCCGGCGGCATGGGCGCGCGGCGGCACCGCGACGGCCTCAGCACCGTCAGTTTCCCGGCTACCGTGATCAATGTGCCGGTCGAGATCGCCGAGGCGGCCGCACCGATCCGCATCGAGCGCAAGGAGTATCGGCTTGGCACCGCCGGTGCAGGGCGGCAGCGCGGCGGCTTCGGCCAAGAGGTCCACGTCCGCAACCTAGCGGAGGGCCCGATCACCGTCTCGATGCTGACCGACCGTCGCAACAACGCACCGCGCGGTCTCGACGGTGGCCATGACGGTGCGACCAGCGACGTCCTGCTCGAGTCGGGCGCGCCCGTGAAGCCGAAGGGCCACACCGTGATCGCACCGGGTGACTGCCTGGTGATCCGCACGTCGGGCGGCGCCGGCTATGGTGATCCCGGCGCGCGAGACCCGGCGCTGATCGAGCGCGACCGCGCCGAGGGGCTGTGGCAGTCGTAGGCGCGCCGGCGGCGAGCAAGATCTGCCTTCGCCGCGTCGCCAAGCGCTTCGTCTCGAGCCGGGGTGGCAGTCGGGTCGAGGCACTTGCCGAGGTGTCGCTCGACATCGCCGACAAGGCGTTCGTGTGCCTGGTTGGCCCCTCGGGCTGCGGCAAGAGCACCTTGCTCAACTTGGTCGCCGGCTTCGAGCGACCCAGCCAGGGCGAAGTGTTGCTCGACGGCGCCTTGATCCAGGGACCGGGGCCCGATCGCGGCATGGTGTTCCAGGAAAACGCACTCTTCCCGTGGCTGACCGTGCTCGGCAACGTTTGCTACGGGCCGCAACGGCGCAAGCTCGCCAAGCCGGACTATCTGCCACTGGCGCACGAGATCCTCGAGCAGGTCGGGCTGCGGCGCTTCACCCAGAACTACCCCAACGAGCTGTCCGGCGGCATGCGCCAGCGCGTCGCGATCGCCCGGGTACTGATAAACCGACCGTCGGTTCTTCTGCTCGACGAACCTTTCGGCGCGCTTGATTCTCAGACCCGATCCTTGATGCAGGAACTCCTCCTCGATGTGTGGGAGCGCGAGCATCGGACTGTCCTGTTCGTTACTCACGATGTCGATGAGGCGGTATTCATGGCTGATCGCGTCATCGTGATGAGCCGGCGCCCTGGCCGCATCCTCGTCGATCTCGCGGTCGATCTGCCGCGTCCGCGCCGTTACGACATGCTCACGAGCCCAGCGTTTGCGGCCTTGAAGCGCGAAGTGCTCTCCCTGGTACGCACTGAGGCGCTGGCCGTCATCAACGAGGTGTGACTGTCTTCCATGGCCGCACCCACAAGCAAAGACATCGCCATCGTGTGCATCCAGCTCGACGACATCCAACTGGCGATCTGCGCAGGATCGCCGTGCCGCTCTCCATGACCCTTAAAAGTCTCCGCGACATCGTCCAAGCGGCCATGGGCTGGTTGGATTGTCATCTGTACGAGTTCGCGGTAGACGGCCGCCGTTAGGGTCCACCAGTTCTCTTTTTCTGGTTGTTGATCGGCGTGGGGTCTCGACGCCGATCGGCCGGCGAAGTGATTGATTTGGCTGTCATCGCAGGGGTTACGAGACAGTGGGTGGGCCTGCCTATGAATCCAGCCCTTGGGCGCTGCTATTCACCACGCAGCCACCTGGCTAGTGATGTCGGCAAGTTGTCCTCGTCTCCGCCGCACTAGACGAGCCGCAAGACCGTCCCAGAGATCGAGACTGTGCTGCTGAGCGGGATCTCCGCCCGGTCGCGACCTTGCTGACGACACCATCCCCAGTTGCGGCTCGATTGCTCGCCGGCGATGTGGCCCTTCTCGATCAGCGCCACGCTCAGGCCGAGCTTGGCGAGATAGTAGGTGGCTGCGCTGCCTATGATGCCGCCACCGATCACGACAAGGTCGGCCGCGGCAGGGCTAGGTGATGCTGCGACTGCACGTCGAATCGAGTAAGGAGCGCCTCAGCTCCTTTAATGGGGCTCGTCACCTCAATTGGACGCAGGTCAGTCCGCCGGCGGCTTGCCGCCGTGCCATACCGCGTCGAACACGCGCATCCAATTGCCCCCGAGGAGCTTCGCGATCGCGGTGTCGTCAAAACCGAGCTTGATCAATCCGGCCGTGATGTTGGGTAGATCGGCGAGCGAGCTCATGCCTTCCGGATAGGTGAATTTCAGCTCGATCTTGGGCACGCCGTTGATCGTTCGCGAGCGTTCGGAGACCTTCGTGTACATCTCGGAGTCCCAATTCTCCAGGATGTCGGGTCCGAGGCCGACGCAATCGATGCCGCCCAGCTCGACCAGACGGACGATATGACGCATCAGCTGCTCGAAGCTCGGTTCGGGCCTGTCGCCAACGAGGAAATCGAGCGCATGGACGCCGATGACGCCGCCGCTCCTGGCGATGCCTTTGATCATGTCGTCGGTCAGGTTGCGCAGGTTGGAGCAGAGGGACCGGCAATTCGAGTGGGATGCCGTCACGGGGTGTCCGCTGACTTCGAGAACGTCGAAGATACCGCGATCGGATAGATGCGACACATCGACGACGATGCCGAGGCGATTGCACTCCTCGACCACGTGGACTCCAAAATGGGTCAGACCCGAACCGCTGCGCTCCCGGATGCCGTCCGCCACGCCGTTGCGCAGATCGTGGGTCAGGCCAAGGCAGCGCAGGCCGAGCCGGTGGAAGTTGCGCAAATATCCGATCTCGTCCTCCAGGGGACCCGCACCCTCCATGCAGGCGACGTACGCAAGCTTACCGTCGCGTTTCGCTCGGCGGATGTCGGCGGTGGTGATCGCCAGAATGATGGCCTGGCTCTCATCGATATCGGTCAGCGCGTGGTCCAGCGCGCGCATGAAACGCTGCAGCGGCGTCGTTGAGATGCGCGTTGCCGGCAGATAGCCGTAGTGCGCATCCCCGCCAATATGATCGCAAATGACCGTGACGCCCCCGCTTTGCAGGGTCGGCAGATGACGCCGCTCGAGCACCCGGCTCTCACCGCCGATGCGGCGCCAATCGACGTCGCATGCGGCGATGTCGGTGTGGCCGGCGACAATGATGGCGTTCTTATGAACGTCGGGTAGGGGCGGTGTCACAGCGTCAACCAGTGGCGGTGTCCGAGGTGGGCAGCGGCGGGCAAGGTGAGGTCTCTCAGAATGCGCTGAACATGGAGAGCCATGAATGACGTCATGCTAGGTGACGACAGCGACCACGGTCAAATGGCGCAAAGAGCAGGCCGCGCCATGAGCGTGGTCCACTCGCCACATCGAGTGCTCCCCGACAACTCCTCTCGAGCGTTCCATCGCATTTGATCCTGACGGAAATCGACTCGGCTGCATCCAGCATGGATGCGCGGATCGCGCACAGTATTTCTCCCTGAGTGACTCCAGGTGAACGACTTCGCCTTGGTAATCTGCAACGCTTCGACGCTCCCGAACCGAACGGCGCAATCGCGGTCGACATCGTCTGGCCCGTTGCCAGACCCGTTCGCGAGGCTTCGAGACGCGATAAACTATATTGAGTGTCACGATTCGCTGTATGCTTTTATCACAGTGGGATCTCGTTGGCGTGGGGGAGGGGATTAAAGGCTCAATGTCTGCATTCGATGTTGCGCCGAATAGATCCGCGACGCGCCACGCGGCCGATTGGCTGGCTGGACTCGTCCTCGACGACATCCCGGGGGCGGTACTCGCTGATGCCAAGCTACGCATTCTCGACACGCTCGGCGTGTCGCTGGCAGCGAGCGCGTCGTCGGCCGGAAACATCGCACGGCTGGCGGCGCTGCGCCTCGGCCGCGGCGAGGAGAGCACGATCTTGGGTTTCGGCGACAAGGTGCCGGCGACCTCGGCGGCGTTGGTCAACGGTACGCTCTCGCACGCACTCGAT
>Ga0335078_10007758_pt1 | contig 15931 bp, 15 predicted proteins | sample Lox_Sample_32_FD_206711 | JGI IMG/M metagenome (GOLD analysis project Ga0335078, IMG submission 206711) | Soil microbial communities from Loxahatchee National Wildlife Refuge, Florida, United States - Lox_Sample_3.2 | ecosystem: Environmental > Terrestrial > Soil > Wetlands | place: USA...
CACCGGCGAAATCGGCTGTCCGTTGAGATTGACGTCAAGAATGGCAACGTCGAAGTCGCTTTGCTTCGCCAGCGTCAAGGCTTCGTCGATGCGCCCGGCCTCGCCGGCAAGCTTGCAGCCGAGGTCGGCCAGCATGTCCTGCAACAGCATGCGGATCATCAACTCGTCCTCGACCACCAGGACGCGCTTACCGGCGACGGAATTTCCCGCTGACCTCATACCAGAACCCCGTACTACCCGAATGTCCACATCTTTCGCCCGAGGGCTTAATTCCCAATGAAGGTCCCCGGTTCCCGTATTGTCGATTACGCTATGTATAAGGCCTTACAGCTAGATGATAGAATTAGCTTCTTGTCGCAGATGAGGTTATCGTGGCGGATATCAATGCCGGCGACGTAGAGCGGATGGAGTTTCAGCTCACGCTACGCCGCCGCGGCATCAGCGATCAGGCGGTGCTGCGCGCCATGGACGCGGTCCCGCGCGAACATTTTGTCACCGCGGATTTCGCCGACAGCGCTTACGCCGATCAGGCGTTGCCGATCGCCTGCGGTCAGACGATAAGCCAACCTTACGTCGTCGCCTACATGACCGAGCAGCTGGAACTGCGGCCGGAACATCGGGTGCTCGAGGTCGGCACCGGCTCGGGCTATCAGGCCGCCATTCTATCGCAGCTGGCGCATGAGGTAGTGAGCATCGAGCGCTATCGGACGCTTGCCGACGCTGCGCGCGACCGCCTTAAGACGCTCGGCTATGCCAATGTCACGGTTCGCGCCGGCGACGGCATGGCGGGCGCGCCTGACGCGGCGCCTTTCGATCGGATCATCATCACCGCTGCCGCCGAAGACGTTCCCGAAGCCCTGCTCGATCAGCTTTCCGACGACGGCAAGATGGTTCTGCCCCTCGGCCCCCGCGGCGGAACGCAGCACATCGTTAAGTTCGCCAAGACGCCAAGCGGACTGGTTCGGCAAGATCTGATTGCCGTCAGATTCGTACCGCTGCTGCGGGGGCAAGCACGAGAATTGTAACCATTACCCGACAATTTCCGCATTGTTAGATTCCTACCCCGATACTTAAAGGCCTGTTTACCTCAACGATGTTTATTCGCTTGCAGGTAATTTTGCGTGCGAGCGGGTAACCATGTGCGCTTCGCGTTTGGTCTTCGGGCCGCAATTGGTTGTTTTTGCGTTAATCGGGTTGGGGGCTGCCGGATGCGCCGACTCGAGCCGATTTGATAGTAATCCCTTCGCCTCCGACACCGGCTCACGCAGCGACGTCACCGGCTCGATCCCAAAGTCGACGAACAGCGTGGAGAGCAAGCCGCTCCCGCATCTTGCCGCCAATTCAGGCGAGGGGACTTCGGGAGGCGGCCGCGGCATGGGCTCATACCAGCCCGCTAACGCCGATGTGACCGGTTCGCTCCCGCCGGCCGCTCCTCCGCCCCCGCCGCCGCCGGCTTGGACGTGGGAGGGCGGCACGCCAATTGCGCTCCGCGCTGGCGAGACGCTGGAGACGCTATCGCGCCGCTATGGGGTGCCGGTCGCCGCCATCATGCAAGCTAACAACATCAGCAATCCGGCGCTGGTGCACGCGGGTCAACATCTGGTCATTCCGCACCTGAAAGGGCCCGCTGTGGCGCTCGCAGCGCCACAGACGCATGTCGCCTCGAGTGCGCCGACGATACCCTCAGCCGCGCCGGTCGGCCCGCCGCGCATGGCGCTCGCGCCCAATTCAGCCGTTCACGTGGTGGCCGCCGGCGAGACGCTGCACAGCATTGCACGGCTTTACGGCAAGCCCGTTCTGGTCATAGCCAAAGCCAACAATATCGCGCCCGACAGCCGAGTGAAGATCGGCGACCGCCTTGTCATCCCCGATGTCAAATCGGCGTCGGTGCCGCCAGCCGTTCAGCCGAAGCATGCCGAAGCTCCGCCCGCCGCGGCCGCGCAAAACCTCGCCGTTGCCGAATCGCCGCACAGTGCCCGGCTAGCGTCGCCGGCCGCCCCGGCCGATGAGGAAACCGCCCTTAAGAAGACGGAAACCGCGGGCAAGCTCGATGCGTTCCGCTGGCCGGTTCGCGGCCGCGTCATTGCTGGCTTTGGACCAAAGCCTAATGGATTGCAGAACGACGGCATCAACGTGGCCGTGCCTGAAGGCACGCCGATAAAGGCGGCGGAAGACGGCGTCGTCGCTTACGCCGGCAATGAGCTCAAGGGCTACGGCAATCTGGTGCTGCTCCGCCATAGCAACGGATTTGTCACCGCCTATGCCCATGCCAGCGAAATCCTCGTGAAAAAAGGCGATGTCGTCAAACGCGGACAACCGATCGCAAAATCCGGCCAGACCGGCAGCGTGACTTCGCCGCAACTGCACTTTGAGATTCGCAAGGGCTCGACGCCGGTCGATCCGGCGCAATATCTCAACGGCGCTTAAGGCGGACGACAAACGACCGAAGAGCCGTCGTCCGTCCTCAGTCGTCCGTCATCTTGATCCCCAGGCGTCCCGCCAGGTCCTGCACGTATTGCCAAGCGACACGCCCGGAGCGCGCGCCGCGGGTGGTGGCCCATTCCAGCGCCTCGCCGCGCAACTCGCCGGCTTCGGCCGGAACGCAGTAGCGGGCGACGTAGGCCTCCACCATGGCCAGATATTCATCTTGGCTGCACCGATGAAAGCCGAGCCATAGGCCGAAGCGATCCGACAGCGAGACCTTTTCCTCCACCGCCTCGCCGGGATTGATGGCGGTCGCGCGCTCATTGTCGACCATATCGCGCGCCATCAAATGTCGGCGGTTCGACGTTGCATAAAAGATGACGTTTTCAGGTCGTCCCTCGATGCCGCCTTCGAGCATTGTCTTCAGTGCTTTGTACGAGGTGTCCTCGGCTTCGAAGGAAAGATCGTCACAGAACACGATAAAGCGCTGCCGCGCCCGGCGCAGTTTCCCCATCAGCTCCGGCAGCGACTCGATGTCCTCGCGATGAATCTCGACAAGCTTGAGGCTCGCGGCTGGATGGCCCGCGCTCACTGAGGCATGGGCGGCCTTGACCAGCGACGATTTTCCCATGCCGCGCGCGCCCCACAACAGCGCGTTGTTCGCCGGAAAACCACGCGCAAAGCGCTCGGTATTTTCGAGGAGGAGATCGCGCACCCGATCAATGCCTTTAAGGAGCGACATCTCGACGCGATTGATCCGCTGGACGGCTGAGAGGGTTCGCGCCTCCGGGTACCAGACGAAGGCTTCGGCGGCGGAGAAGTCGGTTTTTTCTTCAGGGGGCGGGGCGAGGCGCTCCAGCGCGGTTGCGATGCGCTGCAGCAGCGTCTCATCGCCTGTGCGCGGCGGTCGCGCCTGCGCTCGGTTGCCGGCGCTTTTCGCCTTTGTTTTGGATCGTGCTCGTTTTGGAGGGTTAGCCATGCTGGTTCGGGGTAAAGCCGCTCTAGTGGTCCTATTCTAACATTCGCACCCGGTTCGGCAGGCTATCATGCGAATGTTAGAATCGAAGGACCACCAGCAAGTATAAGTGCCGGTGGAGCTTTGGATTTGACATTCGCTTCACGGGATCGCGGCCCGGTGGGTAGCGAATGTCAAATCCGCTCCACTAGTTTCTCGCCGCAGGTATCATTTGCGACCGGTTTTCCTGCCGCGCATGCTGTAACGGGCTGCTAGAGGCCCCGCAAGCGCGCCGAAAGGGCCGGCTTGCATTGCAATTGGGCGAACGGCGGCTATAGTCCGCGCCGATTTCCCGCGCAAAATCGGGCCTTCACCGTAAGGCCGGCGCGTCCCTGGCCGTCCGGAGGAGCCATGCTGATCACGCCCGCATTCGCGCAAGGCAATCCATTAGGCAGCCTATTCGGGGGCGATAGCGGCGGCATGGTGACATCGCTGCTGCCGCTGATCCTCATTGTCGTGATCATGTATTTCCTGGTGTTGCGTCCGCAGCAACAGAAGGTGAAGCAGCACCAGTCAATGGTTAAGGCGCTGCGCCGCGGCGACACGGTGGTCACCAACGGCGGATTGGTCGGCAAGGTCACCAAAGTCGTCGATGACGACCAGATCGAAGTCGAGATTGCCGATGGCGTGCGGGTGCGGCAGATGCGCTCAATGGTCTCCGATGTGCGCGCCAAGGGCGAGCCGGTAAAGGACGAGAGCGCAAGCTGACCTTAAGCTACTTGCGGCGCTGTTAAAACAGGGACGGTCAATCGCATGCTTTTTTTCACGCGATGGAGGGCGGCGGGTATTTTGCTCACGGCGCTCATCGTGTGTTTGTTCGCCCTGCCGAATTTCTTCTCCGAGAATGCGGTACGCGCGTGGCCGTCATTTGCGCAACGCCACATCGTGCTTGGGCTCGACTTGCAGGGCGGATCGAGCCTGCTCCTTGAGGTCGACACCGCCGCCGTGCGTAAAGAGAAGTTACAGGGCATAGCCGACGACGTGCTGCGCATTCTTCGGCAAGCGCGCATTCCCTTTACCGGACGCGCCATCCACGGCAACAGCGTCGAAGTGCACGTCACCCGCGATACCGATGTCGATAACGCGGTGTCCAAGTTGCGCGAGTTGTCGCAGCCGCTGTCGGGCATCCTCGGCTCCTCGGGACAGCGCAGCGTAGATATTACCGAGAATGCCGGCACCATTACGCTGACGCCGTCGGATGCGGCAGTGGTGGAACGCGTCCGCCAAGCGGTCGATCAATCGATCCAGATTATCGAGCGCCGCGTTAACGAACTGGGACTGGTCGAGCCGACGATCCAGCGGGAAGGCGCCAACCGAATTCTCGTGCAGGTACCGGGCCTCCAGGATCCGTCGCGGCTTAAGGAAATTCTCGGCAAAACCGCCAAGCTTGATTTTCGCATGGTCGATCAGTCCATGACCGTGGAGCAAGCATTAGCGACGCGCCCGCCGACCGACTCGGAAATTCTCGACGGGGAGGGGGGTGCGAAATATCTCATCGAGAAGCGCGTCCTGGTCTCCGGCGCCGATCTCATCGACGCGCAGCCGGGCTTCGATCAGCGTTCGAGCGAACCCGTCGTCAACTTCCGCTTCAATTCGTCGGGCGCCCGCAAATTCGCAGAGGCGACGCAGCAAAATGTCGGCAAGCCCTTCGCCATCATTCTCGACAACAAGGTGATCTCCGCGCCGGTCATCCGCGAGCCCATCCTCGGCGGGTCGGGGCAAATTTCGGGCAATTTCACGGTTCAGTCGGCTAACGATCTCGCCATTCTCTTGCGCGCCGGCGCGCTGCCGGCACCGCTCACCGTCATCGAGGAACGCACCGTCGGCCCCGGGCTGGGCCAGGATTCGATCAATGCCGGCGAGCACGCGGCTTACGTCGGCGCCGCGCTAGTCGTCTTCTTCATGCTCGTGACCTACGGCCTGTTCGGGCTGTTCGCCAACGTCGCGGTCGCGGTCAACGTCGCCATGATCTTCGGCGTTTTGTCGATGCTCAACGCCACGCTGACGCTGCCGGGAATCGCCGGCATCGTCTTGACCGTCGGCATTGCGGTGGATTCAAACGTCTTGATCTACGAGCGCATTCGCGAGGAGGTTCGCGCCGGGCGGAGCGCTATCAACGCCATTGATGCCGGCTTTTCCCGGGCGCTGGCGACCATTCTCGACTCCAACATCACCACGTTCATCGCCGCGGCTGTCTTGTTCTATATCGGCACCGGCCCGGTGCGCGGCTTTGCCGTGACGCTCGGCATCGGCATCCTGACCAGCCTGTTCACCGCCTTCACGTTGACCCGGCTGATCGTTGCATATTGGGTGTGGATGTGGCGGCCGCGAACAGTGCCGATCTAGCGCGAAGCTAAACACGCTCGTTGAACACCTAGGACGGAAGAATTTCCTTGCGCCTTCTCCGCATCGTTCCCGACAATACCCGGTTCGACTTTATGCGCTTTCGGCGCATAAGTTTTCCTATCTCGGCGATGTTGTCGATTGCGGCGATTTTGCTCTACTTTCTGCACGGCTTGAATTTCGGCATCGACTTCGTCGGCGGCACGCTGATGGAGGTGCAGACCAAGGCCGGGCCGGCCGATCTCGCCAAAATGCGCGGTACCATCGCGGGGCTCCATCTCGGCGACTTCCAGCTGCAGCAATTCGGTGCGCCCAACGACGTGCTGATTCGCATTTCCGAACAGCCGGGCGGCGACGTGGCCCAGCAGCAAGCGGTGCAGAAGGTGCGCGAGGCGCTAGGCGATGAGGTCGACTATCGCCGCGTCGAGGTGGTGGGACCAAGCGTCTCGACTGAGCTTCTGTCCTACGGGACTATCGGACTTGTGCTCGCCATTGGCGCCATCCTGATTTACCTATGGTTCCGCTTCGAATGGCAGTTCGCGCTCGGCGCTATGATCGCCAACGTGCACGATCTGGTGCTCACCGTCGGATTCATGTCGCTGACGCGAATCGATTTCGACCTCACCAGCATCGCCGCGCTGCTTACCATTCTCGGCTACTCGCTCAATGATACGGTGGTGATCTACGACCGCATTCGCGAGATGCTGCGCCGCTATAAGCGCATGTCGATGCCCGATCTGCTCAACGCATCCATAAATGCCACGCTGTCGCGCTCGATTGTCACGCATCTGACCGTGTCGCTGTCGTTGCTGGCGCTGCTTCTGTTCGGCGGGCAGGCGATCCGCAGCTTCACCGCCACCATGATGTTCGGCGTCGTGCTGGTCGGCACCTATACCTCGGTGTTCATCGCCTCGCCGATCCTGATTTATCTCGGCGTGGGGCGCACGCGGCTGGGCGAGCCGGAAGAGGAGGAGGCGCAAGTGCCGGTCGCGCCGCCCACCGCTCCGACGGCGCCGGCGCCGACACGGCGGCGCGCGCGAGCCCGCCGCTAGTGTGGCAGTTCGGAAGCCCGCATCATTCTCGCCGCGAACTCGTCACGCGAGCTTCTGAACCAAAGCCACACTAGAATGATAATTTGCTCGTGTCCTTTCGATTCCGAAGTTCGCAAACGAGAGTACCGCACAATGATACGAACTTCGGAATCGGGACACTAGTGGACGATCCGCATCTGCCGCGGCAGGTTGTGATTGACGCGCACAGCGAAGGCGGATTCCGCTTCGGCGGGATGTCACACCGCGGCTCGCTCCTTTGCTTGCCGGACGGTATTTGGGCGTGGCCGGTCACCGCGCCCGCCGCGCTTGCCGATGAAACGCTTTCGCCGGTTCTTGCCCGCGCGGCCGATCTTGATTTTTTCGTGCTCGGCACCGGATCAGAACTCTGGATCCCGCCGCCATCACTCCGTACGCGCTTTCGCGAGGCGAAAATTTCGCTCGATGTCATGACCACGGGCCCGGCGGTGCGCACCTACAATGTCATGCTGTTGGAGGGGCGGCGCGTGGCTGCCGGTCTGATTGCGGCGGATTGAATGCTAAGCTTGGAGCCGTCGTGGATGAATTCGCCTACTGCGCTCAATTGGTTCGGCAAGCGGATCGCGACCGCTTCATTGCCTCCTTGTTTGCGCCCGCCGACAAGCGCAACGCGCTCCACGCGCTGTATGCTTTTAACGCTGAGATAGCCCGAGTGCGCGAGGCCGCGCATACGGCGCTGCCGGGGGAAATCCGCTTGCAATGGTGGAGCGACGTGATCACCGGGGAACGCGCCGACGAGGCGCGCGCCAATCCGGTGGCTGCGGCGCTGCTGGCCATTATGGAGCGCCACCGGCTCCCGCCGGCGCGGTTGATCGGCCTGATAGAGGCGCACCGTTTCGACCTCTATGACGAGCCGATGCGAGACCTGGCCGAACTCGAGACCTACGCGCGGCAAACATCCTCGGCGCTGTTTGCGCTGGCCGTGCAAATCCTCGCTGGCGCTGAGGCGGACGCGATCTGCACACCGGCAGGCGTGGCTTACGCCGTGACCGGCCTGTTGCGCGCGTTTCCGCTTCACGTCGCGCGGCGGCAATTTTATCTGCCGGCGGCGCTCCTGGCCGATCACGGCGTCGATCTCAGCGATGTTTACGCCGGCCGCTCATCGCCGGGTCTCGACGCGGCACTTGGCGAACTACGGGCTTTTGCGCGCGGTCAGCTCTTCACTGCTCGTGAACAGATGGCGCAACTGCGCCCGCCCGCGATTCCGGCTTTGCTGCCGCTCGCGCTCGTTGGGCCTTCACTTGACCGTCTGGAGAAAAGCCCGCCGTTTCAGCCGGCCGAGATTCCGCTTTGGCGGCGGCAGTGGCTGATCTGGCGCGCGACCCGCAATCCGGAACGAATTTAACGGTGAAGCCGACGATCTCCTTATTCGGCGGCGTGCAGAACGCCGGCGCCGTCCCAGTGCGCGAGGTCGGCCAACGCGCGTTCGACAAGTGATTTTTTCTTGTCGCCACTCCGCGTGCCGGGTGCCGGCGGCGGAAACAGTCCGAAATTGACGTTCATTGGCTGAAACGAGCGACGAGCCGGATCGCCGGCTTCGATATGTCCTCCTGTAATGTGAGCGAGGAGGGCACCGTGCGCCGTGGTCGGCGGCGGCACCTGCTGCTCTTCGCCGAGCCATTCCGCCGCGGCAAACCGGCCGGCCAAAAGGCCGATGGCGGCCGATTCAACATAACCTTCGCATCCCGTGATTTGGCCGGCAAAACGCAACCGCGGCGTCGTCTTGAGCCGCAGCGTCGCATCGAGAAGTTTTGGCGAATTCAGGAACGTATTGCGGTGCAGGCCGCCGAGCCGCGCGAATTCGGCATTGGCCAGCCCTGGAATAGTCCGCAGGATGCGCACCTGCTCTCCGTGCTTCAATTTGGTCTGGAACCCGACCATGTTGAACAGCGTGCCGAGCTGGTTGTCTTGGCGCAGTTGCACGACCGCATAGGGCTTTGTGGCGGGCTGGCGCGGGTCGGTCAGACCAAAAGGCTTCATCGGACCGTGGCGCAGCGTTTCCCGCCCGCGCTCGGCCATGACTTCGATCGGCAGGCAGCCGTCGAAGTAAGGCGTCGCCGCGTCTAAATCGTGGAACGCCGCTTTTTCCCCCGCGAGCAGCGCATCGACGAAATCCTCGTACTGCGCGCGCGTGAGCGGACAATTGATGTAATCCGCGCCCGATCCGCCCGGTCCAGCTTTGTCATAGCGCGACTGAAACCAGGCGATGCCGAAGTCGATGGAGTCGCGATAGACGATTGGCGCAATCGCGTCGAAAAAGGCAAGCGCCGCTTCGCCGGTGAGCGCGCCGATAGCCTCGGCGAGGTTTTGCGACGTGAGCGGTCCGGTTGCGACAATGACGCTGTCCCAATCGGGCGGGGGCGCCAGAATTTCCTCGCGCCGAACTTCGATCAGAGCCTCGCTTTGCAGCGCTTCGGTGATGGCGGCGGCAAAGCCGTCGCGGTCGACCGCAAGCGCGCTGCCGGCCGGAAGCTTGTGCGCGTCGGCCGTGCGCATGACCAGCGAACCGAGGCGGCGCATCTCGGCATGCAAAAGACCGATGGCGCTCGCCTGCGCATCGTCGGAGCGGAAGGAATTGGAGCAAACAAGCTCGGCGAAGTGCCCGGTTTTGTGCGCGGCAGTCGAGCGCACAGGCCGCATTTCATGCAGAACGGCCGGTACGCCACGGCGCGCCATCTGCCAGGCGGCTTCGGAACCCGCGAGGCCTCCGCCGATGACGTGCACGGGTGCAAGAGTATCGGTCACCCGATAAAACTAGGCGTGCGGAGCACTATCGGCAACGCTTCGAGCGACTTCCAGATAATGATTTACAGGCCAAAGCCAGTGCGGTTGGCGGGTTATGCAAGGTCTGCTATAGCCCCACTTTAGTGAGCCGTGCGCGGGGTTTTAATGGCCGTAGATACCGACATTGTTCGCCGCGTCGCCCATCTTGCGCGCTTGGCGGTTGCCGAGGACGAGGTCGAAGATTTGGCGCGCGAGTTGAACGCCATGCTGGCATTCGTGGAGCAGCTTGCCGACGTTGACGTCACCGGGATAAAGCCAATGACTTCGGTAACACCCATGGCGATGAAAATGCGCGAGGACGAAGTGAACGACGGCAGTATTGCCGCCGACGTCCTCGCCAACGCTCCGGCGCGGGAAGATCACTTCTTTGTTGTCCCAAAAGTGGTGGAATGATGTGTCTTGCCTGTGAACAAGATGGCCTTTGGCTCGCTTATTTGCGAAGGCGCGGGCTGATCACGCCTGACGGATATTTGGTGGAACAGCCGCCGTTTTTGGCAGAAACAGGCGAGCCGCAACCGGCGCAGCCGGCGGGCAATGAGAACGCGCCGGCAAGCGTCACGGACACGAATAAAGTTTCCGGCGACGATCCAAAAGCGGGATGACCGAACTCACCTCGCTCACGCTCGCGCAAGCGCGCGATGCGCTGCGCGATAAGAGTTGCTCCGCACTCGAACTCGCCGATGCGCACCTTGCTGCCATTGAGGAAGCGCGCGCGCTCAACGCCTTTGTGCTGGAAACGGCGGATCGTGCGCGCGACATGGCGCACGCGTCCGATGAGCGCCTAGCAACGGGCCAAGCCCGACCGCTCGAAGGCCTGCCGCTCGGTGTGAAGGACTTGTTTTGTACTAGCGGCGTGCGCACCACGGCCTGCTCGCACATCCTGGAGAATTTTGTTCCGACCTACGAGTCCAGTGTCACCGCCAACCTTTGGCGCGACGGCGCTGTGCTGCTCGGCAAGCTCAACAATGACGAGTTTGCCATGGGCTCCTCGAACGAAACGTCCTATTTCGGCCCGGTAGTCTCGCCATGGCGCCGGCGCGGCTCTGAGACGAAACTCGTGCCCGGCGGCTCGTCGGGCGGTTCGGCCGCGGCGGTCGCGGCGAATTTGTGCGCGGGGGCGGTCGGCACCGATACCGGCGGCTCGATTCGCCAGCCCGCCGCCTTCTGTGGGGTAGTGGGAATTAAGCCCACTTACGGCCGCTGTTCGCGCTGGGGCGTCATCGCGTTCGCTTCATCACTTGACCAGGCGGGTTCGTTTGCGCGCACGGTGCGCGATTGCGCGATCTTGCTTCGCTCGATGGCGGGCCACGACCCGCGGGACGCCACTTGCGCCGACCTGCCGGTGCCGGATTACGAAAAGGCAGTTGGCGCTTCGGTCAAAGGCATGCGCATCGGTATTCCGAGGGAATATCGCGTGGAAGGTATGGCCGCCGAGATCGACGCGCTCTGGCAGCAGGGAGTGCGCTGGTTGCAGGATGCCGGCGGCGTGATTGTCGATGTGTCGCTGCCGCACACCAAATACGCCCTGCCGGCATACTATATCGTCGCTCCCGCCGAAGCGTCGTCCAATCTCGCGCGCTATGACGGCGTGCGCTACGGATTGCGCGTTCGCGGCAACGATGTCATCGAAATGTACGAACGCACCCGCGCCTCCGGATTCGGCGGGGAAGTACGCCGGCGCATCATGATCGGGACGTATGTGCTTTCCGCCGGTTATTACGATGCATACTATCTCCGCGCGCAAAAGGTGCGGACGCTGATCAAGCGCGACTTCGAGGAATGTTTTGCCGCCGGAATCGACGCGATCTTAACGCCGACGACGCCGTCGGCCGCTTTTGCCATCGGCGAAAAAGGCCGCGCCGACCCAACCGAGATGTATCTGAATGACATTTTCACCGTGACGGTGAACATGGCCGGTCTACCCGGTATATCTGTACCCAGCGGGCTTGATGCGCACGGGCTGCCGCTTGGCTTGCAGCTCATCGGCAGGCCGTTTGCGGAAGAAACCTTATTCGCGCTCGGCGCTGTTATCGAGACAGCAGCCGGCCGCTTTACTCCGGAGCGGTGGTGGTGAGGCCGGGAGGTTCAGCCGACGGTTCGGCTAGGGCTTCGTAGCGCCGGCGCGGCAGCGCCGAGGGATGTTCGCGCTGCAGGAAATCAATAAGCTTCTCGCGCACTTCGCAGCGCAAATCCCACACGGCCCCCGCGCTATTCGCGCTGACCAGCGCGCGCAACTGGATTGTCGTTTCGTTGCAATCGGTGACCTGGAGGTTGACGACCTTTCCATTCCACAACTTGGACTGTGCGGCGATCTCGGTGAGCTTTTCGCGGATTTTCTGAACCGGCGCCGTTGGATCGACATACAAAAGTACGGTGCCGATCAATTCGCCGCCGATCCGGGTCCAGTTCTGAAACGGCTTTTCGATAAAATAGCTGAGCGGCACCACCATGCGCCGCCAGTCCCACAGCCGCACCACGACATAAGTGAACGTGATCTCCTCGACGTTGCCCCACTCGTTTTCGACAATGATGGCGTCGTCGATGCGAATGGGCTGTGCCACGGCGATCTGGACGCCGGCGAGAAAATTGGTCAGGACGGGCCGTGACGCGAGTCCGGCGATAATTCCGGCGACGCCGGCCGAAGCGAACAAGGTCACGCCGAACTGCCGAACGGCGTCGAAGGTCATCAGCGCAAAGCCGATGGTCACCAGCGCAATCATGACATCGAGCGCGCGCAATAGCACGCGGACTTGAGTGACATGTTTGCGTGCCAATAAATTGTCGGCGACGTCGATGCGAAAGCGCAGCAGATAGAGATCGGCGGCAATATGCAGCACGGTCGCCGCCGCCCATCCGAGCAGGCAAATGGTGGCAAGGGCAAGGAGCCGCGCCAGATCGGCCTGAGTGTCGGTGGTGAGCGGGGTGGCGGGAAGTGCGATGGCAAGCGCGACAAGCAGCAAAGCTAATCGCGTCGGCCCTTTGGTTGCCCGCACGACGGTCCGCAAGAACGGCCGCCGCTCTCCCAATGCGTGCCGCACAAAGGCGAGGATTGCGGCGTGCAACAGCAACGCGACAATCGCGGCGCCGACCAGCAAGACCGCGGCGGCAGTCCAGTCTCTCGCTGCCGGCAGCATGCTGCCGAATCGGCCCTGTAGTCCTTCAATAATGGCTTGCCACATGCCGCGATCAATACCGTCAAATAATAACGAAAACCGATAGGCCTCGCGGCCGGTTCCGCCTTCTGGACACTGGCGGCGCGAAATGGCATCAACCGCTTGCGACGGTCCACGAGCGAACGGTTCCGATAAATGAAGACTTTTCTGCTGCGGTTTTTTACCTGGTGGAACGGCCAGACCTTCGGCACGCAGTTGTGGACGGCGCTATACGGCGAGCTTGTCGGTGGGGACGAGTTTGGCAACCGCTACTATCGCACTCGGGGTGGAAAAATTGATCCAGCCCTCGGCATTGAGCGACGATGGGTGGTCTATTCAGGCGTCGCGGAGGCGTCGAAGGTGCCGCCAAGCTGGCACGGCTGGATGCATCACATTGTCGACGTGCCGCCGACGCTCGACGCGTCAAAGCCTCGCCCTTGGGAAAAGCCGTATGAGCCGAATCTTACCGGCACGCCGTATGCTCGGCGGCCAAGCGGCTCCATTTTGGGTCATGGCCATCGCCCTGCTGCGACCGGTGATTACAAAGCTTGGACGCCGGGCAGCTAAGGTCACGCTGCGGAATTAACGGCCGCCGATAACCGGTCCACATTGACGCAAAGGCGCAAAAGCGACCCGATCCCTGCTTTCGCCGTATTCAGAGTATTAACGGGGCGAATTGCGGTGATGCCTCAAACCCGATCACGTCAAGGTTTCATGCTTCGTATCGCCGTCGTCCTTTCTGCGCTCATTGGCGGAACGCTGGTAGCGGGAACCGCGCAAGCGCAGCTGGCTTGGATTTTTGAAGATCAGGCGCCGCGCCCGCCCGCTGACGTTCCGGGCGGCGCCTTTCCGCCGCAACCGCCGCCCGTTCATTATCCAGGGCCGGCTCCGCTTCCGGCACCCTCTCCGGCGCCTCCATCCGCTATTCAGGTTCAGCCCTTACCGCCACCGCCGGCGGCTACGGTGGCGCCGGCCAACGCGCCCGTGGCGACCATGCCCGGTGCCGTTCAACCCGCGCCGCTTGCGCCGTCGCCCAATGGGCCGCCGCAACAACCGGCAGAGGGCTCGCCGCAACTCGACGATACGGTCGTTACCGAGGCGCCGACGCAAAAGATCGACAACGCGCGTGCGGTCTTTTCCGGACTCGACAAGATTACGGGACGCATCATCTCCTTCGATGCGGCAATCGGAGAAACCGTGCAATTCGGTGCGCTGCGGGTCACAACGCGGGCCTGTTACACGCGCCCGCCGACCGAGGCGACCAATACCGACGCCTTCGTTGAAGTGGATGAGGTGACACTGCAGGGTGAGGTGAAGCGGATCTTCACGGGATGGATGTTCGCATTAAGTCCGGGCCTGCACGCCGTCGAGCACCCGATTTACGATGTTTGGCTGACGGATTGCGCCTCGCCGGTGCCGACAAAAGTTGCCCAGCCGGCCACGCCGTTCGCCCCCGAAATCACCCCGCCGCCGCGCCCGCCGGCGCGAACCCGGCAGGGCGGGTCTTCCCGCCAACAAAGTGCACCGCTTGTGCCGCCTGGACCCGCCGCTCCGGCCCCGCAAGTTCAGCAGAACTGATAGTTTGACCCTAAGGAGCGGCAAGCCGTGCCAGCGCAACTCTGCCGGAGATCGGCCGATCGAGCGCCAGCGCGCCAAAATTCCCTTCACCGACGAGCGCGGCATCGAGCAGCTTATGGTAGGCGGGGCGCGAAACTTCGATCGCTCCGAACGTGCGCAGATGCGGCGTCACGAATTGCGTGTCGAGCAGCCGATAATGCCCGGCCTTGAGGCGTGCGACCAAGTGCACCAGCGCGACCTTCGAGGCATCGCGACTGCGATGGAACATGCTCTCGCCGAAAAATGCCCTGCCTAAACTTACCCCGTACAGCCCGCCGACCAGTCTGCCATCTTCGTATGTCTCAACCGTATGGCAGTCACCGCGCTCAAAGAGCCGCCGATAGAGATTGCGGATGCGGGCATTGATCCAGGTCCGCGTGCGCCCGGGCAGCGGCGCAGAGCAGCCTTCGACCACTGCATCGAAATCGCGATCGATAATCACCGTGAAGCGGTCGGATCGCACCGTGCGGGCGAGGCGGTCGGGCAAGTGAAAGCGATCCAGCGGGATGATCCCACGACGCTCCGGTTCGATCCAATAGAGCGCCGGATCGTCAGCGCTTTCCGCCATTGGGAAGATGCCGCACGCGTAGGCCTTCAGCAGGACTTCGGGCGTGATATCGACGAGGGCGGACTCGCGGCTTGCCATCGGCTTTCACGTTTAGCTAACACCGGGCGGCATTTTCAAGCGCGCGGGGTTTCGGCGCCGACAACAGACAGTAGCCTACGCACCGCGGCGCTTGCACTGTTAAAGAAGCATAAACTACATATTCGCTAAAATTTTCACCAGCTTGAACGCAAGTGCCGCGACCGCGGTTACATCGCAGGTCCGAAATGCAGGCGCCGATCATGCACCCGTCCATTAGCGAATCTGCGCGGCTCCGCGTCTTGATGGTCGAGGATGAATTTTTCATCAGCGAATGGGTTGCCGAGTTGCTCGCGGAACAGGGGTTTGCAGTCCGCGCGGTGAGTAGCGCAGCGGAAGCGCTGCGACACCTCAAGTCGACGGCCGTCGACATCCTGTTTACTGATATCAATCTTCCGGGCGGCGTCGACGGTTTGGCCCTAGCGCATCGGGCCCGTGAACTATTTCCGGATTTGCCCGTGGTCTACGCGTCGGGGCGCGTTAACGTGCTGGATGAGGAGCTGGGGGTGCCGGGCGGCGTCTTCGTTCCCAAGCCCTATGTTCCGGAGCTGGTCAGCCGGATCCTTGCCGACACCGCGAAGGGTACGGCCCGGCGTGTGCCGGCCTGACCTACTGCTCGGCAGCGCCGCGGGCGAGAAACTCCTCCAGCCAGTGGATATGGTAATCTCCGTCAATGATCTCGGTTTCGCGCGCCAATGCGCGAAACAGCGGCAGCGTCGTCTCGATGCCGTCGACTACGAATTCGTCGAGTGCGCGATGCAGGCGCATCAAGCATTCGTCCCGCGTCTTGCCGTGGACAATCAGCTTTCCGACCAGAGAATCATAGAACGGCGGAATCGCGTAGCCATGATAGGCCGCCGAATCG
>Ga0335078_10007759_pt1 | contig 15928 bp, 14 predicted proteins | sample Lox_Sample_32_FD_206711 | JGI IMG/M metagenome (GOLD analysis project Ga0335078, IMG submission 206711) | Soil microbial communities from Loxahatchee National Wildlife Refuge, Florida, United States - Lox_Sample_3.2 | ecosystem: Environmental > Terrestrial > Soil > Wetlands | place: USA...
TCCGGAGCGCCGCAACGATCTGATTCACCTCAGCGGGCCGGCCTACCATCCACGGCTCGGGTTGCTGCACTGCTGGCAGCAGCTCCGCCAGCCTGCGGTCATACCACCCCTGGACCCGCCACACCACCAGGCCAGCCGCCGCCACCGCTGCTGTCGCCCCGGCCGTCCACCACAGCGGGTGCCGGTCCATCGTCGGGAACCAACGAGCGGTACCCCCTGTGGCAGCGTTCAGCGCTACCGCCAGCACCGTCGCCGCCACCGCCGCCAGCAACCCCGTCAAGGCCACCAGCACTAACCGCCACCCGCGCATGATCCCACCCCCTCCGGGCATGCCCCATCCAACCTCAAAACCAGGCTGGCTAATAGCCCCGAGCACCTGGATACCTATCCTCGCCAGGCGGTCCTCCCGGGCTGCAGGAAGACGAATGCATCCATGAACTGGGAATCCGGCGGCCCGTGGGGTCTGTCAATTTACAGTCGCGCCCGTGTCGTAATCGTGGTGCCACCTGGCGTCGGCGTCCCGGGGAGTCGGGTTGCATCCGCAGACGGGCTGCTCGAGGGGGCTGGCGCCGATCGCTCGGGCAATCTCGTCCCAGCTGTGCCCGTCGGGCGCGGGCATTCGCCAGCATCTCGGCCAGGAACCGCTGCGCTTGGCTGATGAGACTGGCGGTCAGCGCCATCGCGGTGATCTCGTCGCCGAGCTAGTCACCGCGCGGCCTGGCGAGCTCGCTGAACGCGTCGTCGATGCCTGTGCGGCTGGCTACCGGCCATCGGGTCTCCCCCTGCCCCCCGTGGTGACGGCGGCCTGCTGCGGTGTGCGGCCGGCCGGGAGCCGGGTGACGTTGCCCAGCGCGGTGAGTTCTTCTTGTGCTTCTTGCAGTTCCAGGGACAGTTCGGCGAGGGCCTTGCGGAGGATCGCGGTGGCGGCCTGCTCGGCGGCCAGGTTCTTCCTGGCCGTGGCGAGGGCCTCGGTTAGCTCGGCGTTCTGGTTAGCCAGGTGCTGGAACGCCTCAGGGGTGGAGTCCTGCGCCTTCAGGCGGGCCTTGAATCCGTCGATGAGGTCGCGGTGGCACTAGCTAGGCGATGTCCCGGCGGAGCCCGGACTCGGTGATCAGCTCGGTGACGGTGAGCTTGCCGGAGGCTGAGCGCAGGGGCGTCCCGGCCAGGAGTCGGCTGGCGGCCGCCTGGATCGCGGAGCGGTCGGCTTTGCGGTCGCGTGGCTGGCGGGCCATCATGCCTCCTGGCCTGGGGCTCTTCGGGCGGTCCTGGTCGTGGCGGTCGATGATCGCGCTGATGACCGCAGCCTGGGCGGCGGCCCGGTCGCGGAGCGGCCGGGGAGCGGGTGCGTCGCCGGCGTGGTCCTCGAGGGCGGCCAGGCGGTCGGCGAGTTGCTGGATGTCCCGGTCGGTGTCGGTTGTCTCGGCAGTACCCGTGTTCACCTTGGTCGTGTCGCAGATCAGTTGCTGGAGGGTACCGGAGCCGACCGCGACTCGCTTTGGCCCGGCGTGTCTCGTATTCAGCGACGGGGGTGTGATCAGCATCACTGCCGCCCCTCCGAAGGCATGAGCGCATTTGGAAGAGTCCGGACGTTGGCTCGACTGGCCATCCCAGCCCACGCGCCGACTTCACGGCCATTTGGCGCCGCTCGGCGAGGGCCCAGGCAACTTGATCACATAGCGTGATGGCCGATTGGGCTTAGGGGCGCGCGTAGCCGTTACGCGTGCCTTCGGCACACTCGGCATTCGTAAGTTGGCGCACACAGAACAGGTTGTTCTAGGGCACAGCACTAAAGCCATCAAAATGCACCGTTTGCAGACCGACCGCGAACGCGGACTTAGCATGATCAAGGTGTCCATGACCGGGGGCAAGCTCAGATGTTGGGATGGCTGATAGATGAGATCTATGTTTGCGAGCTAACAACTGAGCATACATCTGTCAGCTGACCTAGCAACTCGAGACACACCTTCCGTAAAATTATCTGAATACGCAGTCCAGTCGACATGATCCGCGGGGTGGATGAAGATGGCCGACGAAGAAGACAGGTCACAGGTGTCCCGGCCCGGAGAATCCGGGAATCAAGGGGGTCCCCCCCTGGAGTCGCGCTCTGACCGTGACGGCCAGGAGGCGCAAGGGCAGGGTGAGGCAGACTGGCAGCAGTTCGCGCCGGTAGCTGTCCCAGCGCCGCCGCCGCCAGGACCGCGCTTTCCTCCCCCGACAGCGCCGCAGCCGCCAGGGCCGCGCTTTTCTCGCGCGGGAAGGCCGACTTTTAGCGGAGGGGCCGGAACGCGGAGGAGGACAGGGCCTGCTGAAGATTTGCGGGAGCCATGGTATCGGCGGCTGCTGCGGGTCTTTGGCTTCCGGTGAACTAGCAAGGTATGAGCGGTGTACTGCAAGGAGCACTGGGAAATGGCCGCGCACTACTTGTCGGCTGGTTTCTTCCCAGTCTCATAAACATTCTGGTGTTCGGATTCGTTGTTGTCCCCCAGTTGAGCGGGTTCCAGACCCTGGCGAATTCCGCGGGGACCAATGCGGCCCGATCCACCGGCTTTGCTCTCGTTGGCACCTTGGTTGTCGGGCTTTCTCTGGCGGCGTTGCAGACTCCTCTCTACCGAATCCTGGAGGGGTATCTGGGCTGGCCCGAGTGGCTGTTCAAGGCAGGACGCCGCCACATGCTAGCCCGCAAGCACCTGCTTCAGAACCGGCTTGAGGCAGCTGGTCTGGCACTTCGGGAAGTAGCGGGAACTTTGCCGGAAGGCGAAGCTGAAATTCTTAATGCGTTCCGCTCGCACTCGGTCACCGGGCGTTTCGTTGCCTCCGATGCGCGCAGGGGGCCTGTCTGGCTAAACCTCCTGGAAGAGCGGCTGAGCCGGTTTCCTGGGAGCGATGAACAGGTCAATGCAACCCGGCTAGGTAACGCCATCCGGCGATTCGAGGAATACGGATATGACAGGTTCTGTTTCGATTCCCAGGTCCTATGGCAGGAGCTTTACGCCGTCGTGCCTGAGCCGGTGCGCAAACAAACTGAGGACGCGCGGGCAAACGTAGACTTCTTTGTATGCCTGCTGTATGGCCATCTTATGGTCGCCGCTGCAGCCCTCGTTGACTTTACCGTCGCACCCCACGCTAAGCCGTTTCCGCAGCTGGCGACAATCATCGGGCTCCCGGCACTGGCCGTCATCTGGTACCGCGTCTCGGTTGTCGCAACAGATGACTGGGCCGGGTCCGTGCGCGCTATGGTCAATCTCGGTCGGCAACCGCTCGCCGCCGCGATCGGGCTCAAGCTGCCTAAAACGATCATAGAGGAACGCGGCATGTGGTCCCTAGTCGTTGAATTTATACGGGATCCATACACAACCGATATGGCCGCACTCGATGAGTTCCGCGCCACCGTAAACGCCGTAGCCGAAAAAGGCCAAGTCCAGGCGATTACCGCAAGATATAGGAATTCTATTCGAGTAGCCAGGCGCAAGAAGTCGCTGCGACGGTAATACGCGACGATTTCTGGAAAGAGTGCGTCGGCAGCCTCGCGTGGCCGGGCCGTCACCGGACAGGTCACTTCGCCTGTCCTGCTCATACAACTGGCATCCCAGCGACCCCTGGCTGCGCGCTGCAACCGAGGCTTTGCCTCAAGCGCTCTTGTGCGCACAGAACTAGACAATCGGTGCGTTGGTGCACGCATCCGAACAGGATTGCAGGACCGCTCGTATTCGGCGGATCTGAACAGTTTGGCAGCATTCAGGCCGCCGGAGTAGTCACGCTCGGTGTGAGCCAAGCTGGCAAAGAGCGCTGCCGCTGACCATGGTCCGCTAGGCCATCCAGCGGATCTCATGATCCTGTGTGGAGATAACAGGCCGCCGACAGCAGGTCGGCCACGGGGACGCCTGGGCCGACTGCCACCTATGCTGGCCTGGAGTGTCTCACATGCGGCGGCAGGAGTGTGACCAGCATCACTGCCGATCGTCTGTGGACTTGAGTGCGCCCGGCAGGGTCCGGACGTTGGCCCGGCTGGGAAAGACGGCGCGAAGCGCGGTGATCTCCTGGTGCTGGGCCGCCAGGCGGGACAGCGCCGTGGTCTTGAATGCGGTGAGGCCGGCGATTTCCTGTTCGCGTTCGGTTACCCGCTGCCTGAGTTTGGCGTTGTCGTCCTTGAGCCGGATGATCTGGGCCACGCGCGGGTCGGGGAGCTGTCCCTCGGCGCACTGGCGCGCGAGGCGCTGCTCGAATTCGTTCTTCAGGTGCAGGTAGGTGCGGTAGAGGGATGCGCGTGACACCCCGGCCTCGATCGCCAGGGTCTGGATGTCGCAGCCGCCGCCGGGCGGGATCTGCCCGCGCAGCAGCCGGTCGGCGGCGGCGCGGATCCGGTCTTCGGTCTGGCGCCGCTGGGCTTCGCTGATCGTCAAGACTGCGGGGGCCTTTCTCCGGTAGCGGTGTCGATGGCCTGGATGACCTGCTGGGCGCGATGGTGCTCGGCGGTGAGCCGGGTCTTCTCCCCCGGGGGAATCCGGGGGTTGCCCAGGAAGGTCGCGGTGGTCGCGGCGCACGTGGCCCAGACTTCGCGGTGCTGGGAGTGGATGGTGGCCTGCGGGCAGCGGGCGGCGTCGCAGAGTCCCGCCAGCGGGCTGGCCGCGGTCGGCGTGCCGGCCAGCTTCAGGCAGAGCGCCTTGGCCGGATCGGTAAACCAGCAGTAGTTGGCCGGCTGAACGTGCAGCGTAGCGGCCCGTTTCTGGAGGAGCAGCTCGATGTGCCGGTCGGTGGCCACGACGGTCGGCTGTCGGGCCTCGATACTGGCGAGTTCGGCGTCGACGTGCTGGAAGGCGGCGATGAGGGAACGCGCGCCGGGGCCGGCAGGCAGGACGCCATCCTGGAAATCGCGGTAGGCTGCAACTGCGCGCTTTTCGTTCTGTTTTCTCTCTTCGGCTTCCATTTCGGCGTGAAAACGGGCCTGGGAACAGCCCGGGCGGGCCGCATATCCTTCTGTTGTGGCGCGGAAATGTGCTTCAGATGGACTTTTGCCGCGAGAAGCCCGTGGGGCCGGTGGGCGAGTTCCAGGGCCAGGGTTCGCCGGACCATGCGGGCGGTGACCTGCTCTTCCGGGATCGGGGACAATCCGAGGCGGGCGCCGGTCGCGCTGTTCACCCAGCGCCGGAAGGTATTGAACCGGGTGGTGAAAGCATAGCGGCCGAATACTGACGTGCCGGGCTCCATACCGGCTAGCGCTGTTTTGGCTCCGGAAAGACGGGTCGCGAGCTCGACCGCCCGGTAAGCGGGTTCGATGACCACCCATTCGTCGGCCGCGCCGCCGAGAGGCTCGCCTTTAATTCTCTTGCTCGCCAGGGAATACCGGAACAGGCCCTGGCCGGATTGCCTTGGCGGCAGGCAGGAACGGGTCGTTAGCTCCATCAACTCGCTCGACCGCATTCCGCTGACCGCCGCAGCCACGAAAAGGCAAGCGTTGAACACGATCATCGCCAGGTCATCGGCTTGCATCGAGGTCAGCGGCGGACTCCAGGGCGCGGGGCCGGCACCGTCCGCCGACTTGACGAGGGCAGCGTCGCGCGCCCAGCAGGGCGCGGTCCCGACCTTCGCGGCCGCGGCTTCGATGTGGTCGCGGACTGCCTGTACGTCCCCGGGGCGGAGTTGCCGGATTCCCAGGTCACGGCCCAGTTCGCCGAAGCTGACCCTGAGCAGCGGGTCCTGGCGGTCCCAGCCCGCGGACAGGCGCTCTCGCACCACGTGCTCATCCGCCTCGGGCAGCGGCTGGCCCGTCGCGACATGCCGTTGCGCAAGTTCACGGAGCTCGTCGTCTGGCGGGCGGCTGTCAGCCAGCGGTTTCGCCCGGCGGGCGCTGATGCGGTCCATGAGCTCCGCCACGTGCGGGCCGACCACCTCCACCAGGAACAGGCCGGCGAGCAGCGCGGGCCGCATCACGTGGTCAGGGACCGGAGGGGTCTTGTTCTCCCCGCGGGTCGAGTAGCCGGATACCGTCTTTGCCGACACGCCTTCCCAGGGCACGAATCCCGGCCGGTAGCGGTCAGCGGTGAACAGTTCCCCGTAGCGGGCCAGGTCCTTGATCGCGCTGACCTTCGCCATCACTGTGGAACTGTGCAGCCCGTCGCCCTGGCGCTGCTGAAGGTAGCGGTCACAGTGATCCTGGGTCACCTGTTCCAGGCTCCGGATCCCCTGACCGGACAGCCACTGAAACCATGCGGTGACTGCGTAGAGCTTGCTGTGGCACGTCGCCGGGGCGAGCGGGTCCCGCCGGGCCAGCGGAAGCGTGAGCACCTGCTCGTGCCCGGGGGCCAGGACGGCGATCATCAGCTCGCGGGCGACCAGTCGCCAGTCCACGTGCTCGATCTTCGTGAAATCCCAGTGCAGGATGTTGGGCGCGACCTGCACCGAGACGTCCGACGCGCCGGTGAGGTCCCACACGCCCTCGTCGAACGCCGGCTGCCGGGCGCCGGGGGCCATGCGCAGCCCGGCCAGGACGTGGACGAGCTGGCCGGCGAACGGAGAGCGGCCGGGACCTTCCGCCGCGGCAGCAGCCGGATGGGTCATGCTGTGGTCTCCTCGGGCCGCAGGGCAGTTCGTCGTCACGGTCGCTGACCTGGATTGCGGCGGCGGCCAGCACCGCGGCGGAGAACCGGGGCAGGATGTCCTCGTCGAGCCGACTGGCGTAGCGCCCGAAGACCGCCATGAACTGCGCGACCGGCATCAGCTGGAACTCCCGGGCGAAGAACGCCTTCAGGCGCAGCAGGTTCGCCGCGTGCCGGGGCGCGAACACCGCGAGCGGGCAGAGCAGGCAGACCCACGGCCGCGCCGGGCACGGCTGCCCGGCGGGTCCGTGCAGCCCGGCGAGCTGGTCGCCGCAGGCGGCGGTGAACACGTCGCGCTGCCCGCCGACCAGCCCGGCGATCACCGTTCCCGTGAGCTCGAGGCCGACTACCTGTCCGGGCAGGGCCGCTGCGGCTTCCCGGATGTCGTCGCTGGTGAGAACCAGCGGTGTCCTGGCCTTGCGGACCAGGTCGGCCTGGGCGTCCTCGATCACCGCCTCCAGCGCGTCCTGCTGCGCCGGGGTAAGGCGGGACAGGTAGTTGTCACCCTCGACCCGGGCGGTATGGTTCGGGTCGATCGTGGTGCGGCCGGTCCACCTGCTCTTGTCCCGCCGGTTCTCGAACGTCGTGCGGATGCGGTGCTTGTGGATCCGCAACGGCTTCCCGTCATCGCCGGCCAGCTGATGCTGCCGGACCCAGCGCTGCACCGTAACCCCGCGGAACCTCGGCGCCAGGACAGGGGTCTCGCCGGCCCCGCTGAAGTAGGCCAGCCACAGTTTCGACCGCTCCGGCTCAGGCGTGAACTGCCGGAGCAGCGCGGAGTGCTCCAGCCAGCGCCGCAGCACCCCGACGGCAGGTTTGGGCAGGGTCAGGCTCTCCGGGCCGCTGCGTCCCTTGACGTAGTCCAGCAGGACCGTCGAGTCGCCAGCCCACTCGATACCGGCCAGTTCCAGTTCGTCCAGGCCGTCCGGGACGATGCCCATGGTCATCCCGAGCAGCAGCCGGTAGGCCAGCGCGACGTCGACCGTCGGGAACAGCGCGCTGGCCGCGCTGGTGACGCCGCCCAGCTTCCCGACCGTCCAGGAGCTGCAGCCAGCGTGCCTGGCGATCACGGGCTGGCTGGCCGGCCCGCGGTGCAGCAGCAGCCACAGCAGGTTGCCCTCCGACCAGCCGGCCAAAGCAGGATCCTGGCCGGACTGTCCCGCGGTGACCGCCGCCCGGTGCCCGGCCAGCGCAGTCCGGGTGATCTCGGTGCAGCAGTCCCGCAGCCGCGTCCACTCGCCGTCGGTGTAGGGCTCGTGCGGCTTCTTCCGGTGCCTGCGTGCCCGCTGCAGTGCCTGTCCGGGCAGGTAGTCCCGGACCTCGGCTTGCAGTACGCCCGTCTGCGTGTCCAGGGAGCGCAGCAGCGCCCGGCTCAGGCGTTCCCACGTCGGCCGGGTTCCCAGCCAGAACTCAACCAGCCGTGCGCGCGTCAGCCCGGCCGCGCCCTCGCTGAAGCCGGCGCGGTCCAGGAAGCGCGCCAGCTGGCCGAGGGCAGTGCGGTAATGCCCCGCGGTAGACGGGGAATCGATCCCGCCGTTCGGGTGCGCCAGCGCGGCCAGGGCAGCAGCCAGCTCAGCGACCAGCTCCGGGCAGGGCAAGTGACTCAGCGGCAAGGTGAAGCGGCTGGCGTCGCTGAACGTGAACTCGACGGCCAGCGGATCCTCGATCACGCGGGCGGGCATCAGGCCCCGGACTCCGGGCCGGCGAGATCGTCGTCGAATTCCGCCTCGACCTCGTCCAAGACTGCTTCGGTAAAACGACTACGGCGCCCTGCGTTCTCGTACGCTTCCCGAAACACCCGGGTGGTATCCAACCTGGACAAATAGATCTCCGTAGTTGTTACTGAGGTATGGCCTAGCAAGTCGCGGAGAATCATCAGCGGGTCAGCCTGGGTCAGATACAAAGCCATCGCCGGATTGTCGCCGGTGTCGGCCACGAGCTGCGCGGCCTGCTGGTAGTAGCCCGCCACCAGCCGCTCCAGGGTTGACAGGGCCATGGTGTGCCGGAGCCGATGGGGATTGACATGCGGGAACCGCGGCTCGAACCGCTCACGGATGCTCTGCGAGGCCCGGCGGAACACAGTCGGCCAGTCCGTGAACGGCGCCCCGTCGCGCTGCAACGCCAGGAGCAGTGACCCGCCCGAGGGGTCCACCAGCCGCAGGCGGTCCGCAGGGGCCAGCTTCGACCAGGAAACCCGGCGGCCGTTGACCGTTCCGCCCTGCATGTCCGCCGCCGTCACCACCAGCGGCCCACCCAGCTCCGGGTCCGGCTGCCACGCCGAGCCCGCAGCGGCCAGCGGCCGTTCCAGGTCAAGATAGCGGTGCACTGCCGTCAGGGCGTCGTACGAGATCCACGTGGTGCGCTGCTTGCGCCCCTTTGCGATCGCTGCCGCCACCGGCAGCGGGACCGGCAGCGGCGTCGGCGCCGGCGGCAGCGGCGGGATCTCGTGGACGAGCAGGAACGTGAATTCCTGGCGGCGCAGCCCGCTGGCCAGCGCCAGCCTCGCCACCGCCGCGTTGCGTCCCGGGTTCAGGCCGCGGAACTGCAGGTCAGCTGTCCCGTCCGGCAGCAGTCCCTCCAGCACGCGCACCAGCAGCCCGGCGAAATCCGGCTCAAGATGCTTCACGGCGGCGTGGGCCTTGGGCTGCCGTACCTAATAAGAGTTCCGGCGCGTTTCGACCATCTGGTCCCCGGCCAGCCGCCGGGCCGCAGCATAGGTGAACGGCACCGACGAGCCGTGGCCCTCATCCACCGCCCACTCGTAAAACTGGGCCAGCACGCCGACATGGAGATTCCACGTCGATCCCGCCAGGCGCACCTGCAGCGGTCCGGCCAGCCGGTGCTCGGCGTAGCAGCCCAGCACGGCCCGCAATTGCTCACGCGACCCGAACGCCGGCACCTCACGCTCGGCCAGGAACTCCAGCCAGCCCTTGAGCGCCCGGGCATAGACCTCCCAGGTATTCGGCGACGGAGCGCCGCTCACCGGCAGCTCCCGCAGCCACTGGTTGACCATCACGCTCGCTCGGGGTCCCTGCTCGTCCTCAAGCCGAAGGTCGTCGTCGACCAGTACCGGCATGCCTTGGCGGATCAGCGGACGCCGGTCGAGGTCCCAGCCTTCCCAGCCCGCTGCGGAGAAGAAGATGAGGTGCACGGAGGGAAGCTAGAGGCGTGACACGGTCAGCTGCAACACGTAAACCCAGTTCCGTGCCGGTAACCGCTCGCTATGCGAGACACGCTGATGTTGCCCGCATAATGTAGGCGAGGTTGACACAGCTGACGCGGCACTCGGAGTCGTCGGGTGTATCGGCGTCGGGCAGGCCGGCGGCGATCTTGGCCTTGCGGCAGGCGGCTGTCTCCTTGGTCCACACGCAGGTCATGCCGTCGCCGTGGTGGATGTTCTCGTCGGCCTGGGCGAGCCGGCGCTCGACGTTGCGGACGCTGGTGACCACATGTCCCGCGAACCCGGTGGCCCGCTCGACCCGGGCCCGGTACGCGGCTGAGGAAGGGCCGCTGACGTGCTCGCCGTTCTGCAGCAGGGCGTGGTCCTGGCCCGCTTGCTCGATGGCGAGTTCCAGTCGCTCGACGGCCAGGTCGTCCAGCCAGCCGACGTCGGCCGTCCCGGCGTAGGACATGGTGACCTTGGTTGCCAGGTGACCGTACTGCAGGGTCGCCGCGACCAGCCCGCGCGGCCGGCGGACGATGAAGTACGCGAGGGTTCGCCTGTACCTGGCGGTTCGACGCGAGCGGACTGTACGACGCCAGCCTCGCGCTCACCCTGGGCGGCACCGTCCCGGGCGGCACGGTCACCGGGAACGACGTGGCCGCCGGCGGCCGGCGGCTCATCATGATCACCCGCGCGAACCAGGGCGGCAAGTCCACCCTGCTGCGCGCCATCGGCCAGGCCCAGCTGATGCTCCAGTCGGGCATGTTCGTGCCCGCCCGCGAAGTCTCCGCCAGCATCTACCCGAGCGTGTTCACGCATTACAAGCGCGAGGAAGACGCCGCCATGGAACGCGGCAAGCTGGATGAGGAGCTGATGCGGATGTGCGCCATCACCGACCAGATCACGCCCGGCAGCCTGCTGCTGTGCAACGAGTCCTTCGCCTCAACCAACGAGCGAGAAGGCTCGCAGATCGCGCGCGAGGTCATCAGGGCGATGACCGAGTCCGGCGTCGGGGTCGTGTTCGTCACGCACCTGTACGACCTTGCGGAAAGCATCCGCCTCCGCGGTGACGACCGCGTCCTGTTCCTGCGCGCGCAGCGGGAACCCGACGGCAGCAGGACCTACCGGCTGCCCGCGGGTCCGCCGCTGCCGACCAGCTACGGCGCCGACCTGTACCGGCAGGTATTCGGCGGGCGGCACGCGGAGGCGCTGCCTGCACCGCCCGCATCCGGCGGCTAAGGCAACGTGCCTGCCGTCAGCCACGCAAGGGCGCCGCCGAGGTGGCGGAGGAACGCCGGCTCGGCGAAGGTTCGCGCGGCGTGACCGAGCGCGGTGTACAAGCAGCGGCCTCCGCCGTGCTCGTGGCACCAGGCGACGGGGTGGTCCGCGCCCATCGTCCCGCCGTCGTAGCTCGCCTCGTCGACGGTGAGCAGCACGCGGACCCGGGGCCGGGGACTGGCGCGGAAGTCGTACCACTCGTCGTGCCAGGCCCAGGTGGCGGGCAGGTGGCTGGTGGCCGGGTGGCCGCGGTCCTCGACGGTCACCGTGGCGGTCTGCTCCGCCGGGTGGCGGGCGAACCGCGCCCCGGCGAGCCCGCCGAAGTAGGGCCAGCCGTACTCCGTCGTCGCCGCGCCGTGGATGCCGAGCCAGGCGCCGCCGGCCGCCATGTACCCGCGCAGCGCGTCCCTGCCCGCGTCATCGAGCACGTCGCCACTGGTGGACAGGAAGATGACCGCCGCATAGCCGACGAGCCCAGCGGGGGTGAACGCCGCCGGGTCCTCGGTCGCGTCCACGGTCAAGCCGGCGCGAGCGCCAAGCAGGCGCAGCGCGCGGATCCCGGCCGGGATGGACTCGTGCCGGTAGCCGGCGGTGCGCGAGTAGACAAGCAGCCGCGGCTCAGCGGAATCCTGCTGTGTCACGAGATAATCATCCACTCTTCGATGCTCAGTCGTCAGTGGTGGAACAGCCTGAGGGAAGGTACCCGTCGGAGGCGAACGCCAGGTGGCTGCGCTCGTGCGGTGTCAGGTCCGCCTCGATAAGGCGGACCTGCCAGACGCAGCGTCGGGACGCCGCACCGGTTCAAGGGCCTCGACTACCAGCAGATGATCGTGGCGGGCGCCAGCGACGGCGTGCAGTAACGCACGCTAATTCGCGTGCTACATATCGATGACACTTGATATCGCCCGCACATCCGCCCTAGACTATACCCAGTCCACCCCCCGCTTCCCCCGGGAAGCGGGCGGGCCGCGCCGGTGCTGGAACACCGAACGCGGCCCTAGACCATCCATCCGAAACAAGCGGAGGACGATCATGCGCACAAGTCTGCCCTACCCCGACGAGCCCGCGCTGGCTCCCGATGACGACCAGTTCACCGAGCGGCTGCGCGGCCTGAGCGCCAAGCAGCTGCTCGACGCGATGACGTTCCTGTCGTTCTGGTCCCCGCCGGCGTTCACCGCCGTCCTCGACTACTGCGAGGCCGCCGACTGGGGCTGGTCCGGCCTCGACCCGGACCTGATCTTCGACCCGGACGCCGACGGCGACCCGGACGACGGCCCCGCACCGATCTGCGCCCGGTGCGGCGGCGACCTGGGCATCTTCTTGAAGTTCGGCCTGGACTGGCGGCATTATCGCGGTCAGGGCCTGGACGACATCGAGCTGTACGACCCGGGCCACGCCCCCGAGCTCACCTGGCGCATCCCCGCCGTGCCCCCCGCCGACCCGCCCCGCACGGCTCCCTGACACGGCCCCCTGACACGGTCAAGCCAGCCAGCCGCCCGCGAGCCCGCCCCGCGCGGACCGCGGGCCGGCTCGCGGCGGTGCCGCAGGCACCGTCGGCACCGGGCTGCACTGAGGAACCGCACCCGACGACTTCGGCAGTACGCCCTTTACGCGGCGGGCGCGAGCCCGTGCCGCGGCTGTCGGCCGTAACGTGAGCTCGGTGCCGGTGAAGAAGTCCTGGTCGTCAAGGTTGGCGTCGATGCACGCGTAGAGCAGGCCGAGATCTGTCGCCGCCTTGAACGACAACTGGCAGATGATCGAGCTGCGGCGCCGCCACAGGTCAGCGCGACGCGACTTCGAGAACCCGCGGACACGAGCCAGGTGAGCTCGCCTGACCGGGCTGAGCTGCGTCGATTCCCGAAGCAAATGGCCGCGCACGCATCGTGATCGAACTCCGGATACGGAATTGACGCCTGCCGATTTAGCGCGGCGTCCTGGCCGTGGCGGCGGTGCGCGCGCCAGCGCGCCGGATGACCTGGTAAGGGAAGTTTCCCTGGGCGAGCGTCGTCTGTGACTTATTCGTTTGGCGTGGCAGGCGCCCTGCCCCTAGCGTTCGCTCTGTGGGCCGGAGGATTTGCGCGGTCCGCCGTTTGAGTGCGCAGATCCGGAGGTGCGGAGCGGGATGACGTGTCAGCTCCTGGCAGTTTGCTTCGCTGCGAACGACCCGCTTGGCCTGGCGCGCTTCTGGAGCGGCGTGCTCGGGTGGGAGATGGCCGACGGCACGCACGATGTCGTTGCGCTCCTGCCGGGCGACGACACCGGGTTCGGGTTCCGGTTTCTTCCAGCTCAGAAGCAGAAGTACAGCCAGAACGAGAGGCACTTCCACCTGACGAGTACGTCCCTCAAGGACCAGCGGCGGACGGTGGCAAGGTCGCTCGAGCTCGGCGCACGGCACATCGACGTCGGCCAGCGCCCGGAGGAGGGTCATGTCGTGCTCGCCGACCCAGAAGGCAACGAGTTCTGCGTGATCGAGCCGGGCAACAGGTACCTGGCCGACTGCGGATTCCTTGGAGAGCTTACGTGCGCAGGCTCGCGGGAGGTCGGGTACTTCTGGAGCGAAGCGCTGGGCTGGCCGCTGGTCTGGGATCAGGGTCTGCAGACAGCGATCCGCTCGCCGCGGGGCGGTCCGAAGATCTCCTGGGACGGGGAGTGGATGATGCCGCGGACCGGGAAGAGCCGGCTACGTTTCGACCTCGCTCCGCCCGTCCACGGTGATCTGCACGACGAGGTCGGCCGTCTGGTCTCTCTCGGGGCAACTTGCACCGGCACCGGCCAAGGCGAGGCCGGCCGGGTGGCCATGGCCGACCCCGATGGCCGCGAGTTCTGCGTGCTGACCCCGCGATAACCCGGCCAAACTGCAGATCGCCTTCCGCCCCTGTCCACCCACGTCCGCGGGCAATGTCCAGTGAGACGGGTGACCCGTGGCACGTTCGGGGTCGCGGTCTGCTGGGCATCGAGAACGATGCGCAGTGGGGTTGGATCCAGAGCCGTCGCGGCGGTCTGCGCTGCGGGGCGTACGTGCCCATCGTCTCGACGGAAGCGATCAACGGCCGCCTTGAGCACCCGCGTGGCTCTGCCCGCGGCTTCCGCGACCACACCCGCTCCTTCGCCTGGTCACTCTTGGAAGCCGGCGGCTTCGGGCACCGGCTACGCCCCGTAAGTCGCCGGTGGTACTTTCACCGACATGGCAGCGAAGGTGAAGGAACAGAACCTCGCCGTGTTCGGTGAGGACGGCAGCGGCAAGACCGTCCTGCTCTCGTCGTTCTACGGTGCGGCACAGGGACCGTCGTTCCTCGCTGAGAGCCTCGACAAGGTGCTCGCTGACGACACGGGCAAAGGCACGCGCCTGCGCCAGAACTACCTGCGGATGCGCAACCAGGCTGAGGCCCCGGAGGCCAGCCGCTTCACCGCGGCGCCCTATTCCTTCACGCTGAAGCTGACGGACCCCGGCGACGGCAAGGCGGCCAGGGCAAAGCCCTTCGACGCGCTGCGTCTCGTCTGGCACGACTACCCTGGCGAGTGGTTCACCCAAGAGCCAAGCAGTGCCGAGGGGAGAAGTACCTTAAGCGAAGTTTCCCTGCTGACGGCTACCGGAAGGTGGCACCTGCTGCCGGTGTCACGGCGGCGCCGCCAGGGAGGGACAACCGCGGCAGCCGCCCGCTTGGCATCACGGGCTGGGCACACGTTCGGTATAAGACCAGCGGCGCGGTGACGGGGAAAGCCGGGCCGGTTTATTTATCAGGCCCGGTCCGCTAAGGCTTGCGGCCGAGCGCGCACCAGAAGGTCGACGTGCCGGCGCCGTCGGCTGCCGGGCCGCGGCGCCAGTCCTCGGCCCGCACCAGTCCGGGTTCCACCAGGCCCAAGCCGTCGAAGAACCGCCTCACCTGCTCGCGGCTGCGGAACCCGGGCTCCAGGTGCACCATCTGGGTCACGATGCCGCGGACGCTGTCTAGCGTCTGCCGGTCCAGGAGGTCTGAGCCTGCGTGCGAGATGGCGAGGTAGCTGCCGGACGGCACGGCGTCCATGATCCTGGCCACGATCGCGTACGGGTCGTCAGAGTCCGGGATCGCGTGCAGTATGGCCAGCAGCGTGACCGCCACGGGCTGGCTGAAGTCCAGCAGTCCCGCGGCCCGCGTGAGGATCGTGCCGGTGTCGCGCAGGTCCGCGTCGATGTACTCGGTGGCTCCCGCCTCGCTGCTGATGAGCAGCGCGCGGGCGTGAGCGAGCACAACCGGGTCGTAGTCCACGTATACCACCCGTGACTCCGGCGCGACCGCCTGGGCAACCTCGTGGGTGTTGCCCGCTGTCGGGATGCCGGTGCCGATGTCAAGGAACTGCCTGACTCCCGCCTCCTGGGCGAGGTAGCGGACCGCGCGCCCCAGGAACGCGCGGTTCGCGCGGCAGCTGGCGGCTACTCCGGGATCGGCCTTAAGCCATGCCTCGACGGCTACCCTGTCGGCGGCGTAATTGTCCTTGCCGCCGAGCACGTAGTCATACATCCGGGCCTGGTGCGCCACGCTCGTGTCGAACGGCAGCGACCTGGCGCCGCCGGGCGTGCCGGCCCGGCCGCGTGCCAGTGGCTGGTCAGCAGCCACGGGAACGCCTTTCCCTGCTGCGTCCTTGTCGTGCCGCACGGACGGCCTGCATAAACGGCAAGATCGATGCCACCTGTCACATGTTACGCAATTGCCGCGCCGGCGGGGCCTTCGCGCGCCGACGAGATGCGAGGACCCGCCCGGCGCGTCGCCTGCGGTACTCACGGCGGAGCCTGCCGAGCAGAACTCGCGCCCGGGCGGCCATCACAATGACAGGCCACCCGTCGTCAGTAGCCCCCGGTCACGCGCCGACTAGGGAACGCACCTTGCGGAAGGTCCATATCCAGTTACGGGCGGCG
>Ga0335078_10007760_pt1 | contig 15926 bp, 21 predicted proteins | sample Lox_Sample_32_FD_206711 | JGI IMG/M metagenome (GOLD analysis project Ga0335078, IMG submission 206711) | Soil microbial communities from Loxahatchee National Wildlife Refuge, Florida, United States - Lox_Sample_3.2 | ecosystem: Environmental > Terrestrial > Soil > Wetlands | place: USA...
GACCGCCTCGCTCGGAAGGAGGATGGTGTACTTACCCTTGGGGTCGGGCTTGTCTGCGTCTCCCTTCGCCCTTCTCGTCCTGAGGGCGGATGTGGAGCGATGGCTCGAGAGGGAGCCTACGAGGACGGAGGCGGCCCCCTCCGCGACCCTCTTGGCCGAAGCAGGGTCTTCGCCCAAGCCGGTGATCCGCACCCAGCACTTCATGGCCAGGCTGGATTGGTGGCGCTCGACCAGCTTGACCGCCTCCTCTAGCCTGACCTGCTCGAAATAGTCCTGGAAGGGAGCGGTCTGCTGCTCACCCTGGAGAGACGACTGTGTTGTCCTCTGCCCCTCTGCCTTCCTAGCGAGGCGTTTCTGGTTCGCTCGAGAAAGGTGCCTTTGGAAGAGGTTGGTCCGTGCCCTCTCGAGAATGAACTGGTAGTCGCCGCCGTACCGGTTTTCGAGGAAGAACCTGGACAGCGGCTCGAGCGGGTTCTCCATGGCCTCCGGAACCCCGGTCACCGAAACCGAATGCCCGGGATAAGACGGGCCCTTTGGAACCTCGCATGGCTTGGCGTTGAACTCGGGCAGGTGTGCTCTTACAACGCCGAGGAGCCTTTCCTCAAGGTCCTGGCGGCCGTGCGCCCCCCGCGCGAGGACGAAGATCCGGCCCCTTCCGTCCCTGAAGCTGGTCCGAATCTCTGTCCTTCCTCCGAGCGACACTAGAGCCTGGACGAGGCGCTGGAACCTGATGGCCTCCCCCCTGACACGTTCGGGCCTCTCCTTCCCGCGGACGTGGCTTGTCGGCGCCACTTCGAGCTCGACGGCCGCCAGGTCCCGCCCGGCGGAGTTTACCGCCCCTTGCAGGGGGTCGAACAACCCGCCTAGGGCACCTAGGACCGTCTTGGGCGACGAGATTCCTAGGAGAAGGGTGCCAATACCCGCCAAGACGAGAAGGGCGGTAGGCGAGATACCGGGCGCAGCCAGTTTTTCCGCCCCTGCTGTTCCGACATCCAGACCGAATGCGAAGAGTAGGGCTAACGAGAGGAACTTGGCGGACTTGGTCGCGACGTGTTTGATCCACGCCCCAGCATGCCCGAACAAAGCGAGCGCAAGGGGGGCGAACAATAGTGTCCCGACGAACAACGCGGAGGCCACGGTCAGGAGGAGGTAGGCAGGGGTCGAAGCGTTGGGCGTCAGGCCGAGGAATCGGGTCGCAAGGTCAGCGTAGGAGACGATGGTCTCAATCAACACGTAACTTAGGAGAGCAATCGCAGAGAAACAGGCGAGCCTGACGACGACTCCAAGCGTGCCCAAGTCTCCACACTATCGCGTTCCCTTGTCGTAGATCTTGACGACCGCCCTCAACTGGGCCCTGCTGAGCTCTACCGCCGGGCTCGCCTGCGACCTGACCATCACCATCTGCGCCTGCTGCGAGGTACCGGCATCCAGGATCCTCGTCCCGATGGGCTCCCCGCCCGTCGCCACCAGGCTGCTCAGGAAGGCCGTATACTGGTCGGGTCCTGGCCAGGTCAGGCGGTTCCCGACCGCCTTGAAGACCTCCATGAGGAAGGGCGGGTGGGCGAACTCCCGCTGCGGGGGAGGCATCCTTCCCTTGCCTTCGCGGCCCTGGGCTGTTTTCCTGTATAGCGCGAGGGACCTTGCGAAGCCGCCCTCCTGCCTCATCGAAATCAAATCGTAGGTTCCTGATGCCAAGGCGGCCGACCAATCGCCCTCACCCAGCCTCGCCGCCTGAAGCGTCGGCTGGAACAGCGCGACGGCTTGCCTCGAGTCCAGGGGGAGCAAGTAAGCGCCGAGGGCGGCCAGTGATAGGCTGGCATCCCTGAGGGCTTCAAGTATCGCGGCCTCGGCGGACTTCTCGGTCACCGCCGACCGCTCGACCAGGACGTACATCGACGGGCTCTCCGAGGCCGAGATCACCACCGTTCCCCGTACCCCGGCCATCGCCTTCGGGAGGTCTCTCGTGAGGGGCTTGACCTCGGCGACCGCTGCCCAGGCGAATGGAAGGGGGGAAGACCTCAGGAGCACCGAATCCACGACGGTGACCACACCCGACCCTGGGAACCTGATACCGACCCTTCCCCAGGCCAGCACGAGGAACCCGAGGAGGCCGAAGACGGCCGGGGAGAGCGTCCCGTGGGACGCTACCGCAACTGCTGCGAGCAAGAGGAGGATTCCCCCGACCGCGTCTCTTGCCCGAAGCCTCCCTCGCGGCCTCGAGTTCCCCCGAGGTCCGTCTTCTTCCTTCGACCTCCCCTTCCTCGTGAATGCCCGGAGCACAGGTGGGACTAGGAGTATGGCGAAGATGAGGAGCCCGACCTGCCAGACCCCCGCCCCGAAGAGCATCAAGCCGACAGCGACCGCCACGACCTTCCCCAGCCACCCCATCAGTGGAACCCCTCGTCGTCGATGAAGGTGTGCCCGTACCTCGACCAGTCCTCGAGGGCGGGGTGCCTGTGGACCCAGAGCGCCCTCCCGTCGCTCTCCTTGCCTATCTGCTCGTCTGGGTTGACCGAGGTTGCGTCGCCGTTCCTCTTGGCGGTGTGCTTGGTCAGCTCGAAGCTGAACTTTGCCTCGTGGCCGAGGGTGATGCCGCCGTAGGGCTTCCCCCGGTCCCAGGCGGCCATGGGGTTGATCGAGGCGTGGCTCGTCACCACCACGGCAATCCCGAACTGGATGCAGAGGCGCTGCGCGTGGGCGAGCATTATCGCCATCCCCGCGCTCCTCGCCGGGAGGTCCTGGGTCCCGAAGAACGACGCCTTGAACGGGGCGGAGATCGAGTCGTAGACCAGGAGCTTGGCCTTGGTCTGCTCGACGAGGTCGTGGAGGGCCGACTCGTAGACGGGGGTCGACTTGAGCCTCAGCTCGACCCGCCCGTTCTCGGAGACTATCTTCTGGACGTCGTGGCCGTGGAGGGCGAGCAGGTCGATGATGTCCGGAAGCTGGATCACGAAGACGGCCGGCTCCTTCTCATCCTCGGCCAGGTCGACGGTGAAGTCGGGCGAGAGGACGTCCGCTATGGCGCTCAGGTGGTTGTCGTTGTACGCGACCCCGATCCGGTCGAGTAGGCTGCTCACCGAGGTGACCAGCTCGCTCCTCGAGACCGGCATGCCCTTCTTCTTGGTCGCGCGGGTCGTCCTCTGGAGCTTGACCTCCTTGACCTGGACCTTGTCGCCGAACCTCTTCTCGAAGCCCGGCTTCCGGTAGCCGACCAGGTAGCTGAAGTATGACTGCTCGGTGTCCAGGATGACAGCGCTGTGGCCCGCTGCCACGGTGGCGTAGGCGGCCTGGAGCGAGAGGATGCTCTTCCCGAGGGCCTTCTCCCCGAATATCTGGGTGATCGTCCCCGTCGGCAGCCCCCCGTCGGTCAGGAGGTCCAGGGCGTGGCAGCCCGTCTGGAGCCTCTCCAGCTGGGGCATCAACTCGGCCGCCTCCCGAGCACCGCCCAGCCCTTCTCCGTGAGGGACAGGCCTTGCATCGTCCGCCCAGAGCCCGGGCGCTCCGTCCTCGCCACTGCGATGTGGCCCTCTGACTGAAGCCTGTCGAAGGTCTTCTCGACGAGGTCGGGGTCGAACTCGGCGGAGAGGAAGGAGACCAGCGACGCCCGGGTCGCCCCCTCATACCCGGCTATCTCCTCGAGTATGCGCTTCGCCAGCTCGCCCTCTGCCGACGGGGCGGAGGGGGCGCCGGTCCTCGACTCCCCGCTCCGCGGCTCGAACTCCCGGGGGACGAAGACCTCGCTCGAGCCGTAGGTCGGGTTCTGGAACATGAACATGTTCGGTGTGAGGACGAGGCCGCTACGACCTGACTCGTTCCATGCCGCGCTGGAGAGCACCCTGACAGCGCACGTGTCGAGATAGTCCTTGTCCAGCCCGTAGGCAGCGTCGGAGGCGAAGACCTTCGGGAGGGGGGCTGAGACGAACGCGGTCAGGAAGCGCTGGCTCTTCCTGAAGACCGGGCGGTCCTTGAAGAGGCGGTTCGCCTCGGTCAGGATCACCACATCCGGGGCTTCGAAATCCCCGCCATCCATCATCGCGAGCAGCTTCGCGAGGAAGAGGGCGACGGCGGTCTCCGCGGCCTCGGGGGAACCGGCGCTTCGGAAATTCAGGACCGCGCTCTTCCCGACCACCTTCCGAACCGCGCCCTTCTCGCCGACCAGGTTGAGAGACCGAAGCGCCTCCAGCCTGGCCCTGAGCCTGTCTACCGCTCTTCCCCTTGCGGCGTCGGGCGACTGGATCAGGTCGGCGAGGGAAGAGGGGCTGGCCACGCCTCCCTCGTTTGCGATTATCTGAGCGATGGCGTTGAGGCTGGCCTCCTGCTCGAAAGAGAGGTCGAGAGCCGTGGAGTACGCCCCCGCCAGGAGCTGGGCGTGGGCTACAGGGTTCTCCTCGATTCTCATCGAGTCGTAGATGAAGAACGAGGCGTCGTAGCGGTCGATGTAGCCCGAGACCATGGGCGAAACCCTCCCGTCCATGTCGAGGAGGAGAGTCCTGAGACCAGCCTGGTCGCAAGCGTAAGCCACCAGCGGGGCGACCAGATTCGCGCCCTGTCCTAGAACCGCCATCCCGCCCCTGAGGTCGTCGAGCGTCACCTCGAAGCGCCCTCCCACCCGAGTGAACCCGAGCCAGACCCGGGTAGTTGCCGAACTCATGTGCGGAAAGGTCGCAGCCCGCTTATAGAGAATTGCTCAGGATAACCGCTCATTTATCCTGAGCAAGGCTTATCTGCCGGAGCGGCAAGTTCACCCGACTTTATTACTTCGGCTCTCACCGAGGCCGACAGTTGAAGAAGAGGGAGAGGACCCTAATAGTCATGGAGATCCTCTCAATCCTCGTCAACGGCCCGAGGATTCCCACCAGACTCGCGCAGTCCGTCGGCGTGAGCTTCGACGCCTTCCTCCAATACGTCAAGGAGATCGAGTCAAGGGGGTTCGTGAAGAAGTCGACCATCGACGGCCGCGAGATGTACTCTATCTCCCCGGAGGGCAGGCAGCTCCTGCTCGACTGGCAGAGGATATGGGAGAAAATCTCCCCGGACTCAGGTTAGCTGAGCAATGGTTTTATCCGCGAGAGACCCCGAATAGCCACTTGCCAGGAAGCGACGAGAAGGAACCGTCAGTTGAGATCATCGAGGCACACGGCTCGTTCGTCCGGCACGTCGAGCTCGGCTCCGCAAGGATGCGGACGCTCTCGATAATCACAATTGTGGTCGCCTTCCTCCTCTTGGCATCCTACTTCTACCAGGTCCTGACCCCCTTCGCGACGGGGACGAGCGTCGTCACGGTCAACCTCCTCGACCCGACGCTCCTCGCCTTCGAGGTCGTCCTGATACTTGTCACCTTCGCCTGGCTCTACGTCGGGGTGGTGAACTACCTCTTCGCCTCGCGCCTCGGCAGGCAGATCAAGGCGGCCCGCGCAGCAGAGAGCCAGCTGGAAAGCAAGCTAGGCCAATGAGCCTGACCATCTAGCCGCGGTTCTTTTGCAAGAGGGCTGTGGTCTCCATGACGGAGTTCCCACCCAGGCGAACAGTTCGCCGAGCGACGGGGCAGGAGTCGACCTCACGCCGCAGTGGCCGGCGGCTAGCCGGTGGACGCCTCTCGCCCCTTGTGCGCGGAGAGGGCCTTTGGAAAGACGCGAGTCTCCTCGGCGAGGGCGTGCTCGTCGAACAACCGCCTGAGCTCGTTCTCGCTCGAGGCGAGCTCGGCCGCCGGAAGCGACGCGAGCTTCTTGACCGTCTCCATCAGGTCGTAGATCGGCCTGTGCTGACGGAAGACCACGATGGCATCGTCTGCCCCCTTCAGGCCGTACGCGTCTATGAGAAGCCTCAGGACCTGCGCTTCCTCATCTGCGATGTGCTGCCTGAACAGGGCATCCAGGCCCCTTAGTATCCTGGCCGCGGAGGCAAAGTCCTTCTCCGACGCCGCTCGCTCGACCTCCGCGAGGCCGCTCTTCATCTTGCCGTGCTCGGCGACCAGCACCGAGATGAGCTCGTCGAACTCCATCCTCCGGGACATGAGGTGAACCCTGGAAAGGCCGTCCCAAGATATAAGACCGCGGAACCGGAGTTCTGCCCGACCAAAAGGATTGATTGAACCCGGCGTCAATCCTCGGATAAAGGAACCGCGTCTCAGCCCCGGGTGTGCCCCGGCCGACGTCTAACGACGTAGATGGCGGATGCAGCAACAACTCCAATGATCCATATGCCAAGTGGCTCGTCCCATTGCTCCAAGGAACCCAGGTAACTGGATTGTGCGAAGATGTCGAGACTTGAAATGGTGACCTGGCCTCCATGCACCTCTTGCGTGCCATCGCTGATGGTTCCAGTAAAGTTCAGTGAGACAATCACCGGCCCCGGCTCAAGGTATGCTACGTCCGTCTCGTTGCTGATACCCTTCCAGTCCCCCGCGCCGTCCAGCGAAACGTTGAATGGAACAATGACGGTATTCACTGGCGGCGATGAATTCGCGAGCCTCGCGTGATGGATTTCTATGGTCACCGAAGATACCTTCATGAAGCTCGACAGGTTCCTACCCGGGATGCCGACGAAGACGAAGACGGTCGTGGGAGTAGGAGTCGACGTCTCTATCTTTCCTTGAATCGGTGAAAGCGATAGCGTCATTGTATCAAAGAAGGAGATGCTTCGACCTCCAGACAAGAGCGTCTCCCGCAATGAGCCGCTTCCCAGGTTCTCCGGCGGCGTTGATGGTTGCCGCAGTGGCGAGACGGCCAGTCCAGAAAGCAGAATGATTCCCATGGCTAGCGCGTATGGCGCGATGGCTTTGAAACGACTCGGCCTATTCGCCATACCTCCTTTCGCAATCGAAAGACGGCTTTAACCATCGCACCCGCGACTTGCAGGCAGAAACATCGCCCGTCGAAAGGACACAGCAGGAACCGACAAGAGATAAGAGACCCCCTCGCCGCGCGCGAGACATGCTCGAGGTCCGCCTCCTGGTGGACGACCCGGAGAACTGGATCAAGAGGGTCGCGGGCGAGTCGACCAGGGTCAAGATAATGGACGTGAAAGCGCCGAAGCCGGGCGTCACCCAGAACTTCGTGGAGCTAGCATCCGAGAGGATGACGCCAGAGGAGCTCCTCGACCACCTCCGCAAGTCCGACGGCGTGGTGCGCAGCGACCTCTCGCGGGTCGACAAGAACCGAGTGATGGGGACGGTCACCACCCACGACTGCCCGGTCTGCTCGACCTTCGCAGGGCTGGACTGCTTCCTCGTGTCCGCCTCCACGAATGAGCAGGGGAAGATGGAATGGAGCGTCTACATCAACAGCGACACCGGCCTCAAGGCCCTCTGCAGGAGGCTCGACAGGAACAAGGTCGACTATACCATCCTCGAGAAGACCTACCACATGCAGAAGAGGCAGATCACCGCCAGGCAGGAGCAGCTGGTTAGGATCGCCTTCGACCTCGGCTACTTCGAGTTCCCAAAGCGGATCAACCTCGAGCAGCTCTCCGAGAGGCTCGGGGTGAGCACCGGGACCTTATCCGAGATACTGAGGCGCGGAGAGAAGAACATCCTCTCAAGGTACTTCGAGGCAGGCCACCCCTAAGTCCTTCGGGGAGAGGGATAAGCCCGGGCCTCTCCCTACCGGGGGGAGATGACCAACTCGAAGATTCCAGAGTCGCTGAAGGAGGAACACGAGGCCTTCGTCGAAGGCCTAAGGGCCCGCTCGGCGGCCAAGGACCAGACGGGAGTCGCGCTGAGGAGGCTGCTCAAGGTTCTCGAACCGCACGTCGAGAAGGAGGACGAGCTTGTGCTCCCGTTGCTCGGCGCGCTCGGGGGCCTGGCCGCTGGGCTCCCACTCGAGGGCGCGGGCCCGGTGATGCGCTCCTACGAGAGATACGCGTCGCAGTACAAAGACATGTTCGCCGAGCACCTTCCCATCCGGGAGGCCTTGAACAAGGCCAAGACGGCCGCGAGGCGAGAAGGGTACGACGAGGTCGTCGAGTTGCTCGACGCGCTCGCGCACCACTCCAGGGTCGAGGAAGAGGTGCTCTACCCCGCCGCTCTCCTCATCGGGAGAGCGGCCCTCCAGCCCACCGACGCTCCCCCCGCGCCCATGGGAGACGGGCTGTCGTACTTCGCCCTCGACTACGGAGCGCCCATGTCTCAAGTGAGGAAGACCCTGATGGTCAGGCACCACGACATCGAGGAGATGCTCTCCGAGGTCGAGGACCTCGTCAAGAGGGGGAAGCCGAGGGTCGCGGTCAGCCTCCTGAACGTCGCGACCCCGCTGATCCTACGAGCGGCCGTCGAGGAGGAGGCCAGGGTGATGCGGGTGGTGATGCAGAGGAACAAGAGCCGCAGCCAGCGCTCCGTCGCCATCGCGCGGGAGCACAGGCACATCGTCGAGTTCCTGAAGCATCAGCTGCCCGAGCTCGGCAAGTCGCCCGGGACGTCAGGCAAGAAGATACTCGAGTTCGTCAATCTGATGCGCAACCACCTCGCCGAGGAGGAAGAGGTCGCGTTCCCACTGGCCGCCTCGGAGCGATAGCACAGCGCACTGGGGGCGCGTCCGACCCGTCCTCACGGCCCGAGCTGCGCTTCGATGGCTTCCTTCAGGAGCGACCTGTGACAGCGGGCTGGGTCTCTGTCGGTGCATAGGAGGGTGATCGTGCCGACCCTCGACTCTTCCGCGAGCCTCCTGAGGAGCCCCTCCTTTCCCCTCAGGCTCTTCTTGTACTCGGCGGCGAACCGGTCCCACGAGATCCTCCCGCCCTTCCACCTTGCGATCAGTTCCCTTTCCGTGCCAAGTTCCTTGATCCAGAGGTCGACCTTCGCCTTGGGGATCCCCCGAGGCCAGAGCCTCATGACGAGGATGCGCCTACCGTCGCCAGGCTCAGGACTGTCGTAGACGCTCTTCTCTATCTTGATCAAGGCCGGGTCATCAGGCTTGTGAGGCCGGGGCGGATAGCCTTTCGCCGCTCGCGGCGGTGCCCGCGGCCACGCGCGCCTCCAGACTGTCCACGAGCCTTTCGTATCTCTCACGGAACGCCGAGTCGAACCTCTCCTGCACCTTGCCGAAGTCCTTCGCCAAGCTCGCCCGGTCCTCGTCCACGAGCACCTTGCCGCTCATTGGGAAGAGGAGGAAGTCCTCCCTCCAAATGTGCGCCGTGTAGAGTTCGGCTGCGTCGTTGAGGACCGCGGATATGCCTCTAGCCGCCCCCTCCTCGCCCTGCCTGTACCTCTGGACCGCGGAGTTGAGCGCCTTGACGATGCTCCTCCCCTGCTGGTGCTCCATCTTGAGCGTGCCCACGGGGCAACCCCTCGACGAGACGCCCCGCCGCACCAGCGCCGGGAAGAACAGGTCCTCCTCCTTCGCGTGGTGACAGCCATCAGTGAACCCAGAGAAGAAGTCCGCCAGGTCCGAAAGGAGCTTCTCGTCCACGAATCCGGAGTCGACCTCCCTGCTCACCGAAGGGAGAAGCCTGACCACCCTCGAGATGAGCTTGTGCTCGTCTTCGAGTATGTCGACCGCTGACAACTCTCTTCACCCGACCCCGACCGAGGGGGCGTCTCCGATCTTCTCCCGGTAGGCTCGAAGGTCTGACCGTGAGACCAAGCTGCCGTCGTCGAGGAACAACCCTCCCTCGATCGGGCAATCCTCAAGCGCATAGTCGGCGAGCGCCCTCATCACCTTCAGGTCGTCGTCGCTCGGGGCAGTTCCAGCGGCGGCGCCGGGCGACCAGCTCTCGAGCCTGCTGAGCAACGACTCCACCGTCTCTCTCGTGAACGAGCAGCCATCCTCGACCAGGATGCCTCCGTCGACCGGACAGTTCTCAAGTGCGAACCTGAGGTTCGCCTTGGCGACCCCCAGCTCCTGTTCTGTGAGGGTCAGCCCCGCGTTTGTCGTTTGTACAACTTCTGATGCTTCCAAGACGTTTTCACCTGTCATGCATGCTTCACGTCTGGAATACGGCTTGTCCCGAAGATTTTCGGGGTCGCCTCACGCCGGGCCGCGTGGAGCGGCTACCGGCCGCCGGCCTCGCGACCGACCTGCTTCAGGAGCGACATCATCATCCTCGTCAGCTTGCCGGTGTTCGTGTTGCGCGGCTGTGGAGAACAGATGGAGAAGTCCTTCACCTCCTGAAAAGACGCAGCGGTCGCTTCTTTCCCTCTCGAGTGGACGGCCGCCGATGACGCGCACACGTTAAGTATCACGTGCTAATAGCGCCGAATGAGTTTTGAGTTGTTGTTCGCAGAGAAGGCCCGAGCCGCGGTCGGTAGGGCTGCGATAGCGGGAGCCGTCGTAATCGTCATCGCGGTCGCGGGGGTCGGGGCATATCTTGCGCTCGGGCCTTCGTCTCAGTCAACCAGCTCAACCACCACTTCGAGCGCCAGCTCCTCTGTGACTCAATCTGCTACGAGTACGGCGCCGACATCTTCGACCACGTCGACGTCCTCTTCTTCGACCTCCGTCACGACCACCACATCATCGACGACGTCAACATCGAGTCCCTCATCATCAACAACCACGACAACCACGACCACGGCCACCACGACGACATCGACCTCATCGTCGAGCACCTCGAGCGCTTTTTCATTTGACTTCGCCCTAGGGACCGTGCCTGACCCAATGCTTGTGGGCGTGGGCTCCTCAGCGACCTACCCCTCGCTGACACTCACGGCCCTGCCGGCAGCGGCCAGCGGGAACGAGACGATCACGCTGAACGCCACCGTCCCGACCGGTCTGTCCATTCAATTCTTACCGAATTCTGTGAAGCTCAACACGGACAGCAGGGCCTCCGTGGGGCTGGTGGTCAACTCGAGCCAGAGCATGACGCCGGGCGATTATACAGTCAAGGTCGGGCTCTCTTACGGCGGGGTCTCGAAGTTCACCTCGATCACAGCAAGGGTTGTCCAGTACCTGATCTACGAGACGGGCAATGCCTTCAGTCCCTCCGCTCTGACAGTGAAGCAGGGCAGCACCGTGTACTGGATCAACTTGGACACGCCGGGGGCAGACCCTGAGATACACCAGGTCAATTTCACCTCGGGCGCGTCAGCCGTGTCCGCGGACATGATGCAATTCGACACATACCACTATACGTTCACTACTCCAGGGACGTACGCCTACCTCTGCAAGTACCACGTGGGCATGAGGGGGACTATCACCGTGACCGCCTGACGGCGATGCAGCTCGCTTGCCCGGCGACGGCCTGTCTGGCGCGCCGAGGGGACCGGATAGAGGAGAGGATAGGCAAGTCCCCGTAGGGGGACCGCAAGGGTTTTTTCGTGGGTCAATCGGACCTCCCCCTCCGTGCGAGCCGCTCGACGAGGGCGCCTTTTCATGCTCTGCGGGATCCCCGGGAGCGGCAAGACCACTATCGCTCTCGCCATAGGCGCTAGGCTGGACAAGTGCGTCCACATCGAGACGGACGTCGTCCGCGGGATGATAGCCAAGCCGCAGTACGCCTCGACCGAGTCCAGGTTCGTCTACCGCGGGGCCTTCGCCATGGCCGCGGAGGCCCTCAAGAACAGGTACGACGTCGTGCTGGTCGCCACCTTCCCCAAGGAGGAGGTCAGGCGCGAGGCCATCGACCGGCTCGGGAACCTCTGCGAGGCCTGGCTCATGGTCTGGGCTTGGTGCGACCCCGAGCTGGCGTTCCGAAGGAACTCCCAGAGGAACCCGCGGGTCCGCCGGGAAGACTTCATGAGGCTCTGGCGGACATACGAGCCGCCCAGGGACGCGCTGGTCATCGACTCCCGCTCCACCTCCCCCGAGGAGGCAGCCAGGAGGATCCTCGCCACTCTAGGAGGGGACGGAGAGTCGGCCCTCGCGGGCCGACCTTCCTGATCGGCCTGGCCTCCGCTGACGGGCTTCGAGGATGCGCCTGGTGCCGGACGTTCAGAGATTGCTATCTCGCGCGGACGAGTTGGACGACAGGCTCCTTCGCTTGCTCTGTCTTCTTCTGGGCGCGCGAAATCTCTGAAATCACGTTCAGCATCGTCTCAAAGTCCTCGTATTCCAGTTCTTCGCAGTCGCACATGGGAAATCTGAAACGACCCTATCGATATAATCCTTGTGCAGGTTTCTTCTTGAATCGTCGATTCCCCGAGCCCGCTCTTCGCGGATAGCCGTATCTGGAGGTCCCTCCCAGTTCCTCCCTCACCCTCCTGAACAGCGAGACGAGCATCTCTTCCGAGAGCTTCCCGGTGTTGGTGTTCCGAGGACTGGGATGGAAACTCGCGAACACCGGTGGCGCCACTCCCAGGGCGTACCTCTTCCCGTGCCCGAAGGCCATCCCTCGCGTCGCCGCCCCGCGTCCCCTGGCGTACCTGAGGTAGGCGTCGAAGGCCCCCTTCCCGAGGGCCACAACCACCCTTGCGTTCGTCAGAAGCCTCAGCTCCGCGTCGAGCCAACGGCTGCAGTTCCCGAACTCCTCTGCCGTGGGCTTGTCTTGAGGAGGAACGCACTTCACCGCCGCCGTCAGGTAGCAATCGGTGTACGCGAGACCGTCGTCCCGGCGCTCGGAGGTCGGCTGGCTGGCGAACCCTGCCTCGTAGAGCGCCTTGACCAGGAAGCTCCCCGACTTGTCCCCGGTGAAGACCCTGCCCGTCCTGTTCCCGCCGTGCGCTGCCGGGGCGAGACCTATGACGACGAGCCTGGCCTCTGGGTCGCCGAACCCTGGGACGGGCCTGCGCCAGTACTCGTCCGACCGGAAGGACTTCCTCGCCGGCACCTCCTCCCTGTACCTTGCCAGCCTTGGGCACAGGCGGCATTCGTAGAGCGCGTCGGCCACCTCAGGCAGCGAGCGATACAGCGCGGACTCTCGGCGGTCCAACTTCTTGCCGACTGACACCCTCCTGTGTTCTTAAGGTCCAGTCCTCCCTGACGACCACGTAACCCCCTGGAAACCTTAAGGCAAACGCCCGGACCTGGCGCCCTGATGAAGGCCAGGCTCATCTACACAGGCATCAGGGTCAAGGACCTAAACAAGTCTGTAGACTTCTACACCAAGGTCCTGGGGATGAAGGTCACAGGGAGGACGAAGATAGAGCCGACCAAGGGCGAGACCGTGGGCCTGGTGAGCGAGGACGGCGGCCACCTCCTCGAGCTGAACTACTACGGCAAGGGGAGCGACTACGACGTGAAGTACGGGGTTGGCGAGGCCCTCGACCACCTCGCCTTCCAGGTGGACGACCTCAAGAAGGCACTGGCGGACGCCGAGAAGGCCGGCTACCCGGTCGTCCTGGACATGAAGACCAAGACGAGCCGGTGGACCTACATCAAGGACCCCAACGGCATCTACATCGAGTTATTCGGGAAGTAGCCTCCATGGCGTACCTGCTCGGGATAGACGACACCGACTCGCGTTTCGGCCATTGCACCACCCACCTAGGCTACCTGGTAGTGTCCGAGCTCTCCCGGCTGGGCTGCCGCATCCCCGCCTACCCGCGCCTCGTCAGGCTCAACCCCAACGTCCCCTTCAAGACGCGGGGGAACGCCGCGGTCTGCGTGGAGTTCGAGCCGGGCCCGAGCTGCTCCGGCGACCGGGCCTTCGAGGCCGCCCAGCGCCTCCTCGAGGCGGAGGCAGACGTGGCCAACGGGGCGAACCCCGCCCTCGTCATGGTCTCCAAGGACTCCGACCTGTCGTACTTCCGCCACCTCTACCTCAGGGCACTGAGCGGGGTGGTGAACTACCGCAGGGTCATTGCCGACCTCTCTGAGATGAGAGTCCGCCTGACCCTCCTCGGGAACGGCATGGGAGCCGTCGGGGCGGCGGCGAGCCTCGGCTTCTGGCCTTCGTCCGACGACCACACCTACGAGCTGATCTCCTACCGCAGACCCGAGAGGTGCGGGATCCCGAGGGGCGTGGTTCCCCAGACCGTGAAGGAGATGGAGGCAGCGACATTCCCCCACACCTTCAACAGCTACGACCACGAGTCAGGACGTGTCCTGGTCGCGCCAACGGGGCCCGACCCAGTCCTCGCCGGGCTGAGGGGCGACTCTCCCCACGCAGTCCTCGGCGCCCTGAGCCTGGTCGACGTCGGGGAGGACGCCCTCGGGCACATGGTCTACGCCACCAACCAGTGCACCGACGCCCACCTGGCCAGCGAGCTCTCCCTGCCCCTCAAGGCCTACTCGGCGGGCTGGCTCGAGGGCCGCGTGGTCTCGACGAAGACGCTCCGGGGTAGCCACCTCAGAATCGCGCTGGGGGTCGGCGGCTCCGAGGTGGGGTGTATGGTCTACGAGCCCTCCGGCGACCTGAGGCGGATGGCCCGCCTCCTCATGCCGGGGGACGCAGTCCGAGTCTCGGGCGGCGTGAGGAGGGGGTCTTCCAAGAACCCCGCCACCCTCAACGTGGAGAGGATACACGTCCTCCGCGCGTCCTCCAAGGTCCACCCTGGCGTCTACCTCCCCTCGCCTCGGGCCCAGAGGCACCTGACCAAACAGCTCCTCCGCCTGGGGAACGAACTCGTGACGGAGCACGGATTGGTGGACGGCTGGATCTCAGCGAGGTGGCTCGGCTAGTCGAATCTCGGCAATCAGGCAGTGGCAGCCACGTAGCCCTCGGTGCGCCTCTTCCCGATAGCTGCCGTCGCCAGGGCAGCGCCAAGGGCCGCCAAGCCGAAGGCGATGGCCTGGATCGGTGCGGACGGCGAGTAGAGCCTCAGGCTGGCCGGGCCGTCTTGCAGGGCAGAGGCTCGGGGCAGGGCCTGGGTCCCGCCCGGTATCGGCACCGGCTGGATGGTCGCCGGCACGCCTCCCTTGAACTGCGAGAAGGTCGGAAGAATCGAGACGCTCCCGATTCCAGTCCCTCCCGCCCCCAATACGTTGATGGTCCCGTTGACCGAATGGTCGCTGTCGAGCGACGAGTAGTAGAAGTAGCTCCCAGGAGTGGTGAACGTGTAGCTGTAGACGCCGAACTGGGTGATCGTCGACGAGTTAGCCCCTGGGATAGTGGTGAACACCACGCTGTGGACCCCCGACCCCGTGCTCTCGCCGCACCCGCTCGCCAGCGGCCCGTCGAGGTTCTGCCAGTAGACCGTGCTCCCCACGGTCACGTTCAGCTTGGCGGGAGTGAATATGTTGTGCACTATGACGACGCGGTCCTGGACCACCCTCAGGGTGAAGCTGACGCTCTGCGAGTCGGTCCCTGACGCACCGTTGATGGTGATCGTGTCGTTGCCGACCGCGGCGCTGCTGCTCGCCGTTAGGTCGAGCGTCACGTTCGAGTTGATGACGCTCGGCTGCAGCTGCGCCATGTTCGAAGGAACGAAGCCCACGGAAATCCCGGCGGGACCCGTGCCGTTGAGGGCGACGGTCTCGGCGTTGTTCGCCAGGCCGTGGCTGATGGTGAGGACCACTATCTCGGTGAAGCCTCCCGGCGAGACCATGGCGTGCGAGGCGTAGTTCAGGCTGAAGTAGAACGGATACGAAGGCAGGGAGGAAGTCGTGCTTGAGGTCGTCGTGGTCGACGAAGTCGTCGTCGTGGTCGTCTTTGAGGAGGAGGTGGTGGTAGTCGAAGAGGTGGTAGAAGTCGACGACGTCGTCGTGGTCGTCGAGGTCGAGGTCGAGGTCGAGGTCGTGGTCGTCGAGGAGGTCGAGGTCGTCGACTGGGTTGTGGAAGATGGGGTCGAGCTCGACGTTGTTGTCGAGGAGGTCGACGTCGTCGTGGTCGTCGATGGTGTCGAGGAGGTCGAGGTCGTGGAGGAGCTCGCCTGGCTGGTGGTCGAGATTTGCGAGGTGGTCGAGGTCTTCGAAGAGGAGGAGCTGATCACAAAGTAGCCGCCGACCGCCACTATGAGGACCACGACCACGACGGCGGCAGCGACCGCCGTGCTGATAGAATGTCGCGTCTTGTCCACCGGGGTGCGTCCCCACTTGGCCCTGCTATCCTTCCGCCGAGACATCTGAGCCGGTCCCCTCGGGGGCGGTTTATATTATTTAGCGAAGGCCTTGCCT
>Ga0335078_10007761_pt1 | contig 15924 bp, 16 predicted proteins | sample Lox_Sample_32_FD_206711 | JGI IMG/M metagenome (GOLD analysis project Ga0335078, IMG submission 206711) | Soil microbial communities from Loxahatchee National Wildlife Refuge, Florida, United States - Lox_Sample_3.2 | ecosystem: Environmental > Terrestrial > Soil > Wetlands | place: USA...
AGCCGCGCGCCGGGCTTGTGCCTGCCCCGGCGCAAGCCCGGCCGCGCCATCGAGCCGAAGCCACCCAAGCGATGACGGAGCACCGACATGCCTAAGCGCACCACCGGCGGCCCCGCCCGCCGTCCTATCCAAGCTCCCCGGTCCGGGACGCATCACGACGACGCCGGCGATGAGATCCTGGCGGCGGTCCTCATCCGCATGTGGGCTCTCGCGTCAGGGCGGACCCTGCGCAGCGACGTCCCGCCAGACCAGCTCAGCGCGGAGGAACTCATCGCCTTCTGGGCCGATGACATGACGCCTCAGGCCGGGCGCCACGCCAGGCCAGACAATCCGAGCCGTGGCAAGCGCCGAACCCCGCAAGGACGGGGCACCGGCCGCCGGCAGGAACTCCCCGCCGATCCGGCAGCCGCCTTACAAGAAGAACGTTTGCCATGCCCCAGATAAAAACGTCATACGACGCGCCTGTGTCTGTACTTACGAACGACTACAAACGTGCCGTAAATCCGCTCCTGAAGGGAAAGTGTGCATGGGCATCCAATTACCGCAATGAGCTCCGGACCGATCCGCTCTTTACAGACCAACCTACGAAGGCGATGTGGAACTGGTACCATCAAGACACCGCAGCTGCAAACGGGAAGAGATGCCCACGATGGGTGAGGACGATGGCAGGAAGGTCTACCAGGCGGCGCCTATCGGGGTGGCAGGACAGACGATCGGCGATCCGCTCACCGCCGTCGTGGAATACCTGAAGGAGCACCAGGGCACGGTAAAGCGCTCGGCAAGCTCCTCGGGCAGGCGCATTCCGAGAAGGAACCCGAGTCCGGCGCGACCGTCGCCCAGTTGCTCGAGCTGTATGTGCCGCTCGCCGAGTGAGACGTCTCGACTCGCGAAGGCGTTCGGGGGTACAGACAAGCCCTCCCAGGGGCCGTCGGCGGGACCTTAGCCTGAGGTCATGGACAACGGGAACGAGATGCGTGACTTCCTGGTCTCCCGCCGCGCCAGGATCACTCCTGAGCAGGCCGGGCTGCCCGCCTACGGCGGCAACCGCCGCGTGGCCGGGCTGCGCAGGGAAGAGGTCGCGCTCCTGGCCGGGGTCAGCATCGACTACTACACGCGGCTTGAACGCGGCCGGGCCGCCGGTGCGTCCGACAGCGTGCTTGAAGGCATCGCCCGCGCCCTGCACCTGGACGAGGCCGAGCGCGCCCACCTGTTCGACCTCGCCCGCGCCGCCGCCGGCCCCGCCGTACCCCGGGCGCCGCGCCGTCCCGCGCCGCAGCAGGTGCGCCCGAGCGTGCGACGCATCCTCGACTCAATGACCTCAACCCCGGCCTACGTCCGCAACGCACGGCTGGACATCCTGGCGGCCAACCGGCTCGGCGCGGCGTTGTTCGCCCCGGTCCTCAGCAGCCCCGCCCAGCCGGTCAACAACGCCCGGTTCCTGTTCCTCGATCCCGCCGCCCCCGACTTCTACTCCGACTGGGAGCGGCAGGCCCAGGACGTGGTGGCCATGCTGCGGGCCGAGGCCGGCCGCAGCCCGCACGACAAGGACCTGTCGAACCTCATCGGCGAGCTATCCACCCGCAGCGAGAACTTCCGCGTCTGGTGGGCGGCACACAACGTCCGGTTTCACCGCACCGGCATCAAGCGCTTCCATCACCCCGTGGTCGGCGACCTCACCCTCACCTACGAGGCCCTGGACCTCGCCGCCGATAGCGGCCTGCGGATCTCCGCCTACACCGCCGAGCCCGGCACCCCTTCCGACGACGCACTCAAGGTCCTCGCCTCCTGGGCCGCCACCCTCGACGAGCCGGCCAACACAACGGAACCGGACAACGGGTAATAGCTGAGCGACGGTTCGGCACGTCCTGCGCAAGCCGTGCATCAGGAGGCTGCCCGGGAGGGGGGGTCTGCCGGTACCCCGAACGAACGGCCCTCCCCGCGCGGGCCAGCCGGTGGTTGCCTGGAGTGGAAGCCAGTAAGGACATGCGAAGTCAAGGAGCCTCTAGCCATGCGAGCTGCGATATTCAACGGACCCTGGGCGGTCGAGCTCGGCGAGCGGCCCGACCCGGTGATCCAGGAGCCGACCGACGCGGTCGTGCGGGTGGTGCTTGGCTGCGTGTGCGGCTCGGACCTGTGGTACTACCGGGGCGAGTCGCCGCACGCGATCGGGTCGATCGGCCACGAGTTCATCGGCGTGGTTGAGCAGGTCGGCGCCGAGGTACGCGGAGTCCGCGAGGGTGACCTCGTGGTCGCCCCGTTCATCTACAGCGACATGTCCTGCCCGCACTGCCTGAACGGGTCGACCATCTCCTGCCCGGCAGGCGGGAACTTCGGCAACGGTGTGACCGATGGCGGTCAGGGCGAGGCGGTGCGCGTTCCGCTGGCCGGCAGCACGCTGGTGCCCGCACCGGGAACGGGCCACTCAGACCAGACGCTGCGGTCGCTGCTTGCCCTGTCCGATGTGATGTCGACCGGGCAGCATGTCGCGGTCATGGCCGGGGTGAAGAAGGGCGACACGGTGGCGGTGGTCGGGGACGGCGCGGTCGGCCTGTGCGCCGTCCTGGCATCCCGGCGCCTCGGCGCCGAGCGGGTCATCGCGCTGAGCCGGCACGCGGACCGGCAGAAGATCGCCCGCGAGTTCGGCGCCACCGACATCATCGAGGCGCGCGGTGAGGAGGCGAACGAAAGCGTGCTTGAGCTCACTGGCGGCATCGGCGCCGACGCGGCGCTCGAGTGCGTCGGGACAGCCCAGTCCATCGCGACCGCCGCGGCTGTCGCCCGGCCCGGCTCCGTCGTCGGGATCGTCGGCGTCCCGCACGGGCAGGTGCCGTTCACCGAGACGTTCTTCCGCAACATCGGCTGGCGCGGCGGCCCGGCCCCGGCCAGGACCTACATTCCCGAACTGCTCAGCGACGTCCTCGACGGGACCATCGACCCCGGCCGGGTCTTCGACTACGAGACCGACCTGGACCACATCTCCGACGCCTACCAGGCGATGGACGAGCGGCGCGCGATCAAGTCACTGGTCCGGATCGGAGCGAACTGATGCCCGAGGCCCAGGACGGTATCGACGCCACGGATCACCAGCACACGAGGAGACACGACATGGACAAGCGCATCCTTGGCTCCGGCGGGCTAGAGGTCTCGGCCCTCGGGTTCGGCTGCATGGGCATGAGCCAGAGCTTCGGCCCGAACCCGGGCGACCGCAGCCAGATGATCAACCTGCTCCGGGCCGCGGTCGACCTGGGCGTTACCTTCTTCGACACCGCCGAGGTCTACGGCCCGTATGTCAATGAGGAACTCGTGGGCGAGGCGCTCGCCCCGCTGCGCGACCAGGTGGTGATCGCCACCAAGTTCGGGTTCGCGTTTGACGCCGACGGCCGTCAGACCGGGCTGTCCAGCCAGCCCGATCACATCAGGCGCGCGGTGGACGGGTCGCTGCGCCGGCTCGGCACCGGGTGGATCGACCTGCTCTACCAGCACAGGGTCGATCCACAGGTTCCGATCGAGGACGTCGCCGGCACCGTCGGGGAACTCGTCGCGGCGGGCAAGGTGCGGCACTTCGGGCTGTCCGAGGCCGGGGCGCGCACCATCCGCCGCGCGCACGCGGTGCACCCGGTCACGGCGCTGCAAAGCGAGTACTCGCTGTTCTGGCGCGAGCCCGAGGAAGAGATACTCGGCGTCCTCGCGGAACTCGGCATCGGGCTGGTACCGTTCAGCCCGCTCGGCCGGGGCTTCCTCACCGGCCGCATCGACCAGGCCACCGAGTTCGGGGCCGGGGACATCCGCGCCACATTGCCCCGGTTCACCTCCGAGGCGCGCGCGGCCAACCAGGCGGTGGTCGACCTGCTCGGCCGCATCGCCAAGGACAAAGGGGCCACGCCCGCGCAGATCGCACTGGCCTGGCTGCTCGCCAAGCGGCCGTGGATCGTCCCCATCCCCGGCACCCGTCGCCTGGAGCGGCTTGAGGAAAACCTTGGCGCCCTGCAGGTCCAGCTGACCCCCGGCGACCTCGCGGCGATCGACGCCGCAGCCGCCGAGATCACCGTGGTCGGCGCCCGCTACCCCGAGGCCATGCAGCGGATGATCGACCGCTAGGGGATATACGTGTTAGGGCGGGGATCCGGGAGGGGAAGGAGTGGCCATGCACGCGATCGTCCATGCCCTGTCCATCACCGGATCGATGACCTGGGAGATCGCCTGGGCGCTGATCCTGGGGTTCGCGTTGTCGGCAGTGGTCCAGGCCGTTGTCCGCCGGTCCACGGTCGTCCGGCTGCTCGGCGATGCGCGGCCGCGGACGCTGGCGATCGCGGCGGGGCTCGGTGCCGCGTCGTCCTCGTGCTCCTACGCCGCGGTCGCGCTGGCCCGCGCGCTGTTCCGCAAGGGGGCTGACTTCACCGCGGCGATGGCGTTCGAGATCGCCTCGACCAACCTGGTGATCGAGCTCGGCGTGATACTCGCGCTGCTCATGGGCTGGCAGTTCACCCTCGCGGAATTCACCGGCGGCCCGCTGATGATCGTGTTCCTCGCGGTGCTGTTCCGCATGTTCCTGCGCGGCCGGCTGCTCCGGCAGGCGCGCGAGCAGGCGGACCGCGGCCTGACGGGGTCGATGGAAGGCCACGCCGCGATGGACATGTCCATCAGGCGGCGGGGCTCGTTCGCTGGCCGGCTGTTCTCCGGCGAGGGCTTCACCTCGGTCAGCCACGTGTTCGTGATGGAGTGGGCAGCGATCATCAGGGACCTGGCGATCGGGCTGCTGGTCGCGGGCGCGATCGCCGCCTGGGTGCCTGACTCGTTCTGGCAGTCGTTCTTCTTCGCCGGCCACCCGCTTGCCGCCAAGCTGTGGGGGCCGCTGATTGGCCCGGTCGTCGCTGTCATCTCGTTCGTCTGCTCGATCGGCAACGTGCCGCTCGCGGTGGTGCTGTGGAAGGGCGGGATCAGCTTCGGCGGCGTGGTCGCGTTCATATTCGCCGACCTGATCATCGCCCCGATCCTGAACATCTACCGCAAGTACTACGGCGCGAGGATGGCCGCGTTCCTGCTCGGCACGTTCTTCGTGGCCATGGCCGGGGCCGGGTACGTTGTCGAGCTGGTCTTCTGCGGCCTGGGACTGGTCCCGGACCGGGCCGCCGCCACCATTCCGGACAGCGGTGTCTCCTGGGACTACACCACCTGGCTGAACATCGTCTTCCTGCTGCTTGCCTTCGCGCTGATCGTTCGGTTCGCGCGCACCGGCGGCGGCATGATGCTGAAGATGATGGGCGGCGCCCCTGAGCGGTGACCAAGGCCACCGTCACTCCTGGCCATGAGTCAAACCCGTGCCCCGTTAGGCCGCGCTCGCCCGCCGTCCGCCCGGAACCCTTACTCGCTGGTCAGGTGAGCGCGACAGCTTCGGCCCAGGCGTCGTATTCGTAGATCCACTGCCGGTCGACCAGCTGGCTGCCGGAGCTGTCGTAACCGGCGCCCTGCCGCCGTGAGCCCAGTTGGACGCGCGCCGTCCGGTCGCGCCGCAGCCCTTCGTAGGCGGCTAGCGCCTGCGGCACGCCAGCCGGACTCGTGCCGGCCCCCAGCAGCGTTGCCAGCACCACCGCATCCTCAAGAGCCTGGTTGACGCCCTGGCCCAGGTGCGGCAGCATCGGGTGCGCCGCGTCGCCGAGCAGCGTCAGCCGTCCGCTGCTCCATCTGGGCAGCGGCGCACGGTCGTACATCCCCCACTGGAACCCGCTGCCGCCCGGCCCGCTGATCGCGGCGATGACCTGCCCGATAACCGGATCCCAGCCGGCGAAGTGCCCGGCTAGCGCCGCTGGGTCGCCGGGTGCCGACCACGACTCGCGGACAGCGGTACCGGACGGGACGAATCCCACGTAGTTCAGCAGCTGCCCGGCACGAACCGGGAACACAAGGAAATGCCTGCCCTCGCCCATCCACATCCGGATCGTGCCGTCCGGGTACGCTTCCTGGCGTGGCACCAGTCCGCGGTAGGCCACAACCCCGGAGAACACGGGCTCGGCCGGAGCCACCACGAAGCCCTGCAGGACGGAGTGGATGCCGTCCGCGCCGATCACCACGTCCGCCGTGGCAGCAGACCCGTCAGCGAAACCGACCGTTGCGCTGCCGTCATCCTGGCTGAAACTCGTGCACCGATGACCGGTTCGTACCGTGCCAGCCGGCAGCTGCCCGGCCAGCAGCGCGAGCAGGTCGGCTCGGTGAATCCCGACATTCTGTCCTGCTACGGAGAACTGATAGGGCTCGTGCCGGACCACCTGTCCGTCGGGAAGCCGAAGCTGCGCCGAGGCGTACCGCACGCCCACCCGCCTGATCCCCTCGCCGACCCCGAGCCGCTCAAGCATCCGCAGGCCGTTCGGCGCAAGCGACACTCCCGCGCCAACCTCGGCCAGTTGCTGCGCCTGCTCATGCACCTGGACGTCGATCCCGGCGCGCGCCAGCGCAACCGCCGTCGCGATCCCGCCGATCCCGCCGCCGACAACCACCGCCCGCAGAGCCACGTTCTCTTCCCCTCACCCAACGATCAGCACCCAGGTTCCACGCTAACCCCGCGCCCGTGCGCCTGGCGGTTCGACTCACCTCTCGCGGCTGCTCCACGGGCACCGAAGCTGAGGGTCCCCCTGGTCCCCATCCGGCTGCGGGAACTTCCGATGACCGCCGCGGCTGCCAGGGCCCACCGGCGCCTGTCCGCAGGCTGGCCGCCTGGACGCTGGCCCAGTGCTCCGCTCGCCAACCTCGCCAGTCACCTGGCCGCCACCGCAGGCGCCCGGTATGTGCACGTCAACAACAAGGCGATCGGTCCGACCGGCTTACCGGCTTGCCAGGTGTCCAGCGCGGACGCAGTGGCCAATCGCTGATTCTTGCCATATGCCGGCATTCCTGTTTGGATCTTCCGCATGGCGCGTCGCAGCATCGAATACAGGAGGGATAGGACGTGAACCAGCCTGCTTACCTGTTGCACCGGGGCGACGCGATCGACGCCTACGAGAGCTGGCCGGCACCGGCGACGATCGTCAGTGACGGCGCCTACGGCGTCCGCGGCTTCCACGGCGACACGATCGGCACCGACCGCATCGCCGGGTGGTACCGGCCGCACGTCCAGGCCTGGAGTCGCCTGGCTGGCCCGGCCACGACGCTGTGGTTCTGGAACACCGAGGTTGGCTGGGCAACTGTGCACCCGCTCCTCGTCCAGCACGGGTGGGACTACGTGCAGGCCATCACCTGGGACAAGGGGATCGCGCACATCGCCGGGAACGTAAACGGCAAGACAATACGGCGGTTCCCGGTCGTCTCCGAGATCTGCGTCTTCTACCAGCGCCGATTTGAGGTGACCGGCCCGGACGGGCCGATGCCCGTGCAGCGGTGGATGCGGCACGAGTGGCAGCGGGCCGGGCTGGCGCTAAGCAGAGCGAACGAGGCCTGCGGCGTCGCCAACGCCGCGACGCGCAAGTACCTCACCCAGGACTGGCTCTGGTACTGGCCGCCAGGCGAGATGATGGAGCGACTCGCCGCCTACGCCAACGAGCACGGGCGGGAATCCGGGTGGCCCTACTACTCACTCGACGGCCATGCCGCGGTCACCGCCAAGCAATGGGACACGCTCCGGCATAAGTGGCGGCACGCCCACGGGCTGACCAACGTCTGGCAACTCGCGCCGCTGCACGGCGTCGAGCGGATCAAGGGCACCATGCGCCGCGCCGCGCCGCGTGTCTACAACCCGAGTAGCCTGTCCGCCGCGCACCTCAACCAGAAGCCACTGGAGTTCATGCGCCGCATCATCAACGCCGTCACCGGCCCCGGCGATGTGATCTGGGAACCGTTCGGCGGCCTGGCATCCGCCTCCGTGGCAGCCGTGGAGGCAGGCAGGTTCCCCTGCGTCGCCGAGATCGACCACGACTTCGCGGAGATCGCCGCCCAGCGCCTCGATGACGCCATCGCCGGGCGGGACCAGGAATCCGAGGACTCGACCGCGTAGACCAGCGGGCATGAGGATTAACTAGGATCCAGCACCGTCCAGCGGTTGGCAGGGAAGTCGAACAGCCAGTCGGCCTGGCGCAGGGTCGGGTACCCGAGGATCAAGTCGGTGGTGCTGCTGGCGTGGGACAGGTCAACCACGGCCGCCCGGTGCCTGCCGAACGGTCGTCCGCCGATGATGGCCGCCGCGATCAGCACGAGCGGCGTCTCAAGCGTGGTACCGGTGACATCGGTGCCGGTCACCGTGCCGGCCTCCTCGAACAGCCCTGGGTGGGCGAGCCAGAAGTCCCGGTTCACGATCGTGATGCCAGCGCCGGTGTCGCAGCAGGCCCGCGCGGTCACGCCGGGCCAGTGCACGTCCACGTAGACGTGACCGCGGCTGTCCGTCCGCAGCTCATGTCCGGCCTGGTAGCCCGGCGGCGCGTCGACGTCAAGCAAGGCAGCCTCGAACCGGAACAGGCAGCGGTACCGCCGCAGCACGTCCATGCCGAGCAGGTTGCGCGACCGCGGCGGGGCGGGACTCACGCGCGTGACGTCGAGCGTTGCCGCCCGCAGCGGTCCTACGGCCAGGTCCGTGACGGTGACGACCGGATCACGGGATGACGCGAACGCACCTGAGGAAGTCTCGCCCGGTGCGGCTTCCAGCGCGCTGGTGTACTCGTCTGCTTCGAGCTGGGTGCGGGCCGCGCCGGTGTCTACGATGAAGCGGTACGGTCGGCCTGCGACCGTACCGTCCGCCATGATGGTGGCGGAGTCGGGATCGTCTGGCTCGGCCTGGATGATCAGCGGAATCTGAGGCATGCGTACAGGATCGCAGCCCGGCGTCGATGCGCGGAGATGTCCGGCATCGCGGTCATGGAGGGCGTCAGCAAGCGGAGGCAGCCCGACTGCCAGCCCGTCCCACGCAGGTACGGAGCCTACCGGGCTAGCCCGCGGAGCTCCTGTCAATCGGTCGGCCGTACCGACAGATCTGATAACCTGTCCGATTTCGACCATTTTGTCGGATAAATTCTCCAAATTATCGCAGGCCGGGACATGATCATGAATCTTTTTTCGTACCATCACACATAAAACCCTTCATAACCATAAAAGACTTCGCGATCATGGCGTTAGCAGGAAGCATGTGGGGCGAGACATATGGCTCACGGTCCTCAGCGCCCCCGACAGCCTCTTAACTGAAGCGTCCGGTGGCCAACACAGAGCGGCCAACACAGAGCGGCCAACACAGAAAGGGAGCCCGATGGGACTGACCAGGGAGCATGCGCACGAGATCCTCGGCACCTACATCCGGGCGCGGGAGACCCAGGATCCGGACCTGATCTGCACGATCTTCACGCCTGATGTGACCTATCACGAACGGGTGCTCGGGGATCCGATACCCGGCCGCGACGCGATCCGCGCCTAGCTCCGGGAATACTGGGCATCCGAGCGACTCGGCTTACGCCTGCTCCAGCTGGGCCGTGCCGTGGTCAGCCAGCGGTGAGGTGCGGGACGAAGGGGTGCCAGGTGCGGCCGGAATCGGTGGTCGCGTAGAGGGGCACGGTGCCCGCGGTGTCCCCGCCGGAGTTCCACGCGAAGCCGGCCTGCTTGCTGGCGAAGTCGATGGCCTCGCCGTACTCGGTGAAGTGGGTGCCTTGCCGGACCGGTGTCCAGGTCTTGCCGCCGTCCGCGGTCAGGTAGAAGACCGGGCCGAGCGCCTGCTGCGGGCCCGCCGCGACGAGCACGCCATCGGCCGAGGTAAAGAACTTGACCTGCGGGTACTGACCCGCGCCGGACGGCAGCGGCAGCGGCTGCCAGGTCTGGCCTCGGTCCTGGCTGCCGAGCAGGGACGGGTTGCCCGGCGGGAGCGGTGCCACGGTCAGGTACCCGGTGCCGCCCGCGAACTGCGGCCCGGTCAGGAACGCCGGGCCGCTCGGTACGCCGAGGGTGCCGCCGGGGAGCGGCAACGGCTGGGCCGCCCAGCTGCCGCCGCCGTCATGGCTGACCAGGAACTCGTCCCGCGCCCTGCAGCCGATAGAAACCCAGCCCGTGGCCGCGGTCGCCATGGTCAGGCTCAGCGGCCGGCAGAAGCTGTTGATACCGTAGTTTCCCCGCGGTGCGACGGTGGCGGCCGGTGACCAGCGCAGGCCGCCGTCGGATGTCCGGTAGAGCCAGGTCACGGGCTGCCCCGGCGCGTTGAACACCGGGCTGAGCAGCAGCCAGCCGTGGCTGGCATCGGCGAAGCTCACCCCGGCCGCCGGGGCGCTCGTCGTAAAGGCCGCCGACTCGGTCCAACTGCGCCCGCCGTCGGCCGTCGCGAAGACCGCGGTGGTGCTCACCGGGCCGCCGTCCGCTGCCGCCCGGCTGACCGCCAGGTAGGCGTGGTCGCCGTCGACCGCGTCCAGGGCCTGGTAGGAATAAGGCGTCGCCAGCATCGGGCGTGCCGCGGCGGGCGTCACATCGCTCCAGGTACGTGCCCCGTCGGTGGTCTGCGCGAGCAGGATGTGCGCATTACCGGCGATGACTCCCGGGTTCGCCGACCAGAGCAGCGCCCACCCGGACGTCGCCGAGGTCATCTGCAGCGACTGGAACCACGCCGGCCTCGGTTGCGGGGCGGGTGCGGCCGACGTCGAGTTAGCCGAGGCGCCGCCCGCGCCGGCCGTCCGGCCACCGGGAAGCGACGGGCCGGCACCTCCGGCCTGCACGCAGCCGGACGCCGAGAGCAGTATCACCGCCGCCGTGCACCATGCCACCGCTGTCCGCCGCGTCATCGTCGCGCCTTTTCCGTCCGCTTCGCACCCGGTGGCCACAGTCCCGCCGCCGTCGCTTAATAGGACTTCTCACGGGTCCGTCCGGTTGCGCCTTTCCATCACTTCTGACCACCCGGCCCGCGCCGGTGCGCTGTGGATCGCGCCAGGCCTCGGGTGGCTTGACCTTCCGGCCGCAAAGGCTGTTAACCTGGTCGTTTCGTATACGTCGTGCGCCACGTCATGCCCGTTTTGCCGGAAATATTCCTTCGGAACCGCGTGACGAATCATGATCGTGAAGCCTTTTCGGCGTGATCACGCTGAAAAGGCTTCACAACACCAAAAGGCTTCACGATCATGTGGCTGTCGTACCGTGGAGCGACGTATCTGGAACCGCACGAGCCTCGTTATGCCGCCATTTACCGGTATTGCTCCGGCCGAGCCGGTTGTAAGCCGCCAGGTGGCCTGGAACGGTGAGAACATGGCGGGAACCTCAGAGAGCGGGACAGCAGAGCAGGCTACCTTCGATCAACTGGTCCGGGATCTGCCCCCTGGCGCCGGAACGGCACCGGGAAGCGGCACCGGGCGTGACTCAAGCTGCTGCCTACCTGCTGCACCAGAGCGACGCGCGCGACGCGTACGAGGCCGGCCGACCCCGGCGCCTCGACGACGCCGTCACAGGACGAGGCGAGGAAGCCGAACGAGGGCGTGAGTCCCGCCGGCCAGATCCGGAATCCTGAACATAAATCGGAAAAAAGCCCCTATATGACCGATATCATGCCCTGTCGATGACGAGCGGTAATCCGGCGTGAGATAGTAAACGCTGCCTCGGCCGACAGGGGTCGCTGGCCGGCACCTCAACCACGCAAGGGGTCATGCAGTGAAGGGTTTCAGGGACTTCATCTCCCGGGGCAACGTCATCGATCTGGCGGTCGCCGTCGTCATCGGCACCGCGTTCACCGCGGTCGTGACCGCGGTTGTCAACGACCTGATCGGGCCGCTCATCGCGGCGATCGGCGGCCAGCCGGACTTCTCCAAGTTGACGTTCACTGTCCACAAGAGCCACTTCTTGTACGGATCGGTCGTCAACGCGCTGATCACGTTCCTGATCATCGCCGCGGTCGTCTACTACCTGATCGTCGCCCCGCTGGCGAAGATCACCGCCCGCTTCCACAGGCAGGCGGAGGTGACCACGCGGGACTGCCCGGAGTGCCTCAGCACGATACCGATCGCCGCGACGCGGTGCATGTACTGCACCGCGCAGGTGGCCCCGGTCACTCGCCCGTTCAACCAGCGACCGTAACGGAGTCCGCGGGGAAACGGGGGGACGCTCCTCAGGGGAGGTCACGAGTCTGGGCTCGGGCCGGGGCCTGGCCGTCCCGAGCCCAGACGGCTATGACAAGGGCCGTCCGACTGTCCGGCGCTTGTGATACTCAGTCTGGCATCGCTTCCTGGTAGGAAGCTGTGGCCTAGCTGTGAACCCGATAACTGGCTCGTAACGGCCAGGATGTCGGACTTGATGGCCGACGTGACCGTCAGAACTGGTACCGTCGGCTGCTCAGGAACCTGCCGCGTGCTGGTCAGGTCCATGACGCCCAGGTCGCCGCTGTCGCGCTCAAGGAACTCCGCGAGCCGCTCCGCCTCATCGGCGCTGAACCCGATGACCGCACGTGGCTGGCCCCATGGTTCCTTAAGCGCGTAACCGACATACCCGACGACCGGCTGAGTCGGCGTCTCCCCCAGGCCCTGGAGCGCCCTCCAGCGCTCCCAGGCCGATTCCAGGCGCGCGGCCGCGCGCTGTGCACGTGCGACCAACTCTGGATCACGCATCGTGCGACCCCCCTAAGAAGTTATCTGCCGGCTTTTAAGCTCGGACTTGTCCCAGCGCGGCGAGTGCCGCCTGCGCCAGCGTCAAGACCCACCCCGTCGAGATCACTTGCGCGAACTGCCCCCGCCCGCTGGGACTGTCCCCCACAAAACCCGCCGGACGAGCTCCGCCGTGAGCACAGGCAACGGCACGATTTCCGTGCCGCCCTCCTTGCCGTGCTCTCCAGGCGGGATGCTACTCGGAACGCTGCTGCGGGATGCCCGCAAGCAGTGCACGGACCTCGGTCTCCCGGTACCGCCGGTGCCCCCCGAGCGTACGGATCGACGTTAGCTTCCCGGCCTTGGCCCACCGCGTGACCGTCTTCGGGTCGACACGAAACATCGTGGCAACCTCGGCTGGGGTTAGTAGCGGCTCGGCCTCTGGAGTACGTGCAGACATTGGTGCGGCCTCTCCTCCTGGATCGGTGTAGCGATCCTCGTGTTGTTGTTGTGTGGCCTTGGTGCCCCGTAGGGAGCTTGTCGTTGATATCCCCATATGGCCCACAGGGTCCATCTTGCCATCACCAGGGGTGACTAGTCGACAACTATCTGCATAGTTTCTGTCTCTGGATGCGCCCCGTTGCCCCCGTTGGCGACTGTCACTGTCAGTGATTCTAGCGATACTTATCGTCGCATCGGGCCAGATTCGGAAAAACTGCCCCGCGCGTTGCGCTTCTCTGCAGCTCAGCACCACCCCCCAGGCGGGGAGCGGCGCCGCAGCGGCTGTAGCCCCCTAGACACTGAGTGTAATCTACCATGGCTGAATCGTGATATACCAGCACACTTCTCTTTCTTGACCACGATCGTGCGACAGGCACCCCCCGTCAACCCCGCGAGCGAACCTCTCGGGGCGGTATGCGCAGCGTCAGCGGAAGCCCGCATCGCCCACGGCGCCGGCAAAGCGTGGCCAATAGATGGGCTGTGCGATACGTGAGCGCACAGCGAGAGCCAATCGGCGTAGTCATCAGGGCCGCAAACCGGGTACGGTTATACCTGTACGGAAGCTGGCGAGCGCCGAGGTCCCCGAGGGGGATCTACGGCGGTTCTGTGTGTGTCACGGATGTGCTGCACACGGGCCAGCGACAGAGGCATCGTGGGGCCGCACGGCTCCGGACGTTCGAGGGGGTCGAGCCAATGGGGCGCGGCCGAGCCAAGGCCAAGCAGGTTAAGGTTGCTCGCCAGCTCAAGTACAACAGCGGCGGCACGGACCTTGACCGGCTGAGGCAGGAGCTGGGCGTCGGAACGGAAGCGCGGAGCGCCGACCACGACGACCCGTACGCCGACGAGTACGACGACGACGAGGACTCTCTCGACGACGACGCCGGTGAAGACGATGACGACGACGAGGACGACTGGTCACCGTCGCGTTAGCGGTCAGGCGGTCGTCGCTGGTATAGCCGGTAACGGCGGCTAAGCGCTCGTCACCGGTTCGAGTACGTCCTTGCCGCGCTCGCCTTCGGGCACCGGCACGGGGTAATGCCCGTCGAAGCAGGCGCGGCACAGCGACCCCTGGGGCTGTTTCGTGGCCGCGACGAGTCCGTCGAGTGACACGTAGCCGAGGGTGTCCGCACCGATCGCCGTGCGGATCTCCGCCACGGAACAGTGGCCGGCGAGCAACTCGTCACGCGTGGCGAAGTCGATGCCGTAGAAGCACGGCCACTGCACGGGCGGCGACGCGATCCGCACGTGTACCTCGAGCGCGCCCGCCTCACGGAGCATCGCCACGATGGCCTGCTGGGTGTTCCCCCGCACGATCGAGTCGTCGACGACCACGATCCTGCGCCCCGCGATCACGTCGCGCAACGGGTTGAGCTTGAGCCTGATGCCCAGCTGCCTGATCGTCTGGCTCGGCTGGATAAAGGTCCGCCCCACGTAGGAGTTCTTCACCAGGCCCTGGCCGTAGGGGATGCCGCTCGCCTCGGCGTAGCCGATGGCGGCCGGAGTCCCCGACTCGGGAACAGGAATGACCAGGTCCGCCGACGCGGGATGCTCGGCCGCCAGCGTCCGCCCGATCTCGACCCGGGTCGCGTGCAGCCCGCGGCCGCCGATCGTGGTATCCGGCCGGGCCAGGTAGACGTACTCGAACAGGCACACCTTGGGGGAGGCCGTCGCGAACCGGCGCGACCGCACCCCCCGCTCGTCGAGGGAGATAAGCTCACCGGGCTCGACCTCGCGAACGAAGCCGGCGCCGACGATGTCGAGCGCCGCGGTCTCGCTCGCGACCACCCAGCCGCCGGCCAGCCGCCCGATGACGAGCGGCCGGAAGCCCTGCGGGTCGCGCGCCGCGTACAGCGCGTTCTCGTCCATGAAGACGAGAGAGTAGGCGCCGCGCACCAGCGGCAGGATGCGGGCCGAGGCCTCCTCGACCCCGCCGTCCGCCGCCCCGCTGGCGATCAGCTCGGTCAGCACGTCGGTGTCGGAGGTCGCCTGGAGTCCCGCGAAGCCGCTCTCCGGCGGCAAGAGGGCAGCCAGCTCACGGGTGTTGGTGAGGTTGCCGTTGTGTCCGAGCGCGATCGACACCGCTCGTGTCGACCGGAACGTCGGCTGCGCGTTCGCCCACACCGGGGCGCCGGTTGTCGAGTAGCGGCAGTGCGCGACGGCGATGTCACCGCGCAGGGCGGTGAGTGACGGCTCGTCGAAGACCTGGGCGACCAGGCCCATCTCCTTGTGGACCACGATCCGCCTGCCGTCGCTTACCGCGATGCCCGCGGACTCCTGGCCGCGGTGCTGCAGCGCGTGCAGTCCGAAGTAGGCAAGCCTGGCGACATCTTCGCCGGGAGACCAGACGCCAAAGACGCCGCAGGCGTCCCTCGGCGGGCGGTCATCGGGATCGAGATCGTGCGTAAGGCGCCCGTCTGGCTTAGCCACCACACCAGTCTATTTGGTCAGGTCAGCGGAAGATACGCGGCCAGATCAGACCGCGCTCCGCTCGCCAGGACCGCCCCGGTGCGCAGCGCCTCGTCCCACCCGAGCCGCCCGGTCGCCAGCTTGAACCAGGTCAGCGGGTCTGTCTCCACCACGTTCTGCGGGGTCCCCCGCGTGTGGCGGGGGCCGGCGACCGCCTGCACCGCCGCCACCGGTACCACTCTGACTTCTACCGAACGACCGGGGCTTACTCTCTCGAGCTCATGCAACAGGAACCGCGCGGCGGACCGAAGCGCGGCCCGTTCCGGCTCGTCACCGGAATCGAGCGCGGCGGCAACAGCCGCCACACTTGCCTCACCGTCGGGGTCAGCCCTGCGCGCCGGCATACCCGCACCTCCATCGGTCCCACGGCAACGTTATGGCCCAGGGTTCCCCCGGTACAGCTCTATTGGCTCGGGGTTCCCCCGGGCCAGAACCGAATTGGCTC
>Ga0335078_10007764_pt1 | contig 15919 bp, 11 predicted proteins | sample Lox_Sample_32_FD_206711 | JGI IMG/M metagenome (GOLD analysis project Ga0335078, IMG submission 206711) | Soil microbial communities from Loxahatchee National Wildlife Refuge, Florida, United States - Lox_Sample_3.2 | ecosystem: Environmental > Terrestrial > Soil > Wetlands | place: USA...
GCGTCTCGCTCCCTTCTGCTGGGCGCCGTCGCGGCGGGCTGCGGCTTCAGCTGGGGTCTCCTGCGGATCGCGGGCCGTTCCCTGTGGCCGGCGGTTCTCACTCACGCGGCCTGGGACCTCACCGTCCTTGTGGTCTGGCCGCTGGCTTGAGCGGCGCGCCGACCCCATTGAGCCGCAGCGGTGCGCGAAGCAGGCGATGCCCTTGCGACCCATGTCGCCACGCGCTGTTCTCCTGCGTGACGAGTCACAGCGTCACAACCCAATCGAGCCTTTCGAAGAGCTTTGCTTTGGCAAATGGAACCACAAGTGGCATCCGGACTCCGAGCCTGACTCTGCACAGATTCTTCTCCCCCGAGCCTCGACTGCCCGGCGAGCGATGCTGAGCCCCAGACCTGTGCCCGGCTTCTGCGTGCGGCCACACCGGAAGGGTTCGAAAATGATCCGGAGCTCCGCCTCCGACAGTCCGGGACACGAGTCGCGAACGTGAAAGACGAGCTCGGCAGGGTTGTCTTCAACGACGAGCTCCAGTCCGCGATCTCGATTTTAGGGAACCCGGGCAGCGCCTCCGCGCCGAGAACGTCTGGTTCGACCGCAACCTCATCCACGTCTGCGAGTCGGTGCGAAACAGCCACCTCGGGCCTCCCAAGAACGGCAAGGTCCGTGACGCTCTCGTCCTCGATTCCCTGCGCCCCGTCCTGGAGCGCTGGGCTAAGAACGATGGCGGCGCGGGCCTGCTCTTCCGGCCAGGCACCGAGCGAGGCGGGCGACCCGGCAAGCCCCCGACATACATCCAGGAACACACGATGAGACGCCACCTTGTGGCCGCTCTTACAAGTTGCAAGCTACCGGCGATGACGTGGTATGAAGCGACTCGGCACACCTTCGCCAGCCAATGGGTGCTCGAGGGGAAGCCCATCGGGAGGCTCGCCAGGATGCTGGGGCACTCGGAGACCGAGGTGACACAACGGTACGCGCACCTTCGCGTGGACCTCTTTCCTGCCGAGGAACGCCAGGCACTCGCGATCGACATGGATGGCCGTGCCACGCAGAATGGTGACAAAATGGCTACAAGGCGTATAAATAGTGCGAGTGACAAGAAGGCGAATACTTCGTTAATTCAATAGCTTGCGCGGTTAGCTCAGCTGGATAGAGCGTCGGCCTCCGGAGCCGAAGGCCACAGGTTCGAATCCTGTACCGCGCGCCAGTACGAGACCGGGATCGCAGGGGATTCTGCCTGCGGTTCCGGTCTTTCGTTTGTCTTTCCGTGAATCCGTCAGCAAGCGAGGGGCTATTCTCTGCGGCTCGCTGCGGCTTGCTGCGGTTAGACCGGATCGATTAGCGGGTAAGAACAGAAGCTTGTGGATCTAAGGGCGAGCCGGAGGCCTGGGGTCTGTGGGCACACGGCGAAGAAGTCGATCGCCACCAAGTCCTTCACGTGGCTGTAGAACGCACGCCGGGATGGGGATGACGGCTTTCGCACCTAACGGATCGGTCTCCGGGATGACCTTCGGCCAGAGCCGCATGTTGCAGTGCGGGCAGAGGCGCTCGAAGCCTACGATGTCGATGCCGCTCACAGGGCATGGCCATGAGGAGAACACGGAATTCGAGCGCGCGGGAGATCCTTGCTCAGAACGTGCCCTTCTTCCATATGCCAGACCCTCGCGGAACTTCGTGGGTCACGCAATAGCGTGCGACTCGGGCGACGGATCGCCGGGCTATGATGCCGGCCGTAGGTGACCGACTCCTTCTCCATCGCTCTGACACCGGCAGGTCATGTCCTCCTGCGCCCAGCAGAGCCGCACGAGCCTGCGCCCGACCCAGCGGCCGCGCGTAGGATACGCGCGGCTTTTGAACGTGGTCACGCGGCGGGCCTCCTCCACCTCGGTGCCGCCGAGGCGCGAACCGCGCTGCCGCCAGCCTTAGGCTTCTGGCGGGACTTCGGCCGCGCCTTCGTGGCGGCGCTCTGCGCGTTGCCCGATCTCGAGGACAAGCGCGAGCGCGCCGATCCTGTACCCCGCAAGGACGAGTTCGACCGGCTCTCTGCTGCAGCTCCGCCGATGCCGGGCGGAGAGTACCTAACGACCAACGCCCTGGGCTCGCTCTGGGCGGACGTCCTCGGCGCCTGGCGCGCCGAGATATCAGTTTGGACTGGCACGGTCCAACAGTGGCTCGCTGCCAAGGACCCGGCCTGGAGCGTCGTCGGCCGGGTGCACCTCCATCTCGCTGAGAACCGGCGCGACCCCGAGCACCCGTTCGCCTTCCTGGCCACCTACACCACTGGCCTCGCCGCGAATGGCAAGCCGCAGCACCGTCCTCTCGGCGAGGCCGTCCGCGAAGCCTCATCGGCAGCCGATCGCCGCCGCTTACTCGCGCTCCTTCAGCCCGTTCACCGGGCCTCGGAGCGGAGCGCACTAGTGAAGACGCTTGCCGACTCGGGGCGGCTCTTTCAGCCGCAAGCGTGGACGCCGGCCGAGGCGCACCGCTTCCTTCGGGAGGTGCCCTCGCTCGAAGACAGCGGCGTGGTCGTCCGCGTGCCCGATTGGTGGAGCGGCCGCCGGCCCCCGCGGCCGCGCGTGACTGTCTCGGTGGGAGAAAGCAAGCCGACCTCACTTGGCCTCGACGCGATGCTCGACTTTTCGGTTCGCCTGACGCTCGGAGACGACGAGATCAGCGAGGCAGAGCTGAGAGAACTGCGGCAGGGATCCGAGGGACTCGTGCTCCTCAAGGGGCGCTGGGTCGAGATGGACCGGGAGAAGCTCGACGAGGTGCTCCGACGCTGGAAGGCCGCCCAGCGGGCCGCCGGCGAGGGACTTTCTTTCATCGAAGCGATGAGGCTTCTCGCAGGCACCGATCTCGCGGGCGACAAGCCCTTAGCCGAGGCCGATCGGGATTGGACGGGTATCCAGCCCGGCGCATGGCTCGCGGAGACGCTTGCCGAGCTACGCGGCGCGCGCGGCCCCTCCCTGGAGGCCCAGGCGGATCCGGGCGAGGCGCTTCACACCGCGCTCCGCCCCTACCAGCGCGAGGGCGTGCGCTGGCTCTGGCTCCTTATGAGGCTAGGCCTCGGCGGCTGCTTAGCCGACGACATGGGGCTCGGTAAGACCGTCCAGGTACTCGCTCTCCTGCTCCTCCTGAAGCGGCACCGGGCGATCCCGGGCCCCCACCTCCTCGTTGTCCCCGCTTCACTTCTCGCGAACTGGAAGGCCGAGGCCGAGCGGTTCGCACCGACCGTTCGCGTGCTCATCGCTCACCAGTCGGCGACGCCGAGAGAGGATCTGGTCGGGCTCGGGCCGGAAGCGCTCGCCAGGCACGACCTTGTAGTCGTGAGCTACGGCGCTGTCCACCGGTTCCCATGGCTTACCGCGACGAGCTTTGGCCTCGTCGTCCTCGACGAGGCGCAGGCCATCAAGAACCCAACCGCACGCCAGACCCGAGCGGTGAAGGCGCTCCGGTCCCGCGTGCGGCTCGCCCTCACCGGCACTCCGGTCGAGAACCGGGCCAGCGATCTGTGGTCGATCTTCGACTTCGTGAACCCCGGCCTCCTTGGATCGGCGAAGGAGTTCGGCGCGTTTGTGAAGCGCGCTGCCACTGCGGCGCCGCAGCGCGATGGCGAGGTGGCGCCTTCTCCGTATGGCGCCCTCCGCGAGCTCGTCCGGCCCTACGTCTTGCGGCGGCTCAAGACCGACCGAGCGGTCATCGCCGATCTCCCGGACAAGACTGAGGTGAAGGCGTTCTGCTCGCTAACGAGACGGCAGACGGCGCTTTACGCCGAGTCGGTCGAGGCTCTGGCGCGCGAGATTGCGGAGGTCCGTCCCGAAGACCGCATGCGGCGACGCGGCCTCGTCCTGTCCTACCTCCTAAGGTTTAAGCAGATCTGCAACCATCCCTCCCAGTGGCTGGGCGACGGTGCCTACGCGCCTACCGAGAGCGGGAAGTTCGCGCGCCTCGCTGAGATCGCCGAGGTTGTGGGCTCGCGCCAGGAGAAGGCCCTCGTCTTCACGCAGTTCCGTGAGATGACGGCGCCGCTCGCGCGCTTTCTTGGCCAGGCGTTCGGGCGGCCTGGCCTCGTACTTTCCGGTGAGACGCCCGTCCGCGAGCGCGCGGAGCTCGTACGGCGCTTCCAGGAGGACGAGGCGATCCCGTTCTTCGTGCTCTCGCTCAAGGCAGGCGGCACCGGGCTCAACCTCACAGCGGCGTCTCACGTCATCCACTTCGATCGTTGGTGGAATCCGGCGGTGGAGAACCAGGCCACCGACCGAGCCTTCCGCATCGGGCAGAAGAAGGGCGTGCTCGTGCACAAGCTCGTCTGCCGAGGGACCGTCGAGGAGCGGATCGACGAAATGCTGGAGGACAAGCGAAAGCTGTCACGTGAGCTCCTGGAGGGCGGTGGCGAGGTGCGACTCACCGAGCTCAACGACAGCGAATTGCTTAGTCTCGTCTCGCTGGACTTGCGGAGCGCGACGGCGGATACATGAGTTTTCGAGGAGGGAACGGTGGCTTACGGGTACTACTACGGCGGGTTTCCTGAATACGTTCCCGTCGCGGAGCGGCGCCGGCGCGCTGCGCAGAAGCTCGCCCAGCTTCGCAAGAAGGGGCACGAGCCGACGCCAGTTCAAATCGACGGCCGTGTCATCGCCAGCACGTTCTGGGGAAAGGCCTGGTGTGACCACCTCGAATCCCACGCCGACCTCGCGAACCGCTTGCCGCGCGGTAGGACCTACGTGCGAAATGGCTCTGTCATCGACCTCCAGATCGCCGAGGGCGAGGTTCGCGCTCTTGTATCCGGTAGTGATTTCTATGAGGTGAAGATCCGGATTAAGCCCCTCCAACCGGCACGATGGAGGGCGGTCCGTCGCGAGTGCGCCGACCAGATCGGCACCGTCGTAGAGCTCCTGGCGGGCAGGTTCTCCTCAGCGGTGATGGAGGTGCTCTGCCACAGGCAGAAAGGGCTCTTCCCCGACACGCGCGAGATCGCCATGTCGTGCTCGTGCCCCGATGGGGCTTGGCTCTGCAAGCACCTGGCGGCGGTGCTCTATGGGGTGGGCGCCAGGCTCGACCACGCGCCTGACCTCCTTTTTACTTTACGCGGCGTTGATGGAGCTCAGCTCGTCGCTGCCGCTGGGAAGGCCAGAGCTATTGCAAAGGCGGCCACCGCCGATGGCGGATTTGGCGAGGAGCAGCTCGCAGAGATCTTCGGCATCGAGATGGAAACCGCTGCGCCACAGCGACGCATCCCGAAGAGCCCGCCAACGAGCAAGAAGAGGGGCTTACGAACTACGGCGAATGTGGGTCCCGACAAGCGCAAAAGGACCACCACGCCAAGCCGCAAGCGGGTCGCTCGAGTCTAGATGGCGCTCGATCCTCCCTGGGCAGGATGGAGGACTGCCTTAGGCAACTGAACGAGAAAAGGGATTTGAACCCGACTGAGGGTGACAAGCTAACGGGGCGACGGCACACGCGAATATTTGCCACATGCTTGAGCCCGGGTCGTCTCCCTTGTCCGTCAAGTCTGCTCGCCTCCTTGCCCGTCCTCATCCGTCCCCGAATTCCATGGAGGCGGCGTGGAGGCACGCCCCGCTGCCAGATCGCATGTCCCTCCCCTGGCCCACGCGCCACCCGGTCAGGAGGCCAACAACACCTCGGCCGGGATCCCAAGCTGCCGGTGGAGGCGGCGGATCATATTCAGCGTGAGCCGCCTGCGGCCGGAGAGCACCTCGGACACACGAGCCCGGGAACCAATGCTGGATTCGGGGCGACGGCGATGGACTTGTGCGCGCCGGGTTGAAGGCCTCGGGCGATAACGTGGCGCCGATGGGGGGCCAGGTGGCGTCGTCGATGAAGAAGACACCGAAGCACGGCAAATATGCTGGGTTTGACCGAAGGCCACAGGTTCGAATCCTATACCGCGCGCCACAAAAGGGGCCGGATTCACTCCAGGTTTTGGAGGGGTTTCGGCCTCTTCCCTTGTCTGTGACCCAGGTGTAACCGCAGGCGGGACATCCGCTGCAAGTTCGAGCGAATTCCTGCGAGCGGAAACCGTCGCGGGCGCACCGAGGCCGAACCGCAGCCTGTTCACCCCGGCGGCCATGAAGTCGGTCAAGAGGTGGCCGTAGCGCCTCTCGGTGATGGTCGGGTCCGAGTGGCCAAGGAGCTTCTGCACCGACACAGAAGCTGAAAGTCTGGGCTTCGAGTGACGCAGCCCGCGAGGGCTCAGGCACTTCGGTCATGGCATCGCGACACTGGGCCGACACACACCTCGAGCACCGGTGGGGCTCCGGTTCGGGGTGAGGTTCCTCGTCGCCGCACCCCTTCCGCCGCCACCGACGCTCCTGCGCGCGCGACGCTTGGCTCACTTGCCCGGTGCTGCGGGCGGACCAAACTCGAAGAGCTGCCCCGCCCAGATATGCCCGTATCCCACGTTCGCACTCTGATATGCGTCACGAACGGTCTGGGCGTCGGCGGCCTGATATTCGCAGATCATGCGACGCCGGTCGTCCGCCAGCCACGTCCTGAGGCGGCGGATCCCGCGCATTTCGAGGCATGGTTTGAGCGCGTCGAAGGCCTTCCGGAGGCTCTCGTCCGTGAGCGGCGGGTCGAAGTTGTACTGTACGATTAGATAGGGCATGCTCCTCTCTCCGGGCTGGGGTGGATTCACCCAGAATGCGGCTGCTGCTCTGCGCCGCACTCGAGTCTTGCGGCAATGTCGCTCTGGACCCTTTCCGCGGCGGCCCGGGCTCGCGCGGAGGCCTCCCACGGACCGAGTGCCAGACCCGCCCTCAACTCCGGCAGGTGCAAGGCGGCCGCTCTGAGATCGCCCCGGGCAAGGTCGTGCTGGGCCAGGAGAGCGCGGGCCACCATCGCCTGGCTCCGCTGGGAGACCGCGGTGGCCGACACCAGAGCCTCCTCAGCAAACTCCTTGGCTCGATCGTTAGCGCCCTCGGCAAGTGCCCTTTCGGCCGCGAAATTGGCCAATATCGACAGCACCGCCTTGCCGTCGGCCGCGCGGACGTCGTCAAGGCTCCGCGCGAAGGCGCTCCAGGCCCGCGGGTCTACATAGGTCTTTGCGAGCGCCTGAATCGCCGCGGCGGCCGGGCGCTCGACGCCTTCTCCTACCCGTTTCGCCACTTCCTCCGCCCTTTCGGCCCAGCGCGCAGCCTCATCCAGATTGCCGCGCTCTAGCTCTGCCAAGGACAGAGCGTTGACGCACCAGCAGTATTCCCAGTGCCGATCCTCGCTGGAGGTCTGCAGGGCGGCTCGTTCCAGGTCGCGAACCGCGCGCGGATAGTCACCGAGGAATCTGCCCATGAGCCCCCGCGTCCAGTAGAAGTCCACCGCACCGGGGTCGGGCCCGAGCGAATCAGCGGCCTCCTCCAGAACCCGGGAAACGTTCGCCATCCCCCGCTCCAAGATGGCGAAGCAACGCGCGCTGCCCAGCCGGTGTAGGATTGCAGTCCTGCTTCCCGCGCCTCGCCCCTTCTCCGCCAAGCGCTCGGCGCTTTCGAGTGCGCCGATGAAGTCCCCTCCTCCGTAAAGGACCAGGAGGCGAAAGTAGAGAGCTCGCGCGGCGGCTTCGAGGAGCCCGGCCCGTTCGGCTGCCCGTGCGGCCCGTTCGAGCGCCCCGTCGATTTCCGAGAGTTCTTCGCCGCCGCTTGGCCTCCGGGCCCGCAGGCCGATCAACTCGACCTCCAATGGCAAACGCACTCGGACAGGCAGTTGGGAGGCGTGTCCGAGGCCGCGCCGAGAGAGGTCGCGCGCGTCCGCATAGGCGAACAGGCGAATGCACCGCTCGCCTGCCTCGATGGCCGCCCGTGCGGCCAATTCCTGCTCACCGGCGAGGGCAGCGTGGTGCAAGACTTCTCCCACCGTCTCGTCGCGCGCGGGGCCCTGCCAGAGGGCGCGCGCTATCTGGATGTGAACGAGTCGCCGGCGCGGCTCGGACATCCGCGTGTATGCCGCGCTCCGAATTACGTCGTGCGCAAAATCGTAGCTGCCGGTTCCCGACGCTCTCAAGATCGCGTGGCGCTCGAGCCGCTCCAGCCCGTCGATGAGTTGCGACGGAGGGAGACCGCTCACGCGGCCGAGGACGCTCGCTTGGAAGCTCCGGCCGAGCGCCGAGGCCCAGGGGAGCACGGCCTGCTCCGATTCGCCAAGCCCGTCCAACCGGTCGCGGACCAGCCGGCCCAGAGTGGCCGATGCGTCCACCTCCTTGCGGCTCAAAGCGCGCGCCAATTCCAGGGCGAAGAGTGGGTTACCCTCCGACTCCGCGTGAACGCGCTGCGCATCGACGGCGGGCGAGACTTGGCGCGCCAGCGCCGCCGTCTCCTCCGGCGAGAGCGGGTCCAGGTGAAGGCGCACCATCCGGTGTTCCCGCTCGAGTGCTCGGACGACGGCGAAGGCTGCCGGGTTATCCTCCAGCTCGCCAAAACGAGCCGCGCAAGCGAGGACGATGGGCTCCTGTTCCGTCGCGCGAGCAAGATAGTGGAGAAGTGCGGAGGAGGCCTCGTCCATCCACTGGAGGTCGTCGAGCAGCACGGCGAGGCGCGGAGCGGTGCCCTTGGCGGCTCGTAGAAGTTGCAGAATCGCGTCGAAGAGCCGTGGTCGATCGGCGTTCACCGCTGCCGCACCCAGCTCCGGGAATAGAAGGGCCAGGTCCGTTCGAAGGTGATCGGCGATTGTTTCTCGAGGAACGCCGCCGAGCGCCTCTAGCCAGACGCCGTAGGGGCGGATTCCCTCTGCCTCGAAGGCGCGCCCCTGCAGCACCCGACCGCCTTGGTCCAGGATGAGTCCGGCGAGTTCTGCCAGAAGCCGGGTCTTGCCCAAGCCGGAATCGCCAAGGACGAGCAGGCCACCACCCAGCCCCCCGCCGCGGGCGAGCCCCACGAGCACCTCCCGCTCACGGGTACGCCCCACCAGCGCAAGGGATCGCATCGGCGGCGACATGGGCCGCGCCACGGAAGGCCCGCCTGACGGTTCGGCCGCCACGCGGCCGCCGACGCGTGAGGCGCGAAGCGATGCCCGCAGGCGGTCCAGCTCGACCGATGGGCTCGCACCAATTTGTTCCTCGAGAATCCTGCGACTGCGATCGCACTCCTCGAGCGCGTCGCGGGTTCTCCCCGCGGCCGCCAGCAAGCGAATGACCTCGAGGTGCGAGGACTCCGCCAGGGGGTCGAGCGCGACCAGCGCCCGTGCATGGGAGAGCGCCAGGTCCGGGGTGTCCCGGGTACGGGCGATGAGTGTCTTCAGCACCGCGACGTTCAGCGCGCGCGCCTGTTCGCGCTCGCCAAGGCACCATGCCAAGAACTGAACGCAATCGGGCAAATCCAGTCCTTCCAGGAAGGGCCCCTCGAAGCGGCAGGCTGCGCGTGCCAGATCCTCCAACGAGGCCGCCTCGAGACCCCTGGCGGACAGTTCCCGCAAGCCGAGGAGGTCCACATCCGCGCCATTCACCTCGAACGCGACCCGGTCCCGGTCAGCCACGAGCCGTTTGCAGCCTTGGCCGTCCACGATTGGCCTGAGCTTCGAAAGACTCCATCTGAGGGCTCCTCGCGGGTCGTCGGGCACTTCCCAGAGAATTTCACAGAGCTTCTCTCGCCCGTGACTCCGACCGGTGGCCACGAGATAAGCCAGCAATGCCCGGGTCTTCTTCGAGGCGGGGAGGGGACTGGGTCGCCCATTCCGCCGGACCGTCAACTCGCCGAGGAGCCTTATCTCGAGCCGCTCCACTTCGACCTTGGCCTTGAGCGCTGGCACGCGTCCCATCCAGCGGCTCGCAATAATGGCGTCGCGGGGCACATTCGCGCGCGAGCGGCTGCCGGCACCCGTCGGGGTGTTCCGGCAACCGCTCGCAGGGTCAACCGCACCTAGCTCCGCGCCTCGAATACGGCGTTGAACGGCGTCTGGCAGGCGCGGCGGAAGCGAGTGAATCCACCCTCGTGGACCACGGCCTTGATTCGCGCCTCGCCCGCTTGAGCACCCAGCGCCATCCCTGGCTCGCCGTCAGCCAGCGAGGCTGGCACGCAGAGCATGGTCGATGCGGCGTAGTAGATCCGCCCAACGGGATTCAGGTTCTCCTCGATGCGGTCACCCGCGAAGGGCTCGACGATCATCCACGCGCCATCGGGCGCGAGGCTCCGGCGCACGTGACGCGCGGCTCCGATGGGGTCGCCCATGTCGTGCAGACAGTCAAAGTGAGCGACGAAGTCGTAGCCCGTGCCCGGGAAGTCGGTGGATCGAGCTACCTCGAAGTGGGCTCGGTCCGCCACTCCCGCCGCCTCGGCCCGCTTGCCCGCGAGATCGATGGATCCGGGGTGGGCGTCGAACCCAAAGAAGGTGGAGCGAGGGTAGGTCCGCGCCATGAGAATAGTGGAGGCACCCAGCCCACACCCCACGTCGGCGACCCGAGCGCCGGAGTGGAGCTTGGCTTCCACGCCCTCGAGCGACGGGATCCACGAACTCGTCAGGTTGCCGATGTATGACGAACGGAAGAATCGCTCGGTACCCTCGAAGAGGCAGCTGGCGTGGTCACCCCACGGCATCCCTCGGCCACTCCGGAAGTTGGCGGCGGCCTGATCCTGAGCTCGGACCACAGCTTCCGCGACGTGGAACCCGCCCGGGACATAAGCCGGGCTGCTTTCGTCGGCGAGTGCAGCGGCCTGCTCCGGTGGGAGCCAGAACCGCTTCGTCTTGACGTCGTAGCTGACGTAGCCACCAGCCGCCTGGGCGCACAGCCATTCGCGCACGTAGCGCTCGCGGGTCCCCGTCTTTCGCGCCAACTCGTCCGGGGTGGTCGGACCCGAGGACGCCAGGGCCCTGTATAGCCCCAGCCGGTCCCCCAGCACGACCAGCGCGGCGTTGAACGCGGCGCCTAGGTCGTTCACCACCTTGCCTAGGAACTCGTCGAGCTTCTCCTTGTCGAGGGTCGGGGTCATCGGAGTCCTCCTCTCGCGCGCCACGGCGGTCACGGCGCGCCTCGCAGCGCAGCCAGTACCTCGTCAGCCGATCCGTATGTGCGGTCGGGCAAGGTGCCGATGAACCACTTCTTCTCCTCGGGCGAGAAGTCCTTGAGGTCGAAACAGGCGGAGATGAGCTGAGCCCGAGTGGCAGGGTACTTCTGGTGATTCCTCAGGTGCCCCTCGATGTCCTTCAGGTACGCCTCGACGGTTGCGGCGGGAACGGATACCTCGGCCCGGGCGGCGGAGCTTCCCAGTACCATCAGGGCGGCAGCGATTGTGATCAGGCGATGCATGATTGTCTCCTCGTCGATGCGGACGTGACCATCACGTCCGATGCGCGAAGACTCGCTCCTGTCCGTAGGAGCCAGCGTGGTAGCCAACGTGGAAAATGAACGCCGTCCTGGGGACCCGCATGGGGCATGCGGGCACCGGCGCCCCAACGGAAGTTGCCTTGCCCGGGCTCGAAAAACGTATCGCGGCGATGGGTGGGTCACCGCTTCGAGGTCGCTCCGGATGGCTCTTCCGGCGAGCGCCGGCGATCGGGAGCTCGCCCGAGCGTCGGGGTGCGTGCCGTGCTCGCCCGCCTGCCCCGGTAACTCTCGAGCGGTAGGCCGGCGACCCCGGAGAGGCGCGGAACTCGATGACTGGGGAAAAATGCCAGCGGCGAGACCTCGTGAAGCGACGAGGACGACGTGCTAACGCCTTCTCCAGCAAGTCGAGCGGGATAACCGCCTCGACTCGGCGCTTCTGCTGGGATTTTCAAGCGCGCGCCGGAGAGCCCAGGGCTGAGCGCGCGGGCTCGTTGCGGCGACGGCGCCACCTTCGCCCTTTTTGTCTCCGACAGCTGAGTACCGGGGCTTCGCAAACCGGATCGGCCCCACGTTCCAGCCGACAAGGGGGTTGGGCAGAGACCCGTCCACCCTTTCACGGGCGGCGCACCGGCTCGGCCCGGGTGCCCCGTTCTGGTCGGCCCCCAAGGGACGCGCCGCCTCCGGGGATGCAGACTAGCTTCGCGCAACCATGGCACGGCCTTTCGTCGCCGGCTCTCGGACCAATGCTTCCCCCGCCGCAACCCGGTTCAAGCGCGCGACCAGGTCTTCGCCCAGTACGCGCCCACCCTTGCTGACAAGACGTGTGCGCCGACGAGGATCGCACTTCGGGTCCGCGCCCAAGCTTCCCCCATTCACGGACGGTGACGCGCTCTCTCGGCTGGCTCCGGGTCAACATGCGTCTCCACGCAAGGAGCCGGAAGTTGCGAGTTCACCTACCGATCACGGCACAAACCTTGAAGAGAAGATGCCATGAAACGAATCCCTCTCTCGCTGCTCGCGGCTGCAACGGTGGCCGGAGCCGTCGCCTCCACCTTCTCCGGATCTGGCCGTCCCAATGAGGAGTCAACCTTCGTCACCAGAATTCCCCCCGGATACCGTGACTGGAGGCTGATCTCCGTGGCCCACGAAGAGGGCGACCTTCACACCTTCGCCGCGGTCTTGGGCAACGATGTAGCGATCAAGGCCTATCGGGAGGGGAAGCTTCCGTTCCCGGACGGTGCCATCATCGCCGCCTTGCACTACCGCCACGTCCCATCGGAAGAGAACAACAGGGTCTTTGGTCGTTCCCAATCCTTCGTCGCCGGGCCTCCCACGAACGTTCAGTTCATGGTCAAAGATTCCAAGAGGTACGCCTCAACCGGCGGCTGGGGATTCGGTCACTTCCAGCAGGGCAAACCGGGCGACGAGGCGATGATGCAGACCTGCTTCCCGTGCCACGCGCAGATAAGAGCTCGCGACCTCGTCTTCACGCGGTACGCGCCTCCGCCCCAGAGTTCTGAAGGCAAGTGACGGCAGAAGCGGAGGCGGCCGGCCCTTGTTCCAATAGCCAATTCTCCGAGCTCGCAGAGGTCTCCCGGCCCGGGCGCCAAGCGCGACGTCGAGAAACCTAACCCTCGAGATCAGGCGAGCGCCGCCACGGCGGGCCGCCGCTGTTGCTTCGGGACGCGAACGATGAACTCCGCGCCGTTTCCGGGTGTGCTCACGACCTGAAGGGCACCGCCGAGCCCCTGGATGACCCGGCGCACGATGGTGAGCCCGAGCCCCATGCCGCGTCCCGGGCCCTTCGTCGTGAAGAACGGGGTGAAGAGCCGCTCCTGGACCTCGGGAGGAATGCCGGGACCGTTGTCCTTCACGGACAGAACGACGTCGTCGCCGTCGACGCGGCCGGAGACGCGCACCTGGCCTCCCTCCTCAGGCGCGGCCTCGATCGCGTTCTGCACGAGGTTGGTGAGGACCTGGTTGAACTCCTCCGCGACGCACTCGAGCGTGCCGTCCCCGCAGAGATGCAGCTGGAACTCGACGCGTCGGCCGGTGGCGGGAAGCACGACGTCGACGACGGTACGGACCGCCTCCCACGCGTCGAGAGGCCCGAGGTCGCGGCGAAACCCCGCTCTTCCGTAACGGCTGAGCAGCGCGACCGTGCCCGCGATGCGGGTGAGCCCCGCGGAGGCGACCGCGAGCATCTCCTTGATGCGGGCGGCGGAGCGCTCGAACGTCGCGACCTCCGCGGCCGCGAACGCCCGGCCCTGCGATGCGCTCGCCAGCCCCGCGATGGCCTCGACGTCCATGGCGACGCGCATGAGCGAAACCTTCACGTAGTTGAGCGGGTTGTTGAGCTCGTGGGCGAGGCCAGCCACCACGAGCTCGACCGACTCCATCCGGCGGGTGAGCACGAGGTCCGCCGTCTGCTCCTCCGCCTTCACGAGTTGGCGGGCGCAGGTGATGAGCTCGCGGGGGGAGAAGGGCTTCGTGAGGTATGCCGACACGCCCGTCTCGATTCCCTTCACGCGGTCGTCGAGCGCGCCGCGCGCGGTGAGCATGAGGACCGGGATGTGACGCGTCTGCGGGTCATCGCGCAGGCGGCGCGTCAACTCGAGCCCGTCGATGCCGGGCATCATGAGGTCCGTGACGACGAGGCTCGGCCGTTCGCGGACGACGAGCTCGAGCCCCTTGAGCCCGTCTGGCGCGGCGAGGACCTTGAACTGTCGCCGCAGCGCCATGTGCACGACCTGGAGCACCTGCGGACTGTCCTCGACGACGACGGCCGTGTAGGGGCGGAGCGCTTCATCCGAGTCGCGCTCTACGCTGCGACGCTCCGTGGCCTCGTCGATCGCGAGCAGGCGAAACTCCTGGAGGCGCTCAAGCTGCACGGTGCGCTCGAGGTAGCCTTCGCCGGCAGACGTCGAGTCGGTCGGGTCCGGTGTCGCCAGATCCTCGGCGCGGAACGCGTGGTGCCTCGGGATCTCCACGGTGAACCGGGCGCCGCGCACGCCGTCGCTCCAGGCGCGGATGCTCCCGCCGTGGAGCTCCACGAGCTCGCGCGCGAGCGCCAACCCAATCCCTGCTCCGCCGTGCTCGCGGGTACCGGCCATGTCGGCTTGGTAGAAGCGCTCGAAGAGCTTCTCCGCCTTGTCGGGTGGGAACCCTGGCCCGTCGTCCTGAACCACGACCTCGATCTTGTCGTCGGCGGTCGCGAGCGACACGTCCACGTGGCCGCCGTGCGCGGTGAACTTGATCGCATTCGAGAGGAGGTTCACGAAGACGCGCTCGAGCCGGTCGAGGTCGCACTGGAGCGTCGCGCGCTCGCTCATTGTCCGGAACGCGAGCGTGATCGCCCGCCTCCGCGCGAGCAGCTGCGTCTGCTCGATGAGCGTGCGCAGGTAGCCGACCAGTTCGTGCTCGCCGACATGGAGCCTCAGCCGGCTTTCTTCGAGCCGAGAGAGGTCGAGCAGGTCGTTGATGAGCTTCAGGAGCTTGAGCGCGCTCCGGTACATGCTGTTGAAAGAGCTCGCCGCGGCGTCGCTAAACTGTCCCATCTCGCCGTGCAGCAGGAGCTCGAGCGGTGACAGAATCATCGTGAGAGGCGTGCGCAGCTCGTGCGTCATGTTCGCGAAAAACCGCGACTTGAAGTCGTCGAGCTGTCGCAGCTCCGCGTGCGCGCGCTCGAGCTTCGCGCTCGCCTGCTCGAGTCGGACCCGCTGTACCACCTGTTCGCGCTGGGCGTTGAACTGGACGACCTGACCCACCCCGCTAATGACCCCGATGATCGACAGGAACGCGAGGTTCGAGAGGGCGACCGTTAGGGGGCCCACCCGGCCGGCGATGAGGTTCGCGCCCACGAAGAACGCCAGGATCGACGCGTTAGCGACGATGACCACGCGCGGGTGCCACACGAGCAACAGCCCGGCCGCCACGAAGACGACCGCCAGGCCCGCGTAATAGGGAGACGCGAGCCCGCCCAGGTAGGTCGTCATCATCGAAACTCCGACCGCGGATGCCCACGCGCAAGCGACCCCGATAACCTCCGCCAGAACGGCCGAGCGAACGCGACTCACGAGCGGAAGCATCGTCAACGCAGAGAGCGCCAGCACGGCGCGCATTGCCCAGAGCCACGGGAGAGCGGTCCTGGGCGCGACGGCCCAGTCGAGCACCCCGAACACGGGGAAAACCGTGGCGATGATCAGGAGGCTGAGGCGCAGTCCATGCCGGTTGCGCTCGACAAGCCAGCGCGCCCATCGCTCCTGGATTTCGGGGCTCTGGGAATTCACGAGCAGCCCTCAACGGCGCTTGAGTGCTTGCCGAGCACCTCAAGGGCCCCCTCGAGCAGCATGGCCTTGCATCGCTCACGCTGGACCTTCCCGCTCGAGGTCTTCGGCACCTGCCCCGGCGCCACCACGTGCACGGCGCTAGCGATAACCCCCTCGGCCCGGAGCACCTCGTCGGCGACCTGCCGAGCGAGCAAGGTGGGGTCGACGGTCCCCCTGGCGGCGCGCTCGACAGCGAGCACGATCTCGTCGCCGCTGGGCGTCTCGAGCGCGAACGCAGCCGAGCAGCCGGTTCGCACGTCGACGACGCGCTCGGCCGCGCGCTCGAGATCCTCGGCGTGGTACTTCTCGCCGGCTCGGATGAGGACCG
>Ga0335078_10007765_pt1 | contig 15917 bp, 8 predicted proteins | sample Lox_Sample_32_FD_206711 | JGI IMG/M metagenome (GOLD analysis project Ga0335078, IMG submission 206711) | Soil microbial communities from Loxahatchee National Wildlife Refuge, Florida, United States - Lox_Sample_3.2 | ecosystem: Environmental > Terrestrial > Soil > Wetlands | place: USA: Florida...
TCATGAAAAACCCAAGCGTACGCCGGGTAGCTGGGATACTTGGCGTTGCCGATGTAAGCCCATTCATCCAGGTTGATCGGCTTGGGATGGACGACCAGCTGCGGCAGCGCCTTTTCGTACTCCTTGTACGTTTCGTATTTGATGCGGACGTGATTGGCGGCGCGGCGCATCCAGTCCGTGACCGGCTCATTGGGGTCGTTGGGCACCTGTTTGCCCTGGGCGATATCGAAGTGCGTGCCGCCGTAGTTGTAGAAATGCTCGCTGATCAGGTCGATGTTTTCGAAGCAATTCTTGAGCAACTGGCCGGTCCAGTCCGCTGGGGACAGGATCTTGGGAACCAGATCCTTGCCGATATTCAGCGCTTCCCTGGAACCGGTCATGGTGTCCGGCATGGCGCCGCTCGCAATCAGCACGATGCCGGGGTCCGCTTTCCTCATGGCCTTGGCGAACAGGTTGTGCTTTTGTTCAAACTGGCTGAGCTGCATGGCTCCGTATTGATAGGAGAGGCCCCACATTTCGTTGCCGATACCCCAGAACTTGACGCGATACGGCTCCGGGTGGCCGTTGGCGGCGCGCAGTTTTCCCATCGGAGTGGTGGCCGCGCCGTTAGCGTATTCGACGTATTGGCCGGCCGACCACGCATCGCCGAAGCCTGCATCGACCGTGATATAAGCATCCACGCCGAGGAGCTTACACATGGCCATGAATTCCTCGGTGCCGACGTCGTTGGATTGCAGGGCGCGCCAGACGGGATCGATTTCCGGCGGGCGCTTGTCGGGATCGCCGATGGCATGGCGCCACTCGAACGCGGAAACATAATTGCCGCCGGGCCAGCGGTAAACGCCGGAACGCAGGCTCTTGAGCACGGCGATGGCGCCGGGCTGGAAACCGCTGAGGTTGTCGGCCGGCATGAGGGAAACTGCGCCGACATGGAAAGAGCCGGTGCCGGTGCCGCTGATTTCCAGTTGCGCCTTACCGGATTTCCCGGCTTTAAAAGAGAAGGGGAACTTCTTGTAGCCGGCCGTCAACTTGCCCAGGGGGATTGTCTGACGCGCGCCGCCATCTTCATAGACGATGCCGATGGCGACGTTCGCCGCCGGATCCCCGGCCAACTGAATGCGGCCGGTGTAGCTGGCGCCTTCGGTGAAGCTGAGGCCCGTCTGCTTGATGCCGCGCGGCTCGGCGCCTGCCAGCGTGATCACTGGTGTGTGATCGCCGACAAAGGGGTTCCTGGTATCCATGACCACCGACTCGGGTGGGCCGATAGGATTCCAGCGTCCCGGGCCGACTCCGCGCCCGAAAAAACCTCCGCCTCTGGCGCGGCCGGCGTTGGCCGGCGGAGGCGCGGGCGCCGGTCCGACGGGGTAAAAGAACTTCCGGTCATCGAGCATCTCGCTCCAGAGACTGGCGTAAACCAGGCCGCCGGCGTGCTCGACAAACTGGCCGTAGAGGTAGGGAGAGATGGCCGGCATAGTTTTCGAAGCGTCGATGCGGGCGACGACCGGCGCGCCGGATGTTTGGGCCACCGCGATGACAGCGGTGAGAGCGAAGGCGATCGAACACGCGATCTTCGCAAAATTCGTAAATCCCGGGACGCCGAAGCGTCGTGAACGGATCTCGCTCATGAAATCAATACTCTCTTTCGCGCTGGTGGTTCACCTGGGCAGTTTCCGTTCGCCTTGAATCTTCAGCGGCAACTCGGCGCCGGGCGCGCCGGTTCCGGGCTGACCGCCGCCCACGAACACCTTATATTCGCCGGCGGCCACCAGCCGCTCTCCTTCTGCATTCACCAGGCTGAGATCGCGCGCGCCGATCGTGAGGCGAACATGCTGCGTCTGTCCGGGGAGGACGCTCACGCGCTGGAAGGCGCGCAAGGCCCGCAACGGGGCGCCTGGCAGTTTCGGGAATTCGAGGTAAGCCTGCACCACTTCGTCGCCGGCTGTGCCGCCGGTATTGCGAACGTCAACGTCCACCTGCAGGTCGCTTCCCGCTTTCAGGCTCCCCGTGGAGAGCTTGGCGTGGCTGTAGGCGAATCTCGAATAGCTCATGCCGTAGCCGAACGGGTAGAGCGGCTGGCCCTCAAAATACCGGTAAGTGCGACCTTTCATGGAGTAGTCTTCGAACGGCGGCAGATCGCTCACGCTCTTGTAGAAGGTGACGGGCAGGCGCCCCGCGGGATTATTGGCGCCGGCGAGGGTTTCGGCGATGGCCGTACCGCCCTCCTCGCCGGGGTACCAGGCCTCCAGGATGGCGTTGGCATCCTGAGTGGCCCAGTTGACGCCCAGAGCGCTGCCGTTCATGAGCACCACCACCAGCGGTTTTCCGGTGGCCTTAACCGCCTCGAGAAGCGCCTGTTCGTCCTTGGGAAGGTCGAGCGTAGTGCGGTCGCCGCCCACAAAGCCTTCCGGAAGAACGCGGCCGCCCATCTCTTCGCCTTCCAACTCCCTGGTGATCCCCACGATGGCAATGACGGCATCGGCCTGCTGGGCGGCGGCCACGGCGCTGCCTATGTCGTTCATGCCGGCCCGCCAGGAGAGTGCCGGTCCCCATGGTCCGAAGCCCGGGCGTTCGCGGCCCCCTGCGGCGCCGGCCGCCGCCGCAGTATGGAAGAACTCCACCTTGAGCGGATAGTCCCTGCCTTTCTCGAGCTTCAATTCGGTGGTGCGGACGGCCGTCGCCGCCGGATCCTGGAAGAAGCCGAATCCCCTGCCTGCGGGGTGTTCGGTCCAGTCATCGATGATGAGTTTTCCGTCCAGCCACACCCGCACGCCACCCGCTCCACTGATCGAAAGGACGTAGTTGTCGGTCTCATCGGGCTGCAGAAAGCCGGTATACCGCGCAGAGAAATCGCCCGTGCCAATGCCCTCAGGCAATCGCGGAGCGCCTCCGAAGAAGCCAGCGAAACCGAGCCGCTCTTCGATGCGCGTGGCCGCCGGGGAGCCGGAGAGGTCCTTGTTGTTGAAATAGACCGCCGCAAGTCCGGCCTTGCCGTCCTCTGTGCGGTAGGCGGATGCGGGAATGACGATCGGAGGGCGCAGAAACTTCGTTCCGGGCTTGTAGGTGACCTGGGCGGAAGCGAACTGCTTGCTTATTCCCTCCAATGGGGTTACATAATGCGAAGACGTGCCGTTGTAGTTGCCTTCGAGCGCCGGTATGGAATCGGCCAGAGGACCGACCACGGCGAGTTTCCGGATCGCGGGCTTGAGCGGCAGAGCGCCGTCGTTCTTCAGCAGAACCATCGCCTCGCGCGCCGCTCTTCGCGCCAGTTCGCGGTGGGCGTCGCTGTCGTTCTCCGAAAAGGGGATCTGCGCGTACTTGACCATCTCGGGCGGATCAAACATGCCCAGCTGGAAACGCGCCCTGAACAGGCGCTTGAGGTTGACATCGGCCTCCTTCTCACCGATCAATCCCGTCCGTATCGCGGTGAGGTAGCCCTGCGTGTCGGCGCCGCAATCCAGATCGGTCCCGCGCTTGAGTGAGATGGCCGCGGAGTTCTGTATGTCCGGAACGAACTTGTGGTTGTGGTCGATGTCGCCGATCGCGCCGCAATCCGACACCACGTAGCCGCTGAATTTCCAGGCGCGGCGCAGCGTGTCCTCGAGCAGGAACTGATTCGCGCAGGCGGGCTCGCCATTGATGCTGTTGTAGGCGCACATCACCGAATCGGCTTTGCCTTCCACCACGGCCTGCCGGAACGCCGGCAAATAGGTGTCCTCTTCGTCGTGCAGGGAGATTTTCACGTCGATGGTGTGCCGGGCCGGCTCCGGACCGCTGTGGACCGCGTAGTGCTTCGGCGTAGAAATGGTCTTAAAGTATTTCGGATCGTCGCCCTGCATGCCGCGGACAAAAGCGGCGCCCATCTTGCCGGTGAGGAACGGGTCCTCTCCGTACGTCTCTTGTCCGCGGCCCCAGCGTGGATCGCGAAAGATGTTGATGTTGGGAGACCAGAAATCCAGGCCGGCCGGGCCAGGCCGTATGCCCCCGAAGCTGCCGGGCAGGGTGGCCCCGGATGAAGCCGCCGCCTGCCGCCGCTCATAGTCGTGGTATTTGGCGCGCGCCTCGGTGCTGATGGCGGTCGCCATCTCGAAAATCAGCGGTGCGTCGAACGTGGCTGCCAGGCCGATGGCCTGCGGGAATACGGTAGCGGTTCCCTGATTGGCAACTCCGTGGAGCGCTTCGCTCCACCAGTTGTAAGCGGGAATTTGAAGACGCGGTATGGCGGGAGAGGTGCTGCTGAACTGGGAAGCTTTTTCCTCGACAGTCATCGCCGAGATCAGATCGTCCACGCGCTGGTCAATCGGCAGCGCCGGATTCAAATACGCCGGGCGTTCACCCGCCGGCGCCGGTTGACTCATAGCCGGCACGATCGAACCGGCCAGAAAAAGCAGCACGAATCTCTTAGTCATGAGTTCTCTCCATCGCACGCCCGCCGCCGGTCGGGGGCGGCTTCCCTGTATCGCCAACACCTCTCCTCTGATGCGATCACGTGAGGCATTGTAATCGCTTACTCGACGAGCCGCAAGGGGCGTTCTCTCCTGGCATGGCGGGGAGTGGTACGAGGCGCTCTTCGCGCCGCACCGCATCCAGGAATCAGACTGGACTCCGGCGGCCGCTATGTGAGCAGGAGTTTTCGCACCTCGCCTTCGGGATCGTCCACCATGCGGCAGTGATTGTCGAACACCATGGTGGGGCAGCGTGTGGGATCAGTGGGGAGCCAGGTCAATCCGGGTTGGCTGGGATTGCCGGTGCGCGCGAAATTCGCCCACGCGGTCGCCATTTTCGTGGCTAGCGCCTGCGCCTCCGGTGTGTTGCCGGTGCCCTGTTCGCAGCGCTTGGTATTGTCGAAGCAGAAGGCGAGCTCGGCCGTGTGCCAGGCGCCGGCATCTTCCAGCATGGGCGATTGCCAGGTGAAGAAGTATTGATACACCGGCGCCGCCTTCAGGTCGTATTTCATCTTGGCCATGCGCGTGACGTGGTTGCGCACCATCAGGCCGCTCACGCCGTAGGACAGCGCGCGAATGCTCTTCTCCGGGTGCGCCTTCTTCATCGCGGCAATCAGGGCGCTCGCCTTGGTCTCTCCCAGAACGCCCGCGAGCGTGGCATGCCACTCCTCTTCGGTTGGCTTGGAGGACATGCGATTGCCTTCTTCGCTCACCGAGCCGATCAGCATGGGCACGTTGCTGGAAATCTCGGGAGCGGCCTCGTAGAACGAGCGCATCGTCACCGCGCTGCCATCGAGGGTCGGCCCCATCCCGACGCGCGGCGTGGACGCGGCCGGCGAGCCCATCCCCAGGGTGCGCGGCATCGGCCCGTTGATTTTGGCGGCGGCGGCATTGGCGGCCGCATTCAGTTTCGCCCATTCCATCTTCTGCAGTGAAGCGAGATCGTTCGGCGCCAATCCCAGGTCCTTCATGATCTGCCGGGACAACTCGCGCGACTGCTCAGCGCCGGGAGGATTCCCGCCTCCTCCCGACTGCACGGAGGCGCGATGGAACAGTCCGGCCGCCGACGGCATGCCCATCAGGCAGGTCACCTTGGAGCCGCCGCCCGACTGGCCGTAAATCATCACCTTGTCCGGATCGCCGCCGAAATTAGCGATATTCTCCCGCACCCAGCGAAGCGATGCCACCAGATCGGTCATGCCGGCGTTCACCGACTCGCCGTACGCCGCTCCGCCGATTTCCGACACGTCGAAGAAGCCCAGAATGTTGAGGCGGTGATTGACCGACACCTGCACCACATCATGGCGCCGCGCCATCTGCGCGCCTTCGTGGGCCGCCAGCTCATAGGACGAGCCGAAGCTGAATCCGCCGCCATGAAAGTAGACCATGACCGGCCGCTGGCCGGTGAGCGAGGATGTCCAGACATTCAGCTTGAGCATGTCTTCGCTCATGTAGCCGTCGTCCCAATCCTGCAGGAACGATTGCTCGATGGCGGTAAAGTCATGCAGGCGCTGCGGGCAATTGGCGCCGTAAATCAGGGCCGGGTACTCGCCATCCCACGGTTTGGGCGGTTTTGCGGGGAGCCACCGGTTTTCGCCGCCGCTATCCTGCCCGTACGGTATGCCTTTGAACGTCAGCACTCCGGCATCAGCAAACCCGCGCACTTTGCCGTATTGCGTTTTCGCCACCGCGGAGCGCGGCGTTGAACAGCTCCCCGGAGCCTGAGGCGCGGCAGTCTTGGTGCCGTCGGACGCTGCGGCCTTTCGGGCCAGCGAAACCCCCAACCCGGCTGCTGCCGGTAAGAGAAGCGCCTGCCGGCGATTCATCGGCGTACGGTTCCTGAAATCAGACATTGCGTCTCCTTTCGCGTGCCGCAGAGTTCAGCATGATTGTGCAAGCGATTACACAGGCGAAATCGGACAAACGTCGCACCCCGCCGGTTTCACATGGGCAGCGCGGTGGCGGAGTGATAAGTCCCGGCCAGCCTCACGCAACCTACTTCGCCCACGCGTCACCTTCCGGCGTCCGCCGCCACGCGAAGTACGCATCCAGAACTTTGAGCGAATCGGCGCTGGGCACGGGTCCCGTGTGCGGAGTTCCGGCGAAGTACATCAACACCGGGTTGGCATCGCTGAAAGACGGCCAGGTGGGAAGTCCCTCGCCGTTGGGATCGCCGTGCTTGGCAAAATTGGTCCAATAGGCGGCCATGGCGTCTGAGATGGCCTCATCCGTCTTGGTGGCCTGCGGATTCGACGGATTGAGGTGCTGGAACACGAATGGAACGTCCGCGCCATGCGGCGTGCCGTAGCCGGCGCGCGGGGAATCGGCGGGATAGTCCGGGTGCTGGTCGAAATAGTAGAAGAACGCCTTGGATTTGCCCGTTTGCGTCTCCAGCCGCGCCCAAATCCAGGTGTGCCAGCCGAACGCCGCATCGCGCGCCAGGTCGCGCGCACTTTTCGGAACCGTGGTGGCGCCGGTGGGGTACGCCTGCAGGAGACGAGCGGCGAAAGGGCCGTAGCGCGCCTTGACGCCGGAGATGTATTCCTCGGGCGTTTTCGCCGGCGAAAAGCTCGCCCCCTCGTCTGAGTTATAGCCCACCAGAATTGGCGTGTCGTTGTAGCGCTTCGCTGCGTAGAGCTTGTATTGGTCGTCCGGAATCACCCACCCGTCGATGATCGGCCACGCCAGGCCCATGCCGCGGCCGCCCGGAAGCTTGTCGGCGGGCATCTTCCGCAACTCCGCGATGGACGCTGCTCCCGCGGTTTTGGCGTACGCTTCGCCGGAACGCTCGGCATCCGCCAGCCGTTTCATGTTCTCGCCGGGGAACAGCGTCGGCCGAGGCGGACCGAACGACCCGCCGCTCTGTGAGATCGCGCCATGAAAGAGTCCCTTCGCTAAAGGCGATGCGCACAGCATGCTCACGGCGATGCCTCCCGCCGATTCGCCGAAGATCGTCACGTGCCGCGGGTCTCCGCCGAAGGCGGCGATGTTCCTCTGCACCCACTGAAGCCCCGCCATCATATCGAGCAGTCCGTAATTCCCCGAAACGCGTCTCTTGTTCTCGGCGCTCAACTGCGGGTGCGCCAGAAACCCGAGTTGTCCCACCCGGTACGCGATGCTCACCAGCACCACGCCTTTTTGGGCCAGCTTCTCACCACTATAGGTGGGCTCGGAAGTAGCCCCCGCGTTGAAGCCGCCGCCGTAAATCCAAACCAGAACGGGAACGCGATCGTCGGCCGATTTGGCGGGCGTCCACACGTTCAGGTACAGGCAGTCCTCACTCGCCGCCGGACCCGAATTCGGGCCGGGCGCGGCCATCCCTTGAATGCATTTCGGACCGAACTGCGCCGCTGGTCTCACTCCGTCCCACTTCACCGCGGGCTGGGGCGCGCGCCAGCGCAGGTTGCCTACCGGCGGCGCCGCGAAAGGGATCCCTCGGTAAACGGTCAACCCTCCTTCCACGGTTCCCTGAATCGATCCGCCTTCGACCCTTACCGGCGCGGGCGTCTCGGCCGCGCACAGCCCTCCCGCAAGAACTGCTACCAGGAATGCTCTCTTCATCGATGTCTCCTTTCGTCTCCGTGAGCGGTTCTGATTCATGTAGCGCTTCTCTTTGTTGGAGCGTTTTGCGCCGGGATGCAGCAGCCCTCGTCCCCGCTAGTGTATCTCCTGGCGGCAATAGACGAAATCGCTTACTAGAGCAGCTTGCGCCGCGTGACCGGATGGCTTTGGCGAAGCGATGTAAGCCATTGCAGTACGCGTTGCAGCAGGCGGGGTGCTCAGTCCGCCGGGTGCGGGAGGCCTAAGGAAGGAAACTCAGCGGAGCGTTAAAATCAGGCTGGCCTCCGGATAACTTTGCAGCCAATCCGGAAGGCTGTAATGAATGGTAAAGGATGGATTGCCATGACAGGCTTCGGACAGGAAACCAATACCCGCCGTCAATTCGTGTCTCGATCCGCGCTTTGGACCGGAGGCCTCTGCCTCGGTCTGAATTCCGCTGCTAGCGAGGCGAGCGCCGAGTCAGAAAGCGCGTTCGCCGTGTACCAGCAGCGGCGGCGCGCCGATCTCTGGGGAATGCTGGGCGAACTGCCCTGGCAGCATCAACCCGCCCCTCCCAAACTAGTGCGGACGGAGGAACACGACCAATACACTCTCGAGCGGCTGGTACTCGACCTCAACGGGATCGAGCCTGTTCCCGCCCTCGTGTTGATTCCCAAGCGGCTCCGACGCCCTGCCCCCGGCCTCCTGTTCATTCACTGGCACGCGGGAATGTACGGCCTCGGCAAGGAACAACTGCACGAGGGAACCAGCGTTCAACCCGCCTATGCTCCCGTCCTCGCTGAAATGGGAGTGGTGACGCTGGCCATCGACAGTTGGTGTTTTGGCGAGCGGCAACACGACACGAATGGCAAGCGGGGAGAGGAAGATGCCTTCAAGCTGATGCTGTGGCGCGGGCAGGTGCTGTGGGGCATGATGATGTTCGACGAGTTCCGCGCCCTCTCTTACCTGGCAACCCGGCCCGAAGTGAATCCGCAAAGGCTCGGCGTAACCGGTATGTCGATGGGAGCTACCAAAACGTGGTGGCTCGCCGCGCTCGATCCCCGTGTCCGCTTGGCCATCGACCTTTGCTGCCTCACTGATTTCGATTCACTGATCGCCGCGCATGGTCTCAGCGGCCACAGCATTTTCTATTACGTTCCATCCCTGCTGAAGGAATTCGACACCACCGCGATCAACGCTTTGGCCGTCCCGCGGCCTCATCTTAGCCTCAACGGCCGCAAGGATCCGCTTACGCCGCCCGCCGGGGTCGAGAGGGTCCGCGAAAATCTCCTGCCGCTTTACCGGCAATACGGCCGCCAAGAGGATTGCCGCATCGACCTTTTCGATTGCGCTCACGAGGAAACTCCCGAAATGCGCAGCCTGGTGCTCGACTGGCTGCGAAGATACCTGGTGGCAGACTAGGGACCCGGTCTTCCGCCTGAAGAATCTGTCCTTTGGGTGCATGCCGCAACGGCCGCATCGGCAATTCGAATCTCCGATTGCCCGGCATGGGCTGGAAGTCGCTGGTGTAGAATCGAGTAATTTCCATGCTCCTGGCGCCCGGAACACGCTTGGGTGATTACGCGATCGTCGTGCCCATTGGAGCGGGCGGCATGGGAGATGACAGATTCCAGATTTCGCAAGCCGGCACGTACCTTGCGCGGTGCCGGCTGATCCCACAGCCTCCCATTCATTCGGCTGGTACCTGAACCGGAAATCGGGCCGAACGACACCGCGTGCAGCTCGTTTCCAGGGCCACGGCAGAGTTCCGGAATGCTGGGCGCGATGGCCCGCGTTGTGGTTGCGTGGGTTCCGCGAGCAGCCGCGCCGCATCTGCCCTTCGCGCTCGGACTGCTGTCGATGCCGCTCAGCCTGCTATTCGATCCCGATTCCTTCTATTTCGGAGTGCTGCCCGTGCTGGCGGGATCGGCCGCAGCCTTTGGTGTTCCCGCAGTGCAGATCGCACAGGCAGCGGTCCTCGGGCAGATGACCACGGGGTTTCCGGTCGTCCGCTCACGCCGGCCACGTTTCTGATCGTCGGTCTCGCGGGCGTGGAACTGCGCGAGCACCAGAGGTTCTGCTTTCCGTTCCTCTTCGGCGCGTCGGTGTTGATGACCATGGTTTGCGCGGCACTACGTGTATTCCCGTTGTAATCGACGGGAATCGAACTGACACCGGCGCTCCCCGGTGCCGGCTGAGGAAACGCTGTCGACATGGCCGAATAGGACGTAACGTTTCCCTCGGCCTTTTGCAGTGTCTGATGGATGTGCCCATTGAGCACCGTGACAGACCCGAACCGCTGCATCATGTCTACGAAGATCGGACGTGGTGCACGAAGTCAGAGGTCCCAACCACTCGTTCAACGGCGAGGGCGGATGCCAGGCTGAATCGAGGGTGACGCTGCAAGTGCTGCCCGATTTCAGGATACCAAGCGCGCCTTCTCAAAGTCTAATCGCATGAAAACAAATCAAATCGAGTTACCTTGATGCTCGTTTTTCACTGGTTTGCGAATTGAGTAGCCAGCTACGATGTCTGGGGAGTTCTGATGCGGGCACTGTTTTCGACCATCGGTTCGCGCGGCGACGTCCAACCCTTGGTGGCACTCGCGTCGCACTGGAGAACGCTCGGCCATGAAGTCAGGGTGTGTGTGCCGCCCGACTTTCGCGAATGGATTGAGAGTCTCGGCATCGCGGTGATACCCATCGGTCCCGAAGTGCGCAGCTTCGCCCGTTCCCGTCCGATGGGCGCACAGCCGCAAACCGCGCTGACGCTGGAACAGCGGCGTCAAATGGCGGCGGCGAGTGTGGCGAACCAGTTTGAGACCCTGACTTCGGCGGCGCAAGGGTTCGACGCGATCGTGGCAGCCACCGCGCTGCAGGTGGCGGCGCGATCAGTGGCGGAGAAGATGGGAATCGCTTACGTCTTCGCCGCCTATGCGCCGGTGGTGCTGCCGTCGCCGCATCATGCGCCGCCGCCTGTGCCGCCCTTGCCAGGACAGGCTCCTCCCGCGACGGACGACAACCGAGAGCTTTGGGCGCGGGATGCGGCACGGTTCAACGATTTGTTCGGTGCCGCTGTGAACGCAGGTCGGGCATCGCTGGGACTGGGCGCCATCGGCGACGTGCGAAGTCACATGTTCACGGACCAGCCGTGGCTCGCGGCGGATGCGACGCTTGGCCCGTGGCCTGACCCCGCGAATAACGGCGTGTTTCAGACGGGCGCGTGGATCCTCCCGGACGAGCGTCCTCTCTCCGGCGAATTGGACCGCTTTCTCGACGGCGGCGATCCTCCGATCTACTTCGGCTTCGGCAGCACGCGCGCGCCGGTACAGAGGGGTGCGACGATGCTCCATGCCGCTCGCGCACTCGGCCGCCGCGCGATCGTATCGCAAGGGTGGTTCGACGATTCACTTGTGGACGGCGAACCCGATTGTCTTTCGATCGGCGAGGTCAACGTGCACGCCCTCTTCGCGCGCGTTGCGGCGGTAGTGCACCACGGCGGCGCGGGGACAACGACTGCAGCTGCGCTCGCCGGCGTGCCGCAGGTCGTCATCCCGAATCATTACGATCAGCACTACTGGGCGCGGCGAGTTCACACGTTAGGCATCGGCGTGGCGCACCTAACGGGCGCACCAACCAGGGATTCGCTTAGCAACGCGATCGCGCAAGGTTTGCGACCTGAGATAGCAGGGCGCGCGCGCGCAGTGGCTGGCTCAGTGCGCCGGGACGGCACCAATGTTGCGGCGCAGAAACTGGTTGCGCTTGCGTAAGTGGGCCTGCGGGGCGCTACGGAGAGCCTGGGATAACGGGGATCAGAAGTCTCCAGCCCGAACGCCGGCGCGCGCGGCGAGGAAGAAATTTCACTCGCCATCGGTCGCATGATCGCGGAACAGGCGGCGCCTGAGCCCGAGCTTATTCGTACCGCAATGCCTGGATCGGGTCTACCCGCGTCGCGTGGCGTGCGGGCAGGTACCCCGAGATTCCCGCCACCGCCGCGATACCGAACATGGCGAGCGCGATCACCATCGGATCGTTGGGTGCGATTCCGAAAAGCTGCGAGGCGAGCAGCCGCGTCAGGAGCAAGGCCGCTGGCAGCCCGATGGCGGTACCCGCCGCCACCAGCACCAGCGCGTCGCGAACCACCAACCACACCACCTTCCGCGCCGAAGCGCCGAGCGCCATGCGAATCCCGATTTCGCGCGTGCGCCGCGTCACCAGAAACGCCATCACGCCGTACAGGCCAACTGCCGCGAGGACCGTGGCCAACACTCCGAAGGAGATGGACAAGGCCGCGGCCAAGCGCTCCACCGCCAGCGAATCCTCCTTCTGTTTGTCGACGCTCTTCATTTGGTAAACCGGCAGATCGGCGTCCAGCCGGCGAACCGCCTCGCGCAGCTCGGGAAATATCTGGTCCGGCATCCGCGGCGTGCGCACGTAAGCCGTCATCAGGTTGGCTGCCGGCCTCTGCAAATACGGAAAGTAGACCTCCCGCGGAATGGGCGACTTCATGGTCTCGTAGCGTGTGTCGCCCACCACGCCCACGATTTCGATATCCGTCGGGGTGCCCGGGTCGGACCCGAAGCCCAGGTGGCGGCCCACCGCGCCGCGGTTGCCAAAGTAATACTGCGCGAACTTCTCGTTGACGATGGCCACTTTCGGCGCGCCGAAGTCGTCGCTGTCGCGGAAATCGCGCCCCCGATAGCGCGGAATGCGCAGCGTCTCAAAATATCCCGGCGACACATAATTGATCCACGAGTCTGTTTCCTCGCCGGGGTTGGCCGCGTGGCCCTCCACCGTGAAGTCGCTGTCCGATTCGTTCCAGGCCAGGGGCGGCACCATGGCCATCGCAGCCGATTCCACGCCCGGCAGCGCAGGCAGGTCCCGCCTAAGCTGCTTGTAGAGCAGCCTGGTGCGGTCCGTGTTGTACCCGCTCGCCCTGGGATCCACCGCGAACGAAAGCAGGTGGTGCGTCTCGAAGCCGGGGCTGAGCCGGCGCAGGTTGTGCAGGGTGGTTCCGAACAGCCCAGCCACGATCACCAGCAGCAGCGAGAGGCTCACCTGCGACACCACCAGCAGTCTCCGCCATAGGGCGTGGCCGCCGCCGGCCACCGCGCCGGCCTGGTCTTTCAGCACGGGCGCCACGTCGCGGCGCGCGGCCTGGAGCGCCGGGGCGAGTCCGAAAATCACCGCAGTCACGGCCGAGACCGCCAGGCTGTACCAGAGAATTCGCAGGTTGGGAGAAAGAGCGATCTTCAACGGAGGGTCCATATCGGGCATCACGTTGACCAGCAACCGCATAGTTGCCGGTGAGATGGCGAAGCCGAGCAAGCCGCCCAACAGCGCCAGAATGACGCTTTCCAGCATGAGATGCCGGACCACCCGGCCGCGGCCCGCGCCCAACGCCATGCGCACCGCGATCTCCTTCTGGCGCGCGGAGGAGCGCGCGATGATCAGGTTCGCGACGTTGGCGCAAGCGATCAGCAGCACGAGCCACACCATCGCACCCATCGCCAGCACCGGCGCCTCCAGAAACAGCCGCGGGATGTTGTTGCCGCCGCCGCCGGGCATCAGATCGAGCTCCATCTTCAGGAACTCCCGGCGCGTATCGGCCGAGGCATGCGCGAACTCCTGCTGCCGCACTTCCATCTCCTGAATACTGTGGAACAGGGGCGCGAGTGCGGCTTTCGCCTGGCGGGCCGTCTCCCCCGGTTTGAGCCGCCCGAACACCTGCACCCAGCGGTAGCGCCGGTTTTCAAGAGGCCGGGGTATCCGCACCAGCTCGGGCGCCATCGCCATGGGCACAAATAGCTGAGTCGTGAACATGGCTTCGGTGCCGTCGAAACCAGGGGGCGCCACCCCAAGGATGGTCAGACGATGATCGTTCAGCACGATCTCTTTGCCCACGATCGCCGGATCGCCGCCGAAGCGCGATTGCCAGTAACCGTACCCCAGCACGGCAAACGGCGCGCCGCTCGCTATCCGATCGTCGTCCGGCGTGAAAAGCCTGCCCATGGCCGGGCGCAGCCCCAACACGGCGAAATACGTTCCTGAGACCAGTTCCGCGGCAGCGCGCTCGCTGCGTCCGGCGAAGCTCACGCTGGCAGGCATTTCGTACCGCGCCATCATCCCGGTGAACACCTGGTTCTGAGCGCGGATGTCGACGTACTTGGGGTAGGAGAGCGCGTTCATCCCGGTGTTGCTGCCGTAACTCTGCCCGACCTCCTTGAACTCGACCAGCGCCGACGGATCGCGCACCGGCATCAGGCCGAGCAGCACCTGGTCGAGCATCGTGAACACGCCGGTGTTCGCACCGATTCCGAGCGCCAGCGAAAGCACCGCAACAGCCGCAAAAACGGGCGATTTGGCCAGCGAACGGAAGGCATAGCGAAGATCGCTGAGCATCCTGGTGAAACCTCGCTTTCAACCTACTACGCAGGCCGGCCCCGGCAAGTTCGCACAAACCCCAGGGAATTCTTACGGCCGTCCGCAGGATCTAACGCCCGAGACTCCAGGTGGACCGCAACTGCCATAACGCGGGGACCGGCCGACTGGCCGAGAATCACCGCCAATCCGGGAGTCTGAGGCGCACAGCCGCGCAGGCTCCGCGGTATAAAAGATGGGGAGCCAGCGGGGGCGGGAGAAAGGATGGGAGCGATGCGGGACCGCAGATCTCCAAAACGGAAGCAAGAGGCGGCGAGGACGCAATTGCTGCGCTTCGACGGTGCGGTTGAGCGGGACCCCGCCATCGAAGCCTGGAGGAAGAAACACACCGGCGAGCTCGGAGCCATGGCCGGGCAGTGGTTTGAGGCGATGCGGAAGTGCGGCGACGATGTCCTCGAGCTTTTCCACGACGGCTGTCCGGTTGCCTGCCTGGGCGATGCGCCTTTCGGCTACGTCAATGCATTCACCGCGCACGTCAACGTTGGGTTTTATCAAGGCGCCTCGCTGCCGGATCCCGCCGGCTTGCTGCAAGGCGACGGCAGGTTCATGCGCCACGTGAAACTGCGACCGGGAAACCCCACCAACGCCGCGGCCCTGCGCCGTATCATCGAGGCCGCCTACGCGGATATCAAAGCGCGTGTCGAACATGGCTAGCTTAGCGCCGGCTCGCATCGGACCTCCTGGTCGCCTTGTGCATTCAGGAGGACGAGGGCGGTTCCGTTGCTAACTTACTTTCCAGTAAACCGAGTAACGTCTGCCGAACAGCGCGTCCAACGGGATGAGAGTAACATCGCGCTTCTGCCCCTTGGTGCGGAAGGTGAGCGGCTCGCCGGCCGGCGCGATCCACGCCGCCGCATCGGGCGAGGCCGACTGAAACGTCGGGACGTCCAACCGCGGCAGCGCGGGCGGTGTGTCGGAATCGCCAACGGCAGGCGCCTTCATCCCGTAGGTGAGAGCGGCGGTAAGTCCTTCGCCGCCCAAATCGCCGGCCAGAACCAGCGGACCGTAGAGGAAGGCCTGCATCGTGGGGTCGTCCGGCATAGCCTCCGCGATGAGGTGCATCGGCAGGCTCATCTCAATGCGGTCGCCCGTCTTCCACTCGCGCCGAATCAGAACATAGCTGCCGGGCTCGGCTCCAGCCTCGAGCGGCCTGCCGTTCAACATCAGCGAGCTTCCTCGGGCCCACGCTGGAACCCTCAGGCGGACCGCCATCTGCCGTGGCTGCTCCATGGTGAAGGTGAGCTGCGTTGAAGCCTGCCGCGGAAACGCCGTCTCCTGACGCAGCTTCAAACCCTTCTCGCGCCACTCGACCTCAGAGGCGATGAAGAGGTTCACGTAGAGACCTTCGTCGTCGTGCCAGTAAATGCTGTCGTTGAGCTTGGAGTACTCCTCGACGCCCGTACCGGTGCAGCACCAGAAATTCTGGAATTCGGTGCCGAACGTCTTCCATGCGCCGGGCGTGAGCGACGCGAAATACTGCGTCCGGCCCGTCGCC
>Ga0335078_10007766_pt1 | contig 15916 bp, 11 predicted proteins | sample Lox_Sample_32_FD_206711 | JGI IMG/M metagenome (GOLD analysis project Ga0335078, IMG submission 206711) | Soil microbial communities from Loxahatchee National Wildlife Refuge, Florida, United States - Lox_Sample_3.2 | ecosystem: Environmental > Terrestrial > Soil > Wetlands | place: USA...
CGAGCTGTACGCCGAGGCAGGCGACTGGATGAGCCGCGGTCACACCGCGATCGTGGCGCCGGGAGGCCAGATACTCGCCGGCCCGGTGACCGAGCGGGCCGAAATCCTTTACGCCCAGACCGACCTGGCGGAAATCCAGGCCAGCCGACGTGAGTTCGACCCGGTCGGCCACTACGCCAGGCCCGACGTGTTCACGCTCACCGTCGACACCCGGCCACGGACTCCCGTCGAATTCCGCGCCGACTAAGCCGCATCACCAGTGCACAACCAGGTACGGGATCAACAGGCCAGCGGATTGTGACGTGCTGCTGCAGAACCGTACAGGCAGCTGCCAGGATGCGGTTCTGATGCCGGCGCGGGTTCGGGCATCCTCAAGACATGGAAACCGGCCAGCGCCCGGAGTCTGGCCGCCGACGCCGCCTTCGCGCACCTGCTGGCCGAACACGTTACGGTAGTACCTCAGGTACCGCCTTACCGGCCGGCCGACGGGCATGCGCACCCGAACCGTTCAGGCGACGGCTAGCGGTGCAGCCGATCGACGTCCACTGGCGGCAGGTCGCGCACCTGCTGCCTGGTGAGGCTGACCTCGATGTGGTCTGCGACCCTGGTGACGGCGCCGATAGGAATGGCCATGTCCCGATCGCTCCACAGGTGCCCCTTCTGTAGCAGCACGTGCGTCACGTGACGGGTCTCAGGGTCGATCACCAGGCCCTCGACCCGGCCGACGGGGCCATCCGTGGCATGGACGTGCTCGCCGCGATACACCTCCACCTCGCCCACGGGGATCGAGTCGGAGGTGATGAGGTCGCCCCGTGCGCCGCGGTAGCCGTAATGCGGCCAGAACACGATGTCGTCCGGGCGGTAGTTCGGAACGTCCGCGTCGGCCGCGATGAACCGTGTTTCCTCGGCGGAGTCGAGCCGGCCGAACTCCGCTGAGGTGCAGGTCAGGCGGACCTCGCTCCCGGCGGAAGCGATCAGGCTGAGAGGAACGAGGCGGGCGGGCTCGTGCCGGTGACGCGATTGGACCACAAGATGGGTGACCTCCCGTGCCACCGGGTCGACCACGACGCGGCCAAGCGTGCCGCAGGCACCGTCGGTACAACTGACGTCGGCCCCGATCGCATAGTGCTCCGTTCCCGGCATGAGCACCCTCCTTGCCTTCGGGGACCGTGGCGTCGCTATGACGGAACGGTACTCCGTCTCGGCCAATCGGGGCACCGGCGGCCAGCCGGATGAGGGTGCCCTCGATGACCGGCAGCTCGCCGTCGTGGCCTTCCCAGCCGGGGCGGGCCAGCTCTGCGGGTCCGCGAGCTTGAGCGCGGGCCCGGGCGGGGCCGGGAAGTACATCACCCGGTCGCTGCGCAGCCGGCCTGCCACCTCGGCGGGCAGGTCGCGCAGCAGCCAGGCCAGCTGGGTCAGGTCATAGCCGGAGTCGAAGGGGATCAGGATGTCCGGGTCGCCGTCGCGCCAGTGCCCGGCCTCGATGAGGCGCATGACGACCTCGCGGACCTGGGCAGCGGTGACCGCGGTCGCGTCGTCGGCCGGGCCGGGCCGGGCCGGACCGCGTCCAGCGGCAGCGTCCACGACGCCCGGCCCGGCTCCAGCGCTACCACGAACGAATACGGCCAGCCCGGGGACACCGCTCCGGCGGCGGCCCCGGCCAGGACAGCGAGCTGTTCTTCGGCTACTACGCACCGTCCTAGCGCTGACCTTCGCCGGCGTAGCAGGCTCGGTCGTGGCCGTGGCGGTTTCCTACCTCGGCGGCTGACGGCCGCTGGCCCAGGTCATCCGTCGGTGAGCCGCCGCCGGTACCGGGCCGCATAGTCGGCGTACCAGTCCAGGACGTCAGGGTTGGCGATGGTAGCGCGGTTGACGGCGGTCGCCTCCGGGGTGCCCTGCAGGAGTTGTTTGACAGGCACTTCGAGCTTCTTGCCGGTGAGGGTGACCGGCACCCCGGGGGCGGCGATGATGTCGTCGGGGACGTGCCGTGGCGAGACCTCGGCGCGGATGTTCCGGCGGATCCGCGTGATCAGATCGTCGTCGAGGGCGGCGCCAGGGGCCAGCACGACGAACAGCGGCATGTAGTAGTCACCGTCGCCGAGCTCGGCGCCGATGACCAGGCTAGCGGCGATCTCGGGGAGGGAGTCGATGGCCTGGTAGATGTCGGCGGATCCCATCCGGACGCCGCCGCGGTTGATGGTGGAGTCGGATCGGCCGTGCACGACGTAGGTGCCGTCTGCGGTGACGGTCATCCAGTCCCCGTGCCGCCAGACGCCGGGGAAGGTGCCGAAGTAGGCGTCGCGGTAGCGGGAGCCATCCGGGTCGTTCCAGAATCTGACCGGCATGGACGGCATCGGCGCGGTGACGACCATCTCGCCGACCTGACCGATGACGGGCTCCCCGGCAGCGGACCAGGCTTCGATGCGGACGCCGAGATAGGGGGCCTGCATCTCGCCGGCATATACGGGGAGCCACGGGTTGGTGCCGATGAACGCGGTGCACACGTCGGTGCCGCCGCAGTCCGAGCCGAGCAGCAGGTCCTTCTTGACCGCGTCGTAGACCCAGCGCCACGCCGATTCCGGCAGCGGCGACCCGGTGCTGAGGATGGCCCGCAGCGCCGACAGGTCATGCCGGTCGCCCGGGCGGGCCCCGGCCTTCTCGCACAAGGTGAGGTAGGCGGCGCCGGTCCCGAACCGGGTCGCGCCTTGTCCGGCGCAGATGCCGAACAGGGCATCGGGCTCGCCGAAGGCGGGGCTGCCGTCGTAGGTGATGATGGTCGCTCCCACCGACAGGGCTCCGACCAGCACGTTCCACACCATCCAGGCGGTGCTTGCGTAGATGAACACGCGGTCGGCCGGGCCGGTGTCGAAGTGCAGCGCGTGGACCTTCAGGTGCTCGAGCAGGATCCCGCCGTGGGAGTGGACGATGCCCTTCGGCAGGCCGGTGGTACCCGAGCTGTACAAGATCCACAGCGGCTGCTCGAACGGCACCTGCTCGTACGCCGGCTCGGCCTCGTCCGCAACGAGATCGTCAAAGGCCAGGGTTCCGGCGGGCAGCATCCGGCCGGGATCTAGATGCCGGACGACGACGGTGTGCCGAACGGTGGGGAGCTGCTCGCGCAACTCCGCCAGGGGAGCCAGCCGGTCGACCTTCTTGCCGCCGAAATGATAGCCGTCGACGGCGATCAGCACGGCCGGCTCGATCTGCCGGAACCGGTCGATCACCCCCTTGACGCCGAAATCCGGCGCGCAGCACGACCAGATGGCGCCGACGCTGGCGGTGGCGAGCAGCGCCACCACCGCCTGCGGGATGTTGGGCAGGTACGCGGCCACGCGATCGCCGGGCCGCACCCCGAGGGCGCGCAGCTCGGCGGCCAGCGAGGCGACCTGCGCGGTCAGCTCGGCCCACGTCATCTCGGTGGCCTCACGGCCCTCGCACACCGCCACGATCGCCGGGTGGCTCGCGGCCCGGCTGGTGGCGTGGCGGAGCAGGTTCTCGGCCCAGTTCAGCCGGGCGCCGGGAAACCAGCGGGCGCCGGGCATGTCCCGCTCGGCGAGCACCGCGGTGGGCGGCGCGGAGGCCGTGACGGCGAAGTGAGCCCAGATCGAACCCCAGAATCCGTCGAGGTCGCCGACCGACCAGCGCCATAGATCCTGGTACCCGGCGAAACGCAGGCCGCGGTCATGCTCGAGCCAGCGCTGGAATGCGCTCATCCCGCTGGCCCGGATCCGGTCCTCCGACGGCGTCCACAACAGCTCGCGGCCCGTGTCACTTTCTGTCATCACTAACCTCCTCCGGTGACCTCGAAGGTAGTTACCGTGCGGCTCTGGGTAACGGTGCCCGCCGCCCCAAAGCGGGCGGGTATGTCGTGCGCCACGCACCGTGGCGGGCCGTTCTGCCACCCCTACCGTCGATAGCACCCAACCCGGAGGGAGCACCGTGACCAGGCTGATCAACATCGATAACGGGGGGACGCTCACCGACATCTGCGTCGTCGACGACGAAGGCGTCCGCTATACCAAGACGCTGACCACACCATTCGACCTAAGCCGCTGCCTGTTCGACGGGCTCGCGAAGGCGTCCGGGCTCGTGTACGGCGAGGAACGGCCCGGTGCCCTGCTGCAGGCGACCGACTACATCCGCTACTCCACCACCCAGGGCACCAACGCGCTGGTTCAGCGCCGGGGCCCGCGGCTGGGACTGCTGACCGCCGACCCCACCCTGGCGGAAGGGCTGGCCGCCACGGGCGAGGAGGAGGACCTGCTGTCGGCACTGGTCGGCGGCCGGCACGCGGTCATCGACGTCACGGCCGGCGACGACGCGCTGGCCGCCCAGCTGGTCGCCCGGGTCAACGAGCTGGCCGCCGCCGGCGCCAGCCGCCTCGTGACCTCAATCGGGGGCGCGGAGGGGGCGGCCCAGGAGAAGCGGGTCAAGCGGCTGCTGCTGCGGCTCTACCCGCGGCAGCTACTCGGCGCCATCCCGCTGCTGTTCTCCTGGGAACTCGCGGCCGACCAGGACGACATGCGCCGCACCTGGTCTGCCCTGCTGAACGCGTTCCTGCACCCGGCCATGGAGCGGTTCCTGTTCAACGCCGAGCAGCGGCTGCGGGATCACCGCGCCCGGCGGCCGCTGCTGATCTTCCGCAACGACGGCGGCTCTTCCCGGGTGGCCAAGTCCGCCGCGCTCAAGACCTACAGCTCCGGTCCCCGGGGCGGCCTGGAAGGTAGCCGCGCGCTAGCCCGCGGCTACGGGTTCCGGCATGTCCTCATGCTGGATGTCGGCGGCACCACCTCCGACATCGGCGTGGTCACCGACGGCGCGGTTCGCGTCGATCGCCGCGGCCGGATCGAGCGGGTCCCGACGTCCTTCGAGCTGGCCGCGATCACCAGCCACGGCGTCGGGGGCAGCTCGGTGATCCGCGTTGCCGACGGCGCGATCACGGTCGGCCCGGACAGCGTGGGCGCCGCCCCCGGCCCCGCGTGCTTCGGCCTCGGCGGCACCGACGCCACGATCACCGACGTCTACCTGCTCACCGGGCTGCTCGACCCCGGAACCTACCTCGACGGGTCCCTCAAGCTCGACGCCGAGCGCAGCCGCAAGGCGGTGCAGGCGCAGATCGCCGAACCGCTCGGCGTCGGTATCGACGAGGCGCTGGCCCGGATGGAGGAGGCCTACCTGGAGCGGCTCGCGGACGCGCTGCGCACCGAGGAAGCGGCCCCGGACACCGTGATCGCGGCCTTCGGCGGGGCCGGCCCGATGTCCGTGTGCGGCGCCGCGCGCCGGGCCGGGGTCAGCCGCGTGATCATTCCCAGCACCGCCGCGGTGTTCAGCGCGTTCGGCATCGGGTTCTCCGACATCTCGCAGACCTACGAGCACCCGCTGACCGGGGCCGGCGCCCAGACGTTCGCCGAGGCCGTGCGCGAACTGCGGCTGCGCGCGGCGCGCGACATGTACGCCGAAGGAGTGGAAGCGGGCGACTGCGTGGAGTCATTGCGGCTGCGGATCGAGCGGGATGCCGCCGCCGGCCAGACCACAGGTGACATCGTCATCGACGTCTCGGCCGCCGATGACGCGGCGGCCGCCGTCACCGCGCATCTCGGCCGCGGCGACGTGGCGTCGCTTGAGCTGTCGCTGCTCGCGCCGCTCCCGCACGTCACCGTCGGCAGCGGACTCGACGTCGCTGCCCGGCCGGCCAGCCCCTCGGGCACCCGAGTCGTCCGCGGCCGGACCGGCGACGCGGTCGAACTTCCCGTCCTCACGCTGCTCGACCAGGCCCCGGGTGCCCGCGGCGCGGGCCCGGCGGTGGTGGAGGGCCCGTTTTTCACGATGCGCCTGCCCGAGGGCTGGCAGTTCCAGATCACCGCGGCGGGCGACCTGCTGCTCGCCGACCACCACACCGGGAGCCACTGATGCGCGTGCCCATGACCGAGTATCTCGAAATCGACCTCGACACCGAGCGCTGGCAGTGCCGGCGCTGCGGCCAGGACCTGGCCCCGGCGGCAGGCAACTACAAGACGGGAACGCTGGTCTACGACCGCGACCCGCAGGAGATCCACCGGCCGCTGATCGACCAGGACCGCTACGAGTTCACGTTCGCGCCCGACCCGGCGTGGTGCCGGATCCTGGAGTACTACTGCCCCGGCTGCGGCGCGCTGGTCGAGACCGAATACCTGCCGCCCGGCCACCCGCCGACGTTCGACATGCAGATCGACGTCGCCGCGCTGAAGGCGCAGTGGGCTAGGCGCCCGGCGAACACCGTGATCCCGCTGGGACGGGACGTCCCGGTCGACGCCGGCCACCAGCACTCCGGCCACCAGCACTGAGGAGCCAGACATGAAACGCATCTCCGTTGACATCGGCGGCACGTTCACCGACTGCTTCTTCGCCTGGGACGGGGACTACATCCAGGCCAAGGCGCTCACCACGCACCACAACCTGTCCCAGGGCTTCAACGAGGCCCTGGACCAGGCGTGCGCCAAGCTGGGGCTGCAGCGCCATGACGTGCTTACCCAGATCGATTCGGTGCGCTACGCGACCACGCTGGGCACCAACGCGCTGATCGAGCGCAAGGGCCCCCAGGTCGGCGCGATCGTGACCGCGGGTTTCGAGGCGACCATCCCGCTGTCGCGCGGCCGCGGCTACGGCGAGGGCCTGGACGAGCTCGCGCGTAACGACCTGTCCAGCGGCACCCGGCCCGACCCGCTGGTGCCGCAGACCCTGATCAGGCCCGTGCGGGAGCGGGTCGACTACGCCGGCCGGGTGCTGCTGGCCCTGGACTCCGGCGACGTCCGGCGGCAGCTGCGCGACCTGGTCGACGCCGGCGCGCAGGCCCTGGTGGTCTGCCTCACCAATGCGGTGGAGAACCCGGTGCACGAACGGCAGGTCCAGGAGATCTTCCTGGAGGAGTACCCCGCCCACCAGCTGGGTGCCATCCCGATGCTGCTCTCCCACCAGCTGTCCGGCCGCAAGGGCGAATACGTGCGGGCGACCTCCGTCATCGTGGACGCCTTCCTGCACGCCACGATGTACCACGCCCTGTCAGAGCTGGAGCAGAACCTCCGCGACCATGGCTACACCCGGCCCATGCTGGTCAACCACAATTCGGGCGGGATGGCCCAGCTCAACTCCACCGACGCGCTGCAGACCATCCACTCCGGGCCGGTGTCCGGAATCTCGGCCAGCGAGCATCTCGCCGGGCAGGCCGGGCTCGGCAACGTGGTCGCCACCGACATGGGCGGTACCAGCTTCGACATCGGCCTGGTGCCGGCCGACGGGGTCAAGCACTACGACTTCATGCCGGTCATCGACCGGTGGCTGGTCAGCGTCCCGATGGTCCACCTGGTGACCCTCGGCGCCGGCGGCGGCTCGATCGCCTCATATAACCGGCTGCACCAGTCGATCCAGGTGGGACCGCGCAGCGCCGGCTCGGACCCCGGGCCCGCCTGCTACGACCGCGGCGGCATGCGGCCGACCGTGACCGACGCCGACCTGCTGCTCGGCTACCTCGACCCCGCCAGGTACGCGGACGGCCGCATCCTGCTGAACCGCAAACGCGCCGAGTTCGCCATCGAGGAGGAATTCGGCGACTACCTCGACCTCGAGCCCGTCGAGATCGCGAAGCGGATCAAGGCCGAGGTCGACGAGCAGATGGCCAACGGCATGGCCAAGGAGCTGCGCATCCGGGGCTACCTGCCGGAGGAGTTCACCATGCTGGCCTACGGCGGCAACGGTCCGCTGCACGCCTGCGGAATCGCCGGCCACCTCGGCATCGCGAGGGTCCTGGCGCCGCCGTACAGCTCGGTGTTCTCCGCGCTCGGCGCGGGCAACACCCCCCAGCTGCACATCCACGAGCGCACCGTCCCCGTCGTACTGTTCGACGCGTCGACCCGGGCGCTGTTCACCGACTTCGGCCGGTTCAATGGCGTCGTCGCCGAGCTGGAGGCCAAGGGCCGCGACGACCTGCTGCGGCAGGGCCTCTCGGGCGAGGCGGTGCAACATCGCCTCGAACTCGACATGCGGTATGGCAATCAGCTCGTCACGATGGCGGTGACGGCCGACCGCACCCGGCTGCAGAGCGTACGCGACGTCGTGGCGCTGATGCACATGTTCGCCGACGACTACGGCCGCCGGTTCGGGCAGGGGAGCCAGTCGCCCGAGGCCGGCATCCGGATCACCACGATCCGGGTCGCCTCCTACGTCGAAGGCCAGACCGTGGAGTTCGACGCGTCTCTACCCGACGGCCGGCCGGCGCCGGCCACGCCTGCCGGATCGCGGCGCTGCCACTTTCCCGGGACCGCGGGCGCGGTGGACACCCCGGTCTACGACGAGACGGCGCTGCAGCCCGGCCTGACCGTGCCCGGACCGGCCGTCGTCACCAGCCCCACCACGACCTACCTGGTCGAGCCGGGCTGGCGGCTGGAGGCGGGTGCACACGGCGCGATCTGGTTCCTCAAGAGCTGACACGTAAGGAGACGTTCCGATGACCGAATTGGCCAAGCAAGAATTCGCCCCCGGCGACCAGGAGTGGGTCGACCGGTTCCTGGCCGGGACCACGCTGTTCCTGGGGCCCGATCCCGAGATCATGACCGACCACCGGATGGCTCCGCGGACCGCGGACGAGGACCGGCTGCTATCCGGCCCGATCGACGCCAACGCCCTGGACCGGGTCCGCAAGCGGATCGTCGCGGGCCTGGACGAGGCGTTCGAGATGATGGAGCAGACCGGCGCTGCCCCCGGCGCCAAGTGGGGTGACCTCACCAGCGCGGTCTATTCCGCGTCCGGCGACCTGATCCACATCAGCACCGGCGGCGTGCTCGCCTTCGCCTCGGTGCTGCACTACCCGGTGCGGTTCATCAACAAGTACTGGGTCAACGACCCGAGCGTCGGTGTCCACGACGGCGACGGGTTCATCCACAACGACGCCCGGTACGGCAACATCCACAACACCGACCAGAGCATGATCCTGCCGGTCTTCCACAACGATGAGCTGATCGCCTGGGTGGCGACGATCATCCACGAGGGCGAGAACGGCGCCAAGGAACCCGGCGGCATGCCGTCGAGCTCGGAGTCCGCGTACGACGACGGCATCCGGATGAGCCCGTTCAAGATCGTCGAGCGCGGGCAGATCCGCCGCGACCTGCTCACCTTCCTGCAGAACTCGGTGCGCGAACCCAAGCTGCAGTACCAGGACCTGAAGGTCAAGCTGTATTCGGCGCTGCGGGTCAAGGAACGGCTGCTCGCCCTGGTCGAGGAGGTCGGCCGGGACGCGTTCATCGCGTCGCTGCGCAAGTCGCTCGAAGACGTCGAGGCCGAGGCCCGGCGGCGGATCACCGAGCTGCCGGACGGCACCTACCGGGTCAACTTCTTCTCCGACTCGACGCTGCGCGAGAACGCGCTGCTCAAGTATCCGTGCGCGATCACGGTCAAGGGAGACGAGCTGACCGTCGACTGGCGCGGCGCGGCTCCGCAGATCATGAACCGGGCGTTCAACGCCACGCTCGGATCGGCGAAGTGCGGGATGAACCAGGCCTTCCTCGGATTCTTCTGGCCGGACCTGCCGCGCGGCATCAGCGTGATGAATCCGATCGAGGTGCTCACCGACCCGGGCAGCTGCATCGACCCGGGGCTCGACGCGCCGCTCGGGCAGAGCCTGCAATCCATCTTCAAGACGTTCGGGGTCACCCAGACGCTGTTCGCCAAGATGCAGTACTCCTGCCCTGACAAGTACGGGTCGGTCATCGCCCCGTGGTTCAACCAGATCAACACGTTCCTGTTCGGCGGGGTCACCCAGCACGGCGAGTTCGCCGGCAACGTCTGCGCCGACCTGAACGGCATGGGCGGCGGGGCCCGCGCGTTCCGTGACGGCGAGAACTCGATGGCTCCGTTCTTCGCGGCGATGGCCGACATCGCCGAGCAGGAGATCATCGAGGACGACGTCCCGTTCCTCCAGCTCATCTCCAAGCGGATCAAGCGGGACAACCAGGCCTTCGGCAAATACCGCGGCGGCATGGGCTACGAGATGGCCGTGGCCGCCAAGGGCACCCCGCTATGGGGCTTCGCGACGGTGTCGAGCGGGTCAAAGTTCCCCTCGGTTCCCGGCCTGTTCGGCGGCTACGGCTGCCCCGCGTACCCGCTGGCCAAGATCAAGGGCGTCAACGTCTTCGAGCAGCTGCAGGATGACCCGTCGACCTGGTCGTTCGACTTCGAGACGCTGATGAACACCCAGCCGTTTCCCGGGGCACGCTATTCCACCCATCACATGGGCATGGGCTTCGAGCTCGCCGACGAGGGCGAGGTCTACATGATCTGCCAGGGTTCCGGCGGCGGCTACGGTGACGTGCTCGACCGGGAGCCCGAGGCGGTGCTCGCCGACGTGGCGGCCGGCTACCTCTCGCCCGAGACGGCCCGCGACATCTACTTCGTCGAGTACGACGAGGAGAACCTCGCCGTCGACGCCGAAGCCACCACGGCCGCCCGGGACGCCGAGCGCGCGGCGCGCAAGGCCCGCGGCGTGCCCTACGCCGACTTCGTGGCGAGCTGGGTGACCGCGGAACCGCCGACGCACCTGCCCTACTACGGTTCCTGGGGCGATGACAACTCCGTGATCCACGCGACAGCATGGACCACGCACGGCCCGCTGCGCGTCGCCGGACCGATGAGCGAACTGCCGCAGATTTTCCTGCCCGATCCCAACGTGCTGGCGCTGGCCGGTCAGCAGGCCAGGATCGCCGAGCTCGAGGCCCGGCTGCGCGAACTGGAGCCCGGCGATGGCTGACTTGCTGGCGGCGCTGGACGCCCCGCCCTCGGGCCGCTCGCAGGCCACGTGGTTCGACTCGCTGGCCTACTGCCGGGCCAAGCTGCTGTCCCGCGGCCCCGTGCCGTGGGATTCGCCGGGCGAGGTGACGGCGTTCTTCGGCAAAGCCCAGGGAATGTTCCGGTCCGACGCGCTCCTGGTCGACCTCGGCGACCTGCTGGCCTGGCGGCTGGCGGACGACGACTCGCTGCGGGCGGCCATGGCCGCCCGCAGCAGGCCCGGATACGCCTTGCGGACTCTGCTCGGCGACGAGCAGGCCCGCGCCGTCGCGGCCGAGGCCGTGACCGCCGTCGCGGCGAGTGCCAGGGGGGTGCCGGTGGTGCTGTCGGTACCGTCTCCGGCCCGCTGGCTGGCCGTCGCGGCAGCGCAGGCCGACCCCGGGACCGACCCCGAGGCGGGGCCGCCCGACCCGGACCGCGCCGAGACCGCCGCCATGTACACCGCCGACTTCCTGCGCACCTTCGCGGGCCGCGGCGTCGACGGGCTCCTTCTCGACGAGGGGCCGGCGCCCGCCGGCGAGCTGATCCACCCGGAGGCATACCGGCCGGTCCTCAACGTCGCGGACCACTACGGGTGGCCAGCGCTGATCGGCACGCCGCACGCCCCGGCGTGGCCGCTCGGCGAGGTCACGGGGGTCGCGGCGTGGCTCGGGTCAGACCCGGGCGCCCCCGGCCAGGCCGCCGGGCGCTGGGGCATCGTGGCCGGTGCGGAGTACTGGGACGGCACCGACCCGCCCGCCACGGCTGACCTGGTGCTCGCGGCCGTGCCGGCGGAGGCCGATCCCGACACCGTGATGCAACGGGTCCGCGCCCTTACGCCGTGAGCACCGCCGGCCCGAGCCAGTGGCAGGCGAGCAAGGCCAGTTCGACGACGAACCGGTCGTCGGCGACCTTGCGGCCCCGGACCTCCTGGGCCTTGCGCACTCGGTAGAACACGGTGTTCTTGTGCAGCGACAACCGCTCGGCGGTCTCCTGGTAACTTCCCCCGGTGGACAGGAAAACGTGCAACGTCTCCCTGAGCCGCGCGGTCTGGTCGTCGGCGGCGGCCAGCGGCCCCAGTGCCCGGCCCACCCAGGTGCGGGCGGTGCCGATGTCCTCGGCCAGCAACGCGACCGGGGCTACCTCGGCGAAGCGGATCACCCGCGGCGCGGCCGGGCCGGCGATCAGGGCGACGGCGTGCGCGCGCAGCGCCTCGCGGATCGTGATCCGGAAGCCTTCTGGCCCCTCGCCCGGCTCGCCGACGGCCAGTCGCACAGACGGAACGGGCGCCAGCGGAATACCGCCGAAGGCGTCGGTCCTGGGCACCTGCTCCGATCCCAGCGGCATCCAGATAAGGGCGCTTGACTCATCCCGGGAGACGAACAGCGCACGTGCGCCCTTGGACAGATGATCCGCGAGCCGGCCCGCCAGCCGTTCCAGCTCGACCAGCGTGCCTTCCGTGCGCGCCGCCTCATCCACCCAGGCGACGATGCCCAGATGGTGCTGGCGCAGCCGGTAACCGAGGGCCGACTCCACCCGGCTCACCTCGATCGGCCCTCCGGCCAGCAGCGACCATACCTGCGCCGTGCGGACGGCGACGGTGTTGCGTACCCACTCGTCGCGTTCCCGCACGTACGCGGTGAGGACCTGCTCAGAAACCCGGTCGATGTACCCGAACGTGGTCTCGGTCAGCCGCATCGCGGCCGCGAAGGCCGTCGGCAAGTCGCTGGCCTGGACCGCGAGTTCCCGGTAGCACCACTGCATGAAGCATCCCTGGCCGACCCGGTAGGCGCGCAGCAACTCCCCGACCGGCACGCCCCGCTGAGCCAGCCGCCGGGCATACGCCATCGCGGCGGCCGGGGCGTCGGCCTGACGCGAGTCCACCTGGTAGCCGATGACGTGCACCAGGGTGGTCACGTTGCTCTCGACGCTGACGGTCAGCAGGTCGATGATCGCCTGGTCCCGCGACAGCGGCTCGATCTGCGCCAGGATGCTGTCGGTCACCGCCTGGCACAATTCCGGCAACTTCCCCCGGAGTGCAGCGGAAACTGCCTTCAGCTGGGCTGCGACCGCGGCGTCGTCAGGCTCCATGACGCCGATCATAGAAGTCTGCGATATTTCCTGCGATGCCTCCACTGGACTGCATGGCACGGCTCTTCGGTCCTCAGTTACCTCCTGCGACCTGGCCGGGCGGTACCCGGCGTGGCGGCGGCCGGGGGGCTGGGATGAGACCGGAGAGGGAGACCACGGTCCGTTCTGATTAATTGATCGTTGCGGCCGGAGCGGGCCGGCAGGCAGATCAGGGCGACCAGGCAGCCGACGACGGCGACCACGGCGCCGGTGAGCAAGCCCAGGTCCATGCCGCTGATGAACGCGGTCTTGGCCAGATGGATGAGCGGCGGCCCGGTGGTGCCGCCGGCCCGGCCGACGGCGAGCGCGCCGCCGAGGGAGTTCTTGACGGTGGCGGGGAGCGGCCGACCGGACAGGACGCCGGTCATCCGGTCCTGGTAACGGGTGGCCAGCAGGCTGCCGACGACCGCCACGCCGAGCGCGCCGCCGAGCTGGATGGCCGTGGTGTCGGCGGCGGCGGCTATGCCGCTTTCTGCCGGAGGCACCGAGCCGACCACGGAGCCGGTCGCCGTCGGCAGCGCCAGCCCGGCCCCGGTGCCGAGCAGGACCATACCCGCCGCCAGACCGGTGAAGGCGGTGCTGACGGCGGCACAGGAAATCAGCCAGAGCCCGGCGGTGACCAGAGCCAGCCCGGCCGCGATGGTGAACTTCGGCCCGATAGCCCGCACACCCACGGCGGAGACCGGCGCGACGACGATGACGGCGGCCGCGACCGGGAGCAGGCGGATGCCAGCCTGCAGCGCGGTGAACCCGAGGGAGAGCTGCAGGAACTGGGTCAGCACGAACAGTGCCCCGAATAGCCCGAAGGTCAGCGTGACGACCGCCGGGATCGCGGCCGAGAACGGGCGCTGCCGGAAGAAGCCCAGGTTGAGCATCGGATGGACGGTGGTCTTCTCCCAGACGGCGAACAGGGCCAGGACGGCCAGGCCGCCCGCACCAGCGCCGATCACCAGGGGCGACGACCAGCCGCGGGTGGGTGCCTCGATGATCGACCACAGGATCACGCCCATCCCCGCCATCGAGAGGCCGGCCCCGGTCAGGTCGGGCGCCTTGGCGGCCGGGTTCTTGGAATCGGGCACCAGCCAGTAAGCGGCCAGCAGGCCGGCCATGGCGATGGGCACGTTGATCAGGAAGACCGAGCCCCACCAGAAGCGAGCCAGCAGGAAGCCGCCGATGATCGGGCCGAGAGCCACGCCGATGCCGCTGGTGCTACCCCAGCGGCCGATGGCACGCTGGCGTTCGGCGGGGTCGCGGAACATGTTGCTGATGATCGACAGCGTCGACGGGATCATCAGCGTGCCGCCGATGCCCATGCTCGCCCGGGCGGCGATCAGGGAGCCGAGGTCGCCGGAGAAAGCGGCCCAGGCTGAGCCGCCGGCGAAGACGGCCAGGCCGGCCAGCAGCGTCTTCTTGCGGCCGATCCGGTCCGCCAGGCTGCCTGCGGCCAGCAGCGAGCCTGCGAACACGACGATGTAGGAGTCGACGATCCACTGCAGGTCGCCGGACGTAGCGTTAAGGTCGCGGACCAGGGTGGGGAGCGTGACGTTCAGGACCGTGCTGTCCAGGTTCGCGACCAGTACCGTCACGCACAGTACGGCCAGGGCCAGCCAGCGCTTCCTGGCGGGCAGTTCAGCTGGGGGCATCTTCGGCGAACATCACCGACGGCGCGGCGGCCATCTGCGTATCGGCGGTTGATGGCGCGGCGGTTTGGCCGGGCACGGCAGACTCCCGTAGGTTCGTGCGGGTGGCAAGCGATCCCGCTCGTGCGTTGCGTCTTGATTACAGGGTCGCCACCACCACGGCATCGTGCATCGCGGCTAGCTAGGCCTTTATCCTGCCAGCGGACCCCTGCTGATCATGATCTGCCCATCTCCGGCCAGGTTCGCAGCAGCCGCTCCAGCATGTTCGCGGGCGGGCGGTTGTTTTCCAGGTCCACGGTGACATCGGACGCGCCATTCGGGTTGAAATTCAGCGTGTTTCCTCTTTTCTTGTTCTTGTGCGTCAGGATCGAAAGGCCACTGAGCGCGGGAAGCGAGCCGTTTAGCGTCTTCGCCGGGTGCATAATGCGCGAAAAGCTCTTCCGCCCAGGCGAAAACATGCGCTGAAGGCTCCGCGTCCGCACAGGCCTGGCCAGCGTTCCCCGTCGGCGCCATGGCGGGCTGGTTCTTGTGTTATTGCCGGTAACGTCGTGGTCAGGTCTCGCCCAAGCAGGGTTCAGGGCCCCAGGCCTGATCGGGTTGAGTGCGGGAGTTGTCCAGGCGCTGTACGATCCGGTCGAGGTCGGCGACTACTTGTGCTACCCGGCTGAAGGCCATGTCATCGGCGATGTTGACGCACGACGCCAGGGTGAACCCGATGGCGATGAGCTCCGCGATGATGACGTCGGCGACTTCGATGGGCGTGCCGGCTGGGGTGAAGCGGGAACCTGGCTCCGCCGGGGAAATCAGTGGCTCTGCGTTCAATACCTGCTCCGCTCATAGATCCGGGCGGCCGAACCGCCTCCGCGGCTCACTCGCCCCCGCGACTGTGACAACCGAGACCCGCGGCGCACCGAGGGCGGCCAGGGCCTGCGGGTTGCAGGCTGCCTTCCAGTGACCATCAGGAAATTGTCGCGTCCGCGAGTGACCCGGGTCATCGGTAGGCCGGGTGATACCGGCTCACCCGGTCGGGGGAAAATGCCCTTCGACGTGAGCCGTCACGCCTCCGGTCGGATACGCTCCCGCTCCCGTTCTACGGCGGGGCTATGCTCAATTGAAGAGGCAGCCATGGCGAACAGCAGCAGGTACCGCGACCAGCTGGAGTCCCTGTACGGAATCTCGGCGCAGATCGCCAGCCTCCGGGATCTCACGGAAGTCTACGACCTGGCCTTGACGTTCTGCTTGGCGCTCACGGCATCGGAGATGGGGTTCATCGATCTCCTCAACGAGGGCCACGTCGACATGGACGTCGTCGCAGTAAAGGGGTTCGCTCCTCCCGATCCCGAATTCTACGAGCG
>Ga0335078_10007767_pt1 | contig 15916 bp, 17 predicted proteins | sample Lox_Sample_32_FD_206711 | JGI IMG/M metagenome (GOLD analysis project Ga0335078, IMG submission 206711) | Soil microbial communities from Loxahatchee National Wildlife Refuge, Florida, United States - Lox_Sample_3.2 | ecosystem: Environmental > Terrestrial > Soil > Wetlands | place: USA...
AACTCTTCCGAGTAGTAGTGCACGAATTCTTCGGCCTCTTTGTTCGTATCGCGCAGGACCGCGGAGGCGTTCGTCCAGATCTGGATTTCGCGGCCGAATTCCTCGCGCGCCATTTTCTTGTAGGCGTCCACCTGCGGTTTCCATTCCTCGAGCGTGTAGCCGCGAAGGCCGAGCAATCCAATCTGTGAATTCTTCGCGGAGAAGCGGACGCCTGCCGGAGATTGCGCCGCGTTCATGATCGGAATCCCACCCTTTTGAATCGGCGTCGGGCGCGAGATCGCTTTCTTCATCTTGAAATATTTCGAGCTGTAGTCGAATTCCGCGGATGAAGTCCAAAGCTTGCGCAATAGCTCGACCCATTCTTCGAGATACACGTACCGCTGATCGTGTTCGAGCAGATCGATGCCGAACATCTCGAATTCGCGGCGATTCCAGCCGCCGACGACGTTAAGCGCGGAGCGCCCGCCGGAGATCGCGTCGATCGTGGCGCACTGCTTCGCGACCACCAGCGGATGCATCGTCGGCGCATGCGACGTGGTGAGAATGGCTGTGTGCTTTGTCCCTTGCGCGACCCCAGCGGCAAACGTGAACACGTCGAGCACTTCGTGCGACGGGTGATCCGGCTTGTCGTCGAGATAGCCTTTCCAGCGCGCGATGGGGACGACGGCTTCGAGGCCGGCTTCATCGGCAACTTGCGCGGCCTTGAGGCAATTCGCCCAAGTGGGCCGCCACTGCTCGGGGACGAGCGTCATATTGGCGATGGTGTTGGAGCAAAAGGTGCCGAGTTTTAGTTTGTTGTCGTTGAACAGAGGATTCGTCGGGTTTTGGGTCACACAGATATTTTGCCAGAGACGACGCAGTTTTCGGAGCGTGGAAAAGAGAAGAAAACAAAAGACGCCGGACCGCTTCGGCCCAGCGTCTCTGTAAAGACCGATTCAGCGTAAGAAATCAGTGGGGGTGGACGTAGATGCCGACATCAAAGCGGTCGTGATCCCAATCCGCATGGTGATCGCGGCACCATTGCTTGTCGGATTCCATCTTGTCGACGGCGCGTCCGACCTCGGGACTGTTATTGCCGTGCTTGGCCGCCTCGCGATCGATGCGCGCGCGGTCGGCTTCGAGACGGCGATGGCACTCGTCGTCGGCTCTTGCCGTGCGAGCGAGGGGAAGGGCGAACGCGAGCGCCAGAGCGCAACCGAGAATGACTTGGCCGGTTTTCTTGTTCATGACTTTTCCTCCTGGCAGACTATTGCGCATTTACTTTGGGCCGGGCGTGCCGGAAGGAAACTCTAATCCGCCAGCCCGCAAAGGGTTATCAGCAAAGTTTCCGATGTGGCCCATGGGAACTCTGTAGGGGAGAACCATGGGCCTCGGTTCCTAAAAGAGTTCTAATACGAGGGTCTAACGTAATCGTTTGGTGATAACGAGAATTTGACCGTTGCGCGACTTATGCCCAAAGGGCAAAGATGGGCACTATAGACGCAACCAGGCGATCGCCGGGGCACCGGTCCGGCGACACGTTTTGAAGTGAAATGAATCACACGAAGCCACGTGTGCTGATTGTTGATGACGACGAAGTCTCGCGCGAACTCTTGCGAGATTACCTTGACGACCTGTACGAGATCATCGAAACAGGCGAGTCCGAGCAGGCGCTGAAGCTGACGCTCGAGCACAAGCCGTCCGCGATCTTGCTCGATCTGTCGATGCCGGGATTTACAGGCTTCGAACTTTGCAAGACGCTCTCCTCACTGAGCTTCACGCAGGGAATTCCCATTTTCATCGTGAGCAGTCAGGATCCGCGCAACAAAGCGTTTTGCGAAAGCCTCGGTGCCCATGACTATTTGCAGAAGCCGGTGGTGTGCGATCAGTTGCGTGCGCGGCTCGCCATCGCACTTGAGGAAAAAGAACAGGAGGACCGCCGCGGAGCGCCTCGCACGAATTCTCGCCTTGCTATCACCCTGAAATGGAAAGATAAGGATGGATTCGCTCTCGAGGGGCGGACCGTCACGGAAAACGTGAGCGCGACTGGTTTTCTTTGTGGGTGCAAAGTGCCGATCGAGATTGGTACCACGCTCGACGTTTTCGTAGGCAGCGAAGGCGAGCACTACATGGGCACGGCACTCGTGGTGCGCGTGCAGGGCCGGGAAGTTCAGAGCCGCCTCTACGGCTGCCATTTTCTCAACAAGGCCGAAACAGAAAACGCGGAAGATCAGCAACAGCCAGTGCGTTCCACGTGATGGTTGGACCTCAACTCGGGCCTCTTTTCGGACGCGGTCGTAACGAAATCGATCTTCCGATTCGCGGACTTATTAAGAATTATCGGCAGCTGATTCGAAACTTTATCCTAACAAGATGGTTTGGATTTGCCACCCGTCTGGAACATTCATCAATCGGACCAAACCAGAGGTTTCGAGCCCAACGATTCAGGGCGACGTTAGTCGCGAAGCACAACGTTCAGAAGTGAGCGGCGAATCTTCAGCTCGCTGCCGTAGTCGATGAATCCCATCTTTCTGAACTTATTCATGAAATAGTTGACGTGGGGTCGCGTGGTGCCGATCATCTCGGCCAAAGTCTGCTGCGAGACCTTTGGAATGCACGTTTCCTGCCCGACCTGGCGTCCATAACGGCCCAGCCTAAGAAGAGCGCGCGCCAAACGCTTCTCGGTGGAATTAAAGAGCTGGTCGATTAGATTCTCTTCGATGCGAACCGTTCTCGCGAGCAGATAGGCGATGAATCCGTCCGAAAGGCTGTGCTCTGCATGAAAGGCGCGGAGCATCTCCTGCTTGGGGATCATGAGGATTGCAGTCGATTCCAGGGCTGTAGCCGTCGCGATACATACGGGATGCTCAGACAGGCTCCACTCACCAAAGAAATCACCGGGACCAAGGATGCCGACGATCGCTTCTTTGCCGGAGGGTGATACGACCGTCCGTTTAACGCGGCCCTTGCGAATGAAGAGCACGTCGCGGGCTGGATCGCCCTGCACAAAAATCACCTGATTTTTGCGAAACGCTTTCAGGGATTTCGCGACATGGAGCGTCTCGAAGAACGACTCGACGTCAAATCCATTTTTCGCTGCGGTTTTCATCGGAGCTGCGCCCCTCGCGAATCGACCACCTTTTCTTGGATGCCGTTGGCGAGAATTGGGCGGTACGGAAGCCGCTAAGAATAAGAGGCTTAGCTTGATCCTTGTCTTTGCTAGGGCCCAACCTGTCTAGTTTTGGACAGACTTTTTCTCGCTCCAATCCGAGCATTCATGCGGGCAGAAATCAGCATGAACTGCTCCGCAACGCCGCACCGGCCGCTCTTTGCTATTCAGAGCGGCCGGCGCAAGAAAGGACCAAAGATGGATCACAGCATCGCTAAGAAACTCCACAATTCGCAGCAACCTACGAAAGCGGCCCAGTCGCGGTCGATTCCAAAGGAAGAAGTTCAATTCCGGGCTTATCAAATCTACGTGTCCCGGAATCGCCAGCCGGGACGCGAGCTCGATGACTGGCTGCGGGCAGAGCGCGAGCTCCAGATCGAGTCTCTGACAAGGAATTAGTCGGGTGCCCGAAATTGCCCCAGCTCGGAAGCAGGGTTGTAAGACTTCCTTTCATTCCCTTACGTTGTCGTCCTTTTTCAAAGTAGCAAGCCTCATCCGTGCCCCGACGGCCGGTAGTCCTTTGCGGCCATCGGGGCGATTCATGCAAGGCAAAATCAAACGATGAAATCGCTAAAGGAGAAACTCAAGATGGTGTCTCGCCCTCATACCCGATTTGCAGTTGTGATGTTTCTGGTTTTGTTCACGGCCGCGCTGCCCAAATTTACGCGAGCCAATGAAGAGACCGGAAAGCTGAAGATTCACGTCAGCCCGAAGCAAGCATACGTATTCGTCGACGGCAAAGCGATTCGTGACAGCAGTCAAACGATCGATCTTGCCGCCGGTGACCATCAGGTAAGCGTTCGCAACTATGGGTTCGCGCCCAACACGCAGAAGATCCACATCGGCGCCGGTGAAACCACGCGCCTCCATGTGGCTTTAAAAGCTACCGGCGACCGCGTCGCTGGACCGTTCGGCGAAGTGAATTTCAAAGGGCATCCGCGAGCCGCAGTGCTTCTCGACGGGACCACACCGGATTATTTCGTCGGGCACGTCGACGAATTCGATTGGAACTGGATTTGGCACCAGCGCCTCCTTCTGAAGCCCGGCTCCTACAACGTCACGATTACGCGCGAAGGAAACACGATCTGGTCCGGACCGATAACGGTAAAGGCGGGCCAGCAGCTGAGTGTGAATCTCAATCGAAACGGCGCTACGAAGACGAAAGATTGGCCCGAGGGCAATACGATTCCGCCACAGCCGCGCTTCCACGCTGGAATCGCGAGCGCGACGGTGCCGATCGCGCCGGCGACGGCTCAATTGACCGCCGGTGCGACTCAAGTCGGCTGCGGCCAGCCGACGCAACTGAAATGGAAAGCTCGGGACGCGGTCTCCGTTTCGATCACCAACCTGGGGAATGTCGCGGCGAGCGGCTCAAGCACCATCAATCCTTCGAAGACGACTCAGTATGAGCTGGTGGCAAAGGGTCCGGGCGGCGAAGCCACGCAGACCGCGACTGTGAATGTCGGCACGCAGCCGACTGCAACAATCAGTCTCAGCGAGCCTGAAGTGCACTATCACAAGATCGGAGACAAAGTAGTCGAGGACGATTCCGTGACGCTGAAGTGGTCGACTGCGAATGCAAACAGCGTAACGATTGCGACTCTGGGCAACGAGCCGCTCCGTGGAAGCAAAGTGATCGAGGCCACTCCGGACCAAAACGGTGTCGGCCCGGTCAACGAGACGATCCGCTACAACCTGTCGGCGTCCAACACCTGCGGCGGCACGGCGCAGCAGACGGCACTGCTTCACGTCGTCGGTTCCATCGATCCGGCGCCGCCCGTTACGCTCGCGAGCATTTTCTTCCCAACAAATTACCCGAAACGCACGCACCCGACGATCGGATTGGTCGGCAGCGAACGGCAAGCGCTGGTGCAGGCCGTGGATCGCTTCGAGAACCACGAGCAATATGACAACGATCGTTTGAGGCTCATGGTCGTTGGGCATGCGGACGTGCGCGGTCCCAAGCATTACAACCTCAAGTTGAGCGAGAGGCGTGCCAACGATGTGAAGGCTTACCTTATTTCAAAGGGGATTCCAGCGGACCAGATTCAGACACGATCCGAAGGCAAGGAACAAGAGCTGGCGGAAAAACAGGTGGCGGAGTTGCAGTCCAAGGATCCACAAAAGCCGGAAAATTGGATGAGTCGGCGCTCGCGCGCCACCTGGCTAGCCTATAACCGCCGCGTCGACATCATACTCGAGCCCTCCGGTCAAGAGTCGACCGAAGCGTTCCCGAATGATGTACCCGACGCTCGCATCCTTTGGCAACGACCCACGCCGAGCTTGAAAGCCGTCGAGATGGCGGCCAAGTCGACGTCCGCTGCGCCGTCCCTGCATGCGGAACTAATGAGTAATTGATCTGGCTGGGCGGGCCGGGCGACGTGCGTTCACGATCGAGCGTGCTCTCGGCCCGCTCGAAACCAAGCTGCCGGTTTCACGAAAGGAGAAAGGTTCTATGCGTTTTTCACTGAAGGCCCTCACATTGGCGGGAGCACTTCTTTGGGGCGGAGCAATTCTAATCGTTGGTCTCATCAATCTGGCGTGGCCGGCCTACGGCATGAGTTTCCTGCAGATGGCGAGTTCGGTTTATCCCGGATTCCATGCGTCTCACACGATCGCGAGTGTTGCGATCGGAACAGTCGATGGCGTGGTTGATGGAGCGGTGGCTGGGGCTCTTTTTGCCTGGCTTTACAACAGCTTTGCTCGAATCCCGAGCCACACCCACGCAGGATAGTGGTTACGCGCCCCTCGTAGTGTGCGTCGATTCTTGCAATCTCGATTTCTCGACCGAATCAGGAGGAAGGAATGAAACACGCTCTCATATGCGGTGTGATATTCGCGGCGATCGCGACAGCCGCGTTCGCTCGTCCGCCAGAAGGAATCAAGAGTCAGAATTTGCAGAACTGTCTCGATCAAGTTGGAAACTGTGACCGTTCGCTTTTGACAACCACACAAGCGAAACAGGTCGCAACCCTGCAACACGATCAGAATCTGTGGACCTGTTTGAACGGCGACGCTGACTGCAACCAGTCGATGCTTACGCCGACCGAGGCCAAGGACGTCGTGGAGTCAAATCGTCGACAGAATCTTTTGACCTGTGAAACCATGCCCTCACTTTGCAACACAAGCCAGTTGAGCCTAGCCGAAGCGAAGGTGGTCGCGAGAATTCAAAAAGATCAAAATCTGGCGAATTGCGAAACGGGAACAGGCACGTGCGATACGTCCCTCCTGACACCGGATCAGGCGGCCGAGGTCAACAAGCTGAAACACGAGGAAAATATCCTCTCCTGCGAAACCGGAGTCGATTTGTGCGACGACTCTCTGCTAACATCGGCACAGGCCGCTACCGTGAAAGCCATGCAACAACAGAGAAATCTGATCGCATGCAGGAGCGGCGATGGATTTTGCGATACTTCGCTATTGAGCCCATCACAGGCAAAGCAGATTGCCGCCGAACAGTCTACGCGAAATGGTTTAGCCTGCGCGGCAGGCGATGACGTGTGCGACCAGTCTTTGCTGAGCGTTCAGCACAGTGCGCACAGCCGAAAGCCGTCTTCTTGAGCACAAGACGTCCCCGCTAAAGCGAAGATACCAGAGTGACCTGCTTTAACTCGGTAGGGCGGCCGAGGATGTTCAGGCGAAGCGTGGGAAGGATCTGTATCTTGCGGCTTACGATTTCGCCCGCACTACCTGTTTCATCGCGTTTATTTTTCAGAGACGCGGTTTCGTCCGGCGTCAAAGCTACGAGCCCGCGATAGAAAGGATTTTCGGGATCGTTCGAGCCCGCTTGTTGAAGCGCCTCGCGCAGTTCAAAAAATTGGCTCTTTTCCTGCAACTGGCGGCGCTGCGGGGCCCCGGCCGCAGCCAATGACACACAGCAAATCAGCCCCAAGAAGCACCGCATTGCCTTCATCGTCTCCGCCGTCCCGTTGCGAGAAAAACTGCCCGGTTAGACGATCACTCCGACGATTGAGTTAGCCTTCGACCTTAAGGCAAGTCAGTACGTCGGCCAAATTCCGGGTGTGGCCAGTTCTAACAGGTGATGATCGGGATCGCGGAAATACAGGCTATGCCCGCCGCGCTCCCAGTGAACGCGACTTTCGATCGCAATGCCTTCTTCACCTAATCGTTTTTCCCAACTGGCGAGATCTTCAGAACGAACCGAAAACGCGAGATGGAGATCGCCGGTCCCGCCATGTGGCGGAATCACTCCTCCGGGTGTCGCGACGGGCTCGGTTGTGCCGCCCTTGCGGAAAAGCAGGAATACCGTCCCGCCGCCCGCATCGAAAGCACAAAAACGTTCGTTGGCATCCATGCGTGAAAAGCCGAAGAGCGTTTCATAGAAACGCGCGCTGAGCTCCACGTCTTTCACGTGAACGCAGGTTTCGAGAACCCGAATCACTTTCGGCATCGCCACTCGCGTGAAAAATGTTTTGTCGCTTCTGACGGAATCTACCGCAATAATTTCGCTCGCGCGCCGAATTTCACGGACCTTGTTCCACAATTCGCCGTAACCAGATAGCATCAGCACCAGTCGTACTCGATGGATTGCTAGGGCCCGAGCGTTTTTTCGAAGGAGCTTTCATGCGAACCGCGTCGATCTGCATCGCGAGCGTCTTGGCTTTGAACAGCTTTGTAATGAGAAAATCGCTTGCCTCCGCTGCCGGCGTCGACGAGCCGGTACATCTGAACTCCGGTTTGGTCTCGGGCGTCGCGGGATCGAATGCGAGCGTGCGCGTTTTTCGCGGGATTCCGTATGCTGCGCCACCGGTAGGCAAGCTCCGTTGGCGCGCGCCGCAACCGGTGGCGCGTTGGGGCGGTGTGCGGAAAGCCGATCAATTCGGAGCGATTTGCATGCAAGCAGCATTTCGCGGCGGCGCGACTGCAACTCCTCCGGCGAATCCGCCGAAAATGAGCGAGGACTGCCTGTTCCTCAACGTGTGGACCGCGGCGCCGTCGGCGAGCGAGCGGCGGCCCGTGATGGTCTGGATTCATCCGGGCGGCTACAACACCGGCTCCGGATCGACGCCGGGTTACGACGGAGAAGCGCTTGCCAAGAAAGGCATTGTGCTCGTCACCATCAACTACAGGCTCGGAGTGTTTGGATTTTTCTCTCATCCTGAACTGACGAAGGAATCTGAAAATCATGCGTCCGGTAACTACGGCCTCATGGATGAGGTCGCGGCTCTTCAATGGGTGCAGAAAAATATCGCGGCATTTGGCGGCGATCCGCATCGTGTGACGGTCTTCGGAGATTCGGCCGGATCAGCCAGCATTGCGAATCTCCTGGGATCGCCGCGCGCGAAAGGTTTGTTCCAGCGAGCGTCGGGTGAAAGCGGCGCGTGGATGGGCATTTCGTTGCAACCGACGCGGACGCTCGCGGAGGCAGAACAAGCGGGCGTGAAAATGGCTGAGGAGCTGCACACAAAAAGCCTGGAAGAGTTGCGCGCGATGCCGGCGGAGGATTTGCTGAAAGGCGGCCGCGGTGCGGGAGTGGTGATCGACGGATGGTTTATCCCGCAAGATGTTGCGACGACTTTCGCCGAAGGAAAACAAAACGATGTGCCGCTGATCGTCGGGTCGAATAAGGACGAGGGGACATTTTTCCTTCAGCCCACAACTGCCGAGAAATTCATCGAGCGTTCACGCACACGTTTCGGCGGTCAGGCGGACGCGTTCCTGAAACTCTATCCGGCGGGCTCGGATGAGGAAGCGAGCGCGTCGCAACTTGCGGCGTTTCGCGATGAGCTGGCGTTTGTGATGCGGGTTTGGGCGCGCGCGCAGGCAAAGACCGGGCACTCGAAAACGTTCGTCTACTACTTCACGCATCAGCCTCCGGCGCCGGTTGGCGCGACGTCGCGCGGCGGATTTGGGTCGGGCGCCACTCACGGATCTGAAGCCCAGTATATTTTCCAGAATTTGCTGTTGCCGCGCGCGTGGACGGACCTCGACCGTCAAGTTTCAGATGTGATGTCGTCCTATTGGGTGAATTTCGCGACGACCGGCGACCCCAACAGAAAGGGTCTGGCGAAGTGGCCGGCGTTTGACGACAAAGACACGACAGACCGGCCGATGGTTTTGGGCGATCGGGCCGAAGTCGGGGCGGGATTGAGTCCCGCGCAGCTCGCCTTTTTCGAGCAGGTATACGAGAAGCAGCGCGCAGCACGCACTGAGCCGCGCTTCGCCGCTACCATGGCGGCACCAATCGCCTCGAAGTTAACCACAGAGGTAGTCATCGCTCCATAAAACAATCTCGGCGTGTCTGCGTGATATAAACAACTTCATGCTATTGGGTTGAGTGTGGCCGTGCCCCTTGGCCTTCTTCTCGCTTGCTCACGCGTCGCCACAAAACACGACACCAGACTCCAAACCTTTTCGCGTTCAGCTGGAACAGGAGGCTCTGTGACGCACGTGGTGAACCCGGTCTATCCGAAGGACGGACCCTGCAAGATGTTTCCGGTAATCCGCTGCTGAAGGATTTCAAGAAGCCGCAAAAGCAACGACGGTCCTGGCCCTCAGCTTTGCTATTGCGTATGTCTTCGGCGCGCACGGTATGTTCTTGATCGGCTCGATGGCCTGTGTAACCATCTGCGCCGAAAAGGAGCCACTCGTGAATCGATTGCTCACCGGAGTATTCGCTGCTTTATTGGTTGTCGTTTCCCTAGGCGCGCACCGGCAATCTTCGGCTCAGGGCCAGCCGCAAGCCGGGGGTCAAACTCCGCCTCAAGCTCCGGGTGGCGTTCGCCCGGTGCCGGCGCCGCTCGCGATTCCGAATCCGCACTACGTAACGATCGAGATGGAAATCGACGTCGATCGGCCGGCAGTGGAAGTGTGGAAACGTGTCGGCAAATACTGCGACATCGCCGAGTGGTTTCAGGTGCCGTGCACGATTCTTTCGGGAAGGGACGGCGAGGTCGGCGCCGTGCGATCGATCGGCAACGAAGTGATGGTCGGCAAGACGGAGCTTTCTTACACGTACACGCAGCCGGTCCGCGAAGGGCAGCCTTACAATCTCTATCACGGCACGCTCGAAGCGCGGCCGGTGACGGAGACGACTTCGAAACTTGTCTACACGCTGATTTTCGATAATTCCATGCTTGCGGACGACGCTGCGCGCGATGCCGACGTGGCAATGAGAAGGACGCGGTTCATGGGCGCACTCAAGAACATGAAAACTCTCGCCGAAGGCGGCACGTTGCCCCCGCGGCCGGCACCGCCCGCGCGTTAAAAGCGGACATCAGAGATCCACAGGCACGAGAATCAAGCGGATACTTCTCCCGCCGCTCGGGCTGCAGCCATGATGCTTTCAATCACCTCGGTCTTGGCGCGCGCATAAGCGTTCATGTCTGGCCACTCTTTGGCGGCAAGCTCACGTTTAACTTGAATCGCGCCACTGCCATCCTTCACGCAGTAGCTGATCGTCCTCTTGTGTACATCCAGTCCGATGTAATACATAGGTTGCATGGGGGAGCCTTCTTGGTGTCTCTGAATCAGCGTCCGCTGAGTTCAGCTCTTCTACACCAAGCGCTCCTCCTCTGACCTATACATTCAAACTAATCGGGACTTACATCGAAAATCAGGCAGAGCTGTCAGCGCGAGGGCTGTACGGGAGTTTCTGTCGAGGCAGTGTGGGAGACGAGCGAGTAGAGGTACAGCAACAAGCCGGCCGCGACGAGCGGGCAGCCGATCAGCAGGAAGGCCATGAACGACAGCGGATGCGTCCAGAAAAGCGTGAGGCTTTGAACGACCAGCCCGAGCGCGATGATCAGCCCGGACCAGCGGATGCGGCGCTCGATCGGCGCGGCCATCTCAGTTCGGGCCTTTCCAGAACGTGTTGTCCTTCAAGTTGGCCACGTCGTGAACCGAATCGTGGCAGTCAGCCGTCAGGCAGGAAAGCTTCCCGCTTGCGGCCTGCGCCAGCATGTCGGGATTCTTGTGATGCGACGACGCCTCTTCGTACTTTCGCGCGCCAGCATGGCAGTGCAGGCATTCGCGGTTGTTGTACGGGGTGTAGAGCTTGATGTCGGCCGGTTGCGGAATCTTGCCGAAATACTGCACCCAGACGTGGTGCAGGCCGCGCCATTTTGCGCGGTAGTCGCCGAACATCGTGTAGTCGGTATGGCACGTGAAGCAGGCATGATCGCGCGGCACAAAGTTGTTCTGGTAATGCACCGCAGGGATGTACGCCTTGTCGTCGAGAGAGAGACTCTGCCCGAAATCATGCATGACGTGGCAGGAAAGGCAGAACTTCGTCGAGGTGGACCGCTCAAGCTGCTCGTGCACGCCGGCCCATACCGCAAGCACCGGCAGAACCGCCAGCGTGACGAACGCCAGAATCTTCCCGCCGCGCCCTCGGGTCAGCTCCGCCCGCAGAGCCATCAGGACCGCAAGGACGATTGCGATCGAAGTGAAGAAGATCAGAATCGGCGTGCTGTTGTTCATCGGCGATGGGCGCTCGGCGAGGTTCGCCAAGAAGGCCGTCGAAGGGCCTGTTGATTACTTCTTGGCGAGGCCCCGATAATATTCGACGATCTGCTTGATCATGTCCGTGCCCAGCTCCTTTTGAAAGCCGTCCATGTCTTTCCCTTTGCCCTTGGAAACGATTTCGATCATTTCGGCTTCGCTGAGTTTTTGTGCGTCGGGCCCGCGAAGGTCCTTGACCTTGAGCTTGCGGCCTTTGACGGTGTTGCCGGAGCCGTCCTTGGCGTGGCAGACGGCGCACTTGTCGAGATAGACGTCCTCCGGCGAGTCAGCCGGCCGCGCGGCCGCCGAAGCGCCGCGGGAACCGGGAGTGAACGTCACCGCGAGAGCGGCCACGCCGCACAAGATCACCACAGCTGCAAGATTCAGAAAGCGCCTCATTCCCATCTCCGTGCGATTCAGGTTTTTTTCCAGCAGGCGCCGGCTAGAAATCACGAGTCCACTTGATCGTCAGGATGTTCGCCCCGAAATTGTTCACGCGGACGATGTCCTGAAAGTAGTAGGTCCTCTGCAAATCCACCGAGAGCTTCCCGGCCACCGGGAACACATAGTAACCCGTTCCTGTGACGATCGGCCAGCGCACGGGGCCATAGGCGGGAGGCTCGTTGGGCACGGCGCCCGGCCCGACGCCGAAAATCGCCCCTGTGCCGGTCGAGCGATCGAAATTACCGGTGAGCCGGAGGCCGCTGTGCTTGGTCGGCTTGACTTCCGCGCCGCCCTGCCACACGCGGTTGACTTCCTGGTCGCGCAGGAAGTCCGTTAAGGGCGTCGTGCCGCGCGCGTAGTCGATGTTGCCCTGAGCGTAGAAGCTGTCGTAGCTGAACCCCGCGTAAATTGAGAAGCGGTCGTTCAGCGTGTAGTTCACGGTGAAGGCGTTCGAACGGATGTTGTTCTGAAAATCCACGGCGATCAGCCGGTTGTTCTGGAACGTGACCTCGTCCTCGATCGAGATTTTTTCCGTCGGGTGGTAGCGGGCGACGAAGCGGAAGCCCTGCTGCGTGTGCGGCGTGATGGCCGTGTAGGACGCGCCATTCGTCGTGCTGTGGAAGTCGCCGCGCAGGGTGAATTTTTTCGAACGCTCGTAGCCGAAGCTGATCACCGGCCGGACGGTGTTGGTTCGCAGCGTCGTCGCCGGAACGATTGCGGGAACGGTCACGCCGTCGCCGGTGCGCTGTTCGACGTCCGTCTTCATCAGCTCGATGCCCGGCCGGATGACCAGGCCCTTCATGGGCGTGAAGTCCATGCTGATGGTCAGCTCGCTGATGCCGTCCCGCCAGACGTTTTCGGTCGTCCCGGTCGTCGACGTAGTGCCGTTAAAAAGGCTCTCGAAGTTTCCGATCGCGGTGGTGTCGAAGCGCGAGTACCGGTAATCGACGTCGGCGCTCCACCAGTCGAAGAAGTGATAGGTCAGCCCCTGCGTGATGATGTGGTTCGGCTCGCCCAGCTGCGCGGTCGCGCTCTCCACGACGGTATAGGGCGTCTGCGTGCCTCCCTCGTTGGGGGCCACGCCATTGAAGGCCTGATCGAATGTGGCCGGGCCGCGGTAGCGATAGAACGTGTACCCGCCCCGCCATTCGAGCCTCTTCAGCGGCTTGCCGAGGTAGGAAAACTCGCTGATCGGCGTGGTCAGCCGGCGGAACTGCGACTGCGACCAGTTCGCCAGCGGCTCGAGAAGAGACGAGGCCGCCGGATTGATGCTGAACTCCGGCGAGGTGACGTTGCTCAGCGCCATGTTCTCCGTGAAGGTCTGGTAGCCGAGATCGTAGTGGAAATTCCAGGTCTTGTACGTGTAATCCACGCCGCCCGTGAAGCGGTTCGTATCATCGTTGATCGGCGCGAAAAGCACGAACGGAGTCGCGCGAGCGTAGGTGCCCCAGAATCCCGGAGAGCCGAAGAAATCGGGCGATCGCGTGGTGTCGAGAACGCCTTCATCCGACGGCCGGTAGTAGTCGAACGTGAAGCGCAGGTTGTTCGTGGCGTGCAGCGTGAAATCGACCGAGCCGAACTTGCGTACCGTCTTCCAGTCGTGATTGTTGGTGAGACCCGTCGTTTGCGCTGGCGCGACACTGTTGATGGGCAGAATCACGTTGTCGTTCTGGTTCCAGAAAAGGTAGCTCTGGCGCCAGGTCGCCCGGAAATCGTAGAGCTTCCTCTTCGAAACGCTGAATTGCGCGGTCGGGAACGGATCGCCGCCAAGATCGGCCATCTGCAGCGAAAACTCATCCGCGAATGGATTCGCTTCCTTGGTTTCGCCGAAGATGCTCGCATCGAAAACGCGGAAGCCCTGGTCCAGGCCGACCAGCTCGCGATACTGCGGCCGGTAGCCGCTGAACTCGGCGAAGCGATAGCCACCGGTGACGGAGCCCTGCACGTTGAAATCGCCGACCGTGAGCGGCGATGCCTCTGTATCGTCCTGCGCGCGGACCGCGGGCGCGGACGCGGCCAGCGCCAGCAGCGCGGCGACGATGACGATGGCGAAGAATCCGAAACGTGGCCTCATAGTCGTTTCCTCACCGCAGGAAATTCACGTCCAGATTCGAGCCGTGCACGGTGACGTGGCAGCGCGTGCATTCGCCGCTGGTCTGGAAGCCGAGTCGGCTGTGTGGCACCTGCGCCTGGCCGTGGAAACCGGTGTGGCACTGCAGGCAGAGCTGGCGGCCTTCGCGGCGCACCAGCAGGAAATTGTTGGTGCTGCCGTGTGGGTTGTGGCACGCCACGCAGCCCTCGATCTTCACCGCGGCATGCTCGAAGACGTAGGGGCCGCGCTTCTCCACGTGGCACTTCACGCAGGTTTCCCACCCGGGCTTGGTCATGCTCGCCAGGTTCATCGAGCCGTGCGGGTTGTGGCAGTCCGAACACTTCATCAGGCCCTCGGGGACGCGGTGATGCTCCGGCAGCGCGAACTGCGCTTCGATCGTCTTGTGGCAGCCGTAGCAGAGCGCCGGCTCGGATTGTTTCAGCAAGCTGTTGCGCGTCCAGCGGACCTCCTCCGCGATCTGCGGCACTTGGAAAAAATAGCCCTGCGGGTAGCTGAGGCCGCTCTTGCTCAGGTCGCGGACTTCGTCGACCAGATGCGTGGCGTGGCACTGGTTGCAGGAAATCCCGTGGCCGGCGTGTTCGGAATGCGCGAAGAACTCCTGCTGCTTGCTGCTGATGTGGCAGCGCAGGCAGCGCGCCGCGTTTTCCTCGGCGCTGGCCCGAAAGGCGAAGTACGGATACTTCTTCAATGCTTCGGCGATGGCCGCATCGTCGCCATGCGCGGCGCGGATCGCCTCCGAGTGCTGCTTGCCCGGCCCGTGGCAGGTCTCGCAGCCCTGAATGTAGTCCTTGCCGGGAAAAGCGATCGCCGCGTGGCCGGTCTTGTGAAATTCGGTGGTCTCCGATTTGTGGCAGGACTGGCAGCGATCGACGCCCACGAACTCGCTCGCCGGAGCGTTGAATTCGGGAAGCGCGGCGGCCACCGAAGGCCCCTGCGTCGCCCCGGGCATTTTTTGTGCGAAGCTGGCGCCGGCGCCGAACACAAAAAAAATAGCGATTAGAGTTGCAGGGCCTACGACGCTCCAGCGGCGTTCGAATTCAGCCCATGCTTTCTTCGCATGATGCATTGCAACCGATTTCAATAAGGTACGGTTGTGTCTTGCAATCCTCGGGCTACCGGGCGATTCAGCGTGAACCAACTTAAGGAAGACCAAGGCTAGTGCGATGGTTAGCGAGTTAAGCATGTGTAGTGAAGCGGGCACGATAGCAAATCCAAATGCCCGAAGTCCAATCATTCCCCCGACGTACATGGGCGCAAATTCGAGGCGAGGTGAGGATAAAGGACAAGAATTCCATACGCGCAGCGTGGCCTTAAGACTGCTTCCGTTCGATGCATGCTGCTGTGATTGAAGTCACGACCTGACGTGACCGGGAACACATCGGGCTTTTAACAATAATGATAACGACGACGATTGACAGGAGGAAGAAAGCACCCAATGGGAGCGAGCAAGTGCGGATACCGACAGAACCGATACTATCTACATGCAAGGCTCCACCGTTTAGGCGGCTTTCCGCAGCCCTTCGACCAAAGTTTTGTTCCCAAGATCGTCAGGAGGTCTCGACCCGGATGCACTTCGCTCGACGCCCCCGTGACCAGGGCCCACTTTCCGTGCAAGTCGTCCATTGTTCCCTCCCCGAACCGTACGATTTGCGAACCTTCAGATTCGAGTTTCCCGTAAAGTTTCGAAAGCAAGGGGCTGCTCAAAGTAGGCCCGGGAAATAGGTTCTCAGAAATCGAGCCCGATGATG
>Ga0335078_10007768_pt1 | contig 15915 bp, 11 predicted proteins | sample Lox_Sample_32_FD_206711 | JGI IMG/M metagenome (GOLD analysis project Ga0335078, IMG submission 206711) | Soil microbial communities from Loxahatchee National Wildlife Refuge, Florida, United States - Lox_Sample_3.2 | ecosystem: Environmental > Terrestrial > Soil > Wetlands | place: USA...
TAGAGTGGTGCACCGAAAGGTGGCAATTGGGGTACATCTTGCCGAGTTTCGATTCTCCAATTTCGAGTTTCGTGACTCGACCAAGGACAATTCAGCAATACGAGCAAAAAAGCGAGCCCCAGGGGCCAAGGACAAGACAAGGCAGGCTACAATGGAAAGGTGGTTATTCTGAATCCGATTCCGCATGACATTCGGCTGATCGTCTTCGACCTTGATGGCACGCTGATCGACAGCAAGGAAGATCTGGCCCTGAGCGTGAACCTGATGCGCAGCGAGATGGGCCTCGCGCCGCTGGAATACGAACTGATCGCCTCCTACGTGGGCCAGGGGGTGGGAGTGCTGGTGCGCCGGGCGCTGGGCAACGGCAAGCCGGAAACCGTGCCCGATGCGGACGTGGAGCGCGGCGTCGAGATCTTCCTCCGTAGCTATCGCCTGCACATGCTCGATCACACCGTCACCTACGATGGCGTGCGGGAGGCCCTCGCGGCGCTGGATCACCGGCGTTCGCCCGCTCTTGACCCTCAAGCTCTGACACCAGGAGAGAAGAGCGCGCGAGACGTTCGGGCTCCCCGACTGGCAGTGCTTACCAACAAGCCGGTGAACTTCAGTCGCGCCATTCTTCTCGGGTTGGGGATTGCCTCTCACTTCGCGGTGGTCTACGGAGGAAACAGTCCGGAGTTGAACCAAACGAAGAAGCCGGACCCGGTGGGCGTGTTCAAGCTCATGAGCGACACCGGCGTGGCAGCCGGGCAGACACTGATGGTGGGAGACTCGGATACGGACGTGCTCACCGGCCGCAACGCCGGCGTGTGGACCTGCGGCGTCACCTACGGTATCGGCTCGCACACGCTGGAGGCGACACCGCCGGACGTTTTGCTCGGCGACCTGCGCGAGTTGCCAGCTTGGTTAGGGAGTAGGGAATAGAGTCGAGAGCAGGAAATCAGAAATCGGAAATCAGAAATCAGAAAAGGAAAAACGGTCTTGATTCTGATTTCTGCTTTCTACTTTCTGCTTTCTCCTACTCCCCATTCCCTGCCTTTGCATCGAAACAGATCATGATGAACCGAAATCTTCTTGCCGTCTGCCTGCTGGTTGCCGCCACGGCCACGGCCCAGGCGCCTGGCGTGCCCTCTCCGGCCGCCCCAGCCAATTCGCAGGCGCCGGCTGCCTCGGAACCTAAGCCGTTAAAACCCAGGGCATCGAATCCGCAGGCAGAAGCGCCCGCTACCCAGCCTGACAAGACCTCCGCCACGGCGCCCTCGGTGCCCCCGGCGGCCTCAATGGGGGCCAACGCGAGTACCGACACCGAGGGACTTCCCCCTGAAGACTGGGCGGTGCAACTCTTGGACGCGATGGCGAACGGTCCCAGCGGCGACGCGCGCGACGCGCTGCTGGACGCCGCCTTTGCCGCCGGCCCGGCGGTGATCCCGCAGCTTGAAGCCGGACTGAAGGACGATCGGACGGCAGAGTTTGCGGCCCAGGCCCTCGCCTACATGGGCGGCGGCGACGCGCTGAAGATCCTGGCCGGGCTGCTCGACGATCCGCGCGACCTCGACCTGCGGCGGTTCTACTTCGCCGCGCTGGGCGAGTACCACGCGCCCGAGGCCTCAAAGATTCTGCTCTACGCCATGAACCATGCCGACGAGGAGCCGGACCGCACCGTGACCGAGGCTGCCATCCTCGCGCTCACCGTGCAGGCGGATAGCAGCATGGTGCCGCAACTTCAGGCGGCCGAGAAGAAGATCAAGGATTACGTGCTCCACGATGACCTCGAGAACGCGATCGCGGTGATCCAGACCCGGGCCCAGGTCCTCGCCCGTCCCACCGGAGCGAAGCCCGGGGGCTCGGTGGACGATGCGGTGCGCACTTACTTTCTGCCGGCGTTCGAACCACCCGGCGACGCCGCGGCTACCGGCGGGGCGAAACTCCAGCACGCAGCTCCAAGTTCGGTAACACGCGCGCCGCACGCGCCGCCCCGCGCGCCGGCCAAGTCAACGGCGGTGAAACCCGTGAAATCACTGGGGCCCGCGGGACCGCCGGGCGTGAAGGTGGACATCCAGAGCCTCACTTTCTCTCCCAGCAAGGAGCGCGCCCTGGCGCGGGTACTCTTCGACACACCGGAAGCCTACGCGGACTACGACCTGATTCTGCAAAAGCGCGAGGGCAATTGGAACGTGGCCAGCGTCTGGCTGGACTCGGAACAGGAGAAACCACAGCCCAAGGAGAAAGTGAAGAGTGACAGGTGACGAGCCAAGAGCGTGTCCTTGGCCCCTTGTCCTTGGTCCCTGGTGCTCGCTTTTTTGCTCCTATTGCTGAAATTGGTCTTCTCGAAAACTCGAAAATCGCAACTGTCAAGAATGGGCAGCGGACCAGTGACCAAGGACAAGGACCAAGGACAAGCTCGTCACTCGCCACTCGTCACTTGTCACTGCTTTTATGAAACACGTCATCGTCGGCACCGCAGGTCACATTGATCACGGCAAGTCGGCGCTGGTCCTCGCCCTGACGGGGACCGACCCCGATCGGCTGGAAGAGGAAAAGCGCCGCGGCATCACCATTGACCTGGGCTTTGCCCACCTCGATCTCGGCGAGGACTTGCGGTTGGGCTTCGTCGACGTGCCCGGGCACGAGCGCTTCGTGAAGAATATGCTGGCCGGTGCCAGCGGCATCGACCTGGTGCTGCTGGTGGTGGCGGCCGATGAGTCCATCAAGCCCCAGACGCGCGAGCACTTCGACATCTGCAAACTGCTGGGCGTCGAGCGCGGCCTCGTGGCCATCACCAAGTCGGACCTCGTGGACCGCGAGCTCCTCGATCTGGTGCGGCTGGAAATTCAGGAATTCGTCGCCGGGTCGTTCCTCGACGGCGCGCCCGTGGTGGCCGTGAGTTCGCGCACCGGCGAAGGCCTGGACACCCTGAAGACCGAACTGCGCCGTCTGAGTCTGCTGATCGCGGCCAAGCCCACCGAGCTTCCTTTCCGGCTGCCAATCGACCGCGTGTTCATGATGAAAGGATTCGGCGTGGTGGTGACGGGAACGCTGGTCGCCGGCAGGATTGAGACGGAAGCCGAAGTCGAAATCTATCCGATTGCCCGGCGCGCGCGTGTGCGCGGTATCGAGGTCCACAATCAGGCGGCCGGCGTGGCAGTGGCGGGTCAGCGCACCGCTTTGAACCTCGCCGGCGTGGACGCGGCGGCCCTGGGGCGCGGAATGGTGCTGGGGCCGGCCGGGCTCTTTGCGGCCACCGACCGCGTCGATGTGGTGCTCCAGCTCGTCCCGGCGGCAAAGCCCCTCAAGCACCGCGCCAGAGTCCACTTTCACTGCGGGACCAGCGAGTCTGTGGCGGAGGTTGCGCTACTGGAAGGGAAGGAACTCCGGCCGGGCGGACGAGCTTATGCTCAGCTTCGCGTCGCGGAGAAGGGCCTGTTGCTGCCAGGCGATCGCTTCATCGTCCGGCAGTTCTCTCCCGTCACCACCATCGGCGGCGGCCTCATCCTGGATATCCAGCCGCCCCGGCATCGCCTGGCCGATCCTGCGGTGAGTGCGTTCCTGGCAGCGCTGGAGCAGGGCGGTCCCGAGGAGCGGTTGCAGCTTCTGGTAGAGCAGGCCGGTGAGGCCTCGCCGGCTGCGCTCGCCAGCCGGACCGGGTGGCAGCCGGCCGAGGTGGAGAGAATCGCCAAGGTCCTGGAAGGCAGGAACCGGGTGATGATTCCGGGCCCGACGTCCGGCGTGGTGGCCTCAGCCAGTTATTTCGCGGCGCTGGCGGAGCGCGTGGTGACCGAGCTCGAAGCCTTCCACAAGGCTAGCCCACTGGTCGCAGGCCTGGCCAGAGAGGACCTGCGCGGCCGCGTCGCCACCCGCGATGGTGGGGAGTCACGACTCGCTTCTCCCACCCTCTTCAACGCCGTGCTGCAGAGGCTGGTGGTGGAGAATAAGCTCGAAGTGCAGGGAGAGACGGTGCGCCGCGTGGGGCGGGAAGTCCGCCTGAGCTCGGAAGAGCAATCGGCCAAAGAACAAATCTGCCAGGCTTTTGAAAGGGCCGGTCTCGCCGTACCCGCCGCCAGGGAAATCCTCCAGGCGCTCCCCATCGATCGCGCCCGCGCGGAGAAGATCCTCCACCTGCTGCTTCGGGAAAAAACCCTTCTGAAGGTGTCGGAGGACCTGATCTTTCATCACTCGGCGCTCGAGCGGCTGCGGGCGCTGGTGGCTCAGCGCAAGGCCGCGAGCAATCGCCTCGACGTCGCCGCCTTCAAAGAAACCACCGGACTGAGCCGGAAGTACGCCATCCCCCTGCTCGAGTACCTCGATCGCGAGCGGGTGACGCGGCGCGAGGGCGATGTGAGGATCATCCTTTGAGTAAAACGGGGTTCGGGATTCGGAGCTCGGGATTCGAAGAGGAAGACACGATGCGGGCATTTTTGTTGGACGAGCCCGAGATCCGAACCTCGAGTCATGGTTCTTCTGCGAACCCCGAACCCCGAACCCCGGAATACGTCACCGTAATTATGGAATACCACGGCTAAGACAGAAGCGGTTTCAGCATGCCGTAGACGAGCGCGACCGGCAGGCCGACCACGTTGAAATAGCAGCCCTCGATGCGGGTGACGAACCGCGAGGCCCGTCCCTGGATGGCGTAGGCCCCGGCTTTACCAAAAGGCTCGCCGCTGCGAACGTAATCGCTGATCTCCTGGTCGTCGAGGCGGCGAAAGGTGACCTGGGTGGTTTCGTGGTCCAGCGCCTCGATCGCGTCAGGCGGGCGTGCCAGGCACACGCCCGTGATCACCTGGTGGGTGCGGCCGGAGAGCAGTCGAAGCATTCGCGCCGCATCCTCGGCGTCGCGAGGCTTGCCCAGAATCTCGCCTTCGACGACGACCTCGGTGTCAGCGCCCAGTACGATGACATCATCGAACGCGTCGCAGGAGGTATTGCCGGACACATCGCCGGAGCTGTCGCCAGACGCAACCCCGTTGGTATCGTTCAACACGCCGGGTGCCGCGGCGACCGAGGCCGCCACCGCGAGGGCTTTGTCGCGCGCCGTCCGGCGTACGTAGCATTCGGGAGTTTCGTTAGGAAGCCGCGCCTCCTCCGCGCCGCTCGCGAGCACGTCGAAATCGAACCCAGCCTCGCGCAGGACGTCCTGCCGGCGGGGCGAGCTGGAAGCCAGAATCAAGCGCATGACGACATGATTATAAGTCGGATTGAACGAACAAATGGAAGAAGGCGCCCTGCTCAACGGGGCCGGCGCGTGAGCACCCGGCGCTCCCATCGGGCCTATCAAAATCCTTCATTCGCAGGTCAAGCTGTGCTAAACTCCATCTCCGCTTTCAAACATGATCTGGCGGTGCCGAAAACGCCGACCAGCGTCGAACAAGGAAGGAAGTCCAGTGGACGAGGTCGCGAAGGTCCTGGCCGGCATTCTCAAACGACAGGTGCAGCGTGCCGAACCCCCGCTGGTGGAGATCCTCGCGCCGCTGTGGCCCAAGGTGGCTGGGGGGGCCATCGCCCAGCAATCGCAGCCGGAGGCTTTCGCGGCTGGCACGTTGACGGTGGCGACAGCCGATCCGGGTTGGGCGAAAGCGCTGACGGCGATGAAAGAAGAGTTGCGGGGCAGGATCAACGCGTACCTCGGGCATCCTGTGGTCCGCGCTCTGCGAATCCGCATTGTCATCAAGCTGGCTCTGCCGCTGCCATCGGGGGCTGCGGAGCGCGGACTGCCGAAAGCCATCGACCCCGCCCCGGTCGAGTGGACGGGCCCACTGGAGGGGCTGGAGAAGCTCAACCCCGAGATGGCGCGGATCGCGCGGCTCTCCTACGCGAAGTACTTCGCGCGCAAAGGGTAATGGAGTTGACTGAATGCCCCTGACCGAAAAGGATGTTCGCTACGTGGCGGACCTGGCTCACCTGGATCTCACCGAGGACGAAGTGAAGCGCTTCTTGCCGCAACTCGACTCGATCCTCGACTATGTTCAGAAGCTGAACGAACTCGACACCAGCGAGATCGAGCCCATGGCCCAGGTGAGCGCCGGTGAGGGGCCTGTGCCGCTGCGGGCGGACGAGCCCCGCAGCACCTTCACGCCCGAGGTGGCATTGGCCAACGCACCCGCGCCCGGCCCCGGGTTCTTCAAGGTGCCACGCGTGATCGAGCGAGAATGACTTGGGCCGTGCCCGTGGAACGGGCGACAGCAACCGGCTTCTTTGTTTGGTGATAAAATTGCGTTCTTGACAGGATTAAACAATTGGTTTACAGTTCTAACTAGAGAAAGTTGATGGCTCGGGTCGTACACCGACTTAAATAGTCAGCTCAGGGGAAGGTCTGGCAGGCGGTTTGGTGGCGAAGGAGGTTGTTCCGATGTTGGTAGCTGAGGGTCGCGTTTTCCCCATGCAGAGGGTTGCCAACCCATCGCGCGCCAGGAGGCCCACGGACCCCAGGACGATGGAAAGCAGCGTCGCACTCAGTGCAGTTGAGGTCGCTTGCGCCGCCATCGCGATGCCCTCGATCCCGGCGGGTAGCGCAGAAAAATGCCGAAAACACGGATGCAAAGCCACCAGATAACCTGGAATCAACAACTTGACTCAAAAACCAAACCCAAACCAAAGCCAGACCAAACCCAAACCAAAGCCAATAAGTCCTTTAGATTTGAAGTCACCTCGAGGAGCAAAGCCAAAGCAAAGCCAAAAGGCGAAGGTTTCTCAAAAGGAGGGTTGTGGGCTGAACGGGATGACGTCAAAACTTGAAACCTGGCGCGACCGCCGCCAAGAAATAAAAGAAAAAACAGCTTAGGCAAGGATACTAGCCACTAATCACTAGTCACTTCGTCATATGGAGCTGACAGACCTTACTCTCGAATCGATCCGCGACACGCTGGCGCGCAAAGAGGCCTCGGCGGAGGAACTGGTCGGCGCTCATCTGGCACGGATCGAGCAGCAGGACAAAGACCTTCGGGCCTACCTGACTCTCTCGCCGGAGCGCGCGCTCGCGCAGGCCCGCCGGATCGACGCCATGATCGCCGCTGGCGCGCCTTTGCCGCCCCTGGGCGGAGTCCCCGTCGCCGTCAAGGACGCCATCATCACCCGCGGCGTTCGGACCACCGCGGGCTCACAGATTCTCCGGAACTACATTCCGCCCTACGATGCGACAGCGGTGGCGCGCCTCGAGGCCGCCGGCGCGTGCATTCTGGGCAAGACCAACTGCGACGAGTTTGCCATGGGCTCGTCGACCGAGAATTCGGGCTACTTCGCTACCCACAACCCTCACGACCTCACCCGCGTGCCCGGCGGTTCCAGCGGGGGATCAGCGGCCGCGGTGGCGGCCCACCTGGCCACGGTGGCGCTGGGCTCCGACACGGGCGGCTCCATCCGCCAGCCGGCTTCGCTCTGCGGCACGGTGGGCGTGATGGGAACCTACGGGCGCGTCTCACGTTTCGGCCTCATTGCTTTCGCTTCCTCGCTCGATCACATCGGGCCCTTCGGCCGATCGGTGCGCGACGTGGCGGCGGTGCTCCAGGTGATCGCCGGCAAAGACCTTTGCGACTCGACTTCCTCCCAGGAACCGGTGGCGGACTACGAGGCACTGCTCGATCGACCCGGGAAGGGCTTCAAGGTGGGCATCGCGGACGAGTACTTCGAGGGGCTGAGCCCCGCGATCGGCGACAGCATCCAAAAGGGCATCGACTTACTCGCGAAACTTGGGTGCGAGATCACGCGCATCAGCCTGCCGCACACCGACTACGCCATCGCGTGCTACTACATCATTGCCACCGCCGAAGCGAGTTCGAACCTGGCGCGGTACGATGGAGTCCGTTACGGATTCCGTGCCGCCGCCTACGACGGCCTCGCCGACATGTATCGCCAGACGCGAGACGGCGGCTTCGGGCCCGAGGTGAAGCGGCGTATCATGCTCGGCACTCACGTCCTCAGCTCGGGCTACTACGACGCGTATTACCGCAAGGCCCAAAAGGTCCGCACCCTGATCACGCGCGATTTCCAGGAGGCCTTCGACGAGGTTGACGTCATCTTGACCCCGACTTCGCCCGTCCCCGCCTTCAGGCTCGGCGAGCGCCTTGACGATCCCTTGCAGATGTATCTCGCCGACATCTACACCGTCACCGCCTCGCTCGCCGGCATCCCCGGCATCTCGGTGCCGTGTGGCAAGACCAAGCCGGCCGCGGACGAACCGCGCTTGCCGGTGGGAATGCAACTTCTGGCCCGGCACTTCGAGGAATCCCGGCTGCTGCAAGTAGCCTATGCGTTCGAGAAGGCGGGAGGTTTCGAGGTCTGATGCGACGATTGACGAGTGGCGAACCTGGCTGGCTCCTGGAAACGATCCTCACGCGGTCGGCTTCTGCTTTGTCCCTTTCGGTTTGGCGGCCGTCGGCTGGGCTTGCGTCGACTTGGCGGCCGGCTTCTTCCGGTGAACGGCGGGGTGGCGCCCCGAACTGGCGGCTGCCGGCACGTAGACCTTCAACGTCGCGCCCGCGGTGAGCCGGGAGTTCCTCAGGTTGTTCCAGCGGCGAATCTCATACGGGGAAGCATCGAAGCGGTCAGCGATCAGGTCGAGGGTGTCGCCGGGTCGCACCTTGTAGTAACGCGCTGTGCGAGGTGCGCGCGGATGAACGCGCTCCAGGGACCATTCCGCGCCGGGAGCGATCGGCAGCAGCAGATGCGCACCCTGCTCCACCGAAGCCCCTCGATCCAGTCCGTTCGCCGAGGCCAGGGCGGCGCTCGCCAACTTGAACTTTCGGGCAATATCCGGAAGCGTCTCGCCGGGCTCCACCTTGTGGGCGCGCCACCAGATCCGCTTGTCGGGAGGCACCGCCTGGATCCTCTCTTCGTAAGCCTGCTTCGTGCCCGGGGGCAAGTTGAGCACATACGTCGGGTCATTGCCGGGCGTCGTCCAACGCTGCAGGCCGGGGTTCAGTCGGACCAGGTCCTCCGCCGGATGGTCGATGAGCTGCGCGACCAGACGAAGATCGGTGGGCACGCTCACCGTCACCTGGTCGTCCTCCAGCGGGGGATCGGCCGGCACGTCAAAACCGTAGGCTCTGGCGTTCTTGGCGATCAGCGCCGTGGCCAGAAAAATAGGAACGTAGTCCTGGGTCTCTTTGGGAAGGGCGTTGAGACGCCGCAGTTCCCAGTAGTCGGCGTATCCGGTCTTCTCGATGGCCTTTTGCACGGTGACCGGCCCGGCGTCGTAGGCCGCCATCACCAGGAACCAGTCCCCGAACTGCTGGTAAAGCTCTTTCAGATGGCGGGCCGCCGCGCGCGTGGACTTGGCCGGGTCCTCGCGCTCGTCCACCCAGCGGTTCACCTGCAGTCCGTACTCTTCCGCCCGGCCCCGCACAAACTGCCAGATCCCCACCGCTTTCTGGCTCGAGATGGCGAAGGGGTTGAAGGCGCTCTCGCTGGCGGCGAGATAAATGAGGTCCTGGGGCAGGCCTTCCTCGCGCAGCACCTTGGAGATCATGGGCTGGTAGCGGCCCTCGCGCTCCAGGATGGTCTGCATGTAGCCTCGGGCGTGGTGCTGAAGATAGCCGATGACGCCGTCGACGTAGTCGTTCGACACCAGCGGCAGGTCCGACTGCACCGATTTGATCTCCTGCTGCACCTGCTCCTTCACCTTGGGGTCAACCGGGAACGTGAGGCCGGCAAACGACTCGATGGGCGCCGGCTCGTAGTGATGCTCGCCCAGCGTGTCGCCGCGCTCGATCGCCGCCACCTCGGCGCTGTAAGTATCTTCCACCACCTTCTCGAACACGGCGCTCAGCCGGTCGTCAGACCCTACGTCGAGATTGGCTTCCAGCAGCGTGCTCAAGGCCCGATCGAGCTTCTGGCGCGCTCCTTCGAGGTTGCCGGCCGTGTAATCGGACATCCCGGCTTGGTAGAGCCCATCGACTTGCTTAAGGAGCGCGTCCGCCGCGCTGGGAGCGGGTGCGGGAGGCGCTTCAGGTTTTTGGGCGGGCGGGGGTGGAGCTTGGGCCTCGGGCGTCGCGGCCGGAGCCTGGGCAGAGGCGGACGGACGTACCACCGTCTGTTGTTTGGTCTCCGGCCCACAGGCGGCGAGCACCGCCAGCAGCAACAACGCCGGTATTATCCGAAGCCTGGTCAAAAATCCTTCTCCCGCCGCCGTCCCATCCCCTACGGGCCCTTAGCGGCACCCTGACGGGCCCTTTTCCGGCCCCCGCCGACTTTGTGACGGCAGCGAAGCGAGCGACTACAAGGATTCTAGACCGCGCCCAGCGGCGGGTCAACCTAAACCGAGAGGGTCCTCCTGGACGCCTTGATTCCCAAGGGGTTAAATCATAAGCCAAAAGGCTGGGCGCCCCGTGTCGGCGCAGGGCTCTCCCAGCCCGAAGGGCGGCGGCGGGCCGACGCATAGGGTAGCTTGCCCACCGGCTCAATCCTTTACACCGTTTCGGCCCAACCCGAACCGGCGCCGGTCGAACGACGACTACCTCCGCCCCCGCCTACTTCTGCCCGCCTATTTCTGGTAGTACGCGGCGTTCATCGGCGTGTAGTTCGCCCACTTCTCCGGCAGGTCATCGAGGGGAAAGATTGCCGAGACCGGGCACACGGGGACGCAGGCCCCGCAATCGATGCACTCGACCGGATCGATATAGAGCATTGGCACGTCGGCGAAGTTAGCCTCGTCCTTGCGCGGGTGGATGCAATCCACCGGACACACGTCCACACAGGCCGTGTCCTTGGTGCCGACGCAAGGTTCAGCGATAATGTACGCCATAAAAGGTTAGCCCTCCTCACAAGTAGCGAAGTCATCGGAGAACCAGTCTCCGAAGAAACTAGGTTAATGCCTTCCAGCCCGAAGCGGCGACGACTTAAGTCGGGGCTTTCGAGAAGAGGAAGACAGGAGTCAGGAGTCAGAATGAAGAAGCTTCTGGGTTCTGTCTTCTGCCTTCCTCTCTTGTGTCTGCTTTCCGTCATCTGCATAATCTGTGAAATCTGTGAACCATCTCCGTTCCGCCCCCCCTTGCCGCGCCGAAGCATGGCGACTAAGATGTCAGCATGGCGATTCTCGATCCCGTCGAGACCCTACGGCGCGTGGCGTTCTTTGCGCCGCTGCCAGTCGAAGAGCTCAAGACGCTGGCCTGCCACTGTGCCATACGACGGCTTCGGAGCCAGGAAATGCTGTTTGCCGAGGGCGACCCCTGCGAAGGGCTCTTCATGGTGCAGGCTGGCACGCTTCGCATCTTCAAGATGGCCGAGAACGGGCGCGAGCAAGTGCTCACCACGGAGCGTCCCGGCTCCACGGCGGGTGAGTTGGCGCTGTTCGACGGCGGGACGTTTCCGGCCTCAGCGGCGGCGGCGGAAGACTCCACTGTCCTCTACCTGCCCAAGCGCGAGTTTCTCGATCTGTGCCGGCATAATTCCGAAGTGGCTTTTGCGGTGTTCAAGACGCTGGCCTCGCGCTCCCGCTACCTCACCAGCTTGGTGGAGGAATTGTCGCTCAAGGAGGTCAGCCATCGACTCGCTCGCTTCCTACGCGACCGGGCGGCGCGCGACGGGGTCCGCACGCGGCGGGGCATCGAGTTTCCGCTGGAGGAAACCAACCAGGAGATCGGCGCCGAGATCGGCACCGTACGCGACCTCGTTTCCCGCAACCTGCGCCGTTTTGTGGACCGCGGCATCATCAAGATGGAGCGGCGCAAGGTCATCGTTCTCGATATGACTGAACTCGAGGTGCAGGCCGCGGGCGCCAAACGCGCCTCCGCATAGCCAGAGGATCCCGGTGCTGGCGCTTCCCTCGCCTGATTCCCATGAAGGAACATGCCTGATTGTGCCTTCCGTCGAACAAGAGGTTCATTCCTGTGTACCCTCCTCTAGCCGCTTCGGCCAGTGGTGTGCTTAGGTCACTCATGCTAGACCGCAAGGCGGTTGCTGCGGAAGTTAATTTAGCGATGGCCATCTTACATTCGAATCTAATCCCCTATAAGATAGGTGGGACGACCACCAGCGCGTTACTCTGGTGACGAAGCGACGTGGCAGAAGGATTCCTTACGCGGATCAGACGATGTTCAACCTGAATTGAAATGAGCTGAATTAGAATGACGCTTGGGCGCGGATTGCGGACCAGTTTTCCGAAGAACAGGAGCACTTGGCAGTGCGAGTGGGACAGAAAATAAATGAAGGCGCGGGCGGGCAGAGCATCCCGCGCCGCGCCGGCAGGGGGCCTTGCCCGCTTTCCTTCGCCCAGGAGAGGCTTTGGTTCCTCGACCAACTGGAACCCCAGAACCCCGTTTACCACAATGTGGAGGCGGTCGAGTGGAAGGGACCCTTGGACCGCAATGCCCTGGAGAAGGCTCTCGATGCGCTGGTCGCCCGCCATGAATCCCTGCGCACCGTGTTCCGCGCCGTCGACGGAATCCCAGTTCAGGTGGTCACTCCGGCTCGGGCGGTCCCTTTCGAGGTCATCGATTTCCGTGGCGGCTCGCCGGATGAGGAAGAGGTGCGGCGGCAACTGAAGGAGAAGTCGCGGCAACCCTTCGATTTGGGCCGGGACTTGATGTTGCGTGCCACCTTGTTCCGAGTTGGTGAAGATGAGTATAAGCTGCTGCTGGTCATCCACCACATCGCCTCCGATGGCTGGTCGATGGGCGTACTGCTGCGCGAACTGGGCATCCTGTACGAAGCCTTTCGCAACCGGCAGCCCGCTAGCCTGCCGGAATTGCCTATTCAGTACCGCGACTTCGCCCAATGGCAGCGGGAATGGCTGCAAGGGCAAGTTCTGCAGAAACAACTTTCCTACTGGCAGGAACGTTTGGCTGGCGCCCCGGCTTTGCTTCAATTGTGGACAGATCACCCTCGACCCAGCCTGCCAACGCGATCCGGGGCGCGCCAAGCGATCGCCTTGCCAGAGAAATTGGCCCACTCACTGGCGGCACTGAACAAACGAGAGGGGACCACCCTGTTCATGGCCTTGCTGGCCGCCTTCCAGGTTCTGCTGCATCGCTACACCGGGCAGACAGACCTGTGCGTGGGTTCACCGATTGCCAATCGGAGCAAACTGGAAACCGAGGGGCTAATCGGGTTCTTTGTGAATACCCTGGTCCTGCGTGCGGACCTCTCGGGCGACCCCAGCTTCCGGGAGGTGTTGGGGCGGGTGCAGGACGTCGCCCTGGAAGCGTCGGCGAATCAGGACTTGCCCTTTCAGAAGTTGGTAGAGGCGTTCGACCCCAAGCGGAGCTTGAGCCACTCTCCGCTCTTTCAAGTTATGTTCGTTCTTAACGAGACGGCGGAAGGCATAGGGTTGGCAGGGGTTAGGACACGAGCGGAAGAGATCGGCTCGGGCACAGCGAAATTCGATTTGATGCTCTCCCTGGAGGAGTCAGGAGGCCGGATTTGGGGCCATATCGAGTACGACACCGATTTGTTTGAGGCGGAAACCATCCGGCGTATGGCCGGCCACTATGAGACGCTGTTGCGAGCGGCCGTGAGGGATCCTGACCAACGGGTTTCCAGCCTGCCCATGCTGACGGAGCCCGAACGCCGGCTACTGTGCGTGGACTGGAACGACACGCGGCGTGCATACCCGGAATGCGGTGTCTGTCAGCTATTCGAGGCCCAAGCGAGACAAACTCCCGAGTTCGTCGCGGTCGAGGACGACGAACGTCAACTCACTTACCAGCACCTGAACGTGCGTGCGAATCAACTCGCGCGCCACCTGCAAAAGCTGGGAGTGGGACCGGAGGTGTTGGTCGGAATACTGGTCGACCGGTCCGTGGAAATGGTCGTGGCGCTGATGGGCATACTCAAGGCGGGTGGGGCTTATGTGCCTCTCGATCCCGAGTACCCTTTGGAACGTCTGGCCTTTATGGTAGAGGATTCCAAACTTCAGGTTCTGGTCACTCAACGGCATTTCCAGGATAAGCTTTCGGACCTCCGGCGCGAGCTGATCTGCCTCGATGCAGATTTTGGGGCCATTGCTGGCGAGAGTCCCGAGGACAAGCCCAGCGGGGCCCAGCCGGACAATCTGGCCTACGTCACCTATACGTCGGGATCCACGGGCGTGCCCAAAGGTGTTCAGATCATCAACCGTTCCCTGGTCAACATGCTGACCTCGGCGCAAACGCGGCCCGGATTTACCGCCAACGATACGATCCTGGCAGCAACGCGGCTGACCTTTGACGTTGCCGCCTTGGAACTTTTCTTGCCGTTGATCGCCGGTGGCCGCGTAGTTTTGGCGAGTAGAGAAACGGCTGAAGATGGAGAACGCCTGAAAGAAGGACTGAAGGGGTCCGCTGCTACTGTTTTCCAAGCGACGCCTTCCACTTATCGCCTGCTCCTGGAGTCTGGTTGGCAAGGCAGCAAAGATATCAGAATCCAGGCCGCCGGCGAAGCCTTGGCTCCCGAACTGGCCAGGGAGCTGCTCAAGCGGGGCGCGTCGCTGTGGAATCTGTATGGACCGACCGAAACTACGGTGTACTCCACAATGTGTCGAGTTATTTCCGCCGAAGGGCCGATCTCTATCGGTACGCCCATTGGAAACACTCAATGTTACGTGCTTGACCCCCACCTTCAGCCATTACCTATCGGCGTGGCTGGGGAACTCCATATTGGCGGCGCCGGGCTGGCGCGCGGCTACTTGAACCGGCCTGAGCTCACCGCCGAGAAGTTCATCCACCACCCTTTCAGCGACGAGCCCGGAGCGCGCCTCTATAAGACTGGCGATCTGGCGCGATACCTGCCCGACGGAAACATCGAGTTTCTGGGACGGCTCGACAACCAGGTCAAGATTCGCGGCTTCCGGATCGAACTGGGGGAGATCGAGGCCGCTCTGCAGGAGCACCCAGCGGTGAGCGCAGCCGTAGTGGTGATGCGCGAGGATCGGCCGGACGACAAGCGACTGGTAACATACGTCGTCCCGAAGCAGGCGCCTGCCCCGACGCCGGGTGAACTGCGCGGCTTTCTGGGGCGAAGACTCCCGGAGTTCATGCTGCCGTCGAGGTTCGAGTTCCTGCCGTCTCTGCCTTTGACACCGAGCGGCAAGGTGGACCGGGGGGCGTTGCCGGCACCGGGCGAGTCGAGGCCCGAAGCGAGCGCGGCTTTCGTGGCGCCAGGGTCGGAGCTGGAGAAGAAGCTGGCAGGGATCTGGCGCGACGTGCTACGCCTCGACCGAGTCGGTGTTCACGACAACTTCTTCGACCTTGGCGGCAACTCGCTCCTCGCCACGCAGGTGATTTCCGCGGTGAGAAAGGAGTTTGCCTCGCAAGTGCCCTTGCGCCGTCTTTTCGAAATGCCAACCTTATCAGGGTTGGCGCTGGCCGTCGTCGAAAGCCAGGCGGAGCAAGTCGGACCGGCCGACACCTGCCGCATCTTGGACGAGTTGCAGGAAGCCGGCACGCCAACGGAATTCATTTCGAGAGAGCCACGGAACTTGGAGGACGCGGGAGCAATTGACCTGCGTCAGCGGATTGCAGGGTTGCCGGCGCACCAACTCACACTGCTCGAGGTGAGGTTGAGGCAGAAGTTGGAAGAAGCCTCAGGCGGGCAAGGCATCCCGCGCCGCTCCGGTACCGGCCCTAGTCCCCTTTCTTTTGCCCAAGAGCGGCTCTGGTTTCTCGACCAGCTGGAAACCCGGAGCCCGGTTTACAACATCGCCCAGGCGGTGAGGTGGAAAGGACCCCTGGACCGCCTGGCCTTGGAAAAGGCTTTGCACGCCGTCGTCGCCCGCCATGAATCCCTGCACACCGTCTTCCGCAGCGTCGAGGGAATCCCCGTGCAGGTGGTCACGCCGGACTGGGCCCTGCCTTTTGAGGTCATCGACCTGCGCGGTCACCCTTCGGGCGAAGAAGAGGTCCGGCGGCGGTTGAAGGAAAGATCGCGGCTACCTTTCGACCTGAGCCGCGACCTGATGCTGCGTGCGACTTTGTTTCAAGTCGATGAGGATGAGTTTTGGCTGCTGAT
>Ga0335078_10007769_pt1 | contig 15914 bp, 14 predicted proteins | sample Lox_Sample_32_FD_206711 | JGI IMG/M metagenome (GOLD analysis project Ga0335078, IMG submission 206711) | Soil microbial communities from Loxahatchee National Wildlife Refuge, Florida, United States - Lox_Sample_3.2 | ecosystem: Environmental > Terrestrial > Soil > Wetlands | place: USA...
CAAGAAAGTCACCGCGCGCCGTATGGTGACCATGGTCCAAACCATCAACCGCGAGAATTTCAACAATCGCCAGAACGTCACCTGCTGGACCTGCCATCATGGCCGCGACCGTCCATCTACTAGCCCGACGCTGGAGTTCGTCTACGGCCCGGGCCCTTCGGATATGGACGACGTGCTATCGCAAGCGCCCGGCCAGCCTTCCGCCACTGAGATTTTGGACAAGTACCTCCAGGCGCTCGGAGGTGCAGCCAAACTCGCAACTTTGAAGAGCTATGTCGCCACCGGTAGCAGCGTGGGATTCGGCGGATTCGGCGGCGGCGGCGAAGTGCACATCTATGCGAAGGCGCCCGATATGCGCTCCACGATTATCGAGTTCAAGAAGGAAACCGAACGGCCCGACAGCATCCGCACCTGCAACGGCAAAACCGCCTGGATCAAGACTCCACTCACCGTGCTGGGCGAATATGAACTTACCGGCACTGAATTTGAAGGCGCCAAGCTCGATGCCGAAATGGCGTTTCCCGGGCAGATCAAGCAGATTCTCACCAGCCCGCGCGTGAGTCTTCCCACCTCCATCGGCGATCTTCCAGGCCCGTCCAGCCAGACCTCGACAGAGAAGAACGTTGGCATCGGACAGGACGTTGCTGTCAACGTATTGCAGGGAACGGGCCCCGGCGGCACGCTCACCACTCTCTATTTCGATCAGAAGACCGGACTGTTGCTGCGCATGAAGCGTTACGGCCGGACGCCCATCGGCCGCGTGCCGACCCAGATGGACTTCTCCGACTACCGCGACGTCAACGGCATAAAGTTTCCGTTCAGCTTGACGTTTGCCTGGTTGGACGGCCGCGACGCCATCCAGTTGAATGACATTAAACTGAACGTCGCTATCCCGGACTCGAAGTTCAATACGCCGGAATCGGCGAAACAGTAAGTCTCAAGCCGCGCTCTGGCGCACGTGCCAGCACACGCCGGCCGGATCGATGATGTGAATCTCGCGGCCCCACGGAAAATCCTGTGGCGGCCGCACTTTCACGCCGGCGAATGACGTTGGCAAATCCTTGGCCTCGATCTCGCGCCAGTAGGCGTCCAGATCATCCACTTCGAAATTGATCATCTGGTTGCTCTGCCACTCCGGAATGTTGATGTTCTGGAGCAGAAAAAATGCGCTGCCGAACCGCATCGCGGCGAGCCCGCCGTTCTCCCACGCCTTCTCGAATCCGAGCGCGATGAAGAAATCGACGGACCGCGAAAAATTTGCGCCGGATGGAACGAACGGATAGAGCGTGGTAGCGCGTACCATGTCTACCCGAGCGTATCACCCGGCGCAAAGCTGGAAGAAGGTGCTATCGAGCGAAAGTCACCGAGATCCTACAGGACTGCGCAGTGCGTCCGCGTTAATTGCGTTTTCCGCCAGGCTCGTCAACTTCCGGTCGGCTTCTTTCTCTTCTTCCAGAGTCTGCGCGAGCAATGAAACGGCATTGTTGAGGCCCAACTTCTGCGCGAATGCTTTAGCCGACCCATAGGCGGCAATCTCGTAATGCTCCACGCGATTTGCGGCAGCGATCAGTCCGGCGTCGCGTAACGTTGTGTTCTCGATATCGTCGATAAGATCTTCGCCTTCTTCGATTAGCCCCTTCATTGCGTCGCAGGTCTGAGCCTTGGCGTCTTTGCCGATCTCCCGGAATATTGTTTCTAACCGGCGCACATGACCGCGCGTTTGCTCGAGGTGAGATTCAAACGCCTGGCGGAGTTGTGCGGTCGTGGAAGCCTCCGCCATTTTCGGCAGCGCCTTTACCAAGCGTTGCTCCGCATCATACAGATCCTCGATCTGTTCGAGGAATAGATCGTCCATCGTTTCAATTTTCATGTTGTACTCCGTGACTGCTAAATAGTGTCGGAAAACGAACTCCCGCACGTTAGACAGGTGGGAGCCACAATTGTGTTGCGGATTGCCGCGCACATCGAGGAAGGTGCGATTAGTGAACGGCCGCGGTTCGAATCTTCGCGCCGTCGCCCCAGGCGATCACGGTTTCTTTCCCGGCATGAGCCATCTTGGGATAACCGAGATCGCTCTTGTCGCCCTTCGCGATTTCAAGCGCCGGTCCGGCAGCGCCCGCAGCAGTCACTTCCCGGACCAGAACCCGCGCGCCACCGCCCGAGCCTTGCTCCAGCCACGAAACCGTCGCGTTCCCGGCGTCGTCGAGAACAAGCGACGTGTAACCGAGCGCGTGGCCGGTGCTGATTAAAATCGGCTTGCCGAAAGTAACGCCGTCATCGGTGGAGAAAACCAGTTTCACCTGCGGGGAGTCGTGCGCGGAGGTGTACCAGGAGATCGACGCGCGATCTCCCCGGGCAGCAACCGCGGCCGCGTTCACCGGACACGCATCGATTTGCCAGTTATCGTTATTAATGATTTTCGACTGCGACCATTTCCCATTCTCGAAACGCAACACCGCGATGTCGCGGATATTTTTCACTGTGTGATCGCGATAGGCCACGAGCAATCCTTTCGCGGTCTTTGCCACGGCCGTCGGGCAGCAGGCGCAGACGTCGTCATCCAGACGCTCTTCGTTCACCTCCTTGCCGTTGGCGTCCACCACCGAGCGCATCAGGAATACCGGCCCATCCTCGCCCTTGAGCGCCTCGAGCCAAAATATCGACGCACCGCCATCCGGGTTCGTCACCATCGATGCCAGCCCATGCTGCACCGCACTGCGGTCGCGATTCGCCTGCAGCGGCGCAGTCCAGTGCGTCCCGTCGGCAGAGGAGGACACGTAAACGTACTCAGCGTCGCTCGATTCCTGATTCTCCACCCAATGCGCCAGCCAATGGCCCGCGCCTGTTTGCATGACCTCTGGTACCTCTGCTGGGTGACGGAAGAAGTGGCGATGCGCGGCGATCGTCACAGGCTGCGACCACGCGCCGTTGCGCCGCACTGCGTACTTCAACGTGCCCGAGCCGTCCTTGGTCGGCTCAACCCAGTTGAGTACTGTCCCGCCGTCAGTGGTCACGGACCAATTCGGCTGAAGGCTTCCGGGTCCCGCGGGATTCGTGAAAGGCGTTGCCGACAAGCTCTGCGCGAGGGTGGGAGCCGCGATCAACAGGGCCGAGACGAAAACTTGTAGTGTTTGCATGGCGGTTGCAAATACCACTATCCCACGCACAGCAACCGGCATCCAGGCGGGGTATCATCATTTCTATGCGAACTCTTCGAGCGAGCGTATTCTTCGCGGCCCTGTTGCCGCTCTGTGCCGCCATTAACGATCCGGTGAAAACCGAGAACGGCCTTGTCTCCGGCATCCCGGGCGCCGACTCCAGCGTCCACGTGTACAAAGGCATTCCGTTCGCCGCGCCGCCCGTCGGCGATCTGCGTTGGCACGCACCGAAGGCGGCGGCAAATTGGGAAGGCACGCGCGCAGCCGACAAGTTCGGACCCATTTGCATGCAGCGCACCGGCGGCGTTGGCGGTGCTCGAAACGACGTGAAGATGAGTGAAGACTGCCTCTATCTGAACGTCTATACCGCTGCCAACTCTGCCAAGGATAAGCGCCCTGTGATGGTATGGATCCACGGTGGTGCGCTCACCAGCGGCGCCGGATCGGTTTACGATGGCGAAGCGCTCGCAAAGAAAGGCGTAATCGTTGTCACCGTCAACTATCGCTTGGGTATCTTCGGATTCTTCGCGCATCCGGAGCTGACTAAGGAGTCCGATCGAAACTCGTCCGGCAACTACGGACTGCTCGATCAAATCCAGGCGCTCGAATGGGTGCAGAAGAACATCGCGGCGTTCGGCGGCGACCCCAAACGCGTCACCATCTTCGGTGAATCGGCCGGCTCATGGAGCGTAAACTATCTCACCGCGACTCCGCTCGCTCGCGGGCTCTTCCAGCGCGCCATCGGCGAAAGCGGCGGCGAGTTCAATCCGGCGCGTAAACTTGCTGACATGGAGCAGGCCGGCGTGAAATTCGGCCAGGCCAACAACGCCCCAACCATCGCCGCGCTACGTGCCAAGCCCGCCGAGGAATTGCAGAAGACGCAAGGTTTCCAGACCGCGGCCAATGTCGACGGCTGGTTCCTGCCGCAGGACGTTTTCACCATCTACGCTACCGGCAAGCAGAGCGACGTTCCCACCATCATCGGCTCGAACAATGATGAAGGCACTTTGTTCACTCCGCCCAACACCAGCGTTGCTTCCTTCCACAAGCTTGCCGAGACGCGATTCGGAAAAGACGCCGACGCCTTTTTGAAGCTGTATCCTGCCAGCGACGACCAGGGAGCCTGGGCAGCGCAGGCCGAGAGCATGCGCGATCAAACGTTCGGGTGGCAGATGCGCACCTGGGCGCGCGAACAAACCAAAACCGGCAAATCGAAAGTCTACGTCTACTATTTCAGCCGCGTTCCTCCCGGACCGAGCCGCGTAAAGGGCGCATTCCACGGCTCAGAAATCGGATACGTGTTCGACAACCTGATCCTCCCGCCGTGGGGCGCCGGTCCGAACGAGGCGTCGCGGCCCTACACCGATCTTGACCACAAACTCGCCGACACCATGTCCTCCTTCTGGGTGAACCTCGCAACTACGGGCGATCCCAACGGCAAAGGCCTTCCCAAATGGCCGGCGTATAAGACCAAGGATGACGTGGTCATGAGTCTCGGCGACAAAATCGAAGTAATGCCGCTGCCGCACAAGGCCCAGCTCGATTTTCTGGACGAATACTACGAGAAGCAGCGGCAAAATCCGCCGACTGGCGGCACCCGCTAAGCTAGCTAGTCGATTGCTCCGCCCCGGCTTTTCGTGATATAAAGGCCACGACTGGGGGGGCTGATGCGTTCTATCGCGCTTGCTCTGACTTTGGCCATTCCGGCCGCCGCCGCGACCATAAATTCCGGCTCTGTGACGTTCAATAAGGACGTGCTGCCGATCCTCGAAAAACGCTGCCAGGACTGCCACCGGCCCGGCGAGGTCGCCCCGATGGCCCTGCTGAATTACCAGGACGCGCGCCCCTGGGCGAAGTCGATCCGCCAGGCGGTCATCACGAAAAAGATGCCGCCGTGGTTCGCCGATCCGCACTACGGGAAATTTTCGAACGATCGCTCGCTCAGCCAGGCCGAGATCGATACCATCGTCGCGTGGGTGGATTCGGGCGCCAAGGAAGGCGATCCGAAGGACGCTCCCGCGCCGCGCGCATTCGTCGAAGGCTGGAACATCGGCACACCGGATCTGGTGCTCGAAATGCCAAATGCGTTCCCCGTGCCCGCGTCCGGTCAAGTCGATTATATGTACGTAGTGCTTCCCACAAACTTGACTGAAGACCGTTGGGTGCTGGCGACGGAAGTTCGTCCCGGCAATCGCGCCGTGATGCATCACGTGATCGCGTCCATCCGCGAACCGGGTTCGAACTGGATGACGGATGCGAAACCGGGCGTTGTGTTTCTCCCGCCGCGTGGAAGCCGCGGAGGCGAACTGACCGCTGGAATCGGAAGTTACGTTCCGGGCCAAGTTGTCTTGCCCGCGCACGACGGTCCGCGCCGCGCGACGCTGCTCAAGGCCGGCTCCGACATCGTGTTCCAGCTACACTACACGCCCAACGGAACGGCCACCAGCGACAAAACCAAAATCGGAATCATCTTCGCCAAGAGCGCACCCGAGAAGCGGCTGATCGGTGGCAACTCCGCGTCCTATCGATTTGCCATTCCGCCGGGTGATGCGAATTATCAGGTGGAAGCGTCCTCTACGCTCGCCTACGATTGCGACTTGGTCAGCATGATGCCGCACGCGCACCTGCGCGGGAAATCGTTCGAGTATCGCGTGGTGCGGCCGGACGGAACATCGGAAACCGTGCTCAGCGTGCCGAATTACGATTTCAACTGGCAACTCACCTACTATCTGGAAAATCCGATTCATCTGACCAAGGGCACCAAGGTAGAAGTGGTCGCGCACTACGATAACTCCGCCAACAATCGCTACAATCCCGACCCGGCCAAGGAAGTTCACTGGGGCGAACAAACCTGGCAAGAGATGATGATGGGTTATTTCAGCGTCATTGTTGACGGCAACGCGGAGATTCCCGGCGGCAAACGGCGGCCGGCGTCTGCTTCCGCCGCGCTTGCGCCCGCTGAATCATCCACTCACTGATGTCCGGAGTGCGGTTCATCGTTGTCGCCGCGCTCTGTGCGCTGTCTGCCGCGGCGGCAACGAACTCCAACGCCGTCACGTTTGACAAGCAAGTCCTGCCGATCTTCCAAAAACGCTGCCAGGATTGTCACCGCCCGGGCGAGGTCGCGCCCATGCCGCTGATTACGTATCAAGACGCGCGCCCATGGGCCAAGTCGATCCGCGAAGCGGTTCTCACGAAAAAAATGCCACCCTGGTTCGCCGATCCGCACTTCGGAAAATTTTCGAATGACCGCTCACTGAGCCAGGCCGAGATCGACACCGTTGTCGCCTGGGTAGATGCGGGCGCGAAGGAAGGAGATCCTAAAGACGCACCCCCGCCGCGGAAGTTCGTGGAAGGCTGGAATATCGGAAAGCCGGACCTGGTGCTGGAAATGCCCGAGGCGTTCGACGTCCCTGCCACCGGCCTGGTGGAATACCGATACGTGATTCTTCCCACGCATCTTACCGAGGACCGCTGGGTGCAGGCCACGGAAATTCGCCCCGGCAATCGCGCCGTCATGCATCACGTGATTGCATCCGTTCGCGAGCCGGGGTCGACGTGGTTTGCCGATCAAAAGCCCGGAGTCTTGTTTGTGCCACGCAACACATACCGCAGCGCCGACCTGACCCAGGGAATCGCGAACTTCATTCCGGGGCAGCAATTGCGTCCCGCTGACGACGGCGGACCGCGCACGGCTGTGTTTTTGAAGGCCGGCTCCGACATCGTACTCCAGCTTCACTACGCGCCCAACGGGACCGCCGTCAAGGACAAGACCAGAATCGGCTTCATTTTCGGCAATGGCCCGCCCGCACGACGCAGCGTGGGACGCAACGCCGCGCTGGTTCGATTCACCATCCCCGCCGGCGCAGCCGACTATCCCCTGGAAGCTGTTTCGACGCTGCCGTATGACTGCGATCTACTCAACATGACACCGCACGCACATCTGCGCGGCAAATCCTTCGAATATCGAATCCTCCGTCCGGATGGCACATCGGAAACGTTGCTCAAGGTTCCGAATTACGATTTCCATTGGCAGGTCACGTATTATCTTCAGACGCCGATCTATTTGACGAAGGGAACGAAGATCCAAGTAATCGCGCACTACGACAATTCCGCCAACAATCCACGTAACCCCGATCCAACGCAGATCGTCCATTGGGGCGAGCAGACCACAGATGAGATGCTGATGGGCTACTTCAATGTTGAGGTCGCTCCGAATTCCGGCTTGCCCTAAGCCGCGGCGCGCGGCTTGTAACATTCCGCTGACATCGGCGTCTCATAGTCCGAGTCACGTAGTTAGGAAAACAGCACCAACTATGTCAACCACGGAACATCAACCTGCAAGAATCCTGGTGATCGAAGACAGCCCCGCCGACATTCTGCTTCTGCGTCACGCCCTGGACGAACAGGGCGAGGACTATCAGATCGAAGTGCTCAAGGATGGCGCTCAGGCGCTGCAATTCGTCGTCGCCCAGCGCACCTTTCGCGACGAGTCGCGTCCCTGCGTGATCGTGCTCGATCTGCATCTCCCCAAACACAACGGTTTGACAGTGCTCGAGGCCATCAAGCAGGAGCCCGGCCTGCTGCACATCCATGTCGTCGCGCTGTCCACTTACACCAGCCCGCACGACGAAGCGGAAATCCGGGCGCTCGGCGTCCGAAGATATTGCGAGAAGCCCTCGGACTTGGACGGCTGGCTCATGCTGGCGTCCGATATTCTCGCGCTCTGCCGCGAATCGAACATCAACGCGGTCTTGCAGGATTAAGGCAGCCACCAGCTCAGTGAGTCCGAGGCAGCGGTGAAAAACTGATCGTGCGAATCGTCGCTGGCGTCGCTCTTAGTCCAGTTGCCTCCGGGCTTGTAGTTCGGATCGTGGTACACCCAAATCTGATCGCGCTGCGCCTTGGTTAGGATCTGTGCTTCCGACTCACAGTCGTACGCTTCGTTGTCGATGGTGAACGTTAGCTTTTTCCCATCGACAACACCGGCGTGCAGGAACGGCCTTCTGTCCACCAACTCGGTGGAAAAGAAAAAGCCGCCGCGCCCGGGGACGTAAAACATCGCGTAGCGGCCGGTAACAATCGCTCCCGCCGCGCCCGACGATAGCAGCCTGCCGCCCGAGCGCACCGCCAGCGCCGCGAATCGTATCTGCGCCGAGCCTTGCAAGCCGGATTCGGCCGATTCACCGCGCGGATTCATCTGAACCGAGACCACGTCGGTTAGGGTCATTTGCAAGCCGGGATTCGTTGGGACGCCGATCGAGAATTTCCCGCCCGAATCGAGCAGGGGCGATTGGAGGACCGCGCTGAGCGTCGGCGTCGGTTTGCCTCCATCAGCATTCGGATATTTCGCGGCGAAATCCTGCTCCGCCGGCAGCGCCGACACGCGAAATTGCTCGCCGTCCGCGCTGCGCTCCACTTTCAATTCGTACGCGAACACTGCCAGGCCAGTCTCATCGCGATAGATGCGGTAGAAGCTGCTCCCGGATGCCGGCGCCATCTCGGTTTTCAAGCCGCCAAGGTCTCCGGTGGAGGATTGCGCGGAGACCCGAAGCTGAATACCGTTGCTCAGCGCTACGGTCGCCGTTGGCTGTGCCCAGCACGCTGCAGCGATACATAGCGAAACTCCCAGCAATCGCGAAAACATGTCCTGCTCTTATTGTAAAGGCCGTCCGAATTCAGCCCGGCAGCCGCAGCGCCCGGCGGACGTCGGCCACCGCGCGGTTCTTCCAGTGCCGGCCCATGTTTTCCAGGTTGGTGAACGAACGCGGTTCCATGCGATCGATATAGAGCGTGCCGTTCAGATGATCGATCTCGTGCTGCAAAATTCGCGCGTACCAGCCGCGCGCCTCCAGGCGACGTTCCTCGCCCCGCTCGTCGAGATACTCCACCGTCACCTCGCGTGAGCGTTTCACCAACGCGCTGAATCCGGCCACGCTCAGGCAGCCTTCGAAAAACTCCACCTGCTCATCCGACCGCTCCACGATTCTGGGATTGATCAGCGCGTGAAACTCCACCGGACTCCGCTCGCGGTCCGCCAGCAGCTCAGGCGAAACATCGCGCAAATACTCGGGCCGATCCTCGATTACGGCAAGCTGTAGGGAGATGCCAACCTGCGGTGCCGCCAAACCAACGCCGGGTGCGTCGCGCATGGTGTCGCGCATCCAATCGATCAGGACCTTAGTCTGCGCGAGCTCGATCTGTTCTTTCGCCACCGGGCTGGCGTCCGCGCGCAAAACGGGCTCTCCAGCCTGCACGATCTTCAATAGCATCGCCAACTATACTAACTTGATCGACATGCTTCCTTTCGGTGAAAAGAAGTGATATGCTGCGCCTATGAACGGGAAACTCCTGCTGGCTGCTGCTTTTTTCGCCGTCGCCCCCGCCGCGATGGCGCAATCCTTGGCTGGACGTTGGGACGCCACGGTGACGGTGAACGGTCTCGATATTCCCTTCCGCTTCGAAATCTCCGGCGACGGCGCCGCCGCGAAGGGCACGTTCTTCAACGGCGATGTGCGCTTCAACTCCACGAGCGGCAGTGTCGACAAAGGCGAGCTCACGCTGAACTGGGATTACTACGCCTCGCGCCTGGATGCGACGTATAAAGACGGCGTTCTGGACGGCAAGTACAGCCAGGCTCGCCGCGCCGAGCGGGCGGAGTACGCATTCCACGCCAAGCGCTACGCCGCCGCGCACGAGGAAGCTGGCGCGCCCAAGATCGGCGGCAACTGGATCATTCCAACCAAGAGTCCCAAGGGCGAGTCGGCCTGGCACTTCATCGTAAATCAAAAGGGTGCGGATGTATCGGCCGCGATTCTGCGCATTGATGGCGATACCGGGGCCGTCACCGGCAGCTACAAGGACGGTAAATTCGTTCTGAGCCATTTCTCCGGCACTCGCCCGCTGTTGCTCGAAGTCACGCTGAAGCCCGACGGATCGCTCGACATTCTCCAGAACAAGAAGACCGAGCTCACCGCGGTGCGGGCCGAACAGGCCGACGCGAAGGGCGTGCCCCAGCCCACGGATCCGATGAAGCAGACTAGCGTTAAGGATCCCCACGCGCCATTCGCCTTCAGCTTTCCCGATCTGAACGGCCACATCGTTAGCAATACTGACGCGCGTTTCCAGGGCAAGGTCGTACTGGTGGAAATCAGCGGAAGTTGGTGCCCGAATTGCCACGACGAAGCGCCCTTCCTGGTGGAACTCTACAAGAAATTCCACGATCAGGGACTGGAGATCGTGACGCTTTCCTTCGAGGAAGGCGATCAATTGAAAAATCCCGAACGCCTGCGCGCGTTCGTCAAGCGCTACGGCATCGAGTACACAGTGCTGCTCGGTGGCGAGCCGGACGAAGCCAAGGACAAGCTCACTCAGGCGGTGAACTGGAATTCCTGGCCAACCACATTCTTCGTCGGCCGCGACGGCTTAGTGAAGTTCGTTCATGCCGGATTCCCCAGTTCCGGCAGCGGCGAGATGTTTCGTCAAGCCAAGGAAGACTACACGGCGCGAGTGGAAAAGCTGCTGCGCCAGAATCTACGTACAGCACGCTAGCGTTTACGCTGCTGGTGAGGCCGTTCCGCCTCCGCCGCCCACCGATTGCAGCACGGCCACCACGTTCCCGAAGACCGCGACAATTGAGGACGCGATCATCGGCGAGAAAGCCGCGGCCGCTCCAACCACGAAGCCGGCCATCAGTGCGTATTCCACCAAATCCTGACCGCGAGTATCTTTCCAGATCTTGATCGTGAGCGCCGCTTTCCAGAGTCTCGTCATTTGCGTGTCCTCCTCTGACGCCCTGATTGTGACAGGCAGGTCAACGTCCTCCCAAGGTCCAACCGTACTGATTTTCATCGCCCGAAAGACTAGTAACCTAGTGCCGGAAAGTGCCATGGTGATGGTAGGCCGGTACTGGGCCGTTCGTCCCGCGGCCGGCGAGACAAGGCGCGTTAGTGCGCTAATTTCGCAATGGTCACCGACAACTGCCGCCGAATGAAGATATTGTTCGGCCGTTTCTGGTCCCAGAGTTGCCAAAGCTCGCGGCGGCTGCGATCGAGCGCGTCGGCTTCGGCGCTGCGGCCGGCCATGCGCTCGAGTTCCGCGAGCCGCTGCTCCACTACTGAGACGGTGTTGGCATTGCGCAAATCCGTTTCGGGCGTCAGGTTCGCAGCTTGCAGCTTCTCGAGAACACCGCGATAGGTTTCCACCGCGTCTGCGACCCGGCCCGTGTCTGCTTGGAAATCTCCCAGAGCCCGCAGCGCATAAATGGACGATTCACCGGGCTGAAATGCAGCCGCCGGCTGTTGTTTCATTCCGCGCAATAAATCGAACGCCGCATCGATTCTCTGCTTCGCTTCTCCGAAGCGGTGCAGCGCGCGCAGGGGATAGGAGGAACTGGCCAGCAGCCGCGCCCGATCGCGAATCGATTCCGTGTTCTTGATCTCAGCGGACCGCGCCAGGCCAGAATCATAAACCGCCAATGCGTGCCCTGGATCGGTGTGCCGCAGTATATCGCCGAGGTCCTGCGCGGCTGCCACCAGGCGGGCCCGGCTGGCATAATCGGCCGAGTCACGGCGCACCAGGCGATCCGCTTGATCGTATGCAATCTCGAGCGCCGATACTGCTTCCGCGGGCCGATTCAAGTTGATCTCCTCGTCTTCTCCTAAAATGCGTCCTTCCCGCCAGTGAGCGACGATCATGTTGCTTGTTCGCGCGTAGTTATCCGGCCGGCTCTCAGAGAAGGCGATCGCCTCGCGGATCGTTCGCAGCGCTTCCTCCAGATCTCCGCGCAGGCGAAGCGCATTCGACAGCACGCTTAGATTCCCGCCGATGGTGTTCGTGTCATTGTAGGCACGCGCAACCTCCGCGCCTCGGCGCGCATAGCGCACCGCATCGTCCAGTTTGTGCAGATTTGCGTTCGCCAACGCGATATTGGCGTATAGACGATCCGCGACCCCTGCTTCCTGGTGGTCCAGATTCCCAAGACTCACTAACGTATCCAGGCGCGTGGCGGACTTCCCGGCATAGACTTCGCAGAGGTCGTTCCGCCCCATGGTGTTTGCCAGGATCATGCGATCGTGGGCGATTTCGGCGGAAAGCAACAGCGCGGCGCGATTCCGCGCGGACTTGGCCAGCACGAAATCTACCATTCCATCGCCTTTTCGCAGTGTTTCATCCGCCTCCGGCATCTCTCCGAGATTGCTGTTGCCGGGCACTCCTTGAACGCGGGCCACGGTTAGGTACGCTTTGGCAATCTCCATCGCTAGGGCCATGTCGCCATGCGCCTCGCGTCCCAATCCTTCCAGATACTGGAGCGACATTGTGACCAGCGCGTTGCGCGCGCCGGTGGCCCCCGGAAGATTGCGAATTTGATCGTCCAGTTTGAAAACCTGATTCGAGAGCTCGCGCACTTGCGCAAACCTGGACTCCGCGACGATTCGCTCGCGGTTGGCGATGTAGAGTCCCGCGGACAACCCCGCGAGCGCGACACCGGCCGCAATGGCGGGGATCCAGTACCGGCGCAGAAATTTTCGGGCGTGATACCACGCGTTCCCGGCGCGTGCCCGAACGGGCCGATTTTCGAGAAACGACCGGATGTCATCGCCCAGCGCATCCACGGTCGCATAGCGTTCCTCTGGCTCGCTGCGAAGCGCCTTGCGCAGGATTGCTTCCACGTCATTCGGGATGACGCTCGGCCTGCCCGCGTTCCCTCCAGGCGGATTCCCGGTCAGCAGCTTTCGCAATACTGCACCCAGCGAGTACACGTCGGTCGCGGTGCTGTACGCCTCGCCCCGCATCTGCTCGGGACTGGCATACTCGGGCGTCAGGATGCGGACCACGGTGCGAGTCTCTTCGCGCGCGTCCAGGATCTTTGCGATCCCGAAATCGAGCAGCTTCGGTTGACCGCTGGAGTCAATGAGAATGTTGGACGGCTTTAGGTCGCGGTGGATGATCAGGTTCCGGTGCGCGTAGGATACCGCCGCGCATACCGGAAGGAACAAGGCCAGTACGCTGCGCGGATCGAGCTTCGAACAATAGGTGTCGATCGAAACACCATCGATGTACTCCATCACCAGGTACGGCTGGCCCTCGCCGGTTCGCCCCGCGTCCAGAAGCCGCGCGATGCCCGGATGGTTAAGCGACGCCAGAATGCGCCGTTCCCGCAGGAAACGCTCCTGGAACGCCGGTAAGTCCGCGCCCGAGAGAACCACTTTGATGGCCACGCGCTGCTCCACTTCGCCATCGGCGCGCTCCGCCAGATACACCGCGCCCATGCCTCCGCGTCCGAGCGGGCGGATCACGCGATACGCACCCCAGATGGTTCCGGCCGGCACCTCGGTGTTGGCGTAAAGCATGTCCTCGGCGGTTTCGGCGATGTGGCTGGTGAGCGATTCGGAGCCGCGGTCGAACTCCAGTAGCGATTCCACCTCGTCGCGGACATTCTGCGGAGTCCGCCGGCTCGCGTAGTAAGCCTGCCGATCCGAAGCCGGAACATCCGCCAGCTCATGGAACAATGCGATTACCTCGTCACGCATGCAGTTCGTCCGCCCGCCGAGTTATTATGGCCCAATTCAACGCTGCGCGCGACAATAAGAAGCACCGAGCGATGCCATCCGATATAACTGAACTGCTGGCGCGTTGGCGCGCGGGCGACGCCGATGCGCTCAACGAACTGATGCCGCTGGTGTACGCCGAGCTGCGCCGCATCGCCCAGGCTTTTCTTAGAAACCGTCGTCCGAGCGAAAGCCTCCAGCCCACTGCGCTCGTCAACGAGGCGTACCTTAAGCTTTTCGGAAATGGCGAACCGCAATTCGCTGACCGCGCCCACTTTCTCGCGGTGATGGCGCGCGTGATGCGGCAGGTGCTCATCGATCATGCCCGCGCTGCCTCCGCCGAGAAGCGCGGCGGCGAACGCGAGCGGGTCGACTGGGACACGGTGGTGCAGATCGAGGCGGGAGTCGGCCCACGGCAGCCGCGCATGTTGGAGCTGGATCGCGCCATGGGCGAGCTGGAAACTGAAAATCCGGCTCTCGCGAGAATCGTCGAAATGCACTACTTCGGCGGCATGACGGCGGAAGAGGTCGGGGCTGTGGTGGATCGTTCCGCCCATGCGGTCCGGCACGATCTTCGCCTGGCGCGTGCATGGCTACGCCGGGCGCTGGCGCAGTAGGTCGCAACGCCGCCGCGTTGCAAATAGAGGTATGCGATTGGATTGCGAGCACGGCTCTACAAAACAATACGGAATCGCCGCGGGCGGTTGGCGAAGTCGGCGAAAGTCAGATTCCCGAACCCACGTGTTGACGCAAACAAGTGAATAAAACGGGCAATTGCCGATTCCAATTTGTCCAGTCGTGGCCACCCGCCGCGGAATGAAACTCGGAGGGCACATGATCCTTTGCGAGAACTGCTGCGAACGCGCGATTGGAGGGGAATAGGCTTTCTTCCGTGCCGCAAGTGACATAGACATAAGGCGCTCGGCCGGCGGCCACGGAGCCGACCAGAAGAAATGGATCGTTTTGGCGCCGCGCTTCGCTCCCCCAGGGGCCGAAAATCGAGCGAAGCGACCACGATTGCTGGACTCTCCGGATCGAGAACTGCCGCCGGGCAACATCGATCGCCGGGCTCAGCGCACCTGCGAAGACGAACAGATCTGGATGCCTCAGCGCAATGTTTATCGCGCCAAATCCGCCCATCGAGACTCCGATGATGGCGCGAGTGGCACGGCCCTTAGCGATTGGAAATTCCGCTTCGGCATGAGCGAGCAAATCTTGCACGATGTAGTCTTCGTAGCTCCTGGATCGATCGCCCGCGGCGTTCACATAATAAGAGTAATCGCCCTGCGGCATGACGAGCACCATGCCTCGCTCCCCAAATCGAGCGACATCGGAGTCGTCCGACCATTCGCGAAAGTCCGCGCCCGCGCCGTGGAGCAGATATACAACCGGCAACTTGCGGCCCGACTCGATGGAAGCTGGAAGCAGAACGCGGTAACGCATGTCCCGATCGAGAGCCGCGCTGTGAAATAGCACGTCACGCATCACGACATGAGCGCTTAGCCTTGGATGATCAGGGCGTACGGTGGCGTCGTCGCTGCAGTTGATCAACGATGCTAAGGTCAGGCACAGCACTCCCACCGCGAATGGGCGTCGAACGGTGCTCACCTATTACAATTGTAGGGAGCTAACTGTAATCGCGGGCTTCCGCAGTGGACATGTGCCATCTCAACCACGCGCGAAAAAGCCCTTGTAGCCATTTGTGTTAAACTTTCCAATGGATTTATAAGCTAGGACTTCTCTGCGGGCTCCCCGGCAGTTCTTTCTTTCACGACCTGTTGCTTCGATGGGTTCGAGCCGCGATTTTCCAGCTTTGGACAGGTGGGTGAGTGGTTAAAGCCAACAGACTGTAAATCTGTCCCTCCTTGCGAGGTACGAAGGTTCGAATCCTTCCCTGTCCACCAGTGAGTTTGGCCGTTGTAGCTCAGTTGGTAGAGCGCGTCCTTGGTAAGGACGAGGTCACCAGTTCAATCCTGGTCAACGGCTCCAGTACGACGCGGCGCTCGGTTGCGGGAGGCTTGTTAAGTGAGCGAGTTCCGGCAACCGGGCCCGCGTAACAGCAATCAAAGGAAAGTTTGAATGGCCAAGGAAAAATTTGACCGCACAAAACCGCACGTGAACATCGGCACGATCGGACACATCGATCACGGCAAGACGACCTTGACGGCGGCCATCACCAAGGTGCTGGCCAAGCACAACCCGAAGG
>Ga0335078_10007770_pt1 | contig 15912 bp, 12 predicted proteins | sample Lox_Sample_32_FD_206711 | JGI IMG/M metagenome (GOLD analysis project Ga0335078, IMG submission 206711) | Soil microbial communities from Loxahatchee National Wildlife Refuge, Florida, United States - Lox_Sample_3.2 | ecosystem: Environmental > Terrestrial > Soil > Wetlands | place: USA...
TTTCGGCAGCTCGGCGTCCGTATCATGCAGTTGACCTACAACAATCGCGGCCTCTTTGGCGATGGCTGCCTTGAACCGGGAAACGCCGGGCTCAGCAAAGCCGGGCTTGACGCGGTCCGAAGAATGAATGAAATCGGCGTGGCCGTGGATACCAGCCACAGCGGCTACCGAACCACCACAGACGCCATCGAAAACTCTAAAAAACCAGTGCTCATTACCCATGCCGGGTGTGCCGCCGTCTACGCTCATCCCCGGAACAAGCCCGACGACATTTTGAAGGCACTCGCGGACCGCGGAGGCTATTTCGGCGTTTACCTTATGCCCTACCTTGTAGCGTCTCCGTCCATCCCAACCCGCGAGCACCTCATGGGGCATCTTCTGCACGCGCTCAATACTTGCGGGAGCGATCATGTCGGCATTGGCTCGGACGGGTCCATCGAAGAGGTGAAGTTGACCGCGGAACAGAAGAAAGCCTTCGATGAGGACATTGCGCGCCGCAAGAAGCTGGGGATCGGCGCCCCCGGCGAAGACCGCTATCCCTATGTGCCCGACCTGAATGGGCCGGATCACCTGGAGGTTATTGCTAATGAGTTGAGCAAACGCGGGCAGCCTTCTTCTGTGATCGAAAAGGTGCTGGGAGCCAATTTCCAGCGCGTCCTCGGAGAAATCTGGGGCCAGAAGTGAGGAATCCCCTGGCTTGAAACGATCCTCCCGCCCTGCTGCGGGCTTTCTGGCCAGAACGACTTCAATCTTCCCAGTTTCCCTTTGCGCTGGATCGCCCTTCCTCTATAATCCCGGCCCAACAACGTAGGCTCATACCTGTGGACAAAGAATCTCCCAACGGGGAGCTGTACTCCATCGCGGTGATCACGGTGGACGGTGCCGTTTTCCAGGAACTTCGCCGCGCCCTCGCCACAAGCTTCAAGGCGACCCTTACGGATACGGAGGATGAGATCAAAGCCGCAGTAGAGAATCCGAAGCTCCACGCCTTGTTTCTTGATCTGGATAGCATCGGCGATGGCGCAAGAGACGGGATTGACGTCTTAAGGGAGATTCGGGCGATTCGAGAAGACATCGTGCTGGTGGCGATGACCAAATCCAGTGACCGCAGTATTCCTCTCAGAGCCAGCCAGTCCGGGGCGGACGAATTCTTCCTGGCGCCCCTAAATTACGCGCAGCTCGAGACGGTTCTAAACCGCGCCGTCGAAAAGCGGGCGATGGAGCTGGAAGGGCGCCGCCTCCTCGAACAGGTCGAGAACAAGTCCGCATTTTGCTCGCTTATCGGCGGCAGCGCGGCGATGCAAAAGGTCTATCAGGCCATCCAAGCGGTCGCGGACAGCAACACCAGCGTGCTCCTGCGGGGAGAAAGCGGCACCGGCAAGGAGCTGATCGCGCAAGCGATTGTGCAGTCTGGTGACCGCGCCGAGCGGCCTTACGTGTGCCTGAATTGCTCCGCGCTTCCCGAGTCTCTGATCGAATCCGAACTTTTCGGCTACGAGAAAGGCGCGTTTACGGGCGCCGATTCGGCGAGTCCCGGATTGATCGAGACCGCACACACGGGAACGCTCTTTCTCGATGAAATCACGACGCTCAATCCAAATCTGCAGAGCAAACTTCTCCGGGTGCTTCAGGAACATACCGTACAGCGGCTTGGAGGGAGATCAGCGCGCAAAATAGACTTCCGGCTGATCTGCGCCACGAATGAAGACCTCGAAGATTTGGTGCGCAAGGGCCGGTTCCGCGAGGATCTCTATTACCGGATCAACGTGGTTCCGATCCTCGTGCCGCCCCTGCGCGAGCGAGAAGGTGACTTGTCCCTGCTGGTGGACCATTTTCTGCGGATTTGCTGCGCGGGAGCGAAGAAGCCACTCAAACAGCTTCAGCCGGAGGTGCTGGAGATTTTGGAAGATTACACTTGGCCGGGCAACGTCCGGGAGCTGGAAAACGTGATCCAGAGGCTGGTGGTAATGATCAGCGGCCCCATGATTACTGCGGAGCACCTCCCGCAGCAGCTCGTCCAGCACAGTGCCACGGGCCAGGAGGCAATCCTGATCCCGGAAGAAGGAGTGGATTTCGATGCGGAGATGCAAAGGATCGAGCTGGCCTATCTGCATGCGGCATTGCGCCGAACGGGGGGCAAAAAAACGGCCGCAGCAGCGCTTCTGAGAATCGATCCGCAGCGGATGAAGTATTTATGCCGCAAGCAGAACATTGAAAAAGGTTAGAAATTAACCCCACCGAGGTGAATTTTTAACCTGCGCTTAGTTTTTCACCGAAGCGGAGTCCGAGGAAGAATCAACCTTCGATGTAACTCGTTTTGCGTCAATGGTCATGGTACTGAGTTGCGCGGTGAAACAGTTTGGCAAGAAATCTGCAATGTAGGTATTCGTACTTCGGGGGAATCAAACAAATCTTAAAGAGAGAGCGGAGGAGAAAATCATGTCTATCCAGAAGAAATCGCTGATCAGCACCTTGAAAGCCACCAAGAAGGCCAATGTTGCCAGTTCTGAAACGTCTGTTCGCGGGACGAAGGAAGCGGCGATTGGCGTGAAGGTGGACCACGCCGGAAAGCCCCACATAGCGATGGGGAGGAGCAGAGCGGCCCTCGGGACGAGCAAGGCTTCATTGGGTACCAGCAAAGCATCCTTGGGAACAAGCAAGGCTTCGTTGGGAACCAGCAAAGCATCCTTGGGAACAAGCAAGGCTTCCCTTGGGACCAGCAAAGCCTCGCTCGGCACGAGTAAGGCTTCTTTGGGAAGGAAGTAGCTCCGGTTTTAGCCAGAATCGCTTCCCAAGAAATCGAAGCAACTGGACAGATGCGATGCGAGAAGGCTGCCGAAAGGCAGCCTTCTTCCATTTACCAGATCTTTCGCGCAAAGAATTTCAGCGTTTCCAGCGAAAGATAGGTTGCCAGGCTTCTTCTTGGACCATAGATTCGCGCCATGCCGGACATGCCGGGTTTCAGCTCGCCGCCAGGATTTGCCACGACAAGTTCCGCCAAATAGAAATTGGGGGGCAACATCCCTTTGTATTGGGTGTGGCCGGTGAGCGCGGGATCCATGGGAGTCGGAACCGGGGCGATGGCCAGCACTTGGGCATCACGAGTCTCTAATGCTCCTTCGACTTGCAGCCGAGCGGGGAGGCCGACGCGAAGCTTGTAAACATCGTGCTCCGGCACATAGATACGCGCCCTCAGTTGGCTCAGGTCGGCCACTTCCGCTAATTCCGCACCTTCCGGAACATAAGAACCCACACGGTCTTCCAGCCTGGGGGTGAGGATTGTTCCCGTAAGGGGACTTTTGACCTGGAGATTCGCGGCCTCGGAAGTCAAATCGCGGCTTTGTTGGGCCAATTGATCGCGCTGAAGCAGGGCTGCGCCAAAATCAGCGTAGTGGAGCGAGGAAGAGGTCGCACGATCTGAGGCGACCTCATAGTTCATTTGGGAGCTGGCGAGCTTCGATTCGAGCGGCAGATTGCGCAGCTCGAGGAGGAGCGTTCCGGCGACCACTTGCTGGCCTTCCTCGCCATAAGTCTTTGTGACGACTCCGGGGACGATCGCGCGCACCACAGCGCGATGGATCGGCTCCAAAACGAACTGTCCGCTTATCGAATCATGCCGCAGCGGCAGTAGGAAAAGCAGAGATACTCCTCCGGCGCAAAGCACCGCGCGCCGCGGCGTGAACCACGAGCGCACTCGATCTTTCTTGTCCAAATAGACGAGTTTCATAAAGTTCACCAATTTGCGGATCCTGGAACGAAAAATCAATGCGGCTACAGCGAGTTCGGGAACAAAGGACCAATCGGGGTTGAAGTTGCGGAAGACGTTCCCCACAAAGCGGGCCACGATAAAAAGAATCAGATAGCTATACAGTCCCGAACAGACGGAATAGACGGCATAGCCAAGCCGCCGCCGCTTCGGGACGTACGGCACCTCCACAGGGAGCCCCCAGACATTGCGCTTGATCCAGGCCATGACATACCCTGTCGAGGCTTCTTTCAAATCCACGATTCCGATGATCTCGCACAGCATGTGGTAACCATCGAGCTTGATCAGCGGATTCCAATTGATCAGGGCAGAGGTGATGCCGGTGATCAGCATTCCAATGTATGCCGCATTGTGGATGGGAGTATCCGGAGGAGTGCCCCACCAAATCGGAGTGGCGACGGCATAGATCATGAGCTCCGCCCACACTCCCGCCAGGGAGATGACCAGCCGCTGATAGCGTGTCCCTTTCACGGCGCCTTCGGTGGTATCGGTATAGAAAGCGGGTGTCAGATAGATGAGCGCGAATCCCATGGCCGGCACTCGCGCTCCGTAATGCTTGCAGGCGTGCGCATGGCCGAATTCGTGGAATCCCAAAATGACGACCGAGAGCAGGTAGAACTGGACCAGATCCCACCACGTTTTGTCGGTGAAGGTGTAGAACTCCAGTGTGTCGCGCCCGATTTCCGACCAATGGGTGATGGAGATTCCAGTTGCCAGCGCAAAAGCGGCCAAAGTAAGCAGCGTGAACCACGGGGTGTAGACAAAACTTGTGTACCGGTAGAACCAGGTCAGGAAGCGATCGGGATTGAAAGCGGGAAATAAAATGAGCGAGAGGTCGCCATAGCGGCTCTTGGCCTTCAGGCGCTTCTGGCGTTCTTCGCCTCCTTGCTGCATCAGCAGGATGTTTTTTTCTTGCGGGGTCTTGTACCAGAATTCTCCAGCCTCGAGGTCAGCCGCGTAGGAGCGAACTTCTTCCTCGCTGTATTCCACACCCATCTGCCGTGAATAGAGCTCCGCAATTTCGGCATAAGTGCGCTTCCCGTCGAATAGCTGGATCAGCTTCCAGTTCCGAAGCGGAAATTTGTACATGAGCTGCGAACTGGGGGTGTACACGCGAACAACGGTTTCTCCGTCTTCAACGTGTTCCTTGAAGGTCGCATCGGGATCAACGCGAGGATAGCGCTGGGCAAGCGAGTGCGCCGGAATTTCCGGCAATGCCACATTCAGGGCTTCCGTAATGTTCATTGAAAGTCGTCTATGCTTACGCTCGCGTTCATTCCCGGACGCAACCCGCCGTGGGCCCCCGTGATTTCGGCGAGTACTTCAATCGTGCCGCTGGCCGGATCGACTACGGGGCTGACCTCGATCACGCGGACGGTGTGCTTCTCGGCCGGAACATCCGGCGAACTCAATGTAAATTCCTGGCCATATTTCACCTGTCCCACGAAGCGTTCCGGGAGCGTAAAGCGTATGCGCAAAGGAGCTTCGGCAGTTACCCAAAACATACGGTCTCCCTTCGCGACGGACTGCCCTGCGCGCACGTAACGCCGCGCCACCAGGCCATCGAAGGGAGCAACAACACGGGTTTTCTCGAGTTCCAGTTCGAGCGATTGTTCCTCGTCTTTCGAGTTGTTCAGCAGTTCCTGGACTCTGAGGATGTCCCACTTGTCGGATTCGGCTTTGTATTGGGCGTGCTGCAGCTGCTCCTCCGAGATGAGCTTCTCTTTCCACAGCCTCTGCGCGCGGCCGTAATCCGCTTCCAGGACTTTGGCCTCCGCCTCCCAATTCTTCAGATCCGCCGCAATACTGCGTGTTTTGGCCTGCGCCGCTTCCAGATTCGCAGCAAGCTGACGGTCGTCCAGCTGCGCGAGCAGCATGCCTGCGTGCACGCGAGTTCCCGCATCCGCGCTGATGTTCACAATGATTCCGTCGCGCTGCGCGGTTACGTCCACTTGATGTTCAACGATGAGCGGCCCGGAAACGGTGAAGAATCGCCTGGGCTTCGGTAGCGCCGGTGAAGCGACTCTGGCCTCGGTGTGCACGGGAGCATCCGCTGCGGCAGTCTCCGTTCTGTCTTCGCTGCAGCCGATCACAAGCAACGCTGCGCTCAAACAAGCCATGAGGAGGTGTTTCGTTTGGAGTTCCATGTGTTTCATCCTCACCATCCGAACCAATTCCACAACCGGGAATAAAGCCACACGACGGGCCGCCGGAAGAGCACGTAACCCGCCGGGCGCCAGCCCGCTGAGACCTTCCCACGCCCCTCCATTCCCGTGCGCAACGCTCCGTCGGGATTTGGTACCAGCACGCGCGCGAAAAGAACAATGGAATCACCCTCCGCCACAGCCTTGGGGCTTACCACGGCGACTTCTCCGTGAAAGGTGCGCATCGCGTAGCTGTTCAGCTTTACAGCCGCCTGCGATCCCGTTCGCAGGAGCCCCGCATCGGCTTCATCCACCGCGACGTCCACAAAGGCGCTGGAAGTGTCCACGACTTCGGCAAAGCTCTGGCCATCCTCCAGGTGGCGTCCTGCAAAATTTTCCACGTGGGGCGTGGCCACCACGCCGTCAATCGGAGAGCGTAGCTCGGTTTTGCTCAACATCTCCTTTGCCCGTGCCACTTCGGCTTTCCAGTAGTCGGCTTGTACCCGCTGCATTCCCGCTTCGCTGCCGTCGCTCGACGCCAGAGATCGATTCATTTTCAGAAGGGCAGACTGATACTTGGCTTCGGCTTCCGCCAGGGCCGAGGTATAGTCCCACGCCTCCATTTCCGCCAGAACCTGTCCGCCCGCGACTCTCTCTCCCTCATGTACAAATACCTTTCCCACAACTCCTTCGAATTCCGGCTGCACCTGGACGCGCCGCAGCGGCGCCACCACCGCGTCACCTTCCACTCGCATGGGCAGCGGAAAGATCACTAGAAATAGGACGAAGGCCGCCACCAGCGACAAAATCACCGCCCTGCGCTTCTTTTCCATGGCCATGAACTTGCGTTTGCGCGCAAGCACCGGCTCCAGCACGCTGATGAAAGGAACTTCCTTGTACATTTGCGCGTTGCGCAGCGCTACAGTGGCTTGCCCAGCCAGCACTTGCAGAATCTCGATATGCGCGGGACCCAGAAAATCCGGGTCGCAGCTCTCCATCCCTAAAAGGCCGACGCGCCCCGTATCGTCATTGAGCGGCATGGCGTAAAATCCCCGCACTCCCGTTTCCTCAAAGTACCTGCGGAACTTCGCGCGCGTTTCTTCCCGGGAAGAATCAATCTCGTCTCCGTGCTGACGCACATGCACGATTTCTTCGGATAGGGCCGCCCACTGAAGGATTTCATTCAGGGGCGCGATCTCCGGCGCATCCAAGTTCAGTTGAGTAACGCCGCTCACCGCGCTCAGCTTGAATTTGCCGCGCTGCTCGAGGACAATCGCCGCCCGTTCGTAGGGAATTACCGCCTGCGGCGCATTTACGATGGTTTGGAGCATGCGTTCCAGATTGAGCGTGGAGGTGATTTCATGGCTTACGGTAACCAGCGTCTCCAGAATTTCGACTTTGCGCTCCGCCAGAAGCAAGCTCGCGTTGTGCAGCGCGGTGGATGCCGTTTCCGTTACGCTCGTCAGCGCGAACAGGTCATCCTCATCGAACGGCGTGCCATCCTTCTTGTTCACTGCCTCGATCACTCCTACCAACGATTCTCGGTCTATGATCGGAACCGTGAGCAGCGATACTACCGCGCCTCCCTCATGTCCCGAATTCCGCGCGCGCAATCGTTCGTCGTTCTCGTCGTCAATCAGCACGGCTTCGCCGTTATTTGAAACGTCGCCGGCTACGCCACCGCCCGGCAGCTGCGTTGCTCCCTCAGCACAGGTGGCGTCGTAGCCGGATTGGTGCATCAGCTGGATGCTCTCGTCGGGATTCACTAGCCAGACATTGATGGCCTCGCATTCCATGATTTCGCGAAACTTCGAGCCGATGAGCGGCAGCAGCTGATCCATTTCCAAAGTTGACGCAAAGACTTTTTCCAGATCGTAGAGTTGCGTGAGGCGGCTGATCGAGCTCAGACCTTCGTGTCGTTCCTTTTCGTATTTTTCCGCCCCGGCCAGCGCCGCGGTAGCGATATTCGCGACAGGCAATAGCGCCTCAAGCTGTTCCCCGCTGATGGGCTTCTCAAAGGACAGAATCTCGATTGCACCCGCAAGAGCTTCGCCCGCAACCAGGGGCAAGTAGGCAAGCGATAGCAGCGTGCGGCGGATATCCAGATGAGCGTATTTCTCGCGTTGCAGCCCTGTTCCTGAATAAATGAAGGCTTTCTTCCCCGATCGCAATTCCCCCAGCGTGCCTGAGCTTGCCGGAATCCCTCTCGAATTTACGGAAACTTCGCCGTGACTTCCCTTGGGGATCCATTCTTCAACGCCATTTGAAACAGAGAGAATATAGGTATTGACCGCAGAGCCGGGCAGAGGCTGGGCAACTTCGCGTGAGATCATCCGCGCTCGAGGAATGAGTTCCTGCTCAGAGAGCAGACGAGCAGAAAACTCGCTCAGGGCGCTTGCCGGCATTGACTCCGGATCAGTCATGGTGAGAAGAACTCGGTCATACCCAAGGCTCGTGCGCCGAGGAATCCCTCATCTCTTGCAAAATTGCCGCGGTTCTTCTAAGTTGAGCGCGCACTGTAGCAGACGGAGCGGCAACCCGCAAGTATTCGCATGCCCTGCGGCGCCTTCAGGGAGGACCCACCGGTGGATATCGAAGTCCGCACGCAGTCGAACGTCAAGATCGTGAAGCTGCAGGGGAAGCTCGTTCTAGGAGCGGCTCTGGATCGCACCAGCGCCACTCTGACGGATTTGCTGGATGCCGGTGAAACCCGGTTCGTTCTTGATCTGCAGGATGTTCCCATGATTGACTCGAGTGGCATCGGCCTTCTGGTCCGTTACCTGACAACTTCCAAGCAGCGAGGAGGCTCGCTCAAGCTGCTGAATCCCTCCAAATTCGCCCTGCAGACACTCAAGCTCGTCCGCGTGCTCAGCCTCTTCGAGGTTTTCGACGATCAGCAGATAGCCGCAACCTCTTTCGAGTAAAGGAAATTCTTGGGTGCTGCTTCCGTCGCCGGATCCCGACCATTCCCGCTGAGGCCACCACAAAATCGTTCATGCGTTCCTGCATGCAGCCCCAATTCAACTCGCGGGCTACACACTCTTGAGCTTGCCTGCACAAAATCTGGCCCTGAGCTTTCGTGTGCCCTGGATCGGCCAGAATCCGCGGCCAGGAGATCCAAAACCTAAAGGCCGGGCCGCTTCTGGAGAGGTCGTGACGGATCGCCTGAAATCGTTTCGTTGGTTGGCAGGTGCCGATTGCAGTTTGGACAGAACTCGAGGCTTTTCAGGTCCATGCGCTCGACGCTGTGAGTGGATGCCATCACGCAGCGCCAATCAGGGCAGTGTCGAAGTCCCAGGGTGTGCCCCAGCTCATGCGCTGCGACTTTCAACAGCCTTTCCCTCTCCAGCGCCAGGTTCGGCGGAAGTCCGTAAAACTCTTCTCTCAAACGATGCAGGGAAACAATTGCGCAGTGCCCAGAAAGCTGCGCCTCTCCAAAGACGAATGTAAGAATGGGAACAAAAAGGTCCGCTTCACTGATTCCCACAAGATGTCTGTTGGCCTCGGGATTTCGCGTTGCGAGTTGCTGCAATAACGCGGTCGAGTAGTACTGCCCTCGCGCGGCGTTGTAGGCGAATTCCCCCTCCAGTGAGTCCCGCTCAACCCGGCATGATATGTGGAAAATGCCAGCCAATCCCGCTGCTAGTTCATCGAGTTCTTCCACCCGCACGAGGCCATTCCCCTGGCGCGGCGCTGCCCGGGACACATTAACCCGGATCAGGGAGATCGCGTTCATTCGTCTGCCGCGGATTGGCGCTTCAGGCCGTAATGCTTGAGCTTGCCGTAGAGAGTTGTGCGGTCAATATCCAGAATGCGCGCCGCCCGGGAAAGATTTCCGCCCGTTTCCTCCAGGATTTTTATAATGTACTTGCGCTCGATGTCCTCGAGCCTTTCGCCTTCCGCCGAAGCTGCCGGAGAGGCCACCGCGATCGGAAGATTTCCCGCCTCAATCGTCGCACCGCTGTTCATCACCATGGCGCGCTCGATGGCATTCTCCAGTTCGCGAACATTTCCCGGCCATTGGTAGCCGGCTAGAACGCGCATGGCCTCCTCGGAAATGCGAGGCGCCGGCCGATTCATAGCCGCCCCGTATTTTTCCGCAAAGTGAATCGCCAGCAGGGGAATATCCTCCCGCCGCTCGCGCAATGCCGGCAGGTGTATTTGCACCACATTCAGCCGGTAATACAAGTCCAATCGAAAAGCTCCTTCCTTGACCATGGCTTCCAAGTTGCGGTTGGTGGCCGTAATACATCGAAAATCCAGCTTGATCGGCTGCGTTCCGCCTACCCGAGTGATTTCTTTCTCCTGAAGGACTCGCAGAAGATCCGTCTGCGTCTTCAAGCTGATGTCACCGATCTCGTCCAGGAAAACAGTGCCGCCTTCCGCAACTTCAAATTTCCCTTTGCGGCGCGCCTGTGCGCCGGTAAACGCGCCTCGCTCGTGGCCAAACAATTCGCTTTCTAGGAGCGATTCGGAAAGCGCTCCGCAGTGAATCGCTACTAGAGGCATGTTTCTCCGCGGGCTTGCCGCGTGAATTGCCCGCGCGACGACTTCTTTTCCCGTGCCGCTCTCTCCAGTGATGAGAACTGTCGAGTCGCTCGGCGCCACCACCTCGATCATCTCCCAAACTCGCCTCATCGCCGGGCTCTCCCCGATCAGCTCCGCTTTGGGAGAGACATCGCGCAATTGTTCCTGCAAGCGCACAACTTCGCGCTGCGCCCGGTGATGTTCGATCGCATGCGACACCGTATTTAGCAGGTCGTCCGGGTCAAAAGGCTTGGTAATGTAGTCATACGCTCCCGCCTTCAGGGCCTGCACGGCCGTTTCCACGGACGCATAGCCCGTCATCACGATCACGATCAGATCGGGATCAATTTCTTTCAAATGCCGCTGCAGTTCCATCCCATCCATTCCCGGCATCTTGATGTCCAGTAGAGCCACATCCCATTCGCCCGGCCGAACGGCCGCCAACGTTTCGTTTGCATTCGCGTAGCTCTTGATCTGGTAGCCTTCGTTGGAAAACCATTTGGCGAGAGAATCTCGGACCACGGTCTCATCGTCCACGATCAAGATTCGCCCAGCCCTCACTGCCACGCCCTGGTTCATGTGGCTCTCCTTCCACCCACCGGCGTCTCCGCTTGCGCCACATCGTGCGATTCCACCGGCAGCTTCACCAGAAACGTTGTTCCGCTGCTCCCGGTGGACTCCACCAAAATTGCACCCCCGTGCTGTTCGAGAATGCTGTGCGCTACTGCCAGGCCAAGCCCCGTGCCTTGACGGTCCTGCTTGGTGGTGAAGAACGGCTCAAAAATATGTTCTTGCGCTTCTGCCGCGATTCCTTCGCCCGTGTCCTTCACGCGAAGCTCCACCCCTCCACCAACTTCGCACGCTTCGATTTTCAACCGGCCTCCGGAAGGCATTGCTTCCACCGCGTTTACCAGCAACGCCAAAATCACCTGCCGGATCTGATCGGGATCGCAACGCAAGGAAGGGAGCGGCTTCTCGAAATTCAGATCCACGGCGACACCCTGCAAACTTGCGCGATGCTGGATCAGTGAAAGTGCATCTGAAACCAGAACGCGGAGATCGGCCGGCTTTCGGTTCGGTGAATTCTGCCGCGCAAACGTCAGCAGGCTCCGCATCAGGTTTCCACAGCGCTGGCTCTCGCGCTCGATGATCCGCAGGTTTTCGTTCATCTCTTCCTTGTTTGCGCCGCTTGCCGCGCACTTCTCCAGGTTTTTTTGCGTCAACCGCGCGTACATGAGAATTCCGGCCAGAGGATTGTTTACCTCATGCGCCACCGCCGCCGCGAGCTTGCCGAGCGAAGCCATCTTCTCGCGCGTCACAAGGACGGCTTGCGCCCGCTCCACCTTCATCGTCTCTTCCTGGACGCGCGCTTCGAGCGTGCGCCCCCAGTCGGTAATCTCTCTTCGCGCCGACGCGAGCGACTCCGCCATGGTGTTGAATGACTCCGCCATTTCGCCTAATTCATCTCTCGAACGTACCGGCAAGCGGTGCGCCAAATCTCCCTGCGCCACCTTGTGAATTCCTCCCATCACTTCCCTCAATGGCCGGCCCACGACCGTCCACACGAACACCGCGCTGATCAACGAAAGGATGACGATGGCCACTCCTGTGAACTCCGCCATTTCCGCCTGCTGTTCCGCCAACTGTTCGTCCACGGGCGAAAGAGAAAGATCCGTGTCAATCACTCCGAGAATCGTGCGGTCGGCGGGATGCGCGTGGCAGGCCGCGTTCGAACAAGCTGGTTCGTTTTCGATGGGCCGGATCACGCCCAGCACACGCTGCCCTTTGCCGTCCGTGAAAATCCGAGCGCGATCCGGCCTTTGCAATTTGCGCAGAGGTTCGCCCTGCGCGTGGCAGCCGTAGCACGCTTCGGCCCGCTTGTTTACCAGCGTATGTGTCTCTTCAGGCTTGGTGGAAAAACTGATGCGCCCTTCCTGATTGAAGATGCGCACGCCACGAATCCCCGGCTGGGTCCCAATCTCGGTAATCATGTGATAGAGCGCTTCGCGGTCGTTCCGCAGCATTTGGTAGCGCGTGCTGCGCTGAATGACGTCCCCAATGCGGTCCGCGCTCTGCAGGATGACCTGTTCCGAGTTGCGCCGCTGCAACCGAAGACTAAGGTAGCCAAATATCGAAAACAGACCAACGATGCCAGCCACCAAAAGCAGGGCCAGCTTCGGTGCCAGGCCCACGCGGAGCCTTTTGAGGCGCCCTGGCTCCTCGATCATGGCTTAGTCTCCCGGCGCCGGCGCGAGCACGTTTCCTGTTCGCGGACGCCTCGTTGTCTCCTCGGAAAAGATCGGCAGGTTTTTCGCGGCAAAACGGAAGATCGCGAACCCGAGCGCCACAATCATCAGCGTGACGCTGATTTCGGTCCATTTTGGAATGTACGAAGTTCCCGAGGCCGCCTCGATTCCCGTGATGCTCACGTTCAAGCGGTTAGCCACAAATCCGAACAGCACGAGCACAGAACATCCGTACAGCGCCGACGCGCTCTCATACACGCGCTTTCGGAAGAGCAATACCATTGGCACCACAAACAACGCCATTTCCAACAGGAAAAGATACGTCTCGGTCCGCGCCCGGAGCAGCAGTGGGAGTGCACCGCGATGCAATAAATCCAAGAATCTCATCGTCAGGAACGTTGCCAACAAGACAGCCAGTACTCTCCCCATGCTGCCCAGCAAGGGGAGTTCCAAATGTTTCCCGAACGCCTTGCTACTTTGCCAGGACTCAAAAATCGTCATGGCCAGCCCAGCGCATAACGCTGACACAAAGAAGAACAGTGGCAGCAGTGGCGTGTACCACAGCGGATACAACTTTTCCGGTACGATCAGGTACAAGCTGCCAAGCGAGGATTGGTGCAGGGTGGAAAGAATCACACCGAGAATGACGAGTGGAATGGAAACCGCTTTCAGAACGCGCAGTAGCCTCGTCAATCCGAACCGCTCCAGCACCACAGGCGCAAATTCCAGGGCCAGCACGGTTGTGTATAACGTCACGCACCACGCCACTTCGAACATCACGGAGTGCGGATTCCACATCACCAGCGGATGCCAGATGCGGTAAGGCCGTCCCAGGTCCAGCAGCAGCGCCAGGATGACCAGTCCGTACCCAAGGAACGCCGTCAGAATCGTCGCCCGCAAGATCGGTTTGTAGCGCTCGATATTGAAAATGTAAACGGCGGCTGCCAGCGTAAATCCTCCCGCGGCAAGCCCCACTCCGCAGAGCACGTCAAATCCGATCCACAATCCCCACGGAAACTGGTCACTCAGATTCGTCGAGCCGCCCAGTCCCTTCGTGTAACGCAGGTATGTCGCGACGATCCCCGCCGCTACTACCGCGTAAAACACTACCCGCCAGAATGTCAGCCGCGCCCATTGCCGTTTTTCGGCCATTTCTCCTCCTTCTCCGCGCGTTCCGCTGCGGCCACTTCCTGCCGCCGATGACTTAACCACCAGATTCCACCGAGCAGCACTCCCATCGTCGTCACCAACCCCGGAATTTCTGAAAGCACGCCCCAGGTGAGCATTGGCAATGGGGCCCTGGGCAAATCCTCACGCACTCCCAATTGAGGGAACTGAATCGCCGCGAGCATCAGCACGGAAGTGCCGCCGACCTCCTCGATTCCAAAAATGTGCTGGTAATACTGGTTTGGATTCGCGCTGATCCGCTGCTTCGCCTCTGCAATCAGGGCATCCCGCTCGCCGAATTTCGTCGCGCCAGTGGGGCAAACTTCCGCGCATGCCGTAGGCAAACCCGCAGCCAGCCGGGTCGCGCACATCGTGCATTTCTTCACGGTCGGCAGCCGCTTATTCCATTCATACGCCGGTACTTGGAACGGGCATGCCATCATGCAGTAGCGGCAACCGATGCATTTGTCCGCGTCGTACGTTACCGGTCCGTCGGCACTTTTTTGCAGCGCCGCCACGGGACAAGCGGATACGCATGACGGCGAAAGACAGTTCATGCAAATTCTTCGCATGAATTTGTCTCCATGCGTTGTGATCGCCGTCACTTTATGCGCCGAAAGCTTCTCTTCCTTTGCAATGGCGTCGTTGTAGGGAAGGCCGTTGTACTTCGCGCAGGCCTCTTCGCACATCCTGCAGCCGATGCACATCGTACTGTCGTAGAGAAGCGCCTTGCTCATGGTGTGGTCCTGCCTTTCTCAGCCGGGCCTTTTCGGTAAGCACACGATTCCCGATTCGTCTTGCCCCTCTTGAGGGGCAATTCCTCAGCCAGCGCCGAGCTCCGGTTTTGCCCCCAAGTGGTTTGTTTTGAACAGGCGGCTTCTCAACCGTTTCTCATAAATGCGCGTTTTTTCACTCTCTGTGGGATTTTCCAACTAACGCTCTTTGCGCAAACGTCGAGGAATACGACAAGAAGGGCCGGATTTCTCCGGCCCCTCTCTGCCGCTTTTTCTTCCCTGTTTACTCGGTCTGCAGGATTTCTTCCGCCAGCTCTTTCCAGGTTGCCGCAGGCAATGCCGCCGTCAGGTCTCTCACAGGCTCCCCACCCTCTGCCATCACCGCCCCTGCCAGTTGCGGCTGCCGCATATACAGCCGGTCCACCGCTTCCTGGATCCACGCCCGCACTATCTTCTTCGGCATGAAATTGCGCTGCACACTTTCTTCGTCGGGCACGTGGACTGTCATCAGCCAGCCCTCGCCATAAGGATCGTTGTGCAGCTTCTTGGGATTCGCCAGCAGCTCTTGGTTGACTTCTAGGACTTCCCCTTCGACGGGAGAATTCATCTCCACTTTTTGTCCGTCGCGGAAGAAGGACATCACACGTTGCCCTTGGCGGATCCAGCGGCCGGGCGTCGGAAGCTGAATCTTGTCCACCGGGCCAAGCACCGTGGCTGCAATGTCATCCACGCCCACGCGCGCAAGGTTTCGCCGCTCGCTCATTACCCACCCATGCCCGGGGTGATAGCGCAAATTTTTCGGGATGCGGAATCCGCCAACATGTTGCGGTTCTTCCGCCGCCATTGCGGGAATGGCCTCTTTCCCCATTGCTGGCGCAACGACCGGTTCTTCGCCGCGTTGCCGCGTGCGCACGTAATCAATCGTCACAAAAATCGCGAACATCAAAAGCACAAGGAGGACGCTCATGGTGGTTCTCCTTTCTTCGCTCTCTCACAAGCTCCACACTCTATTAAGGCAAGACAGACGCCACACTTCGTCAAACAGGCGCGCGCAGCGGTCGCGCACAAGAGCTTGAAATCAAGGAACTTGCGAACCTCTACGAATCTGTCAAAGGTAAACCTCGTTCATCCCTCGTAGGAATTCACCACGCCCTGTCGTTAGGTTTTTCGTCAAATCAACTGAGGCCCCACCATTTCAACAACTTCCGCGCCGTTGGTTTTCGCAACATTGTGTGTGCAGTTTCTCGACGCTTCGCGCGATCCTCCGCGTAGGCTGAACCCTGCTAAGTGTCTTTTCTCTGAAAGTGGCGTTCGAACAAAGAGGAGAA
>Ga0335078_10007771_pt1 | contig 15911 bp, 17 predicted proteins | sample Lox_Sample_32_FD_206711 | JGI IMG/M metagenome (GOLD analysis project Ga0335078, IMG submission 206711) | Soil microbial communities from Loxahatchee National Wildlife Refuge, Florida, United States - Lox_Sample_3.2 | ecosystem: Environmental > Terrestrial > Soil > Wetlands | place: USA...
CCTGCTGCAGCACCTGCTGCTGGGTCAACGTCGTCATCTCGGACGCCATGTTGACGTCCTGGATGCTGCTCAGCGACGAGGACATGTTCTCCTGCGTCGTCGAGATCGACGTCGCGGTGTACTGGAGGCGGTTCTGGACCGCGCCCAGGGTCGCCGCGAGCGACGAGATGTTGTTGATCGCCGTGCTGATGGCGCTCACCGCACCACTCTGGCTCAGGTCGAAGACCTGGCCACCACCGGAGGCGTTGGTCCAGCTGAACGCAGTGGTGCCGAGGTTCGACGAGCCCTCGATGTCCTGGAAGGACACCGTGAGCGTGTCATTCGAGGCGGGGCCGACCTGGAAGGTCACCGCGCCGCTGGCCCCGGCCGAGCCGTCGAGCAGGTTGATGCCGTTGAACTGCACCGAGCTGCGCTGACGGTCGATCTCCTGCGTGAGCTGGTTGACCTCGTCCTGGATGTCGCTCTTGTCGGTCGTCGAGAGGTCGCCGTTCTGGTACTGGACGGCCAGCTCGCTGACGCGCTGGAGCATGCTCTGGACGTTGTTCAGCGCGCTATCGGCGGTCTGGACCATCGAGGTCGCGTCGCTGACGTTCTGGCCAGCCTGGGTCAGGCCGTTGACCTGAGAGGTCAGGCCCTGGCTGATCGCGTAACCGGCGGCGTCATCGGCCGCCGAGTTGATCCGAAGACCCGAGGACAGACGCTGCATCGCGGTCGAGACAGCATTGCTCGAGTTGTTCAGGCTGATCTGCGTCTGCATCGCAGACGAGTTGGTGAGAATCGAAAGGGACATATTTACACCTCCGTGGTGTGGTCGTTTGGGTTAGTCCCCCGGCTGCTCCTTGCTGCCGGTCTCTCCGGTTATCGCCCTGGATGGCCCGCACTTGAGGGGCGTCCAGACCAGCCTGGACGCTTGCGTTTTCGGGGTGGGGGAACTAAGCCGTCACGTTGATGTGAAGGCCCGAGTCCTCGTCGTCCGCGCCGTCCTCGAGGACATACTCGACCCCGTCCACGGAGGCTTGTGCGGCGGGCCCGGGATCGGGACGTCTGCGCCGGCGCTTGTCCCCGTAGGCGTCGCTCCGGGCGCCGTCCCGATCGACCCGGCCGGCCATCGGTGCCGGCGTGACCGGCGTGATGTTCGGCGCGACTGGGGCGATCGGATGGATCGGGTCCATGGCGCAGGGTCAGCGAGCGGTTACGGGCCCGCGGGTGCGGCCGCCCGCGCGGGGTCCGCGGCGGGCGCGGTGGCGCGGGCCGGAATGAGGTCGGGGTCCGGCTTGGCCTGGCTGCGCTCGACCGCCGCCTTCAGCTCGGCGAGCACGAGATGGCGCCAAACGGTGACCGCGCACGCCCACGCGAGCATGTAGCCGACGATCCCGGCCGCGAGCGCCCGCTCGCCGACGTCGAACGTCGGGATGCCGGCCTGGTACCCGAGATAGGCCGCGATGGCGAAGCCGGCGATGCCGCCCCAGCCCTTGGCGCGACGGACCTGATAGCGGGCGCGCGGGTGGTTGGCGACGCTCGGTCCGGGGACGCTGGAAGCGTCGTCCTTGCCCTTCTTCTTCTTCTTCTCGTCCTTCGGGCTCTTGCTCATCCGGCGCTCCTGTGGGTGATCACGCGTCCGACCTTGGCCAGCGCCTCGCGCTGGCGCTCGAACACGAAGTGGATGAGGCGCTGGCGGTCGGACCTCGAGATCTGGTCGAACACGAGCGCGCGCTTGCCCTCGTCGCCGGCGCGGACGACCTGGGCGCGTCCCTCGACCGGCTCAACGCCTCCGCCGAGGTTGAGGCTGAACCGCACGCGCGAGCCGAGCGCGAGCTCGTCGGCTCCGCTGAGCAGCATGCCTCCGCCGCTGATGTCGATCGCGTGCGTGTTGATCAGAGCCCCACCGGCCCCGCCGCCGTGGTCGCCGGCCACCTCCACCTTCTGGGCCGCCGGGATGCGGACGAACTCGCGCCGCTGGGTGACCTCGGGCGCGGCGGACACGTCGAATCGCACCAGGTCGCGCTCGCGGACGACGGCCTGCCCGTGAAAACGGACCAGGCCCCGGGGCGAGACATATTCGAGCAGCAGCGGCTCGACGACGTCCTGGGCCAGCTCATCCCCGGCGTCGAGCATCAGCACGAGCATCAGGTAGTCGCTGTCGCGCTCGTACACCCGCACGGGAATGTGGCTGCCCACGGACGTGGTCAGCTTGCCCTCCTTGCCGCCCACGTTGAGGCGGACGACGTTGTCGGTGGGCTCGGGCTCGGGGCTCATGGGAGAGGCGTGACGCGGGCTCGGGGCTTACGGGAGCAGGCGGGCCGCCAGCGAGACGGGGTCAGCGGCCGACAGCGCGCCGTCGAGCTCGAGACCCTCGTGGATGTAGGCGACCGGCATGCCGCTGATGTGCGCGAGCTCCGCCGCGATCCCGAGCTGGTCGGCCTCGTCGGCATGCGTGACCGCGATGCCGTCGGCGCCGAGGGCGGCGAAGCCCTCGACCAGCTTGCGGGCCGCGTGGACGCTGAACGTCGCCGGCACCGCGATGTAGACCGCGTCGAGCGACAGCGAGCGAAGCTCGGCGGCGAGAGCCTCGACGCCGGCCGGATCGCGCGGGGTGACCCCGGCGGTGTCGATCACGACGAGGCCGCCGTCGCGGCCGTGCTCGACGGCCGGGGCCGCCTCGGAGCCCTGAGCGGCGCCCATGACCCAGACGTTCTGGCCCTTCAGCAGTTCCTTGAGGTCGCCGCCCCAGTCGTCGCTGCCGAGCGAGACGACGCTCGCGGCGAGGGTCGAGCCCTTGGCGTAGGCGCTCGACAGCGCCGCCGAGCAGCGGGTCTTGCCGGCGCCGCCGGCGCCGACGAAGGCGATGGCGGCCCCGGTGGCGGGCAGCGGGGCGGGCGCGGGGATGATCGCGGCGAGCATGGCCCGGACGGCGTCGCGCAGGCTGCCCTTCGCGAGCGGCGAGCGGTGCGCCGCCGCGGCAACGATCAACTGCTGGGCCCACGAATCGCTGATGCCCTGCGAGGTCAGCTCCTGCGCGACCGCATCGGCCTCGTTCGGGTCAAGCCCGCCGGCCTGCTTGGCGACCCACGGGTTGGCCGCCGGGGGGACCGGGGCGGGCGTCGGAATCTGGGGCGCGGGGGCGACCGGCGCGGGCTCCTGGGCGACCGGAGCGGTGGCGACCGGCGCGGTGGCGACCGGCGCGGGTTCGGGGGCGACCGCGGCGGTGGCGACCGGCGCGGATTCGGGGGCGACCGGGGCGGGCTCCGGGGCGACCGGCTCGGGCGCGGGGGCCGGCGGAGTAATGGATTCACCGGCGGCGGCCGGCAGCCCGCCGGTGGTCACGAGCTTGACCAGCTCGTCGATGTCGACGTGCGCGGCGGCCTGCTCGAGGCGGCTGACGAACGACTCCGCGGCGCCCTCGGCAGCGACCGGGGCTGGAGCGACCGGGGCCGGAGCGGCCTCGGGAGCGGGCGCGGCCGGCGGCTCAGGCACCTGAGGGATGAAGGCTTCGGGGTCGGGGGCTGCGAACGCCTCGGGCGCGGGCGCCGGCACGACGGGCTCCTCGCCGGCCGGGAGGGCCGGAAGCAGAAGATCCTCCTCGCCGGGCAGCTCCCAGCCGCCGACGGGCTCGTCGTCGTCGTAGATGTCGATCCGCGGGGCGGCCTGCGCGTCGACCTCGACGCACTTCTGGGCGAAGAAGCCGCCGACGCCGCCCATCAAGCCCTCGCGCTGGCGAAGGATGATCGCGTCGGGGCCAAGCTCGGCGCGGATCTGGGGGATCAGGTCCTCGAGCTTGCGGCCGCGGTAGGTGCGCACGCCATTGAGCTCGCGGTCATGGCCGTTCGTGTGGGGCTCGGTCAAGGTGCTCATGCGCTAACTACTCCTATGGTTTCGACGCTGATGCCTGGGGCGACTTCGTTGTAAGAACAGACGGGGAGGTGGGGCACTGCGGATTCGACGAGGCGGCGGACATGACGGCGTACGCGCGCCGAGCAGAGCAGCACCGGACGGATCCCGCCACGCGCGGAAGCCTGGTCGGACTGGCTCTTGACGGCGGTGAGCACGGCGTGGGCCCGGGTGGGCTCCATCGCCAGGTACTCGCCGTCGCTGGTCTGGGTGATCGATGTCGCCAGCTCCTGCTCGATCGTCGGGTCGAGCGTGATCACGCGCAGGGTCTGCATCGGATCGAGATGCGGTGCGGTGATCGCCCGGCCGAGCGCCTGACGCGCGTATTCGGCCAGCAGACTGGGGTCGCGGGTGATCCGTGCCTTGTCGCCGACGGACTCGACGATAGCGCCGAGGTCGCGGATCGACACGCCCTCGGAGAGGAGGGTCTGCAACACACGCTGGATCTCGCCAAGCGAGAGAACATCGGGCACAACCTCCGTAACGACAGCTTCGTTGATTTCCTTTAGCTGATCGAGGAGCTGGCGTACGTCTTGCCGCGTGAGCAGGTGGGCGGCGTGCTTGCGAATCGTCTCGGTCAGGTGCGTCACGATCACCGATTCGCCGTCGACGACGGTGTATCCGAGGGCCTCGGCCTCGGCGTGCTGGGTCTCCGGAATCCAGATCGCCGGCAGCCCGAACGCCGGCTCGGTGGTCGGAATCCCGGGCACGGTGCCGACCGCGTCGCCCGGATCCATCGCCAGGTGGTGGCCGGCCATGATCGTGCCGCGGGCGACGACCGTGCCGCGGACCTTGACCACGTACTCGTGAGAATCGAGGTCGACCTCGTCGTGGATCCGGACCGGCGGGATCACCATGCCGAGCTCGGAGGCGATCTGGCGGCGGATCATCGAGACGCGGCGGACCAGCGAGCCGCCGGTGCGGCGGTCGACGAGCGGCACCAGGCCGAACCCGATGCCGAGCTCGAGCGGATCGATCGGGAGCTCCTTGAGGACCTCCTCGCGCGGCGCGGAGGGCTTGTCGGCCTCGCTCGGCGCCGGGAGCGCGGCGGCGGCGGCCGCCACAGCGAGCTCGTCGGGCATGCCGTTGCGGACCGACCAGCCGATCGCCACCATGATCCCGCCGATGAACAGGAACGGCAGCTTCGGCAGCCCGGGGACCGCGGCGAACGCGCAGACCACGCAGCCGGCTACGAGCGGCGCCTTCTTCTGGCGCAGGATCTGGTTGGCGAGGTCCGAGCCGAGGTCCTTCTCGGATGCCGATCGGGTGACGAGGATGCCGGTCGCGACCGAGATCAGCAGCGCCGGGATCTGGGCGGCGAGACCGTCGCCGACGGTCAGCATCGAATAGGTGTGGGTGGCCTCCGAGAAGCCGATGTGGTGCTGGACGACCCCGACCACGATCCCGCCGAGGAGGTTGATCGCGGTGATGATCAGCGCGGCCATCGCGTCGCCCTTGACGAACTTCGAGGCGCCGTCCATGGCCCCGTAGAAGTCGGCCTCGCGGGCGATCTCCTGGCGGCGGCTGCGCGCGTCCTGGTCGGTGATCAGCCCGGCGTTGAGGTCGGCGTCGATCGCCATCTGCTTGCCGGGCATCGCGTCGAGGGTGAACCGCGCGGCGACCTCGGCGACGCGTCCGGCGCCGTTGGTGACGACCACGAACTGGATCACGACCAGGATCAGGAAGATCACGAGGCCGATCACGACGTCGCCGCCGACGACGAACTGGCCGAAGTCGTGGACGACGCTGCCGGCGCTGCCCTTGGTCAGGATCAGGCGCGTCACCGACACGTTGATCGCCAGGCGGAACATCGTGGTCAGCAGCAGGAGGCTCGGGAACGCCGAGAACTCGAGCGGTTTCTGCAGGTACATCGTCGCGACCACGACGGCGAGCGCCGCCGAGATGTTGATCGTGATGAACAGGTCGAGCAGCATCGACGGGAGCGGCACGATCAGCATCGTCACGACCACCACGACGGCCACCGCCGCCACCAGGTCGGTGTGCTTCAGGAGCTTGCGCATCGTGTTCTCGTTCATGCTGAGGCCTTCCTACGCCCTGCCATCCGGTAGACGAACGCGAGCACCTGCGCCACCGCGGCGTACAGCTCGGCCGGAATCATCTGGCCGATCTCCACCGACTTGTGCAGGGAGCGCGCCAACGGCGGGTCGGGCACGATCGGGATGTTGTTCTCCTCGGCGATGCGCCGGATCTGCTTGGCCACCAGGTCCTGCCCCTTGGCGACGACGATCGGGGCGGGGTGGCTGCCGTCGTAGCTGAGCGCGACGGCGAAGTGGGTCGGGTTCGTGACGACCACGTCGGCCTGGGGGATCGCGGCCATCATCCGGGCGCGCGCGGCCTGGATCTGGCGCCGGCGGATCGCCGAGCGGACCTCGGGGGGCGCCGAGTACTGGCGGGACTCCTCCTTGACCTCCTGCTTGGTCATCTTGAGCTGCTTCATGTGGCGGCGCTTCTGGTAGATGAAGTCGCCGATCCCGATCAGCAGGTACGCGATCGCCGCGCGCTCGGCGATCCCCATGATGTTCGAGTTGATCAGCATCCCGAGCGCCGCCGGCGGCGTGTCGATGCTGGCGCCGAGACTCGTCAGGTCGGGGATCAGCGCCAGCGCGACGACCGCTCCGACGGCGCCGACCTTCGCGAGCGACTTGATCCCCTCGGACGCTATCCGTACGCCGAAGACGTTCTTGGCCCCCGTGACCGGGTTGATCTTCTTGAAGTCGGGCTTGATCGCGGACAGCGAGGGCTTGAGCGACACCTGGGCGACGTTCACGATCACGCCGGCGGCGGCGCACAGCCCGGCGATCGGCGCGACCGTGCCGAGAATCGTGTGCAGGAACGCCTGGAACAGCCCGTGGAGTCCGGCGGCGCTGGTGGCGTCGCCCGGATGGGCGATCTGCGCGAACGTCGAGCGCATCGAGCCGGCGACCCCGGACACGACGGCCGGACCGACGGCGAGCAGCCCGATCATTCCCGCGGCGAGGACGACGGCGCTGTTGAGGTCGGTGCTCTTGGCGACCTGCCCATGCTTGCGCGCCTCGTTCTTGCGCTTGGCGGTCGGCTTCTCTGTCTTGTCGTGGTTGGCCATGGCGGTTGGTCGAGCTAGAGGGCGTGGAGCGCGGTGGCGACCGAGGTGTAGATCTGGTCGGACATCCAGCCGCCGAGGAACGGCAGGGTCGCGGTGACGGCGAGCAGCGAGACGCCAACCTTCAGCGGGAACGCGACAGAGAACACGTTCATCTGCGGAACGACCTTCGAGACCATCCCGAACGCGACGTCGGTGATCATCAGCGCGAGCACGACCGGGGCCGCGACCTCGAGCGCCGAGGTGAAGATCGAGGCGAACGACATCTCGGCGGCGTTCGCGAGCGAGGCGATGTGAGGCGCCTTGGTCAGCGGCACGAGCGTGAACGTCCGCGCGAGGCCCCGCATCTCCCAGGCGTCACCGCCGATCGCGATGAACACCATCACGCCGAGCATCGCGTACCACTCCGAGAACACGCCGCCCGGGTTGCCGTTGACCGGATCGACGGTGGCGCCGAACGAGAAGCCGGAGACGATGTCGGCGATCCCGCCGGCGGTCTGGACCGCGGCCAGCAGCGCGGCGACCGCGAACGAGAACAGGATGCCGACCAGCACGTTGACGACGATCAGCCCCGCGACCTGGGTCGGCTCGGTCGGGACGTGCTCGCCGTGCATGGCCAGCCCGGTCAGCCCGATCGCCAGCGCGACCGCGACGACGCCCTTCACGCGGATCGGCATCTGCTTGGCGGAGAAGATCGGCGCGATCGCGAACAGCGGGCTGACGCGCGCGAGCACCAGGAAGAACGCCGTGACCGACCGGCCGCCGCCGAGCGCGGTCAGAACGTGGTTGAGCGTGAGCTGGTTCATCCGATCAGCGACGGGATCGACAGGTACAGGTTCTGTGCGTAGCTGACCAGCTGGTCGAGCATCCACGGCCCGAGCACGACGATCAGCACCGCGACGGCGACGATCTTCGGGATGAACGAGAGGCTCTGCTCCTGGATCGACGTGACCGCCTGGAAGATGCTCACGAGCAGCCCGATGATCAGGCCGACGAGCAGGATCGGGCCGGCGATCTTGAGCGCGAGCACCATCGCCTGGGTTGCGAGACTGACGACTGTGTCCTGATTCATCTCAGTGGAAGCTCGCGACCAGCGAGTGCGTGACCAGTTCCCAGCCGTCGACCAGGACGAACAGCAGGATCTTGAATGGCAGGGATATGAAGCTCGGAGGCAACATGACCATTCCCATGCTCATCAGCGTCGAGGAGACGATCAGGTCGATCAGCAGGAACGGCAGGAAGACCAGGAACCCGATCTGGAACGCCGTCTTGAGCTCGCTCATCATGAACGCCGGGATCAGGACGTAGGTCGGGACCTGGGCGCGCGTCTGGGGCTGCGACTTGAGGTGCGCGAGGTTCACGAACAGCGACAGGTCCTGCGTGCGCGTCTGCTTGAACATGAACTGGCGCAAGGGCTCCTCGCCGCGCGAGATCGCCTGGGAAGTCGAGATCTGGTGCTTGGAGTAGGGGTCCCAGGCGTCCTTCTTGATCGCCGAGATCGTCGGTGCCATCACGAACAGGGTCAGGAACAGCGCGATCCCGACCAGCACCTGGTTCGGGGGCGTGTTCTGGGTCCCGAGCGCGCTGCGGACGAAGCTGAGGACGATCAGGATCCGCGTGAACCCGGTGACCGTGAACAGGATCGCGGGCAGGATCGAGATCCCGCCCATGAGCAGCAGGATCTGGAGGGCGTTGCTCGAGTCGACCTTCACGAGCGAGCCGTAATCCGACGCAGGACGTCCAGCACCCGATCGGAGGGCTTCTCGGCCTGATCGAAGCCCTCGGGCTTCTCAGGCGGAACCTCGATGCCGAGTGCGATCGCCTCTGCCTCGGAGTAGCTGCGGATCGGGGTGACGCCGTTCTCGGCGACTCCGACGACCAGCACCTCGCGACCTGCCCTTACCACTGCGACGGAGCGGCCGCCGCCCAGCGGCAGGCTCGCGACCTGCGACAGGCCGTGGCCCGACGGGCGGGACTTGCTCTTCTTGGCGTGCTTCATGATCCACGCGATTCCGTAGATCACGGCGATCACGATGAACAGCCCGACGATCGTGCGGATGATGCTGGCGCCGCCGCCGCTGCTCGAGGCAGCATGGGTGGCCACCGAGCCTCCGCTCAGGTGGAGCTGGGTGTTCTCGCCGGTTGACTGGGCGAGCGCCTTCGCGCTCTCCACCGGTTGGGTAGACGTCGTCGTCGCATGTGAGGTTGCGCCGAGCGCAACCGCGGCATGCGTGAGCGTCAGGGCGCCGGACAGTCCGACGCCACGAATGAACGTGAGCGACTTCATCGAGGGAATGGACTCCGAGGGAAGAGTCCTCCCGGTAATCGGCCAGAACCCCCGGGGCCTTGAGTCGGGCCCGGCGGCCGTGGGTAAGAACGTGAGAGATGGCTCCGGTTACGCTGAATTGGTCGACCGCGGAGGTCAAGAAAGCCAAGCTCACGGTGGCGCTCGACGGCGACATCCCGAAAGGCTGGCGGGGGAGCTTCGAGAGCACCGTCAGGTTGCTCGGCGCCGGAGACTGGGGCGAAATTCAGATCAAGAAGAGCAAGGTCCAGGTCGGCGACGTCGAGCCGGGGACCGAGGAGAAGCTTCGCCACCATCTCGACGCGGTGGTCGCCCAGGCCAACGCCGACCACGAGCCCGAGGAGTCCGAAGACGACGAGGCCCCGGACGCGGACGAATCCGAGCCCGGGGCCACCGACGAGGGCGTAGGTCCGGATGCCGAGATGACCCGGCGCTTCCGCTCCTTCTAGGGGGCGAACGCTCTAGGCGAGCGCCTTGCCGACCGCCTCGAGCAGCTGCGCGGGCTGGAACGGCTTGACGACGAAGTCCTTTGCGCCCTTCTGGATCGACTCGATCACCTTGCTCTCCTGGCCGAGCGCCGAGCACATCAGCACGCGAGCGCTCGGGTCGATCGCGATGATCTCGGCCAGCGCCTGGAGGCCGTCCTTCTCGGGCATGGTGATGTCGAGCGTGATCAGCTCGGGGGAGAGCGCCTGGAACTGCTGGACGGCTTCAGCGCCGTTGCCTGCTTCGCCGACCACCTCGTGGCCGCCGGAAGCGAGAGCATCGCTCACCACCTTGCGCATGAATGCGGCATCGTCGACTACGAGTACACGGGCCATCAGGTCACGGCTCCTTCCACTTCGGATTGCGTCACTTCGGAGGTCTGGGGGGTTTGGGGGGTTTGGGGGGTGGTCTCAGAGGATGGGTCCTCTACGGGATCATCGGACCCGGTATCGAGAGATTGAGGTTCGGGCTCGCCGTCTTGGTCGGCGTCGGACCGCACCGCGCGGGCCATGTCGAGCACGCGGAGGCCCTCGCTCTCGAGCTCGTCGATGGACACGGCCCACTCGCCCTCGTCGGTCACGAGCAGCTGGCCGCGGGCGAATCGCATCCCGTTCACGTACAGATCGACCGGCGCGTCGGCGGTCCGGTCGAGGTCGACGACCGCGCCGACCGGCAGCCCGAGCGCCGTCCCGAGGGGCATGTACGAGCGGCCGAGCTCGGCCCACACGCGGAGGCTGATCCCTCCGAGCGCGTCCTCGAGCGCGAGGCTGTGCGGGCCCGCGTCGACGACCGAGCCGGCGCCGCCCGAGGACGAGTCCGGGCTGGCGGTCCGCTCGGCGCCCTCGTCGTCGAGCGCGCGGACCATCCGCACGACGAACGCCCGCGGCACGAGCTGGATCAGCCGGCAGGCCTCGCCGGCGATCAGGAACGTGGTCGAGGTCGCGTGCGGCGCGGTGCCGTACACGTCGGCGGCCGCGGCCGGCTCGTCGAGCACGCGCGTGTCGGGCGTCGAGATCTCGATCTCCTGGCCGAGCACGACGCCGATCGCGGCGGCGGCCGCGGCCATCGTCTGGTTCGCGGCCTCGGAGATCGCGGACATCTCGAGCTCGGACAGCGGCGGCGTCTCGGCGCCGTCCTCGGCCTCCTCCGGCGGCGCGCCCATCGCGGCCGCGAGACCGCGCGCCCCGGCGGGGGTGAGCACGAAGATGTTGGCGCCGGTGACGCCGTCGACATAGGAGACGCTGGTGGCGATCGACCCGCGCGCGACGTTCGCGAACGGCGACGCGCCATCGGCCAGCACGGTGACGTCGCCGCGCTCGACGGCTCCCGGAGCGAACATCTCGAGGACCTGGGCGATCGCCTCGGCGGTCGAGGCGCCGAGGCGCATCAGCGCTTCGCGCGGCGTGATGTCCTGCTGCTCGGTCATCCGAACTTCCTCTCGGTGCCGGACACCTGGATGGCCCGGCGGGGGCCGTTGCATCCGGGCTGCGCCCGGGCCAGCTTGACGTTCTCGGCGAACACGGTTACGCCCTGATCGGCCTGCGCGCCGAGCCGGATCACGCTGCCCGGCCCGAGCGAGAGGATCTGGTCGATCGGCAGTTCGATCGCGGCGACCTCGGCGCGGAGCGTGACCGGGACGCCGGCCATCGCCCGGCCGATCTCGGCGGCGCCGGCCGTCTCGGCCTCCGCCTCGCGAGTCTCCTTGCCCGTCAGGCGCTCGGCGACGGCGTCGATCGCCAGCCACGGGATCAGCATCGCCATCGACGCCGAGTGCTTGTTGATCCGGCTCTCGATCACGACCACGAAGGTCGGCTCGGAGACCGCGGCGATCTGGCTCGTGTCGTTGTGGGTCTCGATGTCGATGATCGACAGCGAGATCCCGGCCAGGTCCTGCCACACCAGCGACAGCTGGTGGACGATTGATTCGAACAGGCGCTGGGTCAGCACGTTGTCGATCTCGCTGAACCGGCGCTCCCGGGGCGGCTTGTCGGGGGAGCCGCCGAGCAGGAGATCGAGGCACATCAGCACGAACGACTGCTCGACCGTGAACAGCATCCGCGTCCCGAGCGGCTGGACGTCGAGCGTCACGAACAGGGAGCCGGTCGGCAGCTGGGACTGCGCGCCCGACCAGGTGGCCTGAGCGCTGTTGATCGCCTCGAGCTCGATCGGGGTGCGCAGCTCGGTCGAGAGCCGCGTGACCGACGTCTGGCAGAACGTGTCGATCGCACGGGAGATCCGGCGCTGATGGTCGCTGGTGAACTTGGTCGGGCGCGAGAAGTCGACAGTGCGCAGCCGCTGCCCGCGGCGCTGGGGAGCGGCGCTCTGCTCGGGAAGCTGGCCCTGCTTCGCCGCCTCGACGAGCGCGGCGACCCGGTCGCGATCGAGGATCTCGCTCATCTCGGCACTCCTTCCAGGGCCCAGGCGGACCGCTGGCGGCGCGCGGCGTCGGCCGAGCCGTCGAGCAGTGTGGTCGGCTCGCCGCCGGCCTCCTTGACGGTGACCGTGCATACGCCGACTTCTACCCGCATCGTCCGTCCGCGATTACCGCCGGTCTCGGCGGCGCGTACGGACAGCCCCGACGCGGCCAGGCCGGCGCGAACCGCCTCGGCGTTGCGGGCGCCGATGTCGAGCTCGCCGAGCTCGAACATCCGGGCGCCGCCGGCGAGCACCGCCTCGAGGCGGCGCCGGCTCGCGCCAGCGCGACAGACGCGGTCGATCAGCTCGGGAACGGCGAGATCGGCGAACTTGCCGGGCTCGCGATCGGTCGCCGTGGCTTCGGGCAGCACGATATGGGCGAGGCCCGCGACCCCCGCGAAGCGGTCGATCAGCGCCAGGCCGATGCAGGAGCCCAGCCCGCGGGCGACGAGCTCGTCACCGGGGCGCTTGGACACCTGGATCTCTCCCATTCGTACCGAGCCCATCGCTACGCGGCAAGGCCGAGCGGTGCGAGCAGGTCGCTCACGCCACCGTCGGTCGGCAGCAGGACGAACGAGATCGAGCACGGCTCGTCGGCGACGTCGAGCTCGGAGTCGAGCACGAGCACGAGGTCGGTGCTCTCGGTCTGGGACAGCGCGAGCGAGGAGACGATCGCGCCGAGCATGTCGGTCGTCAGGTGCGGCGGGCACGGGCCGAGGTACAGGCCGGTCATCGAGGACAGCGCGTTCAGGCACGCGGTGCCGAGGATGTTCCCGATCTCGCGCAGCGCCGAGTCGCCGATCTCGCTGCCGGCGTCGACGCCGAGCAGCTGGCACAGCGCGTCCGCGCCCTCGGTCGAGATCAGCAGGAGCACGATCCCCTGGATGTCGCCTTCGAGCGGGATCACGACGCTCGTGATCGACTCGTCGGGGCTACCGCACGCCTCGACCGCGTCGACCAGCGGGAGGGCGAGGACGCGAGGCACGCTCAGGCCGACTTCGCGGCCCAGCATCTGCGAGAGCGCGGTCGCGGCATTTCCAGAGGCGATGTTCGCCAGCTCCCTCAAAGCATCCAGCTGGAGTTCGGTGTAGCGAGGGGTCACTGATCAGGCTCCTGTGTTCGGGGTGATGTGGTGTTCAGGCGGCGAGACTTATGGCAGCGGTGGCGCCGAATCCGGCGGCGAGCGCATCGCAGTCGACGATCAGCGCGATCCGGCCGTCGGCCAGCGCAGCGCCTCCGGAGACGGGCTCGCCGTCGGAGACGATCGCCGGGAGCGGCCGGGTGACCAGCTCTCGCTGACCGACCAGGCCGTCCACGGCCAGCGCGAGGCGGCGGTCCTGGGCGCGGATGATCACGACGAACTCGTGCTCGGAGGCGACCTCGCGGCGGAACACCTCGGCGCCGTCGAGCAGCGGCAGCACGCCGTCCTCGAGCACCAGCATCTGCTTGCCGGCCACCGAGCGCACCGTCTGCTGGCCGAGGCGCAGCGTGCGCTCGATCCGGTCGAGCGGGATCGCGAACGGCGCGCCGGAGACGTCGACCTGGAGGGCCGAGACGATCGCGAGCGTCAGCGGCAGGCGGATCTGGGCGAGCGTGCCCGAGCCGGGCGTCGAGTCGATCACGACCTCGCCGCCGAGCTGGCGGATCTTCTCGCGGACCGCGTCCATGCCGACGCCGCGGCCGGAGATGTCGCTGGTGGTCTCGGCGGTCGAGAAGCCCGAGGTGAACAGGAGCTCCACGGCGCCGCGCATGTCGATCGCGGCAGCGGCCTCCTCGTCGATCATGCCGAGCGAGAGGGCCTTGCGGGCGACCGCCTGCGGGTCGATCCCGTTGCCGTCGTCGCGAACCTCGATCACGACGCTGCCGCCGGCGTGGCGCGCGGCGATCTCGAGCGTGCCGTGACGCGGCTTGCCGGCGGCGATGCGGTCCTCGGGACGCTCGAGGCCGTGGTCGAGCGCATTGCGTACGAGGTGGACGAGCGGATCGCCGAGCGCGTCGACGACCGTGCGGTCGAGCTCGGTCTCGCTGCCGATCAGCTCGAGCTTGACCTCCTTGCCGAGCTTCGTCGACAGGTCGCGGATCAGGCGCGGGAAGCGCAGGAAGACGACGTCGACCGGGATCATCCGGACCTGCATGACCATCGCCTGCAGGGCCTGGGAGCTGCGCGTGAGCTCCTGGACGGCCTGTTGCAGCCCCTCGACCTCGAGGTTCGCGGTCAGCGCCTCGACCGCGGTGCGGTGGATCACGAGCTCGCCCATCGAGTGCATGAGCGCGTCGAGCCGCTCGGCGTCGACACGAACGGTACGGGTCTGCGTCGCCTTGGTCGGCGCCTCGGCGGGCTTGTCGGTCGCGGCGGGCTTGTCGCTCGTGGTGGGCTTCGGCGCGGCTGCCGCCGCCTGCGCGGTGGCCACGGGCTCCGCGGCCGCCTGTACCGCGGGCGCCTCGATCTCGACCTCGATCTCGACCTCGACCGCGGGCGCGGCCCCGGGCGCGGGCGCGGGCGGGGGCGCGGCGAGCTTCGCGCTCGGCGCCCGGGTCTCGTTGACCTCCACCGTGAACACCTCCGAGACCTGGCGGACGTTGTCCGCGATCGTCTCGTCCTCGTGGTCTGAGGCGATCCAGGCCTCGATCTCACGGCCCTGGAACTGCTCGACGAGGTCCGGAGCCGGCGCACTGACGAGCACCTCGCCGTGATCGCTGAGCGCGGCCAGCACCATGTGGGCGCGAACGGCCGGCATCAGAACTTCCGCGGTGAGGGCGACGCGCACGTGCAGCACGCGAGCGCCGGCCTCCTGCGCCGCCCGGATCGCCGCATGGTCGAGCGGGTCGATCGCGCCGGCGCGGGCCATCTGCTGCTCGGGAGTCCGCGGGCGGACCAGCGAGCGCAGCCGCGTCACGAGCGGGGCCGGGTCGAGCGCCTCCTGGCCGTCGGTCTCGATCGCCTCCGCCGCCGCCGACAGCGCGTCCAGGCACGCGAACACCGTGTCGATCGCCTCGACCGGAAGCCCGTTGGTGCGCTGGCGGAGCAGCTCGAACACGTCCTCCATCTCGTGGGTCAGCTCCGCGATGGCGCTGAAGCCCATCGTCGCGCTCATCCCCTTCAGCGAGTGTGCGATGCGGAAGATCTCGTCGACCGTGCCACGGTCCTTGGGGTCCTCCTCGAGCCGGACGATCGCGAGGTTCAGTTGTTCGAGGTGCTCGCGCGTCTCGGCGACGAACATCGGCATGTACTCGGAGGTATCCATTACGACTTTCGGTAGATGAAGGGATGAATCGACGCCAGACCGAGCGACGCGGGGTCGGTGATCCGCTCGGTCCCACCGATGACGAGCAACCCCCCCGGTCGCAGGGCGTGGGCGAACCTGGCGTGCAGCTCGTCCCGGATCTGATCGGCGAAGTAGATGACCGTGTTGCGACACATGATCAGTTCATAGCTCGACGCGGGCGTCCGGAGCTTGAGCAGGTCGCCGACCTCGAACTGCGTCATTGCTCGCAATACCTGCTTGGCTTGCCACCCGGTGTCGGTCCGGTCGAACCACTTCTCCATCGCGGCGGGCGGAGCGCTGCGCGCGTCCTCGACCGTGAACGTGCCGGTCTTGGCCCGGGCCACCATCCGGTGGTCGATGTCGGTCCCGACGATCCGCACCTGGGTGCCCGGGATCGCCGCGGCGCACACGGCGGCAAGCGTGTAGGCCTCCGCGCCGTAGGAGCAGCCGG
>Ga0335078_10007772_pt1 | contig 15911 bp, 13 predicted proteins | sample Lox_Sample_32_FD_206711 | JGI IMG/M metagenome (GOLD analysis project Ga0335078, IMG submission 206711) | Soil microbial communities from Loxahatchee National Wildlife Refuge, Florida, United States - Lox_Sample_3.2 | ecosystem: Environmental > Terrestrial > Soil > Wetlands | place: USA...
GGCACGCATTCGCCGAGCGCCGCAGCCTGCCGTTGCTTTGCGTGCGCTGGGGATCCGCGCCGCATCTTTCGCCTCCAGGGCCGGTCCGCACGCTGGACCTGGTGCGCAGCGTTTGCGCTTTCCCGGTCGACCCGGACCTGAAGTTCGATCCTTGCTTCTACCGGGATGTGGAACCAGTCGCCGCGGTGTTGGAGAGCTTCCGGCCGGATATCGTGCACGTCACCAGCCCCGGCGACCTCGGCATCCTGGGCGCGATCTTGGCGGCGCGCCGGAAGACGCGGCTGACGCTTTCCTGGCACACCAACCTGCACGAATTCGCCGCGCGGCGCGTGGCGAAGCTGCTATCCTGGGCGCCGTCGTCCCGTTACGGCTCGTTGGCCCGCGCCGTAGAGCGCTTCGTGATGGATCGCGTGTGCTGGTTCTTCGGCCGCGGCGAAATGATCTTCGCCCCCAATCCGGAATTGATCGCGCTGCTGCACGCGCGCACCGGCAAGCCCGTGTTTCCCATGGGGCGGGGCGTGGACACGGAGTTGTTCCATCCCCGCAAACGAAGCCGCACCGCCTTCCAGCCCAAGTCGTACCTGCGGCTGGTCTTCGAGGCCGAAGCTTAGTACTACTCTGCACCAGTCACGTCCGCGCAGCCGCGCTTGCCGCGCCGGCACGGACGTCCCCGCCTAAAGAAAATATCTACACTGCCGATAAGAACTGGGGGCTGTAGTCCAACTGTCCGATGGCCGCCGCAGTTTACCCGGCCGGGTGCCTTTATCCGGTCGAAAACGAAATCGAGCTTCTGATCCCGGACGGCGACGTCGCCGATCCGCTTCTCTCGATCGTGGTGCCTGCACTCAACGAGAGCATCACCGTCGCCGCGTTCGTCCAATGGTGCAAAGCCGGCTTGACCCGCGCCGGCATCAGCGGCGAAATCCTCATCGTCGACAGCTCTACCGATGAGACCCCGGACATCGCCCTGGCGCAGGGCGCGCGCGTCTTGCGCACGCCGAAGCGAGGCCTAGGCCGCGCTTATATCGATGCAATCCCTTATATCCGCGGTAAGTATGTCCTGATGGGAGACGCCGATTGTACTTATGACTTTCGCGAGTTATCCGGCTTCGTCCAACAGTTCCGCGCGGGTTGTGAGTTTATCATGGGATCGCGCTTTCGCGGCGTCATCGAACCCCACTCCATGCCCGCGGCGCACCGCTACTTCGGCACGCCAGTCACTACCGCGATTCTGAACATCCTCTACTCCACGCACTTTTCCGATATCCATTGCGGTATGCGCGGCATCACCCGCGATGCCCTGGTGCGCCTGGAACTCGAATCGCAATCCTGGGAGTATGCCTCGGAAATGGTGCTCAAGGCGGTCTGCCTGGGGCTGAAGACCGCCGAAGTGCCCGTGCATTTCCTGAAGGATCCCGCCGGCCGGCTCAGCCACATGAAACGGAACGGATGGCGGGAGCCGTGGCGCGCCGGGTGGATCAACTTGCGCGCCATGCTCTTGTTCGGCGCAGATTTCTTCCTGCTGCGTCCCGGGCTGGCGCTGCTGGCCCTGGGTCTGCTGTTGACCGTGCCCGTCAGCTTGGGGCCCGTGCCGCTCGGCCCCGTTACCCTCTCGCTGAACTGGATGATGCTGGGCCTCACGCTGTCCGTCGTCGGCCTGCAGTGCTTCTACCTGGGCTGCATCGTGCAAGTGATGTACCGCTATGCCCCGGCTCGCGCGGAACGCTGGCTGCGCCTGTTTTCATACGACCGCGCCATGCTGGCCAGCGGCCTGGCGAGCCTGGCGGGATGCGCGCTCGGGCTGCCGCTGGTCAACCAATATCTGGCTGGAGGACTGCGCCTGCCGCCGGTCTCCACCCCGCAAATGCATCTGGCGGTGCTGGGTCTGCTCTTGGTGGTGGCGGGCTTCCACACCTTCAGTTGCACGCTGGTGCTGCACGCTGCCAGTCGAGGCTCCCGAGGGCGATGACCGCAAACATCCTGGTCACGGGCGGCGCGGGCTGTATCGGCTCGGACCTTGCCGCAGCCCTGCTCGGCTGCGACTGCGGGGTCACGGTTATCGACAATCTCAGCAGCGGCAAGTGGGAGCACATCGCGGACCTGTCCGGCCGTCCAGGGTTCCGTTTCATCGAGGGCGACCTGCTGGATTCGGCCACCCTGGAAGGCGCCATGCCTGGCGTCGAAATGGTCTACCACCTGGCCGCCAACCCCGACGTCAAATTCGCTCCCGGCGACCCGACCGATAAAGACCTGCGCCAGAACATTCTGTGCACGTATAACGTGCTCGAAAGCATGCGGCGCCACGGTGTGCGCCGCCTGGCCTTCTCCTCCACCTCGGCCATCTACGGCATCTCGGAACGGCAGCCCCTTGCCGAAGACCAGGCGCCGCATCCCATCTCCCTGTACGGCGCCACCAAGCTGAGCTGCGAAGCCATGATCTGCGCCTTCCAGCACTTGTTCGGTATGGACTGCTGGATCTTCCGCTTCGCCAACGTGGTGGGCGCCAAGGAGCGCAAACGCGGCCGCACGGTCATCGGCGACTTCATCGACAAGCTGCGGCGCGACCCCACCCGCTTGCAGATCCTGGGCAACGGCCGCCAAGCCAAGTCCTACCTGCTCGCCGGGGAGTGCGTGGCCGCCATGCTCTTCGCCGTAGACCACGCGCCGCGCGGCCTGAACATTTTCAATCTAGGCTGCCACGATTCGCTCAGCGTCGCACGCATCGCCGAAATGGTGGCGGGAGCCATGGGACTGGGCGGTGTTCGCTACGAATACACCGGCGGCGAAGGTGGTTGGCCGGGTGACGTGCCGCGCTTTCGCCTGGATGTGACAGCCATCAACAGGCTGGGCTGGCGCGCGCGCTACAACTCGGAGCAAGCCGTGGCGCTGTCGGTGAGGGAGGCTTTAGCCTGCGCCGGACTTCAGTCCGGGCCCGCGCCGGCCGAAATCCCCGAGGCCCTATGCAGGCCGTAATCCTGGCCGGCGGACTGGGCACCCGCCTCGATCCGCTCACCCGCAAGACGCCGAAGCCCATGGTCCGGGTGGCCGGCGTTCCCTATCTGGAGCATCAACTACGGCTGCTGGCGCGGCAGTCGTTCCGCGACGTGCTGCTGCTCACGGGCTATCTGGGCGAGCAGATCGAGACATATTTCGCCAGCGGCAAGCGCCTTGGCCTGCGGCTCCGCTATGCGCGTGAGGCCCAGCCGCAGGGCACCGGCGGCGCGTTGCGCGATGCCCGCAGCCACCTGGCGGAAAGCTTCCTGCTGCTCTATGGCGATTCGCTGCTGCCCATCGCGTACGCCGCCGCCACCCGGCGATTGAAAGACTCCGCCGCCCTTGGCGTGATCGTGGTCTATCGCGACCCGTCCGGAGAAACCGCCGTGCCTCCGAATGTAGCACTGGACCGCAGCGGCCTGGTAACCCGCTATGACAAAACCGCGGCCGCAGACCCGGAGCTCGAATACGTCGAGGCGGGTGTCTCCTGCTTTCGCCGCGAAGTGCTCGACCTGCTGCCCGGCGCGGGCCCCGCGTCGTTCGAGCAGTGCGTCTTCGCACGCCTGATCGACCGCCGGCAACTGGCAGGCTTGCCCACCGCGCAGCGCTTCTACGACATCGGAACACCGGAAAGGCTGCGGGCTATTGAAGAGTATCTCGCGCACCCCGGACGCTTCACTTTAGGGTCACCTCGTAGTACCGCGACCCCTCCACCGTCCCCTCAAGCCGCACCGTTGCGCCGTCCGCAGTCAACTGGGGAACAACCCAGCCAGGTTCCGCCACCACAAACCGCTTGTGCCGCGCTACAAAAGACCCATACTTCGCGAAATGCGACCGGAATGGAAAGAACTCCTGGAGAACCGGCCCTTTTTCATCGAAGACCGTGATCCCCACCCAACGGGCAGCCAGCTTGGAATCCGCCAGGTAGTATAGCCGCCCGGCCAGCGCGGGGCTGGCATAGTGTTCCAGTTCCAGAAAGGCCAGCGGCCACCCGACCACGACCGGCAAGTTGTCGTCGCGCATGCCCTCCAGCACGCTCTGCAGGCCCGCGGTGTGAGCCCCGCTCTCGATGCCCGTGTCGAGGCGCTTGTTCGCCGGCAGCAGTTGCTCTCCTACAAACAGCATAGTGAATAAGGCCGCCACCGCCATCCCGGCCCGCGGACGCGCAGCGGCCATCCGGAACAACAGGACCGCCAGGCAACCCGCCAGGCCGATCACCGCGTTCAGAGAATAGCGGGGCCAGTAGGGGCCGCCCAGCATGGAAATCGGAACGGCGACGAACGGGATCGCGACGAAGCCGATCAGTGCGGCCACCTCGTATGCGGGCATGCCGCAGTCTGTCTTAGCCGCCACGCCGGGCTGAGCCCTGGACATCAGCAGCAGGAATCCCGCAGCCGCCACGGGAACGATCGCCGGCATAAGCAGCAGGAAATAGGTAAAGCCCACCAGTTGAAGCGGGTGGATCGTGCTCGGCGCGGACGCGGCGACGCCGGCGGCGCCCTTCAATTTCCACAGCAGCCACAGCGCCGGCGTGGCCGCGGCAAACGCGCACCACATGGGCACATCCAGGCGCTTGCGCTGAATGGAGCGGACCGCCTCACCGGCCAGGAACGGCAGCGCCAGCGTTACTGCCAGCGGCTGAGCGCACAACGCCGCCGCCAGCGCGACCGCTATCGCCACCAGCGCGACCCGCCGTCCGCGGGCCTCGGCCGCAGCTTGCCACGCGACCAGCGCGATGCCCGCCAACGCCAGCACCAACGCGTACGGGCGCGCTTCGTAAGAATATCGCCCCGCCGCAGTCAATGCCGGCAACAACATGCCCACCACCGCAAACGGCCGCGGAAGCCGCCGCCTGAGGAACACATACAAGCACAGCGACATGATCCAGAATGCGACCACGGAGGGGAACCTGACGCCGAACGCGTTCTTGCCGAAGACGCTCTCCGACGCCGCGGCCAGCGCGAACCCCAGCGGCGGGTTGAGTTCCAGGCCGCGCTTCAGGAACGACCAGAGCGCGCCGAATGAAGGCAACAGCGTCGAAGCGTCGAGGGTTAGAATCTCGTCGTACCAAAGTCTCTCCCTGGCAGCGTTGATGCAGGTCGAGACAAGGTATACAACGGACAGAAAACCCAGCCAAAGCGCCGGGACCCAGCGGCGAAGGCGGCCCAGGGTCTTAGCGGGCCGCGCGGACTCACCGGGGTCGGCGGCAGAGGCTTCGATGGCGATGAGTGGCAAGTTATTGACCTCACTTATCCGCCGGGCAAAGCGGCCTCGTAGTATTGAAAATGATCGGCCGTCTCTCTGGGCTGCAGAACCAGCCGACCCAGTGCATGCTCTCGCGCGACATTGCGGACCGGCTGAACGACGTAGAACCGTTTGTGCACCGAGATGAAGGAATGATAGTCCTCGAAGTGCGCGCGGAAGGGGAAGTACCGGGCAAGCAACGGTGTCTTGACATCAAAAAGAACATTGCCGTCGATCGCGGCCGCGGCCGCGGGGTCCGTCAGATAATAAAGCCGCGCAGCCAGCCCTGGGCTGGAATAGTGCTCGAGTTCCACAAACGTCATGGGGGGGCAGATCACGATCGGCGCATCGGTTGGCATGCGCTCCACGAAATGCTGGATCTTCTCCGAGGTGTTCACGACTTTCAGGCCGAAGTCCGGACGCTTCTCCTCTGGAACGAACTGCACGATGGCGAAGATCCCACCGAAAGCAACCAGCACCGTGGGCCCGGCCAGGCGGTTTGTTCCGCCTATCCAGAACAAGAGGACAGCGACCAGCCCGGCCAGTCCAATGGCGGAGTTCAGCGAATAGCGGAGAAAGTACTGGCCATTCAAGGTAGAGATCGGGACGGCAGCGAAGGGAATGAGCGCGAAGCCTGCCAGGGCGGCCAGTTCATAGGCGCGCATTCCGGACGTACACGCCGCCACACCGCTCTCCTGCGAGCGCAAGACCATCAGCACGGCGAAAGCTATTGCCAGCGGAGCGATTGCCGGACCCAGCATCTCCATGTAGGTAACGCCGATGTGCCACGGCAAACTTCCGACGAACCGCCAGTAGGCGGTCTCGTTGCCGGCGGCTTTCATTCTCCAAAGAACCAGAAGCATGGGCGTGGCTGACGCGAACGCGCACCACACGGACCAATCCACGCGCTTGCGCTGAACGGTGCGGGTAAGTTCTCCCGCGAGGAACGGCAGGGCCAGCGTGACGGCCATGGCGTGGGAGAACAATGCCCCCATCAGCGCGACGGCCAGCGCCGCCAACGCGACCCCTCGCTTACGCCCTTCGGCGGCGGCCTGCCACGCGACCAGCGCAATGCCCGCAAATGCCAGCATGAGAGCATAAGGGCGCGCCTCGTAAGAGTATCGCCCCGCTGCCGTCAAAACCGCCAACAGCATGCCCGCAATCGCGAAGGGCCAAGGAAGCCTTGGCCTGAGGTACGCATACAGGCATAGCGCCATGATCCAGAATGCGACGATGGATGGAAATCTGAGGCCAAACTCGTTGGTTCCGAAGATGCTCTCCGATCCGGCGGTTAGAACAAAACCCAAGGGCGGACTGGATTCGGCATTCTTCAGGAACCACCAGAATGTGCCGGGTGACCGCACCAGCGTCGCGACATCGAAAGTCAGAATCTCGTCATACCAGAGCTTCTGGCGGGCTGCCCGCATACACGTCGGCACAGAATACACCAGGGACAGCAGGGCCAGGAACAGCGTGGGCGCCCAGCGGCGAGACCTGCCCAGGTTGGCGGTCCCGGTGGACTCGGGCCGGCCGGCAGCGGGGGTTTCTGTCGCGGGGAGTGGCAAGGCGTGCAGTCATCAGCTTACTCTTGGCGTCGCCTCGCTGACAACCTTCCATCGTGGGTGCGCTAACTTCAGTTAGTTATCGGTTAACTTTTTGCACCATGGTGTTCGGCCCGATTGGCATGGTCTACTGAACTCCGGGCAATGGATTTCGAACCGTCAATCTCCGTGGTGGTGCCGGTATACAACAGCGAGGCCAGCCTGCCCCTGTTGATCGAGCGCCTGGAGCCGGTCCTCGCGGCGCATGCCCGGAACTTCGAGGCTATCCTGGTCAACGACGGCAGCCGTGACCGGAGCTGGGAAGTCGTCGGCCAGTTGACGCAACGCTATCCGTGGGTCCGGGGCATCTCCCTGATGCGCAACTACGGACAGCATAATGCGCTGCTCTGCGGCATCCGTGCGGCTCGCCACGAGGTCATTGTCACCATCGACGACGACCTGCAAAATCCTCCGGAAGAAATCCCCAAGCTGCTCGCCAAGCTCGCGGAGAGCTGCGACGTGGTGTATGGCGCACCCGCCGAAGAGCAACACGGCGTGTGGCGGGACCTGGCATCGCGCGTGACCAAAATCGCGCTACAGAGCGCCGTGGGCGCCGGGACCGCGCGGCACGCCAGCGCCTTCCGCGCCTTCCGCACCGAGGTGCGCGGCGGGTTCGCGAATTTCCAGGGACCCTTCGTATCGATCGACGTCCTGCTCACCTGGGGCGCGTCACGCTTCGCCGCGGTCCAGGTGCAACACGATAAACGGCGCTTGGGGACGTCCCAGTACACCCTGCGCAAGCTGATCCGGCACGCGTTCAACATGATGACAGGCTTCAGCGTCTTGCCGCTGCAGGTCGCGAGCGCGATCGGATTCGTCTTCACAGTTTTCGGTTTTCTGGTGCTCGTTTACGTGATCGGGGGCTATCTGATTCGGGGTGGAAGCGTGCCGGGGTTCCCGTTCCTGGCTTCCCTGATCGCCATGTTTTCGGGAGTGCAGATGTTTGCCCTCGGGATCATCGGCGAGTACCTGGCGCGCATGCACTTCCGCATGATGGACCGGCCGAGCTATGCCGTCCGGCAGCAGACCGTCCAGGCCGAGCGGGCGGCGCCGCGGCTGGTTGCGGGGATGCATGCTTGATATTCAATCCAAACTGCTAAGCCGTGATCCCTCGTTGTGGCCTGCCCAGCCCGCGACGGATTCGGACACGGCTTTCATTCCGTTCAACCGGTTTTGCAAGACCGGGATGGAATTCGCTTACATCCAGCAAGCCATCGATGAAATGCATGTCAGCGGGAATGGCCGCTTTACCAAGCTGTGCCATGCGCTGCTCGAGGAAATGCTTGGCGCGCCCAAGGTGCTCCTGACCACCTCGTGTACCGACGCCCTGGAGATGGCGGGCTTGCTGCTGGACGTCCAGCCGGGCGATGAGGTAATCCTTCCGTCCTTTACCTTCGTCTCCACGGCCAGCGCATTCGCCTTGCGGGGCGCACGTCCCGTTTTCATCGACATCCGGCCGGATACCCTGAACCTGGACGAAGCGCAATTGGAACGGCTGATCACGCCCCGCACCAAGGCCATCGTGCCGGTCCACTATGCGGGAGTGGCTTGCGAGATGGATGCCATCCTCGAAATCGCGCGCCGTTATGGCGTTGCAGTGGTCGAAGACAACGCGCACGGCCTGCTGGGCAAGTACAAGGGAAAGAACCTGGGCACCTTCGGCTGCCTGGCGACGCAGAGCTTCCACGAAACCAAGAACTTCACTTGTGGCGAAGGCGGAGCGCTGGTGATCAACGATGCCGGCTACTGCGAACAGGCGGAGATCGTGCGCGACAAGGGAACCAACCGCGGCCGCTTCGTGCGCGGCCAGGTCGATAAATACACCTGGGTCGGTTTGGGCTCCAGCTATCTTCCATCGGACATTCTGGCGGCGATCCTGTATGCGCAGCTGGAGTCGCGCGAGACGATTCAAGCGCAGCGCCGGCATATCTGGGAGCGTTACAACATGCGGCTGCGGGACTGGGCCGCCAGCTACGGCGTGGGAATGCCTGTAGTCCCGCCCCAATGCCAACAGTCTTTTCACATGTTCTATCTGCTGATGCCTTCCGAAGGAAGCCGCGCGCGCCTGATTCGCCACCTGCAAGCCAGGAACATACTGAGCGTTTTCCACTACCTTCCGCTGCACCTTTCCCAGATGGGGCTGCGGTTGGGTGGACGAGGGTGCTCCTGCCCCGTTACGGAAGATGTGAGCAACCGCTTGCTGCGGCTGCCTTTCTACAACGGATTGACTGAACCCGAGCAGGCCCGTGTGATTCGCGCCGTCCAGGAATTCGAGCCGTGAGTTCCGCCAGCCCGGTTCAAACGATAGACCTGCCCGCCCCATGTACCGAGCAATGTGCCTGGGCGTGCAACTATCTGGAATGGGACTCGCAGTTCTTCGGACTACGGATCGCCCGCCTGACCGAACGCTATCTGACCGCAGAAGGCGCGGCGGCTGTGAGGCACTGGTGTGAGGCCAATCGGATCGACTGTCTTTACTTTCTAGCCGACGCCGACGACGCGCAGACTGTGACGCTCGCGCAAGCCAACGGCTTCCAGTTGGTCGATATTCGTGTCACTCTGGGATGCAAACCGGGTCGCGGGGAGCCGGCGCCCGCCGTACGCCCATTTCAGCCAGCGGACGCTCCTGAATTGCGGAAGATCGCGCGCGTGAGCCACCGGGATTCGCGTTTTTACTATGATGCCCGGTTTCCACGGTGGCAGTGCGACGCCCTGTACCAGACCTGGATCGGCCGAAGCATCAACGGCTGGGCTGATGCGGTTCTGGTCGCGGAGTGCGATGGCCGGCCAGCGGGGTACGTCTCCTGCCACTTGGTTCCGCCGTCAGCCGGGTCCATCGGGCTGATTGCCGTGTCTGAACACTGTCGGCGCCGAGGCTTGGGCCGGCAGTTGATGGCTGCCGCGCTTGAGTATTTTGGGCAGAATGGAGTGGAGCAAGCCACGGTGGTGACCCAGGCGCGCAACGTCGATTCGCAGCGCCTCTACCAGTGTTGCGGATTCCTCACGCAGTCCGTGCAGCTCTGGTATCACTGCTGGTTCACCACGGATACCCGCCTCAGGCCATAACTTCGCTGCTCTCACCCCCGCGCTGCGCGCGCCAAGCTCATCCCCTCACGGTCCCGTTTGGGTATGCGGAGCAGTCCAATCAAAGCGTTCATCGCGCCCAACAGCAGCACCAAAACACCGATCGACGTGCGCCAGTCGGTGGCTTCCTTGAGAACTTCAAACGAGACCGTCAGCCCCAACACGCCCGCGTTGCCGATGGTCCAAAAGATCCCGGAAGCCGCGCCCGCATGGTCCTTGTGGGCGACGCGCTCGATGATAGTTAACGTAATAGCCAGGGACGGCAGCCACAGAAAGCCCAAGAGCGCGCCCCAGCAGTATCCCAGGCGCGGGCTGCTGGCGAAGACAAAGCGGTGGACCAGCAGGAGGCTCGGCGCCAGGCAGATCCACAGCAGCAGGCGGGGGCGGTCGAACTTGTCCAGCAACGGGGGAATCAACAGCGCCCCGGCAATGCCGCCGGCGATGATCATCCCCGCCGCCATCCCCGCGGCGTCGCTCGAAAAGCCGCGTTCGTGCCAGATCACCTCCAGCCAGGTGGTCAGGGCATTGAAGCACCCCTGTGCGATAAAGCCGGTCACGAAGATGACGGCCAAGTTGCGGTTCATCAGCAGCGCGCGCACGGGGGTGCCGGCGGCCTTCGCAACAGGCGATGCTGCGTGCACCGGGTGGTTCTCGCGCGCCGTGAGGTGGAAGAGCAGGGTCCATCCGGCGGCCACCGCGGCCAGCAAAGACATGGCGCCGCGGAATCCCAGCCACTCCACCAGCAGCGGAGAAGCGATCAGCGAAAGGGCCATGCCGACGAAGATCCCGATGGTGCAGATGCCGGTGAACAGGGCTTCCTCGGCGGGGTGGAACCAGTCGGCGACCAGCGTGGAGATCGAGGTTACGATCAAGGGAACCGAGATGGCGATGCCAATCTGCCCGGCCAGCAGCATGGCGAAGCCGTCGAAAATGCGCAAGCCGGCGGAGACGGCCATCAGGGCCAGTCCGCACTGGATCGCGAAGCGGTAGCCGCGGCGATCGATCCATGCGCCCGCGTAGCCGGAGAACAGCATGCTGGCCAAGGGAAAGACGAGGATGGTCCAACTGGCGGTCAGCCCGCTGATGCGGTACTTGGCCGTCAGCAGCGAGATCAGGGGCGCGAAGTTGTACCAGAAGACCTGCGTGAGGATCAGCGCGCCGAGGAATGCGCCGAGCACCAGCCATCGCAGTAGTGCTGGCGGGCCCGGCGCGCCATTGAAGTGTGTCGGTGTCAGCGAGGCAGACTCCCTGGCCTGTGACAGGTGTTCAAACAAGGTTGGCCGGCCATCGGTTTTGCCCCTCCGAGCTTACGGCGACGTTCTTTTCTTATAACACTTTTGGCTCCCTAGGACCGAGGCAAAGAACGTGCTCGACAATCGCGGCCAGACCACTTCATCGAGGCCGGCATCAACTCCGGTCGCTTCAGCAACGCAAGCGAGGTGGTTCGTGAGGGCCTTCGCCTGCTGGAGCAGCGCGAGCGGGAAGACCAGGCCAAGATCGAGTGACTCCGCGCCACCGCCAAAGCAGGATTCGGCGATATCGAGCGCGGCGACTATGTAACCCTGCGGTCTAACAAGGAGATCGACGACTTTATCGACCAACTTGGAGAAGAGGCTTCAGGCGAATTCGCAGATGGGCAAAAGCGTGCCTAAACGCCGCACCCGGCGCTTCGAAGTCGGCTTACCCGTACGGCGCAACGCGACGTCAAGGCCATCCTGAACTGGAGCCGCAAGGAATTCGGGGAAGCTGCCGCGGCGCGCTATAAGGCGCTGATCAAGCAGGCCCTGCACGATATCGGCGCCGATCCCGAGCGGCCGGGGTCGACGGAGCGCCCGGAGATCCTGATCGAAGGAGCCCGCACACCATCTTTGGTACAGCCGGGGCAGAGTGAAGGGACAAGCCGTAAAGGCGCCGCGGCATTTTCTTCTCTATCGCCGCCGCGAGGAACGCATGATCGAAGTGGCGCGCGTCTGTCACGACGCGCGCGATCTGGCGCGCCACGTTCCGGAAGAGTACCGGCGCAGTCCGCGGTTGCCTTGATCCCGCCCCTCCCGGCTGCCCGCCTCACACTGCGTACAAAGCGTCCAAATGATCGCACATGAACTGTGCGATCATGGCCGGCGGCACGCTCGCCAGCCCGCCCCCGTAAATCGCGCCGCTTTTCGACGGCTCCGTCGGCGGCATTTTGGCATAGGCCACCGCTTCCCTCAGGTCCCCCAGGAACCTGTCCGCCAAACCCGGCACAGTCTGCGGGCGCGTGATGCAGAAGTGGAAGCCGGGCGGCGATTGCAGGCCGTTCATGCGCCACCCCTTCGCGGTCAGGAAGTCGTTCACATGGCAGATATCGACTTGGTCCGACAAGAATGCGATGCAGAACGTCGGATCGCCCGCGATCCGAATCTCGGGAATCGCGGCGGCGCCCGCCTTGATGGCATCCGCCACGCACATAATCCGGCGCGCCGTTTCCAGGTAACCCTCCTCGCCCAGCGACACCATGGCCGCCCAGGTGGCAGCGGAGATACCCTCCGAGCGGCTGCCCGCCAGCGTCGGCGAGGCGTACAGCCCCCCGGCCCAATTGCTCACCGTGAAGTATTGTCGCCGCCGCAGCGCGCGGTTCCGGTACAGCACAACCGACGCACCCTTCGGGCCGTAGCCCCACTTATGCGTGTCGCAGGACATGGATGTCACGCCGGGCAGCCGGAAATCGAACGGCGGAATCGGGTAACCTAGGCGCTCCAGCCACGGCAGGATGAACCCGCCGTAGCAGCCGTCCACGTGCATGCCGATGCCGCGCGCCACCGCCAGATCCGACAATCGCTCCAGAGGATCGATCAGGCCGTAAGGGTAATTGCCGGCAGATCCCACCAGCGCCACGGTATTCGCATTGATCTGCGCGCGCATGGCATCCACGTCGGCCAGCAGGTCCGCGCCCACCGGCACCCGCACCAGCTTCACACCGAACAGCCAGGCCCCCTTGTCGAACGCCGGATGCGCCGTCGCCGGCGCGATCATTTCCGGCGCCGCGATGCCCGCCGCGCGCGCCTGCTCGCGGTACGCCAGCATGGGCAGCATGATGCTCTCGCTGCCTCCGGAGGTGATCGCGCCCACCACTTCGTCGGGCGCTTTCACTGCATCGCCGTTGAGCATCCGGGCGGTCATCGCCACGATCTCTCCCTCGAACCGGGTGCCAGAGGGGCACACGTCGCGCTGCAGGATGTTGACGTGCGAAAACAGGCCGTAGACCTGGTTCAGGAAGCCGAAGTGTTCCTTGCCCGCGTGATAGTAGCTGCCCGAAATCTGCCCGGTTTGCCAGCGGGCGTCCTCGCGCGCGGCAATCGCGCGCAGTTCGCGCAGGATGTCTTCCTGGTTGCGGCCCTTCTGCGGCAGGCGCGTGTCATTGACCGTTGCTTCAGACAATTCGATGCCTCCTCTACTGTGCTGCGGCGGGGCTAAAGCCCCACGCCGGCTAAAGCCCGCCCTCCACATCATACCGGATGGATCACCGGGTTCAGCCGCCGGTAAATCGGCCGCATCCGCCGGTAGAACTCCAAAAACTCGCGGAACTGTTCATCGTATACCCGGCGGTGCTTTTCCTCCGGCTGGAACGTCTCCGCCACCTGCACGATTTGGGCGATCTCTTCGGTGCGGATTTCGCCCAGCGCGCTGAAGGCCGCCAGGGCCGCGCCTACCGCATTGGCGCTGCGCGCGTTGGCGATGCGCCGCACCGGGCAACCCAGAATGTCCGCCTGAATCTGGCACCAAACCTCCGACGACGCCCCGCCGCCGATGAAATTGAGCTGCGCAAACGGCCGCCCGACAAACTTCTCGACGTGCCCCTTGAGCCAGCGTAGATTGAACGCCACGCCCTCCATCACCGCGCGCGCGTAGTGGGCGCGTGTGGTGCGGGCTGTCTGGTTGAAGAAAGCGCTGCGCGTGTAGTGATCCTCGCGCGGCGCCAGCACGCCGTTAATCCAAGGCGTGAAGATCAGCCCTTCGCTGCCGGCCGCCACTTGCGCGGCCTCCGCATTCAGGATTCCGTAACGATCGCCCTCCGCGGGCGCGTGCCCGTTCTCCGGAAATAGGATATTGTTCTTCAGGAACTCCAGGCAGCGGCCGGCGGTGCCCTGTTCGGCGGCGACCATGTACCGGCCGGGCAGTGCCGCCGGCATGGTCGCGATCGAATGCGCGATGTCGGTCTTCTTCCAGGGCACGTGGCAACTCAGCCACGCCGTTGTGCCGATCGAGAAGTAGCCGTCGTAGTCCCGCACGCATCCCGCGCCCACGGTGGCGGCATGGCTGTCGCCGGACCCCATCACCACGCGCGTGCCGGACAGCAGGCCGAGTTCCGCCGCTACCTCCGGCTTCAGTTTGCCCAGTACCGCGTCGACCGGCCGCAGGTCCGGCATCTTTTCCCGTTCGATGCCGGAAGCGCGCAGCAGGCCGGCATGATAGTCGATGCGGTTGGGGTTGCGGTTATCGGTCAGCCAGTAGGGAAAAATCGTGCTGTAGGACGCGGCGCACTGGCCTGTGAGCCGGAAATTGAGATAGTCCATGGGCTCCAGGAATTTGTAAGTGCGCGCGTACAGATCCGGGCGCGCGTGCTTGAAATACAGGATGTGGCCGAAACCGTCCACGCCGGAGTGATTGGGCGCGGCGCCCGTGAGCCGGACCCATTGGAACAGCTTCGCTACCGCATAGCCTTCGATCTTAGGCCAGCCATCCACCGCCGCCCGGCTGTAACGGCCCCCCCGCGTGTCCATCCAGGAGAGTGCGTTCCAGATGGCGTGCCCGCCTTCGTCGACCGGCACCGTGACGGCCCACTGCGTGGTGCACGCCACGGCCACGATGCGCTCGGGAGGAATGGCGGCACTGGCCAGCGCCGACTGCGCTGCGGCGATGGCCGCGCTCCACCACTGCTCGGGATCCTGCTCGGCGCCCCCGCCGGGGAGCAGCAGCGTGTCGACGTTTCGCAGGCCGGCGCCCGCCAATTCGCCGTGCTGCGAGACCAGCGTAGCTTTCACGCTGCTCGAACCCATGTCGATCGCCAGCACGTAACGCTCGTCGCGCATCCCCGTCACCAGTCTCTGAGGCGAACCTTCCATCCTACACCAAGATGTCAAAGATTGACACACCACTGTTCTTTTGAATAAACTCAAAGTCGGGTCAACCATGGACCAGATGAACGTGTCGGTGACGGATCGTCTCGCGGGCTACGTGCGCAAGAAAGTGAAAAGCGGGCGCTACAACAATGCGAGCGAGGTGGTCCGGGAAGCCTTGCGGCGGATGGAAGATGAGGATGTCAGGGCGCTGCGGCTGGCGCGGCCCACCGCCGAGGATGTCCTCTCCGATCTGACGGCGCAACAAGTCGAAGACATTCGGCGGCGTGTGCGGGTGGGCATCGATTCGATCCAGGCCGGCGAATATCGGGAATGTGAGGGGCGCGAAGGACTGCAGAGGCTGGCCGATGGGGTGAAGGCGAGAGGGCGCCGCCGCCTCGCCGGTGAAGCCTCCAGCCAGTGACACGGTATCGGGTCTCCAGGGACGCGGAGTCCGACCTCGACGAGATTTTTCTCTACTGGGCTGAGCGAGCAGGTCTGGAGGCTGCGGACCGGCTCATCGACGGCATTACGGACCGTTTTTGGCTACTGGGCGAATATCCGGATGCCGGCAAGCCATGCGATGAGATTGCAGCCGGAGTGAGCTGTTTTCCAGCCGGCAAATACCTCATCTACTACCGCAGGAAGCGCCGGCGGACCGAGATCCTGCGCATCTTCCACGGCGGTCGAGACCCGCAGCGGGCGTGGTCCAGCGCCTAAGCGTGGCTAGCGCCTTTCTTCGAGCCGGCCCCGCTCCTGATTCCAGACGAAGCGGCGCGCGCCGGACGGCCCAGCCACTGAAGGTGCATCCGCCAGATGCACGCGCGCGGCCGGTTGCCCCGAATTCATCTCCACGCATTCCGGAAGCCCGTTGGAAAGAAAGTACACGCCC
>Ga0335078_10007774_pt1 | contig 15910 bp, 9 predicted proteins | sample Lox_Sample_32_FD_206711 | JGI IMG/M metagenome (GOLD analysis project Ga0335078, IMG submission 206711) | Soil microbial communities from Loxahatchee National Wildlife Refuge, Florida, United States - Lox_Sample_3.2 | ecosystem: Environmental > Terrestrial > Soil > Wetlands | place: USA: Florida...
GCGCTGGAGGGTGCCGCTCCCGACTCAGCGTCCGTCATCGGCGGCGGCATTCGGTCTACTGACGCCGTCGCAGCTCGCGTCTCGGAAGCTGCCGAAGCGCGTGGCGTAAGCCTTGGTGAATTCGGCTCCGAGCAGAAATATCTGCGCCGAGTAGTAGATCCATACCAGCAAGATAATCAGCCCACCGGCGGCACCGTAACTGCTCGCCATGTTGCTGCTGCCGAGGTAGAGGCCGAGAAGGCTTTTGCCGATCGTGAACAACAATGCCGTGACCGCAGCGCCTACCGCGACATCGCGCCACGCCAAGTCCCGGTCGGGTAGCGCCTTGTAGATCGCGGCGAACAGGCCGGCGACGAAGGCGAACGAAACGAGAGCGTTCACGCCCTCTAGGATGAGGGCACCATACGGCAAGACGCGATCGACGACGTCCGCCAGCGCCGTCAACCCGGCGCTGACAACGAGCGAGACGAGCAGCAGAAAGCCGAGCGCCGCGACCAAGCCGAGGCTGGTCAGTCGCGCCCGCACGAGTCGGGACAAGGTGGTGCCGCGCGGGCGCGCCCGCCAGATCGCGTTCAGCGCGCTCTGCATCTCGCCGAACACGCCGCTCGCCATCACCACCAGGGTCGTGATGCCGACAAGGCTGGCTGCCATGCCCGAAGACGGATTGGCGGCGCTGAGCACCACACGCTCGAGCAGCGCCGCGCTGGGCTTTCCCATCAAATCGCCGACTTGATGAGTGATGGCGCCGCGGGCGGCATCCTCGCCGAATAGCAGCCCGCCGATCGCGATGACGATGAGGAGAAGCGGGGCGAGCGAGGTTACCGCGTAGTAGGCGATCGCCGCACCCCGAATCAACGCATCGTCATCGACGTAGTCCGCGATGCTCTTGCGGACCAGCCAAAAGACTTGATTCCTGAAGATATTTGGAAACGCCATCCCAGCGTCGCGCGATCGACACCGCCCATCGTCGGACGAAACGGTAACACCCCGATCGACAGATTCGGTTCCCGGCCTGCGAAGGGATCGCATGACTGGGAATCCGTTCGAGGGACAGGCCGAACATCAGGGGAAGGAACTGCGCAAAATCAGAGACCGTTGATTGATCGCGTCGCTCATTCCATTGAATTCGAAGAGGGAATTCGGTCACGAGTGGATCACGGTTTCGCAAGTGGGGCCTCATACTCGGCGGCGGCGTCGCGGCCATCGGCACGCTGATCTTTCTATTCGATTGGAACTGGCTCAAGCCGGTGCTCGAGGCGCGCGCCAGCGCGATCCTCTTGCGTCCCGTCCGGATCGCCAATCTCGACGTAGCACTGTTCCCTCATCCTCTCGATCCAGTCGTCACGATCGAAGACGTCGAGATCTCCGATCCACAGCATGGTTTTCCGCCGAATGCGCGGTTCGGTTCGATAAAGCGTATCCGCTGCACAGTCGACCTGCGCCGGCTGCTCCGCGGCACCTTGCGCCTGGACAAACTTGATATCGCCCAGCCACGCGCACGCCTCACTGAGAACGCGGCGGGCCAACGCAATTGGGATTTCACCAATCCGGACAAAAAGGTCCATGTCGCGCCCACAAGCGAACTTCCGGAAATCGGCGTGCTGACCATCGAAGATGGTGACATCCGGCTGGTCGATCGCAAACTGGACGCGGACGCCGTGGTCAAGATCGCGACGCGCACCGGTGCCAACCACGAGGCGGACATCGTCGCAACCGGCAATGGCCGCTACACAGGCCAGCCCTTCGGGCTCGATTTCCGCGGCGCGAGCTTGCTCAGCCTCCGCGATCAGGACAAGCCCTATTCGTTCTATTTCAAGATGCAGGTCGGCCAATCCACCTCGGTCGTGACCGGCACGGTGAGCCGGCCGCTCGCGCAGGCTGGCTACAAGGTCAATCTCGACCTCAGCGGGCCGAGCCTTAGCAAGCTATTCCCGATCATCGGCATCCCGAGCCCGCCGACGCCGCCCTACGCGCTCAAGGGCGACCTCGAATATCAGGGTACCGACTTCCGGTTCACCAATTTCCGCGGACATGTCGGCGAAAGCGACCTCGAAGGGACTCTCACGTTTCACGCGGGTGACCGACGGCCCGCCCTGCGGGCGGACCTCACGTCGAATAACCTGGTGCTGGCCGACCTCAGAGGCTTCATCGGTGCATTGCCCGGACGCCCGGCCGTCGAGAGTGGCCCCCAGCCTCCCGAGGGCAAGGACGGCGCGCCACGCGTCAGGGCCAACCCGGCGGGCGGAATCCAACCGCACAGCGCCGGTCCGGCGCCGGTCGCGCTTCCCGTGGTACAGCATCAGCCGTTCGTGCAGCGTCCGGGCAAAATGCTCCCCGACATGCCGATGGACCTGGCGGAGATCCGCGCGATCGACGCCGACGTGAAGTTCCGCGGCCGCCGGGTCCAGTCCGAAGACCTGCCAATCGACGATCTGGCCGTCGACATGACACTCAAGGACGGACGCATGAAAATTGCGCCGTTGAAGTTCGGGGTCGCCAATGGCGCCGTCACCCTCAGCGTCGACATCGACGCGAATCGCAATCCCGCCGACGTCGCATTGGATGTGGATTTTCGGCAGGTCGACGTTCGACGGTTGATGAAGCAGACCGGATTGTTCGAGGGGTTCGGAACGTTCGGCGGCCGTGCCGCGCTCAAGACGACCGGCAACTCCGTCGCCGACATGCTGGCGCGTGCCAACGGTCAGCTGGCCCTGATGATGAGCGGCGGCTCGTTCAGCGCCCTGCTCAGCCGACTGGTGCAACTCGACGTGCTTAAGTCGCTCGGCATCGTCATGACCAACCCTGAGCGCCAGATCCCGATCCGCTGCATGGTCACCGACATGCCCATTGCGCAGGGCGTGATGACCATGAAGACCTTCGTTTTCGACACCGCGGACGATGCGATCACAGGCGAGGGGCGGATCGACCTGCGCAACGAGACGTTTGATCTCACGTTTCGGCCGCACCCCAAGAGCCCGAGCATCGGTACGCTCAAGGCGCCCCTCAAGGTGACGGGTACGTTTGCCGATCCATCGGTGATTCCCGACCCTGCCGTGGTCGCGGCCAAAGGTGCGGCGGCAATCGGCCTTGGTGTGCTCCTGCCGCCGATCGGCGCGCTGATCCCGACCATCGAGCTCGGGCTCGGCAAGGACAGTGATTGCCGCGCGCTGATCCAGCAGGCTCGGCAAGCAGTGCCGCCGTCGCCGCCGCGTACCCGCCGATCGGCAACCGAGGCGACGCGTTAGGTTCGTCCCGCGTTGGTATCAACCCGACACTTCACTCCGATGTCACCACGCGACTGTCCTGGACCAGCTGTTTGGCCAGATCGAAGGTGTCGCGTTTGGCGGCTCGCCGCCGCGCCAGGTGCCGTGCCAGGCGCCGCGCGGTGAAACCGGCGCCGACCGCGAAGCGCATCACCGGGCCGAAGCTGTTGGCCGCGACCGGACCGATCATGAACAGGCCGGGGATGCTGGTTTCGAACCGGGGCGATAATATCGGCGCGTCCTGCAGTGTCGCGATCTGCGCGCGCAGGCCGTCGCCGAGGAACTCGAGCCGGCGCAGATCGGGCCGGTAGCCGGTCGCGGCGATCACGTGGCCGGTCTCGATCGAGCGCATGGACCCGTCGGCCCCGGCCAAGTCGAGGCGGATGCGGCTGCCGCACGCGGTGGCGGCCTGCAGCGAGCAACCGAGGAGGGTCGGAACCATGGCGATCCGCTCGGCCATGAACCAACCGCCCGCCGGACCGAGATAGTTCCTGACGATGCGCAGCCGCCGCTCCTCGGGCAGATGGTAGAAGGCGAAGGGCGCCGCGGTATAGAACAACGACCGCCAGGCAGGACCGATGCCCGACATCGGATAGCGGATACGGTCCGACAGGGGTCGCGGCAGTCGCATCTTGGCATGCACCTGCACCTGGCGGTGGCGCGTGACCATGCGGACCGTGGCGCCGCCCTCATGCAGCAATGCCGCCAGATCGATCGCCGATGAGCCGCCGCCAACGACGGTGACGTCGTGGCCGCGGAATCCCTCGAGCTCGTGGTGGGCTGAGCTGTGCGACATCAGCGCGCCGGGCAGATGGGCCAACGCATCCGGAATGTGGCGAAAGGGAATTACGCCCACGGCGACCACCACGCGGTGCGCGGTCAGCGAGCGTCCGCCGGCCAGCCGCAGCCCGAAACCGGAGCCGACGCGATCGAGCGCTGCGACCAGATCGCGCTCGACCTCGGGGACGTGCCGGCGCTGGAAATCCAGCCCATAGGCGATGAACGTATCGAGGGGCACCGGCAATCCGAGGTCGGCGTAGGGCAGGCGCTGCTCGGCACAGTAGCGCCGGAGTGTGGTCGCACCGTCGGGGTCGAACAGATTGGAGGCCGAACCTTCGGACTTGAGGCTCATGCCCTTGGGCATGGCCTTCGACCATCCTGCCATGGGCAGGCCAATGACGGCGTGCTCAACCCCGCGCCTCGCCAGATGGGCCGCGAGCGACAATCCATAGGGGCCGGCGCCGATGATCGCCACGTCCGTTGCGGTTGGCATGGGAGATGTCCTTCATGGGGCGTTGGTCAGGAAGCTCCGCCGCTCCAGCCGCGGCCTGCCGTCTCGGGTCGCGTGGAAGCGATCGACACGGTTGCGGGGGAGCCGGGCTCAGCCACGGCGGACGGGTGCCGCCGCAGCGCGCGAAAAGGCCGCGTTCGCGAGATCAGCTGGACCCAGCTCAGGGGGTCGTGGTCCACCGGCCGCGCATAGGCGGCAATGAACTGGGGTTCGTGCCACGGGATGTCGTGATGCGCCGTGCGCAGGTACTCGCTTGACGGATCGCGCCAGGATTCACCCGGATAGAGCGCGACGACGCGGCCGTCGATCTCGGCCCGCTCGGGAACCTGGCGAAGCGTGGTCCCGCGCACCTGCTGGGCGAGCGCACCGACCATGTCGGTCTCGCGGTTGAAGGCGAAGTGGCAGATCTGCGTCGGTCGCGGGTTGAGCTCGAGCAGCCAGGGCTTGCCGGTGCCTTCCTCGATGATCAGGTCGATACCGATAAAGCCGGACAGGCTCAGTCGCCGGACGATTTTCCGGGTCAGTTCCGCGATCTCTTGATGGTCGATGATCCGCGCCACCGTGGTCGGGCCAGTCTCTTCGCCCAGCTGCACCGTGGCGACGGTGATGCCGGCACGTATCGTTCCCTCGCTGCAGAACACCGCGCGGTTCGCCTGCACACCGGCGACGTAGCGCTGCATCGAAATGGCTGGGCCGCGTCCGTGCAGTTTGTCCGCGAACGGCGCCAGACTTACCTCCTCGAGCGCGCGCCGCACTACCCACCGCCAACCGCACTCGGCCAGGAGCTCGTCAAATGCCGCCGTCGCTTCGTGCGCCGAGCGGACCAAGCGGACGCCCCGACCGCTCCATTTGCCGTCGAGCTTGAGGATCAAAGGAAATGCCGCACGTGCCAGCGATGCTTCGAATTGGCGATGGCACGCCAGGGTCGCGGTTTCGGGGATTGGCAGACCTTCGTCGAGGCAGAAGGCGGCGAACCGGCTTTTGCGGGCGACAACTGGAAATGAAGCAGGCGCGCCGAGCGAACGATCGATGATTTCGGCAATCCGCCGGCCGCGCGGGCCGCCGGTGACGGAGCGGCGGTAGAGGCGGTGCAAGCCCCGCACCGCGCGATCATCACCCGGAACGATCATCGTCGGCGCGAGATCGAGCGTGGCTTTCGAAACGGCCGAAACGAAACCCGAATGCGGATTGCACGGGCGTGCCGCCGCGACGGCGTCCATGTGGTGCAAAGCGTGCTGCTCCGGGGCAACTGCTGCGACCCGTAATCCGGCTTCCGCCAGCGCTAGGGCAAGCCTGGTTGTCGAGGCCCAGTGGACCGTCGTGGCAATCAAGACATCCGCGGGCGGAACTTCGCTCACTGTCTTTTCGGCGCCGGTTCGTCGGTTAGCTCGCCCCTCGTGTTCTGCACCGCGACCTCCACCGCCTCGACGACGATTGAACCGGCCGATTCGCGCACTGATAAGCCCTGCGGACCGCCGACAACCCGACCACTTTCATCGCCTCAACAGGCGACCCTGGAGAGTTCGGCCCTACACGCCGGTCCCCTCGATGAAGCACATCACGCCGAGGTAGGGACTCCAGCAGACGACCGGCTCACCCGTCGGATTGTCGTGTCGGGCAAGGATCTTGTCCGGAGGCACCGACACCCACTTGCCGCCCGCGAAGACCTCGTAACCGTTCGGTCCGACCCGGGTCGGAAGGTGCCGGCAGTCGGACACGTCGCAGCACGAGCTCTTGGAGTCCGGCGTCCTCAGACTGTGATACCACTGCGCGACCGGGCTCCCGGAATCGATGCCGTCGGGCGGCGCAGCGCTCGCCTGGGCGTCGAGCAGAATGGCTGCAAGAACCGGCAATCCGAAACGAACGCACGTATCCACGATACGACGCGACGCGATAGCCATTCAGCAGCCCGCCTCAATGCCAATGCCAATTCGGCAAACGGCCGAGTCCGGCAGGCGTCGCGTACGCCATCGCGGCTGCTGCACTCTATGACCAATTGCGCGATCCCCCGCCCTTGGCAAATCAGTTCGAACTAAGCCGCCGCGCTTATTTCGAACGACCGACATCAGCGGCTCCGTCTTCCAGGGCGACGCCTCCGAGATCAGGCGGAAGATGCCCGCATCGCCGATCCGGTGCTCCAGGACGCGGCCTGCAAGCGCTGTGTGCCGCACGGCGGAGCAAGTGGCCGCCCAACGAATGCGGCGGTTGCGCCCACCAGCTTTTGTCACAGCGCGCCTGAGGAACGTACGCGCAGCGTCGGCGTTTTCCCAACGCTCTCAAGCAAATAGACATGAGCATCATCCACCGATTGTTTGAAGGGGCAGCAGCCGAGCGATCGCGCCGTCGCGTGCCGGCGGCGACGAGACCGACGAGGTCGGCACTTGATACTGCCCATGTGGTCACCTCGCTGATCGTCGACGCAGCGCACGCCTCTCCGAACTCGGTCGCGCTGCGGGCCGGACCCAACCGCATGACCTACGGGGATCTCCTGCAGGCCGCGGATCGTCTGGCGGCAGATCTGCAGGTCGCTGGCGCCGCCGCGAACGTACCCGTCGGCATCTGCATGGCCCGCTCGTTCGACCAGATTGTTGCGGTGCTCGCCGTGCTGCGCGCGGGCGGCGCCTTCCTGCCGATCGATCCCGAATGGCCGGAAGACAGGATCCGCCTCGTGCTCGACGATGCGGGCGCACCGATCGTGGTCGCGAGCAGCGCCGCGGCGGCGAAGTGTCGGGCGGGGGGCAGAACCGTGCTCGATGGCCGCCAAGACAATCGCGACCGCGCCAACCTTCTGCGCCCGGCCGCCGTCGGCAGCGCGGATCTCGCCTACGTCATCTACACGTCCGGATCGACGGGCGAACCAAAGGGCGTGGAGATCACTCACGGCAATCTCATCAATCTCGTGGCCTGGCATCGCCGCGCCTTCAGCATCACGCCGCGCGATCAGGCGAGCTGCCTGGCCGGCCTGAGTTTCGACGCCCTCGTCTGGGAACTGCTGCCCTACCTGGCGACCGGCGCGACGCTTCACCTGCCGCCGGAGCAAGCGCGCACGTCGGCCGTCCATCTGCAGCAGTGGTTGCGGCGGGAAGCGATAACCATTGCCTTCGTTCCGACGCCGCTCGCCGAGACGATGATCGCGGCCGATTGGCCTCAGGGCACCGCGCTCCGCACGCTGCTCACGGGCGGCGACACGCTGCATGTTCGGCCGAGGCCGGGTCTGCCGTTCAGCGTCGTGAACAACTACGGTCCCACCGAGTGCACGGTCGTGACGACCTCGGGCGTCGTCGCGCCCGAGCCGGCGGCCGCGAGGTTGCCGACGATCGGCCGGCCGATCTCCGGCACGACGGTCCACATTCTCGACGAGGTCGGCGAGCCGGTCGAACCGGGCGAGATCGGCGAGATCTGCATCAGCGGCGAGAATGTCGGCCGCGGCTATCGCAACCGCCCCGCGCTCACGGCCGAGAAATTCCTACCGGGCAACGCCCGGCCGAAGACGCGCGCCGACCGTCTGTTCCGCACCGGCGATCTCGGCGCCTGGACACGGGACGGCGAGATCGCCTTTCACGGCCGTTGCGACGACCAGGTGAAGCTCCGAGGCCATCGCATCGAGCCGGACGAGATCTCGGCTGTCCTCGACCACCATCCCAGCATCGCCCAGAGCGCCATCGTGGCGCGCGGCGAGGGCTTGGAAAAGCGCCTGGTCGCCTATGTCGTGCCGGCCGACCAACAGGCGCCGCGCGCCGCCGAGCTGCACGACTTCCTCGGCCGGCGTCTGCCGACCTACATGCTGCCCGCCACCTTCGTACGGGTGGCGTCGTTGCCCTTGACCGCCAACGGCAAGGTCGACCGCCCGGCCCTGCCGGAGCCCGCGTCCGCGAACACCCTGCAAGCGAGCGTCTATCGGGCGCCGACAACCCACGTCGAAGGACGGATCGTCTCGATCATCGAGCATCTCCTGCAGATCGATCGCGTCGGCGTCGACGACAACTTCTTCCTGCTCGGCGGCCATTCGCTGCTCGGCACGCAGCTCGTGGCGCGCATCCGCGAGGCGTTCGGCGCCGAACTCGGCCTGCGCGACCTCTTCGATGCCCAGACCGCGGCGAACCTTGCGCGCCGCATCGAGCAGGAAGTCCGCAGCATGGTGGCGTCGATGAGCGAGGACGACGTCCGGAGGATGACCCGTCCGGGAGGATGACGTGACGTCAGAGGCTTTGGCCGTTCCATCGCCGACCGAACGAGACGAACAGCCAAGCCTCTATCAGCTGCTCGACCCGGCCGTACTGGCCGATCCATACCCGCTGTATCGTCGCCTGCGCGAGCGCGATCCGGTCGCCTGGGACCCGTTCCTGCATGCCTGGGTCGTCACCAGCTATTCCGGCGTGCTCGATGTGCTGCACAAGTTCTCGGCGCAGCGCACGCCCACGCCCGAGCAGCTCGGCGCCATGGATCTGTCGGCACTCGAGCCGGTGGCGCAGGTCATGGTGCGGCAGATGCTGTTCATGGACGCACCGGCCCACACCAGGCTGCGTGGCCTGTGCTCGAGCGCCTTCACGTCGCGCCGCGTCGACCACCTGCGCCCGCACATCCAGGACATCGCCAACGGCCTGATCGACCGCGTCGCGCCGAGCGGCCGGATGGACGTCATCGCCGACTTCGCCAATCCGCTGCCGGCGATCGTCACGGCCGAGCTGCTGGGCGTGCCGACCAGCGACCATCAGCAGCTGAAGGCGTGGTCCGCCGATTTCGCGGAGATGCTCGGCAACTTCCAGCACAATCCCGACCGCGTCAGCCGCGTGGTGCGCAGCCTCGCCGACATGATCGCCTATTTCCGCGCGGCCGTGCGCCAGCAACAGGCCTCGCCGCGGCAAGGGCTGATCCGCCTCCTTCTCGACGCCTGCGAAGGCGACTCGCGGCTGAGCGAAGAGGAGGTCATCGCCAACGTCATCGTCACCATGGTGGGCGGGCAGGAAACCACGACCAACCTGATCGCCAGCGGCCTCCTGACCCTGATCCGAAACCCCGCCGCGTTGGCCTGGCTGCGCGACGATCCGACGGTCACGGAATCGGCGGTCGAGGAACTGCTACGCTACGAGAGCCCGAGCCAGCACACCGCGCGCCTCGCGCCCGACGACCTCGTGCTCGGCGGCAAGCGCATCCGCAAGCGCGACGCCGTCATGGCCGTCATGGCCGCCGCCAATCGGGATCCGGCGCGCTTCGCCGACCCCGACCGGCTCGACCTCGGCCGGCGGAACAATCGTCATGTCGCCTTCGGCTGGGCCGCACATTTCTGTTTCGGCGCGCCGCTCGCCCGCATCGAGGGCCAGGTCGCCTTTCCCACGCTGCTGCGCCGGCTGACGGGCCTGGCCCTCGCGCCGGGCCCCCTGGTCTGGCGCGCGAATCTCGGATTGCGCGGTCTCACGGCGTTGCCGGTGACGTTCCGCCCGACAGGCAAGCCGTGACGGCTGAACCGACCCTCGCCGAGCAGAGGCGCCGGCTGCTCGAGGACCTGTTGCACGGCGAGGGCGCGCGGCATCGGCGGCTGGGCGAAGCCATCGAGCCGCGACATCGCGACGAGGCAGTGCCGCTCTCGGCCGAGCAAAACCATGTGTGGCTCCACGCCTCGATGGCGCCGGATCTGCCGCTCTACAATGAAACCGTTACCATCCACCGCACGGGCTCATTCGACCTCCCGGCGTTCGAGCGTGCCTTGAACGAGATCCTGCGCCGGCACGCAATCTGGCGCGCGTCGTTCGACCTTCGGAGCGGCCAGCCGCGAGCGGTCATCCATCCCGAGCTGCGCCTGCGCCTGCGCCCGATCGACCTCCGCCATCTGCCGCCGACGCAGCGCGACGATGAGGCCTTGCGTATCGCCACGGCGCATGCGCGCCAGCCCTTCGACCTCGAGGAAGGACCGCTGCTGCGCACGCTGCTGGTGCGCCTGGCCGACGACGAGCATCGGCTGTACATGGCGTTGCACCACCTGATCTTCGACGGGGTCTCGCTGGTGCGCGTGATGATGCCCGAGCTGACGGCGCTGTACGCCGCCTACTCTCGTGGCGAGACGCCGAAGCTGCCCGAGCCACGCCTGCAGTATGCGGATTATGCCGTGTGGCAGCAGCGCCAGCTTGCCACGCGGTCGATGTCCCGCGAGCTGGCCTACTGGCGGCAGAAGCTTGCCGGCGATCTGCCGGAATTGACGCTGCCGACCGACCGACCGCCGACCGCGGCACTCTCGCGTCGCGGCGCGATGGAGACCTTCAGCCTCTCGCCCGAGCTGACGACTGCGCTCAGGTCGCTGAGCCGCCAGCACCGCGTGACGCTCTACACGGCGCTGCTCGCCGCCTTCAAGACCATGCTCCACCGCTACAGCGGCCAGGACGACATCGTCGTCGGCGGCATCACCGACATGCGCCGCCGGCCCGAGCTCGAAAATCTCATGGGCTATTTCTTGAACGGGGTGGCGTTGCGCACGCAGCCCTCCGCCGGCAAGCGGTTTTGCGACTACCTCACCGAGGTCCAGGCCACGGTGCTGGAAGCGCTCGATGCCAGCGACGTTCCCTTCGACCGCGTGGTGCGCGAGATTCACCCGCGTCGCGATGGTCGGCATCCCCTGTTCCAGGTGCTGTTCTCGATCCAGCCGCCACCGGCCGCCTACGGCGAGGGTTGGGCGCTCACGCAGACCGACGTGGCCGTGGGAACCGCCAAGTTCGACCTCTATTTCGAGCTCGAGGAGCAGGAGGATCGGATCCTCGGCCGCTTTCTCTACAGCACCGACCTTTTCGATGCGGCCACCATCCAACGCATGGTCGGCCATTGGCGCACTCTGCTGCACGGCGTTATCGAGAATCCCCAATGCACGCTCGACCGCCTGCCCCTGCTGTCGCCCGAAGAACGCCGTCGACTCCTGGTGGATCGCAACGCCACGCAGCAGGACTTTCCGCAGGCGACGCTCGACTCGCTGATCCAGGCCGCTTGCCGCGACCGGGCGCGCCAAGCGCCGGACGCGATCGCCGTCGAATGCGACGGGCGCGGCTGGCGCTACGACACGCTCGAGCGGCGCGTGCAGCGATTGGCGCACCGCCTGCGCCGGGCCGGAGTCGTACCGGGCGCGCTGGTGGCGATCGCGATGGAGCGGTCGATCGACATGGTCGCCGGCCTGCTTGCCATTCTGCGTGCCGGCGGGACGTACCTGCCGCTCGATCCGGCGTTGCCCCAGGCGCGTCTCGCCCTGTTCCTGGAGGACGCCCGGCCGACCGCGCTGCTCACCCAGCAGGCCGTCGTGTGGCGCCTGCCGAGATCGGATGCCCGCGTCGTCCTCTATGACGACGACGATCACGGCCCGACGTCCGACCGACCGCGCCTCGATCCGACGGGCGCTTCGCCGGACGTCGGTCCCGACGATCTCGTCTATACGCTGTACACCTCCGGCTCCACCGCGCGGCCCAAGGCCGTCGAGATCAGACATCGTTCGCTGGTGAACCTGCTGACGGCGCTTCAGCGCGACCTGGACTTCTCGGCCGACGACAGTTTTCTCGCGGTCACGACGCTCTCGTTCGATATCGCGGCCCTGGAACTTTTTTTGCCGCTGATCTCGGGCGGCCGGTTGGTGCTGGCCACGCGCGAGGAGGCGGCGGACCCGTCGCGGCTCGCCGCGCTCTTCGAGCGGTCTCGCTGCACCGTGGCGCAGGCGACGCCGGTCACCTGGCGGGCGCTGATCGCGACGGGCTGGCGCGGCGACCGCCGGCTCAGGATCCTGTGCGGCGGCGAAGCCCTGTCATCCGACCTCGCCGCGTCGCTGCTCGAGCGCGGCGGCAGCGTCTGGAACATGTACGGGCCGACCGAAACGACGATCTGGTCGCTGCGTCACGAGGTCGTCGCCGGCGAGACGCCGGTCCCGATCGGCCGGCCGCTGGCCAATACCCGGATCTACATCCTGGATCACAACGGCGCTTTGGTGCCCGACGGCGTCGCGGGTGAGCTCTGCATCGGCGGCGCCGGCCTCGCCCGCGGCTACCGCAACGATCCGGTGCTGACCGCCGGCAAATTCGTGCCGGATCCTTTCGAACCCGGACAGCGGCTGTATCGAACCGGCGATCGGGTGCGGTGTCGGGCCGATGGCGCGGTCGAATTCCTCGGCCGCATCGACAATCAGATCAAGGTGCGCGGCTTCCGCGTCGGCCTGGAGGAAGTCGAGGCGGCCATCGGACAGCATCCAGGCATTGCCGCCGCCGCCGCGCGCGCCGTGGTCGATGCCTCGGGCGAGGCGAGTCTCGTCGCCTATGTCGTCGCCCACCCGACGGCGGGGCCGGACGTCTCGGAGAGCGACCTGGCGGCGCTGCGCAGTTTCCTGCGCGATCGCCTTCCCGGCTACATGGTGCCGACGCGCATCGTCGTCCTGCCGCAGCTGCCGACGACTCCCAACGGCAAGATCGATCGCAAGCGCCTGCCCGAGCCGCAGCCGGGCCGCCCAAGCGCCGGCGAGGAGCCGCGCGACGACGTCGAGCGCAGGCTCGCCGGCATCTGGCGCGACCTTCTGGGGCTTGCGCAGGTAGGCGTCCACGACAATTTCTTCGATCTCGGCGGTCATTCGCTGCTCGCCTACATGCTCGTCTGCGAGATCAAGACGCGCTGGGCACGCGAGCTGCCGCTCAGCGTGCTCTTCCGGTCGCCGACGATCGCCGGCCTCGCCGAAGCGCTGCGCTCGCCGGCGCCGCGCTTCTCGCATCTGGTCGAGCTGCGGCCTGGGCGCGGCCGGCCGCTCTTCATCGTTCATGGCGTATTCGGCAATGTGCTGCAGCTGAAACCGCTCGCCGAGCGGATGCGCACCGCGCGCCCGATTTACGCCATCCAGGCCAGAGGTGCCGACCCGCAACAGGCGCCGCACGCGAGCATTGACGAAATGGCGCAAGCCTACCTGCTCGCCGTGCGCGACGTGCAACCGGCGGGTCCCTACGCGCTCGCCGGATACTCTTTCGGCGGTCTCATTGCCTTCGAAATGGGCTGCCGACTGCGCGAGGCGGGTGAGCCGGTCGAGCTCCTTGGACTGCTCGAGACCGACCTTCACGAGCGTCACTTGCCGTGGCCGCACTGGCTTCACTATCAGGCAACGCTGATGGCCCGGGTCGTCCGCAAGGCCGCATGCCTGCCGACGAAGGACCTTCCGGCCTACCTTGCGAGCAAGTTCGCCAAGCTCGCCAACCAGCTCGGCATGCGAATGCGCCTGCGCGATCCCGCCGCGCAGCTGGCCGGCACCGTTTGGGCAACGTCCGAGCGACACCGGCAGATGTTTCAGATCGGCACCCGCGAGTTCATTGCCTTCAGACCGCGCTGGTATCCCGGCAAGCTCAGCCTCTTTCGAGTCACGGGGCCGCACTACGACGTCTGCAATCCGGTCCCGATCTGGCGACGCGCCGCCGAGTCGCTCGACGTAATCGCCATCTCCGGCGAGCACGACACGATCATGGAGGAGCCGTTCGTGCGGACGCTGGCGGCGGCGTTGAGCCAATCGCTGGCTGCTGCCGAGTGCGGCGGGCCCACCAGACAAAGCGCAGAGGATCATGCCGCCCCCAACGCCGTCGTCCCTTACGCCTCCCTGCAGCCGCACTGAGATCCGGGAGTCACCGCGGCCCACCTGTGTCCATGCGTGCTGGCAGACGCTCGATGTCCAGGCGCTCGAGCGTGAGCGATATGCCGCCGTGCTCTCCGACGATGAGCGGCAGCGCGCCAGCCAATTCCGTTTCTTGCGGGATAGCCATCGCTACATCGTGCGCCGCGGCCGATTGCGCGAACTCCTGGCGCGGGACCTCGGCTGCCTGCCGCGGCAAGTGCCGCTCTCCTGCAACCGTTTCGGCAAGCCGCGCATCGATGGCGCAGACATCGACTTCAATCTCTCCCACTCCGCCGGTCTGGCGCTCTATGTCATCGCCCACCAACTCGACATCGGCTGCGACATCGAATGGCGCGTCCCGGGACTGGTCGGCCCGGCGGTCGCCGAACTTTTTTTCTCGCCGCTCGAGGTGACGACGCTGGCCGGGCTTCCGCTCGAGCAGAGGGACGAAGCCTTCTTCAATTGCTGGACGCGCAAAGAAGCGTACCTGAAGGCGCTCGGACTCGGACTGTCGATCCCGCTCGACTCGTTTGCGGTTTCACTGGCTCCCGGGGAACCCGCGGCGCTCCTGCAAAGCCGTCACGAGAGCGATGTTGGCCGCTGGTCGCTTGCTTCCTTTGCGCCGGCGCCCGGTTTGCACGTCGCGGTCGCCGCACGCGGTCCGTGGCAGCTGGCGACGATGGGGCTTGTCCCGGACCCCGCGCCGCCTGGGAGGAGCTAATCCGCCTAAGCGCTCGTGCCACGATACACTGCGTTGGGCCACCCTTCGATCAGCGCCACTGTCCCGGGACCCAAGTCCAAGTGCCCGCGGTCTGCACCCAGTGACCGGGCTCATATTCCGCCTGGTCACTCGGCCGAGCGATGTAGTGGCCACTCTCCCACGCGTAGTTTTGGCCGTTCCATTGCCAGTGGCCGGGCACCCACACCATCGTCGACGCTGGCGGCGGCGGCACAACCTCGACCCGTGAGGGCGGTGGCGCAACGGTGGGCGTCTGCCCGAATTGTCCGGGCGGCGGCCGGACCTCGCAGCCAGTTGCTCCCGCGATGATCGCCGCCACGATCAGGACCACTCGAATATTCGCTCGGCTCATGTGTTGCCTGCTCTTGCGCGCGTTCGCCTTGGGTCGAACAACGGTAGTTCGAGAACGCAGCGCATTTGCCCGAGTTCCTTGGGCTGAGCCGACGCTCGAAGCCGAGCGCATCAGTCGATAGTCTGAGCTGGGCTGCGCGCTGCCGTAATCAGGACTGTGCTCGAGCCATGGCTTGGGATCGGCTCGGGCACCATCGGCGAGCTCGTCGGGCGCCAGACCATGGCGATGGTGCGCAAGTACGCCGACAAGCGACGGCGCGCACGCCCTGCGGTCGCCAAGCTCGATCGCGCGACCCGTCAGGAGCCTAAATGATCGCTCGCCGCAGAAATTTTCGCGCCGGCTTGCAAAAGATCGAAAGCGGAACGGCGCCGATCGCGAAAACTCCAACGCGCTCAACGCGCTGGTGGTGGGCGCACCAGGACTCGAACCTGGGACCCGCTGATTAAGAGTCAGTGGTGAACTCGCGCAAGTCCTTGCGGCGTCACCGGTCCGTTTCGGTTCCCGCGCTGCTCGATCACGCTCATTCCGGTTGCGAAGACCGGGTGGTTTGAAACGGTTTCTACGCCCACTCATCCCGCCTCGATCAGTCCCGAGAACCAGGGCGTGCTGCAGGGAGCGCGAGTCATGTAGAGCGTCATGTCGCAGTACTATGGAAACTGCG
>Ga0335078_10007775_pt1 | contig 15909 bp, 16 predicted proteins | sample Lox_Sample_32_FD_206711 | JGI IMG/M metagenome (GOLD analysis project Ga0335078, IMG submission 206711) | Soil microbial communities from Loxahatchee National Wildlife Refuge, Florida, United States - Lox_Sample_3.2 | ecosystem: Environmental > Terrestrial > Soil > Wetlands | place: USA...
AGGACGCCGCCGGACGATCGCAGTTGATTGTGACCACGCACTCCGAAGCGTTGATAGACTCGCTGTCCGGACACCCTGAGGCAGTGGTCGTCTGTGAGCGTGATTTCGACAACGCCACTTCGTTCAGGCGCCTGTCGAGGAAGGAACTGAGCTTGTGGCTGGAACGGTACCGGCTGGGTGAATTGTGGCGCAAGGGCGAAATCGGCGGGAATCGCTGGTGAGGGAGATCCGCATCTACTTCGAGGGCGATTCCCGGCTCACGGAAGGATTCCAGAAGTTCCTTGAGCAACAGATCGCCGCCGCGCGAGAGCGCCGCTGCCGCGTGCAACTCGTCAACGGTGGCGCGAGATCCACAGCGATAGAGGACTTCAAGCTGGCGCTTCAGACACACCCGGCATCGTGGAACGTCTTGCTTATCGATAGCGAGGGTGCCGACGACGGGACGTTGCTCGCACGGTCGGGGCTGCCGCCTGCGCAGCGGAGCTCCGTATTCTGGATGGTGCAGTTGATGGAGTCCTGGTTCCTCGCAGACATCCCGGCGCTCAGGGACTTCTATGATCAGGGGTTCCGGGAAGGCCGGTTGGCTGCCAAACGAGATCTCGAAAACGTCCCGAAAAAGGACGTGATGACGTGGCTCGAAAACGCCACGCGGAGAACCCGGAAAGGGAAGTACGATAAGGCCGCTCACGCTCCTCGCTTGTTAGCTCTTATCGACCCCGAGCTGGTCCAGAAGGCCTGCCCCAACTGCAGACGGATCAGCGAGGCCTTCTGCGAACGGCTCCAAGAGAGCCGGCTCCGGCACGCGGCAACCAAGCTGGAGGAGCGGCGACGAAGGAGAGGATGACACCATGAAGTCTGTACTGAATGGATACCTGCTGGCGGGGATGGCGTTGTTCGCCGCCAACTCAGCCAGGTCCGCCGCGGGTCAGCCCGCCGACCTGAAGATCGACTGGAGCAACGTCACGAGCGTGTCTCGCACGACGCCGACGCTGCAGGTGGTGGTCAATCCCATGTTGCGGCGCGGGTCGCCGGTCCAGGAGCGCGCGTATGCGGAACTGAAGCGCCTGGGCGCCGATTATGTGCGCTATGTACCCTGGCTGCCCTATCCGAAACTGGCGGTCGCTGAATTGCGCCCGCCGGACGATCAGAAGACCTATTGGGACTTCTCTCTGATCGACCCCATGACCGTGGATTTCTTAACTGCCACCGCGGGGCACTCCGTGATTCTGAACTTCAGCACCATTCCTGCCTGGATGTTCCGCACGCTCGCGCCCGTCCAGTATCCCGACGATCCGGACCAGGTGGTTTGGAATTACACGCAAGGCACCGAACTGCGCGACCCGAGCATGCGCGAGCTGGGCGACTATTACGCGCGGCTGGTGAGCTGGTACACGCGCGGTGGGTTCACCGACGAGTTGGGCAAGCGGCACGTATCCGGGCATCACTTCAAGATTGATTATTGGGAAGTCTTCAACGAGCCGGACTTCGAACACAAAACCACACCGGAACAATATACGGCGCGCTACGACGCGGTGGTGACTGCCATTCGAAAGGTGGCGCCGGACATGAAATTCGTGGGCCTGGCGCTCGCCGAGCCCGGAAACAGCCCGCGCACGTTCGAGTATTTTCTGAATTCCAAGAATCACCAGCCGGGCATTCCGCTGGATATGATCTCGTATCACTTCTATGCCACGCCCGCGGCGGACGAGACGCCCGAAGACCAACAGTACACGGTTTTCGCGCAGGCGGACGGATTTCTGGAAGTGGTACGCTACATCGACGAGATCCGTCAACGCCTTTCGCCGGCGACGCGCACGACGGTTGACGAGATCGGCGCGATTCTGCCCGGCGACCCGGGCCGGCCCGGCGGCCCGCCGCCTTCCATCCCGAATTCCTACTGGAACCTGGCGGGCGCCACTTACGCGTACGTCTTCGCCAACCTGGCATGGATGGGCATCGACGTAGCCGGGGAATCGCAACTGGTCGGCTATCCGACCCAATTCCCGAGCGTCACCATGGTGGATTGGAAAACGGGCGCGCCCAATGCGCGGTTCCGTGTGCTGGAGTTACTGCACAAACACTTCGGGCCGGGCGACCAGCTTGTGGGAACGGCCATCTCGAGCCGGTACATTTGCGCCGAGGCATTCCGCACCCGCGCGGGAAAACGCGAAGTATTGCTGATCAGCAAGCGCGACCGGCCCATCAGCGTTACGCTGCCCGCGGCAGGCACTTGGGAATACGTAGATCAGACCACCGCCGGCGGGCCGCTCGGTTCAGCGCAAGTCAAGGACTCCGTCACGCTGAACGGCTTTGCGGTGGGCGTGGTCACATTCGAGTAGCGCATCCAGCAGCCGGGCCGGCGCATCCAAACAGGCAATGTCAGACACTGCTGTCCTGGATGTGATTCACAAGCGCTGGAGCCCGGCGATTTACTCGCCGCGGACGGTCGAACCGGAGAAGCTACGCGCCGTTTTGGAAGCCGCGCGCTGGGCGCCCTCCAGCTCCAACGCGCAGCCCTGGAGTTTTCTGGTCGCGCGCAAAGAAGAGCCGGAAGAATTCGCGCGCATGCTGAGCTGCCTGGTCCCCGGCAACGTCACCTGGGCGCAGTATGTCCCGGTGCTGATGATCTCGGTAGCCAAACTGCAATTCGACAACGGCCAGCCGAACCGCCACGCTTTTCACGACACCGGCATCGCCCTGGGCTTCCTGATGCTGGAGGCCGCGGATATGGGCATGCTGGCGCACGCCATGGCCGGCTTCGATCCCGCCAAGGCGCGCGAACTCTACGGCATTCCGGAAACGCACGAAGCCGTGGCGGCGGTCGCACTGGGTTATCTGGGCGACGAGCAAAACGCTCCCGAAGAGCTGCGCAAGCGTAACCAGCACAGACCGCGCCGCGCGCTCGATGAATTCGTGTTCGCGGGCCGCTGGGGAAAGACGCTGCCGCTGGCATGAACCTGCAACTGGAAGGGCGGCTGGCGCTGGTGACCGGCTCGACCGCTGGCATCGGCTTCGCCATCGCGAAGGGACTCGCCGCGGAAGCACGCGCCGCGCACGAACGTTTCCCGCATCTGGATATTCTGGTCAACAACCTCGGTGTTTACCAGATCAAGCCCTTCGAGCAGATCAGCGACGCGGGATGGCAGGCCATTCCGGCCGAGATGCTCCAGTACGGCGTGACCAAGACGATGCAACTGGCGCTGTCGCGCGGCCTGGCCGAGACTACGTCCGGCACGGGCGTGACGGTGAACTCCGTGCTGGCCGGGCCCACGCGCTCGGAAGGGGTGGAGCGATTCGTAGCGGACATGGCGAAGAGCCGGCAGATCACGGCGGCGGAAGTGGAGAGGGAGTTCTTCCGTTCCGTGCGGCCGCCATCAACGGCGCGGCGTTGCGGGCCGATGGCGGGACCGTGCGCTCGGTCCTGTAGAAACGCTACCCCCCGCGATACTCGATCACCACCAGCGTAATGTCGTCGGCCTGCGGCGCGTCTTCGGTGAAGGCGGTGACAGCGCTTTCGACCGCGTCATACAATTCCGGGCAAGAGTCCGCGGCGTGTTCCCGGACCACCTGGTGCAGGCGCTGCCGGCTGAAGAACTCGCCCTGCTGGTTCTGGGCGTCGGTGACGCCGTCGGTGTAGATGACGACCCGCTCTCCCGCGGCCAGCATGGTTTCGCAGACCGCGAAATCGGCGGACTCGACCAAGCCGACCGGCATGGCGGTGGCGGCTAGCGGTTCCAGCGCGCCGCCCGTGCGCACGATGAGCGGCGGACAGTGTCCGGCGTTCACGTAGTGCAGCTTGCCGCCCTGCTCCAGCAGGCAATAGAAGACGGTGGCGTATTTCTCGCCGGCGGTGCGCTCGTTCAGAAACTCGTTGATGCGTTCGATGCGCTTGTGCAGCGCGCTGTCGCTGTGGCTGACCGCCAGGAAGGCGCCTTGCAGCAAAGAGGCCAGCAGGGCGGAGCTGACGCCCTTGCCGGAGACGTCCGCCACCACCGCCGTCCAGGCGTGCGGGCCGGCGGGGATCACGTCGAAGTAATCCCCCCCCACCTGGTGGGAAGGCATGCTGCTGCCGCGCGCGCGGAACCAACCCTCGGTGGGCAGACGGCGGGGCAGCAGGCCCTGCTGAATGGTGCGCGCCACGGCCAGCTCTTCCTCGATCTTCTGCTTGGCGCGCTCTTCCTCCAGCAGGCGGGCATTCTCGAGGATGGTGGAAGCTTCGATGGCCAGGGTTTGCAGCAGCTCGCGGTTGCCGCCCGTCAAGTCCGCGGCGGACAGGCGGGAGTCCATGTAGAGCACGCCGGCCGTCTCTTCGGCCGCGGAGATGACCCGGGTGGCCTCGCCGCGCAACTGGCTCACTCGCACCAACGGGACGGCGATCACGCTGCGCAACTCCAGGTCCACCACACTGTGTTCCGGACGGAACTCGCCGGTGCCTTGCGGATCGAAATTCAGATAGAGCAGGTCGCGCCGGTGATCCAAGGCGCGCTGGATGACGCGCCGTGGGACGCGCAGCTCGGTTTCCGGCAGTGCGGCGCCATCGCGGTTGCGGGCCACGCGCATTTCGAGTCCGCCGCTCTTGCGCAGCAGCAGGAAACCGCGCTCGGAGCCGGTGACCGCTAGCGCCGCATCCACCACAGCGGTGAGCACGTCCTGCAGGGAGAAGCCGGTTTGCAAGGTGCGGGCTACATCCAGAATCGCGCGCAGCCTGGCCAGGTTGGCTCCAGCGCCCGAGGGGGAGGCTGCCGCGCCGGCCGATTCCTGCACGCCGAACTGCTCCATCAGGCGGCCGAGCTCGGCGCCATCCATAGCGAAGATGAGCTGGTAGGAATCGGGGAAGCCGAACTCGATGCGGTCGGAGTTGTGCAGGACCTGGCTCGAGATGCGCTTGCCGTTGACGAACACGCCGTGCCGGCTGCCGGGATCCTCGATCACATACTCGCCGTGGTCGCGCACGATGTGGGCGTGCATGCGCGAGGCGCGGCTGTCGCGCAGGATCAGGTTATTGTCGGCTTGGCGGCCGATTCTGAAGGGCAAGGGCGTGACGGGCACACGGGTGCGGTGGCCGCTCGGGTCGATAACGATCAAGGATGCCGCGGGGATCAGGTCCGCTGTCGTGGTGCCCATCAGGCGCTGCGTTTGGCGCGGGAGCGATGCGGCGCCCCTGGCTCGCCGGCCGGTGGCGTTTCGCCCGGCGGACGCCCGTTTTGCCGTGCCTGCTCCACTTCGAGGGCCCGCAGTGTCTGGCAGTGGGCGCAGTATCCGCCGACCTCGGTGCGGGCCAACAGAATTTGAAATCCGAAGTGGCTTTCGATCTGCTTGCGCAGGCGCTGCAGAGGCTCACCGAAAAACTCTTCCACCTTGCCGCAGCGCAGGCAGATGACGTGGGCATGCTCCTGCTTCATCCGGGTCTCGTAGTAATGCTGGTCGCCGGATTGGTGCATCAGGTCCAGCTCGTCCACCAGGCCGCCGCTCTTCAACATCTTCAGCGTGCGGTAGACGGTGACGCGGTTCAGCTTGGGATCTTTTTCCTTGGCCAGTTGATAGAGCCGCTCGGCATCCAGGTGCTGGCCGGTCTGGTCGATCAGCGCGAGCAGGATCTGGCGCTGGCGGGTGAGGCGCACACCGCGCTCGCGCAAAGAACCTGTGATGGATTCAAGCGCCATAACCGGACCCTTTCCATTCTAACAGCGTGGCGCGCCGCGGCACGTACGGTGTCTTCGTGCGGCTCGCCGGGATGCGCCGGTCAGTACTTTGGGCCCAGGCCCAGCGCGATGATCGAGAGCGAATCCAGTTTGCCGCTGGCCTGGAGATTCTGGTCGTGCTGAAAACGGCGCAGCGCGTCGACGGAGGTCTGGTCCCAGACGCCGTTTGGATCCTCGTGCAGATAGCCTCGCTTGGCGAGCGCTTCCTGGATCTCCTTGTAGCGGTCGGGGGTGGGGACCATCTGTCCCTGCCGCCAGGTGGAACGCGGCCGCCGCTTACTCGCGACGTGCTTCCCGTGCCTCGACCTGGATCTGGCGCGGGCGCTCTTGGTTGTGGGATGCGTGCGTCGGCGCGTATTCCGGACCGGTGCTTTCTTGTGCGCCGGGGCTTTCCTGCGTGCCGTGGCCTTCTTGTGGGTGGCAGGCCGCTTATGGGTAGCGGCCTTCTTATGGACAGTAGCCTTGTGCGCGGTGGCCGCCGGTAATCCCGCTGAGCAGACGAGACCCGCGGCCATGAACGCGATGGCCTTTAACAACCGCACCTTCTTTACTGGTGATTGGGCAAAGTGCCCGCCAGGAACAAGGGCGTCCATTCGTTGTTGCCTTGCCGCAGGATGCGGAATGCCACGGCGTCGCCCGGCTTGAGCGTGCTTTGGATCCGCTTGACGTCTTCAACGTTACTGACCGGCTGGCGGTTGATCTCCACGATCACGTCGCCGCGCTGCATGCCGATATCGTCGGCGAAGGAGCTCGATTCCACCGAACTGATCAATACGCCATGCTGTTTGATGCCCAGGTTTTCGCGGCGCGCATCACTCAGGTTCTCGATGGTGATGCCGAAGCGGGCCTGTGTTCCTTCCGATGGATTGGCCTCTTCTGGGCTGCCGTTGCCGAACTGCTCAGGAAAGACCCGGGCAAGGTCGGCGACCACGACGTTGAAGTCCATTTTCTTGCCGGCGCGCAAGACGGTCACGGAAAGCGTCTTTCCGACGGGCGTGCCGGTGACGCGCTCGATCAACTGGCTGCCGTTGGCGATCGGTTGGCCGTTCACAGCGACGATAATATCTTCGGCCTTGATGCCGGCTTTGTCGGCCGGACCGCCGGGAGCCACCTGCTCGATGAAGACGCCTTCCTTCGCGCCGTTGGCTTTGAGCAGCGCTTCGGCCTTGGCGCTCTCCGAGGGCGTGAACTTCACGCCGATCGAGCCGCGGATCACCTTGCCGGTCTTGATGATCTGGTTATAGACCTTGACCGCCTGGTTCATGGGTAGCGCGAATCCGATGCCCTGATAGCCGCCCGAACGGGAGGCGATGGCGGTGTTGATGCCGATGACCTCGCCATTGATGTTCAGCAGCGGGCCGCCGCTGTTGCCGGGGTTGATGGCGGCGTCGGTCTGCAGGAAATGCTGGAACTGCTGGGTGGGATCGACATCGCGCTCCTTGGCGCTGATGATGCCCAACGTGACGGTGGCCTGGAAGCCGAACGGAGAGCCGATGGCCATGGCCCAGTCGCCCACCTGGACGGCGTCGGAATTGCCGATGCGCGCGGGAACCAGGTTAGTCTTGCCTTCCACGCGTATGACCGCCAGATCGGTGGGGGCGTCCACACCCACCACCTTGGCGTCGTACTCGGTGGTGTCATTCACGAATTTCACTTGAATGCGGTCGGCCTTATCCACTACGTGGTTGTTGGTGATAATGTAGCCCGCCTTGTCCACCACCACGCCGGAACCCAGCGCATAGCCTTTATGCTGGGGAAACATGGGAACAGTGCCGCCAAAGGGATTGTTGAAGAAGCGCTGGAAGAAATCCTCCATGCCGCCCTGGTCGCCTTGATCGCCTTCGTCCTGTTGGCCGTTCCCGTTGCGGCCCTGCACCGGCGTTTTGGGCAGATAGGTGGTCGCGATGTTGACGACGGACGGCTCCACGCGTTTGGCAATAGCGGCGAACGCCGATTGCAACTGCACCGCATTGGGAATGGTCAGGGGGGCGGCCCCAGGCGCGGCCGTGTTGTCCTTGGCGGCCTTGACGCCGGTGTTAATCAGTGTGCCGATCACCACTCCGATGGCCAGCGTGAACAGGACCAGGGTAAAGGAAAGCAGCTTCTCTTTGCGCAGCTTGTCGAAGAAACTCATGGGTGTTACTCGCTCCTCCGCGGAACTTGGGTCTTGTCATCATTATACTCCGCGCCGGGAAGGCCCTATGGCCGGGGGGGCCGCCGCGCAGGGAGGGGTTTCAACTCCACGAGCAGGATGCCACCGAGGATCAGGGCTGCGCCGGCGGCGCCACGGCGGGAAAGAGACACACCGGTGAGCAGGTACGAGGTGATCCATGCAAAAACGGGCTCCAGCATGAAGATGAGGGCGGTGCGCGTCGAGGTGGTGTATTTTTGCGCCCACGTCTGGAAGGTGAACGCCACGGCGGTAGCGAACAAGCCGGTGATGACGATGGCGGCCCAGACGCTCGCCGTCCAGCGGATGTGGGGCGTTTCCATCCAATGAAACAGCGCCCAGGCCAATAGCGCCGCGACGGCAATCTGCGCGGTGGACAGCAATTCGATACTGGCCTCGGAGGAGTAGCGGCTCAAAGTGAGAATATGCGCGGCGTAACAGACGGCGGCAACCACTGTCAGCAAGTCGCCGCGATTGATGGCCAGGCTGGCGTCCGGAAGCGTCATCAGCGCCATGCCGCCGGTAGCCACCAGCACTCCGCCGACCTCCGCGGCGCGCGGCAGAGTGCGAAAGACTACCGCCGCGAGCATGGGCGTGATCACCGAAGTGAGTCCGGTCAGAAAAGCGGATTTGGGGGCGGTGGTGAATTGCAGGCCGATAGTCTGAAAGGCGTAGCCGGAAAACAGGAGCACGCCCGCGGCGACACCGCCCATCAGGGACCAGCGCGGATTTTGCGGATGGCTCCAGGAACCGCGAAAGAGCAGCAGCAGGGCGAGAGCCGCGAGCGTGAAGCGCAGTGCCAGGAACAGAACAGGCGACACATCCTCCAGGGCTTGCTTGACCACCACGAACGTGGCGCCCCAGATGATGGTGTTCGCGACCAGCGCGGCTTCCGCGCGCCGCCTTGTCCCGACGGCGCCCGGCTTCACTGCGGTGGGCCGGAGACCGCGGAAAGCCCCGCCTGCTCCAGGAGATGAGAATCGCGCAGCAGCAGGCAGAGCGTCAGCAGAATGCGCTTGAGACCCAGATCGCGGCCTTCGGGTTTGAACCATTCCTGCAGGGTGTGCGCGCCGCCGCCCTGGCCGCCCGCGCCGATGGAGATGGCGGGGATGCCCAATGACATGGGAATATTGGCGTCGGTGGAAGCGCAGTCGAGGTGGGAGCGGACGCCCAGGTGGCTGTCCACCGCGCGGAGATAGGAAAGGACCGGCGAGGTCTCACTGAGGCTGGCGGCGGGCCTCGAACCGATCTCGCGAATCTTCACCGCAACTTTGCCGCCGGTGGCGCGGTGGTTCTCGACTTCCAGCCCGTGTTCGATGGCGCGCGTCAGCGCATCGACCAGCTCATCCATTTTCTCGTTGCTCTCCGAGCGGATATCTATCTTCGCGCGCGCCGCCGCCGGAATAGCATTCACGCTGGCGCCGCCCTCGATGAAGCCGACATTGAAGCTGGATTTGGGGGAACCGTTCAGGCGCGTTTCCGAGAACTGCGCGATGGCGCGGCTCAGGGCATGCACCGGGTTACCTAGGCCGTAGTCGCTCCAGCTATGTCCGCCCGGACCGGTGAAGGTCACTTCGAAGCGGCGGCTGCCCAGCGCGCGGTTGGTTATGTGCTCGATGTTGGCGCCATCGAGGACCAGGAAAGCCGCGATCTTCTTGCCCAAGGGCGACTGTTTGCAGAGGTACCGCATGCCGCTTAAGTTGCCTTCGCCTTCTTCCCCGACATTGGCGACCAGCAGCAGATTGGCGCGCCGGTCTTCGTCTGGTGGGCAGCTTTTCAGGGCGCGCGCGAAAGCCAGCAGCGCGGCCAGTCCCGCGCCGTTATCTGAAACGCCCGGACCGCGGAAGCGGCCGTCCGGCTCGACGGTAATATCTTCCTTGGCGCGCGGGGCAAGCACCGTATCGAGGTGCGCGGTCAGCGCAACATAGGGACCTTCGGCGTGCGGATCGAACATAGCGATCACGTTGCCGGCGCGATCGATGGCTGCCTCCCATCCCAGGGCGCGAAGCTGCGCGACCATCCATTCGGCCCGCTCCTGTTCGAGGAAGGTGGGCGCCGGCACGCGGCAAAGCTGCAGATGAATGTCGTTGATCCACTGTTTCTCGCGCGTGAACCATTGCAGACATTCGCGCACACCGCGCAGGTCAGCCACTTCGCCGGCCAGGCTGGAGACGGGTGCGAGGTTTGCCGCCATGCCCCTTCAGTGTAGCAAGGCCTCCACCAAGAAGCCTCCTCTGAAAAACAGGGGCAGGCGGGGCCCTGACGATTCCTTAGCGTACGGTGCCGCATAGCGCTTGCTGACGCGCGCGGCTCTGAAGCACTGAGGGAGAGGACACCCAGAAGCACATACGAGCGTGCGGAATAGTACAAGTGACAGATATTAGGGTCTTAATTATTGAAACTGGCGATATTTGATGATAATATCCGGTCAAACAGCGCCAATGGAGGTGCTCCATGAAGGTTGCTCTGGTTGGCGCGGAGTTGGAAGAGAACCTGGGGCTGCGATACATCGCCGCGGCCCTGGAACGGAACGGACACCAGGCTGACATCGTTCCCTTCAACTCCGTACACGATACGACGCAGGCTGTAGCTCAGATCGCGGCCCTCGATCCGGAGATCACCGGGCTATCGATGATGTTCACCAACCGGGCGCGCGAATTCTGCAAACTCGCGGAAGCGGTCCGGGAGACTGGATACGGGGGACACCTGATCGCCGGCGGACCATTCGCGTCGTTCAACTGCGAACAGTTGCTGCGGGACTTTCCGGCTTTCGACTCCGTGGGCTTGTGCGAAGGCGAGGACCTGTTGTGCGCCATGGCCGCCGATCTGAGCGGCTACCGTCGGCTGCCGGGTATCTGCTATCGCGCACCGGACGGGTCGGTGGCAGTCAACCCATCAGCCGGGAACCCGGAGAATCTGGATGCTCTGGCATTCCCGAAACGGACCACGTTTCACTCCTACTACGACAAACCCATCGCCGCCCTGCTCACCAGCCGCGGCTGCTGGCGTGATTGCGCATTCTGCAGCATCAATGCCTGGTATCAGCGAAGCGGCGGCAAGAAGTTCCGCGTGCGCGGCGTCGAGAACGTGGTGGCCGAGATGCGGGAACTGTACCACCGCCACGGCGTTCGTATCTTCAATATTCAGGACGACAATTTCTTTCTCCCCAACGCAGAGAAGGCGCTGGATCGATTTGTAAGGTTGCGGGCCGGCCTGCAGCGCGAGGGCGTCACCAGCATCGCGATCGCGGTGAAGGCGCGGCCGGACAGCATCAACTACGAGTCCATCAAGGTGCTCGACGATCTGGGCTTGTTCCGCGTTTTCCTGGGCGTAGAGAACGCCTCCGAAAACGGACTGCGGAACCTGAACCGGAAGAACACGCTGGAGCAGATCCTGAACGCGCTGAAGATCCTGAACGACTTCGATGTTCACCTGGCGTTCAACCTGCTGATGTTCGAGCCGGAAACCAGCATCGAGGATCTGCGGATCAACCTGCGTTTCATCGAGCGGCACATCGATAACCCGTTCAACTTCTGCCGGGCGGAAGCGTACCCCGGCACGGGGCTGGAGGCCAAACTGCGGCCCGAGGGCCGGCTGCTGGGAGACTACTTCGGTTTCGATTACCGGCTGCGCGATGCACGCTGCGAAGCCTTCCACCAGATCGCCAACTACGCGTTCTTCGACCGCAACTTCAGCGACTTCGGACTGCATTATTTCAACATGCAGGTGGATTTCTACTTCCAGTTGCTGCGCCGCTTCCATCCCGAGGTGCTGACGGAGACGTTGCGCGCCGCGGTGCGCACGTTCATCAAGCGGACCAACCTGGACACGCACGAGTGCCTGTGCCGGATCTACGATTTCGTGGTGGCCGCCGATCCGCACGACCAGGTGACCATCCGTGGCTTTGCGCGGGAAATGCGCGAACACGTGGACCAGCGCAGCCAGGGTCTCCACTTGCAAGGCGAGCGCATCCTGGCTTGGCTGGATGAAGCCTTTCACAATCGCGAATCGAACCGCACCTGGCAGAAGCCGGCGATTCAGACCGGCTTGCCATCCATCGGTTGCCGCGCCTTGCCCTACAGCGGGCTCGATAGCCTGCAAGGCATAGAACTGTTTCGTGGCGCGGAGGGTCCGGCCGGCGGACCCATCCCCTACGACGTTTTCAAACGCGCGCTCACTGAACAGACCGCCAACGCCGGCGGCAGATAACTTCGGTCCAACAAAGGAGGACCCTTCTCATGGCTGAAAAGACGTACGCAAGTCTGCGTGACTGGGTGGAACCTGCTCATCCGGGCATAGTGCAACTCCGTGACGATCTGGTATCGATCTACACGATGATTCGAGATAAATACCAGGCGCAACTCGACGAGGCTTTCGACCGCGTTTCCAGGCAGATTGGATTCGTGGTCACGACCACGATACCGGTCGTATTCGAAATCGCCGAAGGAGGACGGCTCAAGAGTATCAACATGGGGGCCGAGCACCTGAACGGCACACTCTTTCACCGGGAGTTGACGCCGGTGTTCCAGAAGGCGGACGGCGCTCCGTGGAAGGTAGCGGCAGGGAATTACCAGCTCTACCTGCTGTGGTACAACGCACTGCGGCTGAAGCTGGGCACGGCGTGGCTGGAACCGGCGCATCCCACCGTGGCGCGGTTCGGTGTGGCGCAGGTGGAAGCGGCGCGCGTGCGGCCGGAGGTGATGGAGCCGGCGCACTGGTTCGACGCGGGCGCGGCCATCTCCGTGAACGACCGCCTGCTGATCGAAGCGATTGACACAGTATACTCGGACTTGCGCCTGGCTGACCGCGTCGCGCTGACGCGCAAGCTGGTGCGGCCGGAAGTGATGGAACCCGCTCATTTCCGGAAGGAATAGCCGGAAGGAGTAGGACGCGCGCAGCATGGCAACGGCGCGGTGCCACCTGATACAATCCGATTCGGAGTCAAGAATACAACTTATGAAACGAATCCGCACGGTCCTTGTGTGCGCATTGCTTCTGGCGCCCGCCGCTTTGCTGGCAGCTACTGATCCCGCCGGGTTGTGGGAGGGCATACTCAACACTCCCAATGGGGATCTGACCTTCCGCTTCAACCTGCATCGCGACGGCGATAAGTGGGCCGCGGAGATGGATCTTGTGGAGCAAGGCGTTTCCGAATTGCCGTTGAGCAACATCAAGGTGGACGGCGCCGCCATTAGCTTTCCAATTCCCGGCCCCGGCGAGCCGCATTACGAAGGCAAACTCTCAGACGACGGCAAGGCGATCACCGGCAACCTTCTGCAGGGCGGCGGTTCGATTCCGCTTAACCTGAAATGGAAATCCGCGGCCAGGGCGGTTTCCAAATCGGCGGCCAACGTCGGCGAGGTGCAGGTGCTGGAAGGCGTTTGGGAAGGCACGCTGGACGCAAACGGCACGCAGTTGCGGCTGCGTTTCAACTTCACGAAGAACGGCGACGGCAGCATTACGGGGACGCTCGACAGCGTGGATCAAGGCGTGAATGGGCTGCCCATCAACACGATCTCGCGGACCGGCGACGCGGTGAAGATGGACGTAAAGGCGATAGGCGGGACCTACGAGGGCACGCTCGATAAAGATGCCTCCACCATCAAGGGAACGTGGAGCCAGGGCGGCGGAAGCCTGCCGCTTACCATGCAGCGCAAGAAGGCCGAAAAGAAGAGCTGAATGGGCGGTCAGCGCGGCGCACGGGGCATGACGCTACGCTGCAATTCCCGCGGCGCACGCTGGCTGTCGAGCGGCTTCACTTTGAACGTCCACTTGAGCGGGACGGTCTGGGGAACGTAACAGACTCTGTCGTCGCAGGCCTGATAGCGGAACGTGCCCTCCACGGTGAGTTCACCGGCTGCGATGGGCATACCAATTGTCAGATCGCGCGCCAGGTGCAGGTGGCCTGTGTAGACCGGCACGGTTTCGTCGATCACCGGCAGGTGCAGCATGTGCGCCTTGGGATAAGCGACGGGCAGCGCGAGCGCAGCGGGCGAGTCAGACATTTTCCAATCAATGGGGATGTAGCCGCCTTTGACGCCCGGCGCGTAGACGTGTACGCGAGGCTTCAGATCGAGGTCCAGCGTGAGGGTGACGCGATTCCCCGGCCAGACCGTGGCGTCGCTGGCCGCACTGATCAGCGTCAGGTGGCGAGCGTCTACTTCGGTTTTCTCGACGCCGCCGGCATCAAACTGGTGCACCAGGATGCTGGCTGCTGTGTAGCGCTCGGTGTGATCCTCTTCGAAATACTTGCCGCGCACGATGCCGTGCTCGTCGATGATGTACATGCCGGGAAACGGCACGCCATAGGGAAGCTGGCCGGGCTGGAAGTTATCGTTCAAGATACCGAACGCGCGGATCACTTCCGAGTGCGGATCGGAGAGCAGCGGATAGGTGATGCCTTTGCGCGCCGCGAAGTTCTTGAGTAATTCTGGGCTGTCGTAACTCAGCGCCGCCACGCCCAGGCCGCGCTTCTGGTATTTATCCCGTTGTTGTTCCAGCTCGACGAGTTGGCCTTTGCAGAACGGTCACCAGTCGGCGGAACGGACGAAGAGCAGAGCCAGACCATGCGGTCCGCGGAGGGTATCGAAAGTCTGGCGCCGGCCGTTCTGATCGATGGCTTCGAATTCGGGGATGCGCTGGCCGATGGCGGGCCCGGTCTTCGGGTTGCGGTCCGTTTCGGGCAGGGGCCGCAGGCGCGGTTGATCGCCCGCAATACAAAGCGGCAGGAGCAAGGCCAGGAGAATCGTGAAACGCAGCATCCTTTTTTTCAGTTTAGCAACTGCGCCAGCTCGGCCAGACTGAGGCGGCCGGTGTAGATGGCCATGCCGAGAGCTACGTGCACGTCCATGGCGAGCAGCGCGCGGACTTCTTCCAGGGTAGTGATGCCGCCGGCAGCGGTGAGTTCCAGGGACGTGGCGTCGCGCAGTCGCCGGAACCAACCGAGGTCGGTGCCTTGGAGCATGCCTTCCTTGTCAACGTAAGTGCACAGGAAGCCGGCGCAATAGGGTTCCAGGGCGGCGATCACTTCCTCGGCTGTGAAGCGGGTAGCCTCGCACCAGCCTTTAATGACGATGCGGCCCTCGCGCGAATCGAGCGCCACTATCAGGCGGTCTTTTCCAATCGCCGCGGCACACTCCGCGAGGAACGCTTCATTGACGCCAGCGGCCGAGAATGCTGCCGTGCCGACGATGACCTTGTGCGCGCCCTGCCCGACCAGCGCCCGCGCGCGATCCACGGTGCGCACGCCACCGCCCACACGCGCGCGCGCACGCGCGGTGATGAGGCGGACCAAGCCTTCGTTTGAGCCGGCGCCCATGGCGGCGTTCAGGTCGATCACCTGAATCTCAAGGAAGGCGGCGAAGCGGCGCAGCATCTCCAGCGGCGTATCTGCCTCGAGCGCCTTCTCGCGGCCTTGCACAAGCTGGACGACTTTGCCGTCCATTAAGTCGATACAGGGGAAGATCATCAGACTTTCCGCACCGGGATGGTGTTCCGGTCAAGATATTCCTTGAGGTCGGCGATGCGCAGAGTGGAGTAGTGGAATACGGACGCGGCGAGGGCGGCATCGGCTTCGCCGTCGGTGAGCACGCGCAGGAAATCCTCGGGCTTGCCGGCGCCGCCCGAGGCGATCACGGGGATGTGGGTGGCGCGCGAGACGGCCCGCGTCAACGCGCAATCGAAGCCTTGCTGCACGCCATCGGTATCCATGGAGGTGAGCAATACTTCGCCCGCGCCCAGTTCTTCGCCGCGGGCCGCCCAAGCGACGGCATCGAGATCTTCGGGGTCGCGGCCGCCGCGCGTGTAGACGGTCCAGGCGCCGGGCGAGCGGCGGCGGGCGTCGATGGCCAGCACCACGGCTTGCGCTCCGAATTCCTGACTCAGCTCCGTGATCAGCTCCGGACGCCGCACAGCCGCGGTGTTGACCGAAATCTTGTCGGCGCCGGATAGCAGGATACCGCGCGCGTCTGCGACGGAACGAATGCCGCCGCCCACCGCCAGCGGGATAAACACTTTGCGCGCGGTGCGTGCGACCAC
>Ga0335078_10007776_pt1 | contig 15908 bp, 13 predicted proteins | sample Lox_Sample_32_FD_206711 | JGI IMG/M metagenome (GOLD analysis project Ga0335078, IMG submission 206711) | Soil microbial communities from Loxahatchee National Wildlife Refuge, Florida, United States - Lox_Sample_3.2 | ecosystem: Environmental > Terrestrial > Soil > Wetlands | place: USA...
GAGAAGATGCACCTCGATGTGCGTCGTGTCGACCCGAACCTCGACCGCCTGACCTCCGATGTGCATGCGAACGCGCGCGTGGCGGTAGAGGAGCTCTACCACCGGGGCGTTCGTGTGAGCCGGATCCAGCGGGCGTTCAGCGTGGGGACGCTGGGGAGGAGGGGACGCCGGCGCCTGGTCCCTACGCGCTGGAGCATCACCGCAGTGGACGACCTCCTCTCCAAGACGAACCTCGAGCGGATCCGAGACCTCCCCCACCTCTCGGAGATCCTCCTCTACCGGTACACCGCGCTCGATAACCGGTGGGTGCTCGCTTTCCTCCCCGGGTCGTACCGGTACGAATCGATCGAGGCGTGGTATCCCAACACCCTCTGGAACCCGAACCCGAACCGGATCGTCATGATCGGAGACCACGAGGGGTTCCGAGGACGGACCACGTACGCGTCGATCGGGGGGTGCTACTACGCCGCCCGGCTCGCGACGAGCGAAGCGCTGCTCGGCCTCGGAAGGCAGGCGGGCGTCGTGGTGCTGCGGGAGGTCCACCCGGGCGAGATCCTTCCGCTCGGCGTGTGGAACGTCCGGGAACACGTGCGCGCTGCGCTCCACCAACCCCCCGAGCGGCTCGCGACGCTCACCGAGCTGTCTGAACGGATCGGCCAGACGTTCGCGATCCCCCTTCCAAGATGGCTTGCCAGCTCCGCTCTGCTGCACGAAGCCCGAACGCAGCGTCGCCTGGACGAATGGGTGCCCAGGGCTGTGTGAAGACCGACGTCGCCCGATTCAGGGAAAGCGGGTACCACAGCGGCCGCAGAACGGCTCTTGCTCTCCGCGGGGCGCGCCGCAGGTCGGGCAGGTCATCGTTCCACGCGGCCGACCGCACCCCCGGCAGAACGCGTCCCCCGGGAGCATCGGGTAACCGCACTCCGAGCACCGCTCACCGCCGGCCACCGTCTCCACCGTCCGAGTGAGGTCGGAGGGGGCCGCCGCTCCGTTCCCGGCACCGGCGGCCGGTCGCGCGACGGAGCTTCCCGTGGGAGGCAGCGCTTCGAGGTTCCCTCCGAGGGCCCGTCGCCCACGCAAAGCGAGCCGGAACGCCTCGGTGTACTCCCCCTTTTCGAACGACTGCGAGGCCTGGCTCTTCAGTGCGTTCGCCTGGACCACGTTCGGGTCCTTCGCGCGCCGCGAGGGCAGCGCCTCAAGCTCGTCGCTGAGGAGTCGGATCTGGAACTGGGATTCGGCTCGATTCTTCGGGATGGTCGGCCGAGAGGGTTGCGGTTCCGCGGCGAGCGCTGGGGCCGCCGCGACCCCCGCGACGGGGGTCGCCGGGAGGGGTCCCGGGGCGGGGCGCACGCCCGACGAAGAGGTTAGCGGAGGGCTCGTTGTCAAGGCGCCCTGCCGGCGCGCGTTCACCAGGGCCTCGTGCGCGGACTGCGCGAGCTCGTAGGACCGGTCGAACTGTCGCGTGTCGAAGGCGCCCTGGCTCTGCGCGATCAGTTCGTTGGCGTGGCGCACGTCCACGCCCTGGCCGAAGAGCACGTCCGACTCGCGCCGTGCCATCGCGAGGCGGTTGAACGCCCGGTCCTGGCTCAGCTGGGGTCGGTGGTCGAGATCGTCGAGCAGCTTCGCCCGTCGGTTCTTCAATCGACGGAGAAGGTAGAGGAGGAGGCCGACGACCACGACGGCCGCGACGACCACGAAGGCGATGCTGTAGATCTCGAAGCCGTTGAGCGCGACCATTCGACCGTGCGCCGGCGACTCCCCCCCACGGGAGGCCCAGCCGTCGAAATAGGGTTCGGTCGAGTATTTAGAACGCCACTACCCGGCGGTTCCGAGGAGGTAGGTCGACCGGGCCCCGTCGACCCGGATCTCCACAGCCGTGCCGAGCGGCCACCGCCGGTCGAGCACGACGGGGAGGTAATTGCTCAACCGGGCGACCGAGCTCTCCCCCGGTCCGTGCTCGAGCACGCGTCCGGTCGTCCGGGCACCGATCCACCGCTCGAGTCGAGCCCGGGAGACGCGGTGCCGCAGCTCGGCCATCGCTCGGGAACGTCGCTTGGCGACGCGGGGAGGAAGGCCGGTCATGCGGGAGGCTGGAGTGCCGGGGCGCGCCGAGAACCGCGTCACGTTGACCGTCTCCGCGCCGGTCCACTCGAGCAGCTCCTCGGTCGCGCGGAAATCCTCCTCGGTCTCGCCCGGGAAACCGACGATCACGTCGGTCGCGAGGTGGAGGTCCGGAATCCGGCGGCGGGCGGCCTCCACCTGGCGACGGAACTGGTCGACCCGGTACCCGCGGTGCATCGCGTCGAGGATTCGGTCCGACCCGCTCTGGAGGGGGAGGTGCAGGAATCGATAGGCGGTGCCGTGCGCGAGAGAGTCGAGGTAACGGTCGAGGTGAGGCTCTAGGCTCTGGGGGCTCATCATGCCGACCCGCACCCGAAAGTCCCCGGGTGTCTCGGTGACCGACCGAAGGAGCTCGGGAAGCCGGATGGGCCCGGGCAGGTCCTCTCCCCACGCTGCCGTGTCAAGCCCGGTCAAACGGACCTCCCGAACCCCGCGCCCGACCGCGTCCCGTACACGTTCCAGTATCTTGTCGGCCGGCACGCTCGAGAGCCGCCCTCGGGCGAGTCGACTGAAGCAGTAGGCGCAGCCGCTCGTGCATCCCTGGGCGATGACGACCTCCTCCACGACGGGCGGCGCCGTGATGGACGGTCCCGACGGGATCTCGGGCAACGGCACCGTGACGTCCGGGCCCCACGAATCGAGGAGCGCCGGGAGGTGCGACTGCTCCCGGATCGGGACGAACGTCGTTCGCGACCGGCCGGGTCCGTTCATGAGGTCGCACCGGAGCGGGACGAGGCAGCCGGTCACCACCATCCGCGGGAGCTGGGAGGAGAGCACTTCCCATCGGCGCACCATCCGGCTCTCGGTGGGACCGATCACCCCGCAGGTGACGAGGACCCCGACGTCCGCTCCGAGCGGCTCGCGGACGAGCGCGTGGCCACGGGAGGCGAGGTCCCGGGCGATCGCCGCCCCCTCTCCCTGGTTCTGGGAGCACCCGAACGACTCTACGAAGACCCGCACGAGCGCCCCGAGCGCCCCACGCCTAGAAGACCGATAGCTTTCCGGTCAGGAGGAGGCGCGGGATGGTGTCGATCTCGTCGAACCACTTCTGGGAGACCGCTTCCGCGTTCGGCTTCACCTTCGCGAGCTTGACGCCCGCCGCGGGCAGGATCTGGATCGCGGCGACCTGGGGCTCGTCGACCGGCTTACCGATCTGGGAGAGGATGCGAACGTGCACCTCGCGCACGTCGCCCCCGGCCTCTTTGACGATGTCGTTCGCGATCAGGTTGCCGAGCAGGTTGTAGATCTTCCCGACGTGATTGACCGGGTTCTTCCCCGCCGACGCTTCGAGGCTCATCGGGCGGCACGGCGTGATGAGACCGTTCGCGCGGTTGCCGCGACCGACGGAGCCGTCGTCCCCGGCCTCCATCGAGCAGCCGGTGACGGTCAGGTAGTAGCGGCCCAGCTCGGGGTCGTCCGCGGTGTTGACGTCGATCGTGACCTTCCGACGGGTCAGTTTCGCCGCCTGGTCCATGAGCTGGTCGTGGATCTCCTGGCAGACCGACGCGTACTCGCGACCGTCCTTGACCTCGCTGTCCACGAGGGCCGCGGCGACCGTCAGGTGGATCTCGTCTTCCTGGCGGTAGCCCATCACCTTGACGTCCTCGCCGAGCGCGTGGAGCTTCTTCTTCAGCCTCAAGGTGAGGAACTTCTCGCTCTCGAGGACCAGCCGCTCGGTGTCCGAGAGCGGCGCGAACCCGACCCCGAACGAGGTGTCGTTCGAGAGGACCGACTTCTGCTCGAAGACCCCCCGCAGGTCGACCGACCCCTGACCGATCTTGCAGTCGAACTCGACGTGGTTGTCGATGTCGATGTGGGCGCAGACGGACTGAACGTACTTCCGGGCGGCTTCGATCGCTACGTCCCGGTACGGAAGCTTTTCGCCGTTGACCTCGGTCGTGGCGCGGCCGACGAGCAGGATGTAGATTGGGCTCGTCACCTTGCCGCCGCCGAACTTCGGCTCGGAACCGCCCCCGACGACCTGCGTCTCGTCCGTGTTGTGGTGGAGGATCTTACCGAACTCATCGAGGTACATCCGGCAGAGCGCCCGGCTCACCGACTCCGACACCCCATCGGCGATCGAGTCGGGGTGCCCGAGGCCCTTTCGCTCGACCAGCTCGATCTCTTGGTCCTCGATGTGGACGGTGTGCAGCGGCTCGACCTGGATGTTCGGGGCCATGAGGTTACCTTCGGTCGGCGGAGCCGGGGGTGGGTTTAAGGGTTGCGCGACCGGCGGGAAGAGAAACCGTCGCACGGCCCGTCAGGGGTTGTGTCCGGCGAAAACGCTCTTCGCCATATGCGGACCTGCGCGCTCGTACCCCCACCGACGATAGTACTCTCGGGTCCCGACCGCGCTCGTCACGTAGACCCGGGAGAACCCCTCCGCGCGGACGGCCTCTTCGGCCGCTTCGAGCAGCGAGCGACCGAAGCCCCGGTGCTGGTAGTCGCTCGGGCGGTGACCGGCCTGCCCGATGGGGACCTCCGTCCCGACGACCTTGAGCTCTCGGATCACGGGGCCGTCGAGCCCCCCCGGGGTCGCGTTGGACGGGAACCGGAGCCGAAGGAACCCGGCGATCGTATCGGTCGGAGAGTGCTCCCAGGCGAAGAATCGCTCCCGCCCTCCGGCCGCCTCGTACTCGGTCGTCGTCAGCTCGAAGGTGTCGGGGTGTGGTGTGGCCCGTCGGCCCGCTTCGCGGCAGCGCAAACAGCGGCAGTGGATTCCCCGCTCCCGAAGGAGCGCGAGCGCCTTCTCCCGGACGTTGCTGGTTCGCACTCCGGCGGCGATGAGACGGGCCGGGATGTCCCTCTGGATGCGCTGGATCCTCACCCACGGGGGAAGACGCTGCTTCATCCGGGCCAGCAGCTCGGCCGCGGTGGCCGTATCGTACGGGGCGTACCGACCCACCCGCCAGTCCTCGTAGAGCGGAGTTCCTGGGAGGACGAGCGTCGGGTAGATTTTGAGGAGGTCCGGCCGCAGTGCGGGGTCGGACCAGAGGCGTTCGAAGTCCGCGAGGTCCGCCGCGGGGTCCATGCCCGGCAGCCCGAGCATGATGTGGTAACAGACCTTGAGGCCGCGGTCGCGAGCTTCCCGCGTCGCGACGGCGACATCGCCCGCGGAGTGCGCCCGCCCGACCGCTTCGAGCACGTCATCGTGAAGGCACTCGACCCCGATCTCCACACGGGTCACCCCGGCATCGAGCAGGAACGGCAGCACGCGGCCGTCGCACCAGTCCGGTCGGGTCTCAACGGTAAGGCCCACGACCCGATGGTCGGCGACCTCGTTCTGCGCCTGCGCGTCCGCCAGCGAGGACGAGGGCGTACCATTGAGCCCGTCGTACACGCCCCGAAACACCTCTTCCTGGTACGCCGCGGGGCGCGCCGGGAAGGTGCCTCCCATCAGGATCACCTCGACCTTCGATGTCGGATGCCCGATCTCCTCGAGGGTGGCGATCCGCTGACGGGCGATCGCCCGAGCGTCCCAGTGGAACTGGGCGCCGCGGAGGGCGGATGGCTCCTCGCCCGTGTAGCTCTGGGGGCTCCCGTTCTCGACGCCGCCGGGACAGTAGGTGCATCGCCCGTGAGGGCAGCGCGCCGGCGCCGTCATGATGGCGACGATCGCAACTCCGGAGAGCGTGCGCGACGGCTTGCGCCGGACCGAGGAAGCGTACGGGGCCTGCCGGTCGGGTGGAAGCGCGGCAATCCAGTCCACGTTCGACAAGAGCGGGCCTCCCCGGCCCGAGGTCCGGAGGTCGGCGAGCTTGGCCCGGTGGATCTCCTCCGGGGAGGGGGCGGCTATCGACGGCGCCACAGACGGCTCTCCCCGGTGAGCAGGTAGGGCGCCTTCTGCAGCTCGGCGACCGTCTTGGACCCCGTGAGGAACATCGCGACCTTGAGCTCGTGCACCAGGTACTCGAGCTCCTTGCGGGTCGTCGCATAGTCGGTGGCGGCGGCCCTCAGCATTCCGCCCGCGGTCCCGGCGGCCGAGGCCCCGAGGGCGACGGCGCGGGCGACATCGAGCCCGCTCCGGACGCCGCCGCTCGCGATGACAGGAAGGCCGAGAGGGACCAGCTCAAGGACGGAGATCGGCGACGGGATCCCCCAGTCCCAGAACGTCTTGCCGACGCGCGCCTCGCGTTCGGCACCCTGGTCGACCGCGCGATAATGTTCGACCGCGGCGAAGGAAGTCCCGCCCGTGCCGCTCACGTCGAACGCCTTGACCGAGCGGTCCCGAAGGTCCTCGGCGACCTCCCGCGAAAGCCCCGCACCCGTTTCCTTGACCAGCACCGGGAACTGGGCGGCCAGCTCGCCGATCCGCTCGAGACAGCCTTTCGCCCGGCGGTCGCCTTCGGGCTGGACGATCTCCTGGAGGAAGTTCAGGTGGATCGCGAGCACGTCCGCGTGGATCAGCTCCATCGCCGCCCGGACGTCGTCCGTCCCGACCACACGGTCCCCCGGCTTCTGAGGAACGATCTGGGGTGCGCCGATGTTCGCGAACTTGAGCGGCACCGCGTGGCGGGCGACGCACGAGTAGCTCTCCGGGTACTGCCCCTTCAGGATCGCCGCCCGCTCGCTCCCGACCCCCATCGCGACGCCCACCTCGGCGGCCGCCTGGGCGAGGTTCTCGTTGATCTTCGCGGCGTCCGGGAAGCCTCCGGTCATCCCCGTGATAACGATCGGTGCGGAGAGACGGTGGCCGAGGAACGTCGTCGACGGGTCGACCTCCTCGAAATCGATCTCGGGCAGCGCCCGGTGGATCAGCTGGACGTCGTTCCAGTAGCGATAGCGGCCCTCGACGTCCTTGCCGAGGACGACCTTGACGTGTTCCGCTTTCCGGTGGCTCAAGTCCAGTCCGCCCGGCTCGGACGGTTCAGGAGGATCTCGCACGAGCCCAGCTCCCGTACTCCATCCCGCCTCGGATCGCGCGCGAGAGTGCTCCATCCGACAGTCCGCTAATAAGACCTGCGTCCGCGCCGGCGGCCGCGATGGCGAGCATCACGGTCGCCTTGCCCCGGATGCCCCCTGTCACATCGGGGGCGCCGCTCAGCGGACGTAGCGCCGCGACCGTGCCCTCGGTCACCTCTCGGACGACCGACCGCTTCTTCCCTAGTGGGCCCTCCAGGACGCCTTCCACGTCGCTCACGAAGACCACGCGCTCGGCGCCGAGCGCCGGGACGAGCGCGAGGGCGATCGTGTCCGCACTCAGGATCGAGGAGCCCCACATCTCGTCCGGCACAACGTCTCCGAACGAGACCGGGAGGAACCTGCGCTCAAGCGAGGCCACGACGGGCGTCGGGTCGAGGTGCACGAGCTCGCCGGCACGGTTCCGGGCGTGCGTCGCGAACGGGACTGACGCGGGTGCGCTACCGGCCCGCACAAGCTCGCGGACGACCGCCAGGTGGAGGCGACGGACCTCGGACGCGACGATGGCAGCCCCCCGGGCGCGCTCGGCGCCCGCGGCTCCCTCGGTCGGTGGCAGGGCGAGCCCGAACCGCTTCGCCCCCGGGTGACCGAACGACCCCGCTCCGTGGAGGAGCACGACCCGCCGGTCCCGGACCTCGGAGACCTCGCGCGCGAGGCGGGCCAGTACCTTGGGCCGAAGACGCTCGACCTCCCGTTTGCGGGTGATCACGCTCCCGCCGAGCTTGACGATGACCACCGGTGCCGAAGGGTCCGGGGCGAGCACCATCCCGGCCGCGCTCCCGGCTACGCCCGGTCCGGTCCCGTCCCACGGGTGAACAGCATGTATGCCCCGAGGGCGAGCGGGATCACGGACGCGAAGTAGAGCCAGTCGAAGGTGACGAGCCAGTAGGCCATCCCGAACAGACCGACACCGGCAAGGACGGCGGCGAGCACAAGGTACGGCACGGAGAGCGACTCGGACACGCGTCCGCTCTCGTGGCGGTCCCCGGAGGGGTACTCCGACATCGCCGGGGCGACAACGCGCTCCTTCAAATGGCTTCGGTCGGGCGAAACCGCGGACCGGCGCCGTTCCGACGCGTTCCGGCCCAATCGGCGCGCTCCCATGGGCTCGTGCCGGCAAAAGGTACATATGGCTCGCCTTCCTCGCACGCCCCGCCCGAGGCCCGGGTAGGTTTCGACGGTGTCTCCAGTGAACGAAGACCGGCCGGTAGACACTCCGGAACCCCTCGAAAACTCGACTGCGACGACTCCGACGGCAACGCCGATCGGCGACCGTCGGCCGGGCGCGAACGGCGCGGGAGCACCGGTGCCGGTGCCCGCGGCGTCCGCGTCCGGGACCCCACCGGCATCGGCGGGAGGGATCCTGGATGCGATCCTCACCTCGAAGAGCGAGCTGTTCCGTGGCAGCCGGGAGGTGTTGCGGGACTCGTATGTGCCGAGCCGTCTGCCCCACCGGGAGCAGCAGATCCGGTCGGTCGCAGAGGTGCTGGCCCCGTCACTGCGCGGCGACCTCCCCTCGAACCTTCTCATCTACGGAAAGATCGGCACCGGCAAGACGGCGGTCGTGGCCCAGGTCCGCCAGGACCTCCAGAAGCGGACCGACCTCGCCGCGAACGTGACGTTCATCACGCTCAACTGCGGGAACATCGACACGCCGTACAGTCTGCTCCAGACGATCGCGAACGGGATCGCGAAGAACGAGGCCGACCGCATCCCGACGGGCTGGTCGCTCGACCGGGTCCAGGCCGGCATGCGTCGACTCATGGACACCAAGGGTGGGATCATTCTCCTTGTGCTGGACGAGGTCGACCGCCTCGTCGCGCGCAGCGGTGACAACATCCTCTACACGCTGAGCCAGATCAACACGGAGCTCGAGACCGCTCGCCTCGCCCTCATCGGCATCTCGAACGACCTCAAGTTCACGAACCACCTCGACGCACGGGTCCGCAGCCGCCTCAACGAGGAGAAGGTGCTCTTCCCTCCGTACGACGCGGTCCAGCTGCAGGACATCCTCAAGGACCGCGCCCGGGAAGCGTTCCGGGACGGCGTGGTCGACCCCGGGGTCATCGAACGGTGCGCGGCGTACGCCGCGCTCGAGAACGGCGACGCACGGCGAGCGCTCGCCCTCCTGCGCCTCGCCGCCGAGATGGCGGAGCGCGACCACGCGAAGCGGATCACCCCCGACCACGTCGTCAAGGCGAAGAACCGCCTCGAGCAGGACATCATCGTCGACTGCTGCCGGACCCTCCCGCCGCACTGCAAGGTCCTGCTCTACGCGATCCTGCAGTCGTTCGAGCGTCGCCGCAACGGCGTGCTGACCGGCGAGGTGTACGATAGCTACCGCCGCTTGGCGGAGCGCCTTGGCCTCCAGCCGCTCCACGCCCGCTCGATCTCGAACTACGTCTCCGAGCTCGAGTCGCTCGGCCTCATCCGTGCGACGATCGTGTCGCGGGGACGTGGCGGACGCACCCGGGAGATCATCGTCGACGTGCCGATCTCCGAGACGATGCCGGCCCTCGAAGAGGACCCGCTCATCGCCCCGGTCGGACGACCGAAGTCGCGCGGGCAGCTCCTCCTGACGAACTTCGACAACCCGGCCCGCACCGACACGTTCTGACCGGCCTCTCCGGCCGGTCTACCCTTCGGCGGTCGAGCTCTCCGAAGGGGCCGTTGCGGTCGCCGCGACCATCTCGGCCGCCCGGGCGGCCCGACGGGCCTTCTCCCGGCGAAGCTCCCGGAGGTCCCGGTCGATGTCGTTCAGCTCGGCGCTGGCACGACGCAGCCGGATGCGGGCGATCCGCTCGAGAGCGGAGATCTCGCGGTCGAGCTGTTCGTCCGTGGCGCGGTAAGGGGTCATGCGGCCGTTTCGGAGTCGATCTGCGCCTTCTGGAGCTTTGCCGAGAAGTCGATGAAGACGCTCTTGATCTCGGTGAACTCCTCGATCGCTACGCTCCCCGCTTCTCGCCCCCCGTTCCCTGTGTTCTTGATCCCACCGAACGGGAGCTGGACCTCGGCGCCGATCGTCGGGGCGTTGACGTAGGTGATCCCGGCCTCGAGGTCGCGGATCGCCGAGAACGCCCGGTTGACGTCCCGCGTGTAGATGGAGGAGGAGAGGCCGTACTCCACGTCGTTCGCGACCCGGACCGCCTCCTCGTAGTCGTTCACGCGGATCACCGACAGTACAGGCCCGAAGATCTCCTCCTTCGAGATCCGGGTGCCGTGCTTTGTCTCGAAGATTGTGGGCTGCAGGAAGAAGCCACGGTCGTAGGCGCCGCCCGTGAGCTTCTTTCCGCCGTAGCGCAGTTTCGCCTCCTTCTTTCCGATCTCGATGTACTCGAGGATCTTCTTCTCTTGGTCGGCCGAGGCGACCGGCCCCATGCCGGTCTGCGGGTCGAGCGGGTCGCCGACCGGGAAGTGGTCCAGCCGGTCGGTCAGCATCTCGAGGAATCGGTCGTAGACCTTCGTGTGGACGATCAGGCGGCTCGTTGCGGTGCATCGCTGCCCGGACGTCCCGAAGGCGCCGAACAGCACCCCGTCGAGCGCGAGCGGGAGGTCCGCGTCGTCCATGAGGATCACCGGGTTCTTTCCGCCCAGCTCGAGGTGCACCATCTTGAGCCCCTGGGCACCCCGAACGTAGACGGCCCGGCCCGCCTCCACGCCTCCCGTGAAGGAGACCGTCCGAACGCGCGGGTCCGCCACGAGCGCGTTCCCGACGACGCCACCCGAGCCGGTGACGAAGTTGAGGACCCCCGGAGGCACTCCCGCGGCCGCGTAGATCTTCACGACCTCGGCGCCGCAGCGCGCCGTCGCGGTCGCCGGCTTGAAGACGACGGTGTTGCCGGTGATGAGCGCGGCCGCAATCTTCCAGTTCGGAATCGCGGTCGGAAAGTTCCACGGCGTGATGCAGGCGACCACGCCCTTGGGTTGGCGCACGGTCAGGCAGAACTTCGACCGGAGTTCGGACGGGATCGTCTCGCCGGCGAGGCGCCGTCCCTCCCCCGCCATGTACTCGATGAAATCGATCGACTCCTGGACATCGCCAAGGCCCTCGCTGATGACCTTCCCCATCTCCTGGGTGACCGTTCGACCGAGCTCGGGCTTCGCAGCGCGCATCCGTCGCGCGACTTCGAGCAGGATCTCCCCGCGCACCGGGGCGGGGGTGTCGCGCCAGGCGGGGAACGCCTTCGCCGCCGCGGCGACCGCCGCGCTCACGTCATCGGCCGTGCCGAGAACGAACGACCCCACCGGTTCCCGCGTGGTCGGGTTGACGGTCTCGAACCGCTTCGCGCGTGCCGGTACGACCCACTTTCCGTCAATAAAGTGACCGAACTGCTCGACCTTGACCGTCATGGAACCTCGCCCGATGAAGCGGAGAACGAGCCGCCTAAAAGGCTGGCTGAGCGGCCCGTCCAGCGACGGGGCGGCCCGGGCCCGTTCGTGGGCGGGGTGCGTCGAGAGTTATAACCCGCCCCCCGGTCCTCGGGCCGATGGAGCATCGACTCGAGGCCGAGCTGACGTTGAGCGGCGGCCTGCCTCCGAACGTTCGCGCCGAGGAGGTCATCCCGCGGGTCGCCGGCGAGGCGATCGCCCACACGATCGGTAAGCGCGGTGACGGTCGACTTGCCGAGTGGAAGCTTGAGGGCGCGCAGCTCCGGGTGGTGTTCGAGTCGTCCGGTCCGCGGCCGCATCAGACGTTGCTCGCGTTCGTCCGTCGCTTGGGCGACGAGCTTGGTCGCACGGCGAAGGTCGGAGTGCGATCGTTCCAGGCGACGCGCTACCGGACCGAGTTCCCGCTGGATGCCCCCCCGAAAGTCGCGATCACTCTTCCCCTTCCGCACCACCTGACCGTCGAGGGTTCGCTCGCGACGCTCTCCCTTACCGGACTCTCCGAGGAGGGACTTCGGGACAACTGGATGGACCGGGCCGTCGCGCTCGTCCAGGAGAAAGCCCGTCGGCAGGCGTACGAGGGGAAGGCCGAGTACTGGTCCCTCATTTCGTCCAGCCCTCCGCGCGAGCACGCATTCCACGCCGACCCGACCGAGGAGATGCTCAAGCGGCAGTGGGTCCGCAGCGGTCCGACCAAGGGCAAATGGTACCTCGGACCGAACGCCGCTCACCTCCTGCGGACGATGGAGCGGATCGCGCTCGAGGAGGTCCTTCGGCCGCTGGGGTTCCAGGAGGTGGTCCAGCCGCATCACGACTCGTTCGACATCCTCCTGCGGACCGGCCACCTCGAGGGTCTTCCTGGTGAGCTGTACTACGTCACCGAGCCGAAGACCCGGGACCCGGCGGCGTGGGAGCGGTTCACGGACCTCGTCAAGATCACGCGCCAGGTGCCCGAGGAGGAGCTCGCGAGGATGGTCTCACGGCCGTCCGCGGTCTCCTGCTACGCCCAGTGCCCCACCACGTACTGGTGGCTCTCGGGACGCACCCTCGCCTCGGAGAGCCTTCCGCTCAAGATTTTCGACCGGGCCGCGGTCTCGAACCGGTACGAGAGCGGAGGCCGCCACGGCCTCGAACGGGTCGACGAGTTTCACCGGATCGAACCGGTCTACCTCGGCACACCGGACGACCTCGTCGCGTTGCGGGAGCGACTGATCGAGCGGTACCGCCACGTCTTCGACGACGTGCTCGAACTCGAGTGGAGGACCGCGTGGGTGACGCCGTTTTACATGCAACAGAGCGGGAAGGTCGGTGTCGAGGACGAGAAGGCGCGCGTCAAGGGCACCATCGACTTCGAAGCGTATCTACCGTATCGCGGCACCCGCGAGGAGTCCGAGTGGCTCGAATTCCAGAACCTCTCGATCGTCGGCGACAAGTACACGAAGGCGTTCTCGATCAAGGCCCAGAAGGGCGAGCTGTGGTCCGGTTGCACCGGGATCGGGCTCGAACGCTGGACGGTCGCGTTCCTCGCCCAGAAGGGGCTCGACCCGGACGGCTGGCCGGTCGGGTTCCGGCGCTACGCGGGGGAACTGCCGGAGGGCGTTCGCTTCCTCTGAGCGACGGCGTGGGGCGGCCAAAGCTCCTAAGCGCGGGCGGTCGCTGCGCCCGCGCGACGAGGTCTCTGTGAGCGCGCAACGTCGGCTCGACGACTTCTCAACCGACGGCGCGCCGCTCGCCCCCGAGCCGATGGCCGGAAGGGCCCACCCGGCCGGCCTACCCGGAACCTGGCAGGTCATCGACGGTCACGTCGTGCACCCACTTCTGCGTCCGGGCCAGGTGCGGGGGCTCCCGTTCCAGCTCGACATGGCGCGGATCGGTCTCGAGGAGGACCTTCTCGTGGTGCTGCCGACCGGGCTCGGCAAGACCGTGATCGCCGCGCTGATCGCGGCCGAGGTACTCCGCCGGACGGACGGGAAGGTGGTCTTCTTGGCACCGACCCGTCCGCTCGTGCAACAGCACTCCGAAGCGTTCGCGCGGTGGCTCACACCGCTGCGAACCGCGCGGTTCACGGGGACGGTGCGAAAGCCGATCCGCGAGGGGGCATGGGAGAGCGCCGACGTGGTGTTCGCCACCCCCGAGATCGTCGTGAACGACCTCACCGCCGGCCGCTACACGCTCGCCGACGCGAAGCTCGTAATCTTCGATGAGGCCCACCACGCGGTCGGCAAGTACGCCTACGTTTCGCTCGCGGCCCGCTACCGAACCGAGCGGCCCCCGGACGGTCGCGTGCTCGGGCTCACTGCCTCCCCCGGCGGGAAGGACGAGCGCATCGAGGAGGTCGTCGCGAACCTCGGATTCCACCGAATCGAGGCCCGCACCCGAGAGGACGATGGGGTGCGCGAGTACGTCCAGCCGATCGAGGTGGAGTACGGCTGGGTCGACCTTCCGCCCGAGGCCCAGCGGATCCGGGAGCTGCTCGAGTCCGCCGCGCACGCCACCGCCCGCAAGCTCCAGAAGATGGGATACCTTCGCAAGAAGCCGATCCGCTCGCTCTCGGTGAAGGACCTCATCGCGTTGCGTGCGGAGATCTTCGCCCGCCCCGGTCCGATGGTCCGGAAGTTCGGGCCGTTGTTCCACCAGCTCGTGCTCCTCCACCTCCATCATGCTCTGGAGCGCCTCGAGACCCAAGGGCTCGCCCCGTTCGTTCACTACCTCGACCGATTGGCGGAGAAGAAGAAGCCCAGTCGGGGCGACCTCGCTGTGCTGAAGCTGCCGGAGGTGGTCACGGCCCGGCGCGAGGCCGAAGAGTTCCTCCGGAGCTCCCGGGAGTCGTCCCATCCCAAGCTGGACGCGCTGGTCGAGCTCGTCCGGGAGACCCTTGCGCGCCCGCGCGACCACCCCCCCCGCATCCTCGTCTTCGCCCAGTACCGTGACACGATCCAGTCGATCCAATCCATGCTCGAGCTCCAGGGGTGGACGACGGGCCGGTTCGTCGGTCAGGCGACCCGGGACGCCGACGACAAGGGGATGAACCAAAAGGAGCAGGCGCGGGTCCTTTCGTCGTTTCGCGACGGCCGGTTCCCCATCCTGGTGGCGAGCAGCGTCGCGGAGGAGGGATTGGACGTACCGGACGTCGACCTGGTCGTATTCTTCGAGTCGGTCCCGAGCGAGATCCGGGCCATCCAGCGGCGGGGCCGGACCGGACGCAGTTCGCTCGGCCGCGTGACGGTCCTCTTGACCCGGGAGACGCGCGACGTGCGCTACCAGGTGGCCGAAGTGCGTCGGGAACAGGCGATGCGTCGCATCGTTCGACGGCTCTCGCGGGAGGCGAGACGCCGCTCCGCGGCGGCGGCACCCACCGCCGAGGCGGAGCCGGACCGGCGGTCGGAGAACGGTGTATAAACCTTGGGTCGGCGAATGCGAACGTGCCGCTCGGTCGTCGAGGCTAAATACCGACTCCCGGGTCCAACGGCCCAAGTCGTCCGATGGGTCCCTTTGATTGGGTCTCGCAGCATCTCGGCTTGGTAGCTCTGACGCTCATCTGCGTGGGCCTCACCTGCTACCTCGTCTACTGCATGATCCACCCCGAGCGCTTCTGAAAGGGGGCCGATGTCGTTCGACATTCGCTCGCTTTGGGACATCATCCTCGTTCTCGCGCTCGCGCTCGCGATCGCCCCCTGGTTCGGAAGCTACCTCGGCCGCGTCTACATGAACCGTCCCCTGTTCGGGGACACGATTCTCACCCCGATCGAGAACGGGGTCTACCGGCTCCTCGGAACGACGCCCCGTCACTCGATGAAGGCGCGCGAGTACATGCTCGCGCTCCTGATGGTCAACGCCGGAGTGCTCCTGTTCCTCTTCGTGTTCTTCTTCTACCAATCCGAGATGCCCCTCAACCCGCTCGCGACGCCGAACATGCGGTGGGACCTCGCGTTCCACTCCGCGTCCAGTTTCACCACGAACACCGACTTCACCCACTTCACGAACGAGTCGCAGCTGAGCCTGGGCTCCCTCACGATCGCCTGGCCACTCGCCCTGTTCCTCTCGCCGGCCACGGGACTGTCGGCCATGGCCGCGATGATCCGCGGGTTCGTCCGCAAGGACGGGACCCTCGGGAACTTCTACGTCGACATGGTCCGGTCGCTCACGCGACTCCTGCTCCCGATCGCGATCCTGGGCGCCGTGGTGCTCGTTCTCTTGGGCGTGCCCGAGACGTTCACTGCGTTCGTCACCGCGCACCCCCTCACGGGTGGCACCCAGCCGATCCTCCTCGGACCGGTCGCGAGCTACCAGTCGATATCGCTCCTCGGCACGAACGGCGGGGGGTTCTACTCGGCGAACGCCGCGTCTCCGATCGCGGACCCGTCAGCGCTCTCGATCCTCTGGGGTATCGGACTGATGCTCCTCTTCCCGCTCTCGGCGCCGTTCGCGTTCGGCGAGATCGTCCGCCGGAAGAGCGAGGCGTGGCCGTTCGTCGGAACGAT